>Ga0098073_1000626_pt1 | contig 11449 bp, 8 predicted proteins | sample 31_taG_FD_75060 | JGI IMG/M metagenome (GOLD analysis project Ga0098073, IMG submission 75060) | Marine viral communities from the Gulf of Mexico - 31_GoM_OMZ_CsCl metaG | ecosystem: Environmental > Aquatic > Marine > Oceanic | place: Gulf of Mexico | collected 2015-07-12
ATTGAGCGGAAAGTTTTGAGAAGGATAGAATCAGAACTAGAAATAAAGTAAGTTTTTGCACGGTTATTTTTTATGTTCTTCAATTAACTTGTCGCGTTCTTCTTTGAGTTTGGTACTGATACCCACTTTGTATATATGCGGATTGTCAAAACGTTTGTACTCATCAGGCAAGGCGTTAATCTGCCTGCGGCTAAATGCCGCGATTTCCTGAACGTTTTTTTTAGGATTGACGCGTTTGCCCGAAGTCATTACGGGATGCAGCATAGGTTCTTGCTTGAGACTTGTTAAAACGAGATTTTTAAAAGGCTCAACGGGATGGTGCATACGGTTAATGTGCCACTCTTCTTCTAGCGCCACCGCATCTGCACCCACCATCGCTCCGTCTTCTGTAAATACACGATATACCTGCTTTTTATGCGGAAGTGTCACTTTAGAAATACTTTCCGAAATTTTTATGCGAGGCTTTCCGTTAGCGAAAGCCAGTTTGTAAACGCCATCCAGAGCGCCATCAGGCTTGCCAATAACCAGATTTGTTCCTACGCCATAGATGTCAATCGGTGCATTCTGGTTCTGTAAACTTTGTATAACATACTCATCCAGTTGATTAGAAGCTGCGATTTTTACGTAATTAAGGCCGGCGTCATCTAATAATTTACGGCTGCGTTTTGCGAGGTATGCAAGATCCCCGCTGTCTAGACGTATCGCCAGTAATTTCTGATTGCGATCTTCCATTTCTTTAGCCACGGTAATGGCATTGGGAACACCACTTCTTAATGTGTCATAAGTATCTACAAGCAAAACGCAGTTCTTGGGTCTGTGTTTTGCAAAATCCCTAAAGGCTGTCAGCTCATCATCATAACTTTGTACAAAAGCGTGCGCCATAGTACCGCTTATTGAGATTCCAAAATCCCGTCCTGTTATTACATTACTGCTTCCGTCAAAACCACCCACTATAGCTGCCCGCGATGCATAATATCCGCCTGGACCCTGCGCACGACGTAAACCAAAATCTAGAAGGGTCTTATTGCCGGCCACGTTGCGAATGCGGCTGGCCTTAGTTGCTATCAGGGTCTGAAAATTCAGAATGTTTAGCAAAATGGTTTCAATTATCTGGGCTTCGATAAGGTTTGCTTCGACTTCCAGAATCGGTGCATTTGGAAAAACGACTTCACCTTCGGCCATACTTTTAATGTTTCCGCTAAAGCGAAAATCTTTCAGGTAGCTTAAAAAGGAGGGTTCAAAATCCTGGCTTTTCAGATATTCTAAATCTTCTTCAGAAAAGCGAAGGGTTTCAATAATATCCAATAACTCTTCAAGCCCGGCAAAAACGGCATATCCGCCTTTATAAGGCAGGTTGCGAAAGTAATAGTCAAAAACAGCCTGTTGATTTTCATTTTTATTGAAGTAAACCTGAGCCATACTCAGCTGGTACAGATCTGTATAGGTTGCGGTGAAGTGAAACATAGCTTTGGTTGTGTGCCGAAAGTTACCTAAAAAAGAAGGAATTGGGGAGCTTATGAGGTTAAAGAAACGTTAGTGTTTGGTTGCCTGTAGAGCATAAAAAAACCGTCCAATTTTGGACGGTTTTTGATATGAAGTCAGGGTTTCTAGATCAAGGTTCTCAAATCTACGATCTAACTACCTATTTAATCATTTCATAGGAGCGTTTGACAAAGTTAGTTAAAGCTTCGCCTTTAAGCAAGCCCTGAGACAAACGAGCCAAATCTAATGACTGACTGATTAAACGTTCCTGCTTTTTCCGGGTCTTGGTGTTTAGGATTTCACCTACCAACTCACTATTTGTATTAACAACCAGATTGTACATATCTGGCATATTCCCCATACCAAACATTCCGCCGCCACCGCCGGTAGCCTGCATTTCTTTCATTCGACGCATAAACTCAGGCTGCGTAATGGTAAAGGGAGCAGTATTGCTATCCATTGCTTCCAACTTTACGGTATACGACTTATCTGCAATAGTCTCGTCAAGCAACTTTTTCAGATTTTCTTTTTCCTCGTCTGAAAGTTTGGAGATTTGCTCCTCGTCTTTTTTGATGAGGTTGTTAACATCATCACCATCTACGCGTACAAAACTTACCTTATCTTTTGATGTTTCAAGCTTTTGTAACAGGTGAGAAACTATAGGTGAGTTTAGCAATAATACTTCGTAACCTTTGTCTTTTGCAGCAGCAATATAGCTGTGCTGAGCATCTTTGTCTGAAGCATAGAGAATAACCAGTTTACCATCTTTATCAGTCTGGTTTTCTTTAATTTTTTCTTCAAGCTCCGGATATGTATAATAGGTGCCGTCTACAGTAGGGTAGAGGGCAAAGGACTCAGCCTTATCGAAGAATTTTTCCTCGCTGAGCATTCCATACTCAATTACTACTTTGATATCATCCCATTTCTTTTCAAAATCAGCACGATCTTCGTTGAATAGCGATTTTAATTTATCGGCTACTTTACGGGTAATGTAGCTTGATATTTTTTTAACGGCGCCATCCGCCTGTAAATACGAGCGGGAAACGTTAAGCGGAATGTCTGGTGAATCAATCACACCACGCAACATCGTTAAAAATTCGGGTACAATACCTTCAACGTTATCGGTTACAAAAACCTGGTTTTGGTACAGTTGAATTTTATCACGCTGAATATTCATATCCTGACCCAATCGTGGGAAATACAGAATACCGGTGAGATTAAAAGGATAATCTACATTTAAGTGTATATGAAAAAGCGGCTCTTCAAATTGCATTGGGTAGAGCTCTCGGTAGAAATCTTTATAGTCTTTTTCCTCTAAATCTGTAGGCTGCTTAGTCCAGGCCGGATTAGGGTTGTTGATGATATTATCAACCGTTTTAGTCTCTGGCTCAGCATCTTCAGCTGCATCTTCGGGCAACGGAAGCTCTTCTTCTTTAGTACCAAACTTAATAGGTACCGGCATAAATTTGTTGTACTTGGTAAGCAATTCGCGGATGCGACTTTCTTCTAAGAATTCAGTTGAGTCTTCTGCAATATGTAAGATGATCTCAGTACCTCGTTCTGACTTGTCTGATGCGGTGAGTTCAAATTCAGGTGAACCGTCACAAACCCAATGAACAGCCGGCTCATCTTTATAAGATTTCGAGATGATTTCAACCTTGCTGGCAACCATAAATGCCGAATAAAAACCAAGACCAAAATGACCTATAATTCCGCTGTCTTTAGCCGTGTCTTTGTATTTATCTAAGAATTCTTCAGCGCCTGAAAATGCGATATCGTTAATGTACTTCTGCACTTCAGCTTCGGTCATCCCGATACCCTGATCAATGATATGAAGTTTTTTAGCATCCTTATCAACTTTTACTTCGATGATGGGATTGCCATACTCAACCTTTGCCTCACCTATGCTGGTAAGATGTTTTAGCTTAATAGTAGCGTCAGTTGCATTTGATACTAACTCGCGTAAGAAAATCTCGTGATCGCTGTATAAAAACTTTTTGATCAACGGAAAAATGTTCTCTACAGCAACATTTATTTTACCTGTGGACATATGTATTTTGGATTTAAGCGCCTTGGCGCAATTAATTTTAAGATGTTATGTATCTCCATTTTTCAAAAAAAATACCAAAGAGGGGGTTGTGACAAACTGGCACAAGTTTCAAATTTTATGAAAGAACATTAACGTAACATTTTGTTTAAGTGTTTTGATAAAAGGTTAAACAGGGTTAATTTTACCTAAGAAGATTAAAACCATGGTAGCAAAGAAAGCAACATCTACAAAGTCAAGTAAAAAGGAACTTACTGAAGAAGCGGTAATGACCATGTATATGGAGTACGTTCTTGAAAACGGTAAGCGTCCTGCTTCAGTATTTAAATTTTGCAAAGATCATAAAATACAGGAGGGCGAATTTTATAACGTGTTTGGATCTTTTCAGGGAATCCGCGAGTCTATTTGGATTGCATTTTATGAAAATACTATAAATGTATTACATAAAAATCCGGACTATAAAGCATATCCCAACAGAGAAAAAATGCTTGCCTTCTTTTATACGTTCTTCGAAGTCTTAACTGCCAATCGAAGTTATGTGCTTTTTGCTTTGGAGGAGGAGAAGAATCAGCTTAAGAGTTTAGCTCAATTGAGAGACTTGCGTATTAAAGTACGCGAATTTGCCGGAGATTTAATAGAACAGGCTAATGATGAAAAGTCTTCCCGACTAAGTAAAAATCCGGTTTCTATTTTCAGTGAGGGCGCGTGGTTACAGACTTTATTTCTTTTAAAATATTGGATGGATGATAATTCTGCCCGTTTTGAAAAGACAGATGTAGCTATAGAGAAATCCGTCAATGCTATTTTTGACGTATTTAATACAACACCTTTAGAAAGTGTACTTGATTTTGGAAAGTTCCTGTTTAAAGAAAATTTTACAAAGACTAAATAATTAGTATGAAAACCATTGATTACATACCAACCAATAAGTTGCAGCGCGCTTCTCAGCTCGTGAAGACCGGTATCAAAGTTGGTGGTAATTATGCTAAATATTATGGCAAAAAGGCATTCAATGCAGATTTAAGCAGAGAAGAGCTTGACGATGTCAATGCCGAAGACATTTATGATGGTCTCAAAAGCTTAAAAGGCAGTGCGCTTAAAGTTGCTCAGATGTTGAGTATGGAGAAAAACATTTTGCCCAAGGCGTATGTTGAAAAATTTTCATTGTCTCAGTTTTCCGTTCCACCCTTAAGCGCGGCATTGGTTAGAAAGACTTTTAAAAATTATTTGAATAAATATCCTGAAGAATTATACGATACGTTTGCAACCCAAAGCGTTAATGCGGCCAGCATCGGTCAGGTGCATCAGGCCATGAAAGATGGGAAAAAACTTGCTGTGAAAATACAATATCCCGGCGTTGCAGACAGCATCAGCAGCGACCTGGCTCTAGTGAAGCCGGTCGCTAGCAGGATGTTTAATTTGAAAGGAAAAGGCAAGGAAAAGTATTTTAAAGAAGTAGAAGATAAACTTCTTGAAGAGACCGATTACATTCTTGAGGTAAAGCAGAGTCAGGAAATTACTGAAAAATGTAGTGTCATTCCCAATCTCAGGTTTCCCAAATATTACCCGGAACTGTCCAGTGAACGAATTATTACGATGGACTGGATGCAGGGGGAGCATCTAAGTGAATTCACCGCGGAAAATGAGAATAAAGAAGCCGCAGATCAGGTAGGACAAACCTTATGGGACTTTTATATGTATCAAATGCATCATCTAAAAGCGGTGCACGCAGATCCACATCCCGGAAATTTTTTGGTCGATAAGAACAATAATCTTATCGCAATTGACTTTGGTTGCATTAAACAAGTGCCTGAAGAATTTTATAACCCCTATTTTGAACTGGCTAATCCAGAAAATATAAATAATCCAGAGATTTTTAAAGAGAAAATGTTTGAACTTGAAATACTTCGTGAAGAGGATTCCCCTGAAGAACTCCAATTTTTTTCCGAATTATTTCATGAAATGTTGAGTTTATTTACTCAGCCGTTTCACTTGGATACATTTGACTTTAGCGATGAAACCTTCTTTGGTCAAATCGCTGACCTGAGTGATAAATATTCAAAAGATACCCAACTACGCAAAATGAACGGGAATCGGGGTAGTAAGCATTTTCTTTATATCAACCGTACGTTTTTCGGTTTGTATAACCTGATGCACGATCTGGGAGCAAAAATTAAAGTGAATAATTATAAAAATTATATATAAAAGTATTTAAGATTATTGGTTAGGTTGTTTGAAGAGGCGCACTTTTTGGTTGGAGTGTGCCTCTTTTTTGTGGCGCCGCCACGGGTACAAAATTTTTGAGATTTGCCTTAAGAGTCGTGAGTTTTAAGTCTGAATGTAATTGCTCCCGTATCCTTTTAGGAAAGTAAAAATTTTTCGATTGCTTTAGCTACTGCGTGTTCTTTATTAGTGTATTCACTTACATAATCTGCCACGTCTTTTACTTCTTGAGTTGCATTTGCCATGGCTACGCCCAGACCAACTCTTTTAATGAGTTCAGTATCGTTAAAATTATCTCCAAAGGCCATTACCTGCTTAAGCTCTAAATCGTATTTATCGTGTATCAATTCTTCAAGCGCAGTGCTTTTATCAATGTTTTTAGCTGAGATTTCAACATAACTCTCTTTAGAGCGGTAAAGATGTGCCTCACCGGGATGCTTTTCTTCTAAAAGTGTAATTAGGTTGTCTAAAGCCTTTGGAGATCCCATGCACATGATTTTATGAGGTTTTTCTTTTACGGCTTTTAGAGAGGGGATGAGGTCTTTCAGTGGCACATAAACGGGTTGCATACGGGTGCTTCGTATTTCACGCATCGTCCAGTAATCCATTTTCTCAGTACGCCAGGTGTCTGTGCAATGTGTGCTGATGTTATAATCGTAATCCCTCTGATGCTCAATAATAGTTTGAAGTAGCTCTAAGGATACCGTATGCGATTGCAGGGTTTTTCCTTTTTCATCTAAAACTAATGCGCCATTATAACAAATAAGCGGACTGCCATACCGGCCAATTTTTTCCTGCAGATAATACATAGCCGATGGCATTCGGGAAGAGGCCAGGATTACCGGGAAATCTTTTGGAAGTTTACTAAAGGCGGAAGCCGTTTCAGGAGCGATATCGCGATCGGCATTTAATAAGGTGCCGTCAATATCTGAGCAGATGAGTTTTAGGTCTTTATTCATACTGTAAAAATACATTTTGTATGAAAAAGCTAAGGGCTTAAAAGTTTATTTCCTTTTTACCAGAAGTGGAAAAAGTGCGCTAATAATAAGTCCCACGACCAGGCTGCCTGCGACAGACTGAATCATATAGCTTTTGAGGTTGAAAAAGGCTTCCGCTTCTTCGGGAGTTGTCTTGCCGGTTTGCACGGCATATTCTTTTATATTTTCAAAATAATCAGGAGTGATCCAGGTACTGATGATGTATTGAGCCGGAGCGGCAAGAAGGGCGATACATAACGTAATAACCAGGCCCGCTAAAAAACCCTGTCGATAGCTCATGATTCCGCCATAAAAATTATTCCGTTTATCAGTCAACGCCAGGTAGTAAATTAATGCAGCCGGAATATAAAAAAATAGGGTATAGATGTGGTGCCGGGCAATATGCTCGTCGTGCCATCCCATCCAGACTTCAAAAATCATCCAGATAAACAGGAAAAGGGTGTAAATCACCGCCCATTTAAATTCAAGTCTAAACGAAATCATTCCTTAATTTTTACCCTAAGATACTACAAATCAGGTTAAGGCAGAAGCTTTTAAAACTGTAGTATGTTTAATAAGCAGCCTTTATTTCTTTCGCCTTAGTAGTAGATTTTTTTAGATCATAACCCAGATTTCGCAAACTGTTTTCCCAGTCTAATCGCATAAATGAATCGCGGGAGCGGTTGGCTTTAAGGTATTTGATGCGCTGCAGTACGCTTTGAATTATAAGGCAATCGGTGCGGGTAAGTTCTTCCGTTGTTTTCATCAGAATACGCAGCAGTTTGTTTGACAAATCCAGCGATGGAGCGTCTTTGTAATTGGCTACGGTAATGGGTGCAATATCAGTACGCAACCAGGCGCGCAGTTCTACTGCGTTCATATTTGTTGCGTTCAGTAATTCGTTATGTAGGCGTTCTTTAGAAAACAATTTGATGAATTTTTGAGCGAAAGTAAGGTTTATGTTATTCCACTACAAACCTCAATATTAAGTTAGTGTTAAGTATTAATTTGCAGATAAGCCGCTGAATTTCAAACAGAAAAAAGCCCAAAGAAAATCTTCGGGCTTCTGAATTGTTGGGGAAGAATGAGTCTATTCTTCTACCAGCACCCAGTCGCCTTTATCTAAAAGCGGAATGGCCTGTTTGTATTTCATGGTTTTATTTTCTCCATTCATTACGTGCTTAATAGTTACCTTATCGTTACGGCCTATTTTAGGACGTTCACGGGTAATGGTTTCCGTTATCTGTTGGCGCTGCGGTTGTGTATTTCCGCTTGCAGCCCGACTTTGTGCTGCACGCTCATCCAGATTCGGGATTTCTTCTTTAGAGGTTTGCGTTTGCTCAGACTTCTGAACCTGACGTGCCTCCCGAATTTGATTTTCCTGTTGCACCGGCAATTCTCCTTTAAACAGGAACGAAATCACATCTTTATTTACCTGATCAATCATTTGCTTGAAGAGTTCAAAGGCTTCAAACTTATAAATGAGCAATGGATCTTTTTGTTCGTGAACCGCTAGCTGCACGCTTTGCTTCAATTCATCCATTTTGCGCAAATGCGTCTTCCAGGCATCATCAATGATTGCAAGGGTAATATTTTTCTCAAAATCGGTGATCAGCTGTTTACCTTTAGACTCGTATGCGTCTTTTAGGTTTGTAACAACCTTCAGCTCTTTGTTTCCGTCAGAAAAAGGCACTACGATACGTTCGTAGTTGCTATTTGGGTTCTCGTATACATTGCTGATTATCGGGAAAGCAATAGCAGCATTGCGCTCCATTTTTTCGCGATAGTGTTTTAATGCCGCGTCATAAATACGTACAGCCAGGTCTTTCGCAGAAAGCTTTGCAAATTCTGCTTCTTCAACAGGACTACTCATCGAGAAGAAACGGATCAATTCAAACTCAAAATTCTTATAATCCTGAGCCATTTTATTGGTTTCAGCAATAAGCTCACAGGTATCGTAAATCATATTTGCGATATCTACACGTAAACGTTCACCAAATAAGGCGTGGTAACGACGCTTGTAAATTACTTCACGCTGTGCATTCATCACATCATCGTATTCCAGCAGGCGCTTACGTACCCCAAAGTTGTTTTCTTCCACCTTTTTCTGCGCACGTTCAATGGATTTTGAGATCATTCCGTGCTGAATCACTTCGCCTTCTTTCAGACCCATACGGTCCATCATTTTGGCGATACGTTCAGAACCAAAAAGACGCATCAGGTTATCTTCAAGCGATACGTAGAATTGAGAACTACCCGGATCTCCCTGACGTCCCGAACGACCACGTAACTGGCGGTCAACACGACGGGAGTCGTGGCGTTCTGTACCTATAATGGCCAGACCACCGGCTTCTTTAACTTCTTTGCTTAGCTTAATATCGGTACCCCGACCCGCCATATTGGTTGCGATCGTTACCTGACCTGAGTTACCGGCATCTGCTACAATGTCGGCCTCTTTTTTATGCAGTTTCGCGTTCAACACGTTGTGGTTGATTTTACGAAGCGAAAGCATGCGACTTAGCAATTCAGATATTTCTACTGAAGTAGTACCAATGAGTACCGGTCTGTTTTGTTCAACCAGATTCTGTACTTCATCAATAACTGCATTGTATTTCTCACGTTTGGTTTTATAAACCTTATCGTCCTTATCATCACGGGCGATAGGTCGGTTGGTGGGGATTTCTACCACATCTAGCTTATAGATTTCCCATAATTCCCCGGCTTCGGTAACTGCAGTACCAGTCATACCGCTGAGTTTGCGGTACATTCTAAAGTAATTTTGGAGAGTTACTGTCGCAAAAGTTTGCGTAGCATCTTCAATCTTTACATTTTCCTTGGCTTCAATTGCCTGGTGTAAGCCATCGCTATAACGACGACCGTCCATGATACGACCGGTTTGCTCATCAACAATTTTCACCTTATTGTCAATCACCACATATTCGGTATCTTTTTCAAAAAGGGTATAGGCTTTAAGCAGCTGGTTCATGGTGTGAATACGCTCACTCTTGATACTGAACTCGCGGAACAATTCTTCTTTCTTTTGAGCTTCTTCTTCAGGAGTAAGATTGGCGTTTTCAATCTTACTGATTTCTATACCCATTTCGGGCATTACAAAGAAATTAGGATCGTCTTTACCTGAAAGATGCTCAATTCCTTTATCGGTAAGTTCTATTTGATTGTTTTTCTCGTCAATGGTGAAGTAGAGTTCAGCATCAATCACGTGCATTTCGCGATTGTTATCCTGCATATAGTGATTTTCGGTTTTCTGCAGGAGTTGACGAATTCCCTCTTCACTTAAATATTTGATGAGGGCTTTATTTTTAGGAAGACCGCGGTACACACGAAGCAATAAAATAGCTCCTTCTTTGGTATCACCAGCCGCGATTAATTTTTTAGCTTCTGCCAAAACACCGGTAAGATTTTGACGCTGTATACTAACAAGACTATCAATTTTTGGCTTGAGTGCATCAAATTCATGCTGATCTCCTTTGGGTACCGGCCCTGAGATGATAAGCGGTGTACGCGCATCATCTACTAATACCGAGTCAACCTCATCCACAATAGCATAATTGGGGTCACGCTGAACCAAATCATTAGGCGCGTGAGCCATGTTATCACGCAGGTAATCAAAACCAAATTCATTATTTGTACCATACGTAATATCTGCGGCATAAGCCTTACGGCGCGCTGCAGAATTAGGTCTGTGATAATCGATGCAGTCTACGGTAAGTCCGTGGAAGTTGAATAGGGGTGCCATCCAGGCGCTATCCCGTTTTGCCAGGTAGTCGTTTACGGTTACGAGGTGAACCCCTTTACCGGTAAGTGCATTTAAATACACCGGAAGTGTAGCCACAAGGGTTTTACCTTCACCCGTTTGCATCTCTGCAATTTTACCCTGGTGCATTGCCACACCACCTATAAGCTGCACATCGTAGTGAATCATATCCCAGGTGATGGGTTTTCCTGCGGCATCCCAACTGTTAGACCAGAGGGCATTGTCGCCTTCAAGGGTTACAAAATCTTTTTCTGCGCTCAGTTCGCGATCAAAGGCACTGGCAGTGACCTGTATGGTTTCGTTATGAAAAAAGCGCTTAGCGGTTTCTTTAACTACTGCAAAAGCTTCGGGCAGGATCTCGTTGAGGATGTTTTCACTAATTTCATAGGCTTCATCCTTAAGTTTATCTATACGAGAGTAAATTTCTTCCTTACGATCGATATCTTCGGTCTCATCAGCCTCAGCTTCCAGTTTAAGACGCTCTGCATTATTGTCTGAAAGAGCATCAGCTATTTTAGCCTTGAAGGCGGTGGTTTTAGCTCTGAGTTCATCGTGCGAAAGTTTTTCAAGCTCAGCTTCAAAACTCTTGATTTTATTTACAATAGGCTGAATAGAAGCGACATCCTGTTTTGATTTGTCTCCTACAAAAACCTTTAAAACTTTATCTAATAATCCCATAACTGGTTTGTGTTTTTCCGAAACGTTCCCGCCATTGTATGCGGTTTGTCCGGTTGATTAATCTCTGTATGCCTGTACTTAGCAGGCTTTATCCTGTAATCAAAACCCATTACTGATTTTGATGTTAATTTTATGTGTTGAGCTGTTTAGACAGGCTAAATACCTGTTAAAACGGGTTCAAATTTAAGCAAAAAAAAAGCCTCAAAGCGAGACTTTTATTAGGTTTACCTGTGGTAACTATTAATATTCATCCTCATTCCAGAGGTA
>Ga0098073_1000628_pt1 | contig 11418 bp, 7 predicted proteins | sample 31_taG_FD_75060 | JGI IMG/M metagenome (GOLD analysis project Ga0098073, IMG submission 75060) | Marine viral communities from the Gulf of Mexico - 31_GoM_OMZ_CsCl metaG | ecosystem: Environmental > Aquatic > Marine > Oceanic | place: Gulf of Mexico | collected 2015-07-12
ATATGACTCTGGGTGCGATAAAAGATGATAAAATTGTTGAAGCAGTCGGGAGACAAATTGGTCTGCATAATAAGCGCCTGGGTGTTCATATCAATTTTGCGCCCGTAGTAGATATCAATGTAAATCCTGAAAATCCAATTATTGGTAATCGTTCATTTGGAGAAGACCGAAACAATGTTACTCAGAAAAGTATTGCCTTTTTAAAAGGAATGCAAAGCACCGGAGTATTAGGCAGTGCCAAGCATTTCCCGGGTCACGGTGATACCAATCAGGATTCTCACAAAATGCTACCTACGATACCTTTTTCGCGTCAGCGCCTAGATTCAATTGAGATGTATCCATATAAGCCACTTATTGACGCAGGTATTGCCAGTATTATGGTTGCACATCTTAATGTACCTGCATTGGAGAGTCGCAAAGGATATCCTACTTCCATTTCTAAAAAGGTAGTGACCGGTTTGCTAAAAGATAGTCTCGATTTTCAGGGACTTATTTTTACCGATGCTTTAAATATGAAAGGAGCTGCCAATTTTAAAGAGCCCGGGGATATCGATCTGGAAGCCTTTTTAGCAGGTAATGATATTTTGCTTATCAGTGAAAATGTACCAAAAGCCGCAGCAAAAATCGAAGAAGCCTTTAAAAATGGAAGCATCACCGAAGACCGACTTGCCCGGTCTGTAAAGAAAATCTTATTTGCCAAATTTAAAGTGGGGCTTAATGATTACAAGCCGGTTGATACGCAAAACCTCTATGCCGATTTGAACAAACCGGAAGATGATGTGATCTACACCAAAGCGATGGCCCAGGCCTTAACTGTTTTAAAAAATGATGGTGCTATACTTCCCGTAAAAGATCTGGACGAAAAGAAAATTGCCTATGTAGAACTGGGCGATGACAGTGGTAGACCCTTTTACGAAGCTATGCGAAAGTATGCAGACGTAACTCAGGTCACCGGCAGTAGTACGGCTGAGCTTCTGGAAAAGCTTGAAAAATTTAACTACGTAATTATTGGCTTCCATCGTTCTAACGAAACCCCCTGGAAATCCTTTTCATTTACAACACAGGATGTTGCAACTATTGAAGCTATTGCGGCTAGTAAACCTACGGTGCTTGATGTATTTGTGCGCCCTTATGCCTTACTGAAACTAAATGAGGTGTCCAATCTTGAGGGCCTAGTGCTGTCTTATCAGAACAGCCGTATCGCACAGCAGTTGAGCGCCCAACTCATTTTTGGAGCGATTGGTGCCGAAGGGAAGCTTCCGGTTTCCCTAGATCCCAACTTCAAAATAAATACCAGTTATGAGACCGGAACTTTACGTCGTTTAAAGTATGGTATACCTGAAGAAGAGCAGATGGACTCTCAAAAATTAAAGGGTATCGATAAGCTTATGCGTGAAGGACTTACCGATTTGATGTTTCCCGGAGCACAGGTGCTTGTGGCGCGTCACGGTAAGGTCATTTTTGAAAAAGCATATGGTTATCATACCTATCGTAAAAAGCAACCCGTCGCTTTGGATGATGTGTATGATTTGGCCTCCATGACTAAAATTCTCGCGACTCTACCTTTGTTAATGCAGCAGTACGATGCCGGGATGCTTAAGCTTGATGATAAACTGGGTGATTTGATTCCTGTCTTAAGAGGAACCAACAAACAGAATATTACTGTAAAAGAAGTTTTATCGCACTACGGCCGTTTAAAACCCTGGATTCCGTTTTATACTGCGACTTTTGATGACAACGGCAAACTTTCTAAAAACTACTACCGCACCCGTCCTGAGGATAATTTCAGCATTAAGGTAGCCGAAGATTTATACCTGCGTAACGATTATCCCGATAGTATTATAAAAACCATTGCTGATTCAGATTTGCTTTCCAGACGTATTTACAAATACAGTGATCTTTCTTATTTCCTATTCAAAAAATATCTGGAAGACACTTTAGGTTCTGATTTAGATACCCTGACACAAAAAAGATTTTATCAGCCACTCGGAGCTTATGAAATGGGTTATAAACCGCTCTCCAGACTTTCAAAAGCTAAAATTGTTCCTTCAGAAAATGACACCTATTGGCGTATGCAGCAGGTACAGGGTTACGTGCACGATATGGGTGCTGCAATGGAAGACAATATAGGCGGTCACGCCGGACTTTTTAGCAATGCAAATGATGTAGCCAAGATGATGCAGATGTATTTGCAAAATGGTTATTATGGCGGGAAACGTTATTTCTCAGAGAATACGATGAAAGCCTTTAATACCTGTTACTACTGCAAGGATGATGTAAGAAGAGGTGTAGGTTTTGATAAGCCCCAACTTGGAACAGTAGGTCCTACCTGCGGATGTGTTTCGAGATCAAGTTTTGGTCATTCAGGATTTACCGGGACATTTACCTGGGCAGATCCCGAGAGTGGAATTGTCTACGTATTTCTCTCAAACCGTACTTTTCCCACCGCAGAAAACCGTAAGTTGATTACTTCAAATTTAAGAACGCGTATTCAGGAGGTGATTCAGGAGGCTATTATACTTTAGGCACTTCTTAATTATTTCTAAAAAAAAGCTTTTGCAATCTGTACCGTCTGATTATTGAGTAATTTTAGACGATGAAAATTGCTATAGTTTGTTATCCCACTTTTGGAGGAAGCGGCGTAGTCGCAACCGAATTGGGAATCGCGCTTTCCAAGCGCGGTCATGAGGTTCACTTTATAACCTACAAGCAGCCTGTGCGGCTAGACTTGCTCAATGAAAAAATATTCTTCCACGAGGTCAATGTACCGGAATATCCCCTATTTCATTTTCAGCCTTATGAACTGGCGCTTTCGAGCAAGTTGGTAAACATTATCAAAGGCTATAAGATTGATGTTCTTCACGTACATTATGCCATTCCACACGCTTATGCAGGTTATATGGCAAAAAAAATGCTGGAGCAGGAGGGAATAAGTATTCCGATGGTAACTACCCTTCACGGTACTGACATTACCCTGGTTGGTAACCACCCGTTTTACAAACCTGCGGTTACCTTCAGTATTAATAAAAGTGATGTGGTAACTTCGGTTTCTCAAAGCCTGAAAGAAGACACAGATCGTTTATTTGAAATCAAGCGTAAAATAAAGGTAATCCCCAATTTTATTGATTTGGCTACGGTCAAAAATACATTTACAGATTGCCAGCGTGGGCTGATGGCTACCGAAGATGAACGCATCATCACGCACATCAGTAATATGCGAGAAGTAAAATGCATTCCTGATGTGATTCGAACATTTTATGCGATTCAAAAAGATATTCCGGCTAAACTTATTATGGTGGGAGACGGCCCCGAGCGTGGTCCCGCTGAAGATCTTGCTGCCGAACTGGGTATTGCCTCCAAAGTGGTATTTCTGGGAAATAGCAATGAAGTAGAAAAAATATTGTGCTTTTCAGACCTGTTTTTGCTGCCCTCAAAAGCTGAAAGTTTTGGTCTTGCCGCACTTGAGGCGATGTCGCACGGGGTTCCCGTAATCTCATCTAACGCCGGAGGTCTTGCTGAAGTAAACGTTCACGGGTTTTCCGGATTCTTAAGCGATGTGGGTGATACAAGCGATATGGCTGCAAATGCCCTCACCATTTTACGTACCGATGCCGGACTTAAAAACTTTAAAGCGCAGGCTAAAGAACAGGCTCAAAACTTTGCAATCGAGAAGGTAGTGCCTTTATATGAAGAGGTGTATACCAAAGCCATTAAGCGCATTGCACTCAAGAAGAAACCTTCCCTGACTAAGTAATACCCTTTCCGTTTTCAGTTTAAAACTGAAGCTTTAACGCATAAAAAAAGGCCGTCGTTTGACGGCCTTTTTCGTTCGTTTCGATTTCTTATTAGAACTGGTAACGCAAACCTAATGCGATATCAAATCCCAGATCATCATTAAAGTCGTTAAACCCAATTTCTGGTCTGAAGTCCAAAGAAATTAAAAGTGGAATATCAAAATTGTATTCGATACCTATGTTACCTGCACCAAAAGCAAATAATTCCGTATCGTCATCACCGTTTCCTCTACCGGGAAAGTCATTATCATAGCTTACGCTTCCTAATCCACCACCTACACCGGCGTACCAGTTAAATCCTCCGTCAATATTCCATACCCATTGGTAAAGAGCAGCAAGTTTAAATGCATCATAGTATCTACCATCATTAATACCAAGATCCAATTCGAGACGGTTATTTCCGCCTAAAGCGCGTTGGTAAGAGATTTCAGCGCCAAAACCGTCGTTGTCTCCAAGACGTAGACCTAAAGCGTTGTCTGCGATTTCCTGAGCCTGTGAGCTAAATGAAAAGCCGGCAATTAAAACAAAAGCTATAAATAATTTTTTCATAATAAATTCGTGTTTGTTAATACTTGGTTGGTGCAAATGTAGTTTTAGAAAGTACAAGTTATAATGGGGGTTGCGCCAATATTTTGTTAAGCTTATCTAAGACTCTGTTAATAACTGAATGCCTTAATAATTGTACCTTTAGCCTATGATTACAAGTCTTGACGAAGCTCTGGATACTCTTGCCCTATCTCTTGAAGGAGAACTGGTGCAAGATCAATTGCACCGCAATTTATACGCGACAGATGCATCGGTGTATCGCCGCCTGCCTCTCGCCGTAGCACTCCCCAAAACCGAAGAGGATCTGAAAAAACTCATTCTTTTTGCACAATCGCATAAGGTGGGACTCATTCCCAGAACGGCTGGTACATCTCTGGCCGGGCAGTGCGTGGGGGATGGAATAGTGGTAGACGTGTCTAAACATTTTACACGAATTATAGACTTCAATCAGCAGGAGAAAACCGTTACAGTTCAGCCCGGGGTTATTCGCGATGAGTTAAACCGTTTTTTGGAGCCACATGGTTTGTTTTTTGGGCCAAATACATCCACCTCTAACCGCTGTATGATCGGCGGAATGGTAGGAAACAATTCTTCCGGAACAACTTCTATTCAATATGGGGTAACACGTGATAAAGTGGTGGAGTTAAATACACTTTTGAGCGACGGAAGCGAAGCGATTTTCAACAGTATTAATGCTGAAGAATTTTCGCAAAAGCGGAAACTAAATACCTTTGAAGGGAATATTTACAATACCCTTTATGAGCAAATCCACAGCAAAGAAGCTCAGAAAGACATCAAGAGCAACTATCCAAAGCCTGAAATTCACCGCCGTAATACCGGTTATGCTCTGGATTCGCTTTTAGATAATGAGGTATTTTCAAATAAGCCTGAAGCCTTTAATATGTGTAAGCTGCTAGCCGGTAGCGAGGGTACCTTGGCGTTTACTACAGAAATCACCCTAAAACTTGATGAACTTCAGCCTGCTTCGGGTGTTATGGTTGCTGCACATTTTAAAACCATCAGGGAATGTCTGGAAGCAGTTGTACCGGTCATGAAGCACAATCTGTACGCTTGTGAAATGATGGATAAGGTAATTTTAGATTGTACCCTAAACAATCGGGAACAGCAGAAAAATCGTTTTTTCATTCAAGGCGATCCTCAGGCTATTTTGATGCTCGAGGTACGTGCGGGAGATTTAGATACCGCGCGCAGACAGGCTCTTAAACTTATTGAAACTTTGGACGCCTCCGGTCTGAGTTATGCGCATCCGACGCTCGAGGGACTCGAAATCAATCAGGCGCTGGAGTTGCGTAAAGCCGGTCTGGGCCTACTGGGTAACATCGTGGGCGATCGCAAAGCCGTGGCCTGTATAGAAGACACTGCTGTCGCATTGGAAGATTTGGCGCCATATATCAAAGAATTTAGCGCGCTGATGGAGGAGTTTAAACAGGATGCGGTTTATTATGCACACGCCGGTGCGGGGGAGTTGCACCTGCGACCCATTCTCAATCTAAAAAATAGCGATGATGTAGTCTTGTTTCGACAGATTACTACCGCTGTAGCTCATTTAGTGAAAAAATATAAAGGCTCTATGAGCGGAGAGCACGGCGATGGTAATGTACGTGGCGAGTTTGTAGAGCTTATGCTGGGGAAAGCCAATTACGAGCGTATCAAAGCCGTGAAAAATGCGTTTGATCCACATCATATTTTCAACCCCGGAAAAATTGTAGACGCGCAACCCCTCGATGCCCATTTGAGATACACGCCTGATCGTGAAGAACCGGAAGTGGACACCCTGATGGATTTTTCAGATACTGAGGGTATTTTACGGGCGGCAGAACAATGCAACGGGAGCGGGGATTGCCGTAAGCTTCCTGCTGCTGGCGGAACTATGTGCCCCAGTTACCGCGCTACCCGTAACGAGAAAGATACAACCCGGGGTAGAGCCAATGCATTGCGGGAATTTTTGACGAATTCATCCCGTAAAAATGCCTTTAATCACAAAGAATTGAAGGAGGTTTTTGATCTGTGTCTAAGCTGTAAAGCCTGTGCCAGCGAATGCCCCAGTAACGTAGACGTTGCGGCTTTAAAGGCTGAATTTGAATACCAGTATAAAAAAGAAAACGGAAGCTCCCTGCGTACGCGTGCTTTCGCTTTTAACAGTTATTTAAACCGGTTTGCTTCGGTCGTGCCGGGCGTTACAAACGGGTTATATTCCGGTAAACTTACGGGTAAATTCATCAAGAAAACACTTGAGGTAGCCCCGGAGCGAAGCCTTCCGCCTTTGGCTAAAAAAACCTTGCGCAAGCGTATTAAAAAACTGCGTGCGTTTAATCCTAAAAAACCAATCAAGACCGTCTATCTTTTTGTAGATGAGTTTACCAACTTTTTAGATGCGCAAATTGGTGAAGACGCGATTGTATTACTACAACGCCTCAATTATGAAGTGCGCACGGTAGATCACGCCGAGAGTGGACGTTCCATGATTTCTAAAGGTTTTTTAAAGGAAGCCGCAAAGGTTTCTGATAAAAACATCAATGCATTTAAAAATTTGGTCGATGCAGAGCACCCGCTTATTGGGATTGAACCCTCCGCTATATTAGGTTTTAGGGATGAATATATCAGACTAAGTGAAGATGTGCAAACGGCAAAAATTCTGGCAAAAAATGTATTCATCATCGATGAGTTTATTGCAGCCGAAATCAAGCTGGGCAATATCACTACTAAATCATTTACTACTCAGCCAAAAAAACTCAAGATTCACGGGCATTGCCATCAAAAATCCCTGAGCGGAATGGAGCATACTTTTACCATACTCAATCTCCCGGAAAATTATAAACCGACAATCATACCTTCGGGTTGTTGCGGGATGGCAGGTTCTTTTGGTTATGAGAAAGAACACTACGAACTGAGCATGCAAATCGGTGAGCAGACGCTATTTCCGGCGGTGCGTAAGGCACCCTCAGACACGCTAATCGTTGCTCCGGGTACCAGTTGCAGGCATCAGATTAAAGACGGGACACAACGCGAGACACTGCATCCCGTGACCGTTTTGCGGGAGGCCTTACTGTAATTCTAAACCGAAAGGCTTACCTTAAACCGTGCCGGCTCATTGATGAGTTGTCTAAAGCCTTTATCCAGATTTTTCTGCTCAACAGCATACGGATAAAAGCTTACGGGTTCAATGCAAAGCATATTGGTCACTTCGGTCCACAGCATAAAGTTTTCAAACCCCTGAGAATTAATGCGAAGTGTTTTTGAATCTTTAAGCGTGATTTCGGAACAGTCTGCAACTTCATAGGCTCTACTACCTACTGCGAGAATATCCTTTAAAGGAATTTCTTGTTTAGAAGTAGATACGACGGGATTTTGGCTGTGTAATTTAAAAGCGGGATGATAGCCCAGCATAAACGGCATACCTTCAGGGCCGGTAATTATAAATTCGATTTCCAGTTCGTCCTGTTTGAGGTTGAATTGCTTCTGAAACCGGAAATCATAAGGCCAGCTTAACCATTCTTCACTCGATTTTTTAGGGTATTTTGAGTTTTTTACGGGCGTATTGGCCGTGTAGGTTTTCTGAAAAACTGCACGGGTTTCTGTAGCCTCAATACAGGTATAGTCAAGTTCGCGCAGAAGCCCGTGTTGATCTAGAATGGCTTCGCCTTTGGGAGTTTTAACTTTAAATCCGGCTTCATCGGTTGGGCCGATAATGGGAAACATTTCGTCGTCAGACTTGCCCCAACCGGGACTGCCTACCTGATGAATATATTCGTGGTCATTGGCAAGAAAACTTACCAGCGAACCTTTATCTATCTGTACTTTGAGGTTGTCAAGTTGTAACGTGGTCATATCAGTCTAATTTTTCAAGTGCATTAGTATAATCAAGCTGCAGGTCTTCGTGCAGCGCTTCGATCTTTTTGGCGATGTATTCTTTCTGGCGCAAATACAGGTTGCGCAGGACATTGTTGTTTCGAATGGCGGGCCGCACTGCATTCATTTGCTCACAGAAAAATAGCAAAAGCCCTACTTCGGATTCTTTATTACCTGAATACCGTGCATATTTTTTAGTCTCCTTCAGAATCTTGCGGATGCCTTTCTTCATCCAGTAATAATTCTTGGTATTTATGGTGTCAAACTGTTCTGCAATCAATTCTTTTACACTCTCCACATACCCCGCTTCATAATCCGACTCAAAGAGTAAATAGGTAAGCAGTTCTTTGTTTTCTTTTTTGAATTTGGCCAGTCTCAGGCAGATTTCAAGCAGGTCTGCTTCATCCCGTTGCTGCAATTCTTTCTTTAGTTGAGAAACCGTCGCTGTCTTCATGCCTGCAAGTTAGCCAAAAAGCTGTTAAAGCCCGTTAATACTGGTGTTTCAAAAGCTAAATTATGTTTAAAATGTTGCAGAAGCGTTGTCTGATGAGTAGTTTTAGGTATAACCAAACGAAAAAATAATACAACTATGAAATTTACACGTAACGCATCTGCAAACTGGAAAGGAAGAATCAAAGCCGGAATGGGAACCATTTCTACTGAAAGCGGAGTGCTTGATGCTGCAAAATATGGATTTGCCACCCGTTTTGAAGACGGAAAAGGTACAAACCCGGAAGAATTAATTGGTGCTGCTCACGCAGGATGCTACACAATGCAGTTGTCTGCATTTTTAGGAGAAGAAGATTACAATCCTGAAAATTTACATACTGAGGCTAAAGTAACCTTTGAAGATGGAGCAGTGACTAAAGTACATTTGACCTTAACCGGAAAAGTACCAGAGTGCAGCGAAGAAGAATTTTTAAAGTTTGCCAACAAAGCCAAAGAAAACTGCCCAATCTCAAAACTGCTGAAAGCAGAAATCACGCTTGATGCCAGTTTAGAATCCTAAGATTTGCAGAAATACAGAATATTAAAAGTCGCCATCAGGCGGCTTTTTATTTGGTTTAAATTCTAAAGCGGTTTGTTCTAGCCTTGCGTATATTTGAAAACCATAAAGTTAATACGTGCCCTATTCTTTAGCCAATTTACTACCGCCATTTATTGCCTTTGCGCTTACCTATGCCTTGTGCACTCTGCTTTACAAAACCCGACTGGCAGATTTTTTTAGTGATGCTACAGGTGGAAAAAAGCTGCACAAAAATCCCGTCCCGGCTTCCGGAGGTATTGCATTGGTTCTGGGAATTTTTGGTGCTTCAGCCTGGTTTTACCCCGATTTTCTTTTAAGTGAAAAATGGCTTTTTTCAGGCCTGGCAGGTATTTTTATTCTAGGATTGATTGATGATCTCAAACCATTGGGTTGGTTGCCTAAACTTATCGCCCAGTTACTCGTCATAAGTGCCATTGTCGTGCTTGCAGGCGTGCATTTAGAAACCGTGTTGTTTGAAGATCGGTTTATGTTGATGCCTTACTGGCTGAGTGTTTTGTCAAGTATTGGGATTCTTACTTTTGGTACCAATGCCTTCAATTTTATTGACGGTTCAGACGGACTCGCAGCATTGGTGGCACTTACGGCAATTTTAGGAATGCTGTTTTTTCAAATTCCTTTTTTCAATCCCTTTTTATTTATAGTTGTTGCTGCGGTATTTGCGTTTAGAATGCTTAATAAAGAACCTGCGAAAATCTTTATGGGAGACAGTGGGTCTTTAGTTTTGGGCTTATTGTGTAGCATATTGCTCATCAAGTTTATCGAAGCGGATCTTTCTACCACAAATTATTGGCTGGAAACCTATAGCCAGCGCTTACCCATTGCAATTGCCTTGTTTTGGTATCCTATTTTTGATACCCTACGGGTTTTTTTGTTGCGTTTAAAAGCAGGGGAGTCTTTGTTTGAGAGGGACAAGCGCCACAGTTATTCTGTTTTGTTACGTTTGGGATACCGCCCTGCCTTTATCGCACTTCTGGTTTTTATGGCAACGCTTATTCAGGTTTTGGGAGTTGTGTATCTTGTCCCGGTAACCGGGATTTATGTGTATTTTGTTCTGCAATTGGCGCTCTGGTTTGGATTCCACGTGTATCTTAGAACTTTAGTAAAACAGTTTAAAAAAGGAAAGTAATTCCAAGTGTTTATGGGTAAAGCTTCAAAAATAGGTCTTTCTATTCCGCTTATTGACGAAAGGGATACTGCGGCTGTGACAGAGGCTTTGCAAGCCAATTGGATCACCGCCGGTGGTCCTTTTGTACAGACTTTTGAGCAGCATTTGCGAGATTGTTTAAATACAAAAAGCGAAGTCGTAGGCCTAAATACAGGCACTGCTGCTTTACACCTGTCACTCCTTCTTGCTGATGTAAAACCGGGAGATTTTGTGATTTGCCAGACGATGAGTTATGTGGCAACCGCAAATCCCATTGCTTATCTCAACGCCATTCCCGTATTCGTGGACAGTGAGGCCGAAAGCTTCAATCTTGATCCCGATGCGTTTCGTGAAGCCATTCAATTTTGTTTAAGTCAAAATAAAAAGCCGGCAGCAATTGTCGCTGTACACTCGTATGGTATTCCGTGTAAAATAGACGAAATAGCCGCGATTGCGCGGCAATATGAGATTCCACTTATCGAAGATGCCGCAGAAGCCCTAGGAAGTAACTATAAAGGTCAGGCTTGTGGAACTTTTGGTGATTTCGGAATCTTATCCTTCAACGGAAATAAAATAATTACGACCGGTGGGGGTGGGGCATTGATTTGTAAAGATGCTACAAAAGCAAAGCAGGCGAGGCATTTGGCTAGTCAGGCCAAAATAGGGCAGGAGGGTTTTGAACACGATAGTATTGGCTATAATTATGCGATGCCCGGTCTCAATGCAGCTTTGGGAATCAGTCAGTTAAAATCTCTAAACCACCGGGTTTCCGCAAAGCGGAATCTACACGGCTTTTATTCTGAAATTTTCGAGAATCTACCCGACGTTGAATTGCTACAGGAAACAACCGAAACGTTTGCCAATTATTGGTTGAGTGTGCTGCGATTTACAAATCCGGCTAGTCTATTCACACCTGCCGGCCTGATGCAGCACCTCAAAGAAGCCGGAATCGAAAGTCGGCAGCCCTGGAAACCTTTGCATTTACAGGGGATTTATAAGCAACAGCATTATTTTGG
>Ga0098073_1000639_pt1 | contig 11316 bp, 5 predicted proteins | sample 31_taG_FD_75060 | JGI IMG/M metagenome (GOLD analysis project Ga0098073, IMG submission 75060) | Marine viral communities from the Gulf of Mexico - 31_GoM_OMZ_CsCl metaG | ecosystem: Environmental > Aquatic > Marine > Oceanic | place: Gulf of Mexico | collected 2015-07-12
CCTTCACTTACAGTGAATAGACTACCGGTGCCAATAGCAGGGGTATCAATAGGCTTACTGATAGGAGTGACGCCTACCTTAGCAGTATATTTCTCGGGGGTATCAGATTCGAGTGTCTCTTGCTCAAGGAAGGTTGTGTATTCGGACGTAGACCCAGAGTCCTCATATACAACATAGAATGTTACATCATCGTCATCAGTCTCTTCAGTAGCATACTGTACTTTGGCTCTTACACCAGATGTAACACCTATCAGGTTATATCCTACAAACTCCTCAGCCTTCGCACCATTTGTAATTGTCGAACATCTAACATAAGGAATATTTCCGCTCAACGAAAACTCACCGGGGACAATATTGTCCCCTTCATTCATCAACCTAGAAGCAAACTTCTCAATCTGGTCTTGAAGGATGCTCTGAGATTGTGTCAGCTCTCTCGCTTGTACTGGAAAGCCAGGCTTGAACAGTACTCTATAAAAATTATTCTTTGGGTCAAAGTCGTCAAAATATGGGGCGACATTTGTATTAGTCTGAAGAGACATCTTATACTGATACCTATTTTTGTTATTTAGAACGCTATCAGGAGGCTCACTCTTTCAGTTTGATTGGGTGCTCTGTATACGGGAGGTAGGTTTGATAGGTATGTCATCAGTCCGCTGTAAGGAATGATTTCGGGGTCAGCATATCCGTTATAAAAGCGTGTGCTTGTGGTTACCGCACTATAGTCAGTGCTTGGCTCAACAATTTTATCAGTCGATTCCGACATAATTTGGTTACCACCACTAAACCTCCACATGACACCATTCTCATCTGCGTCAGTTTGTGGATATTGAATATAACGAATTACAGATTGTTCTCTATCCCAACCAATCACTGTCGCTCTAGCAGTATGCTCATTGAACTTCTCATCATAAACAATCTGCTGAATCTTATCACCAATATCAAAGTCCTCTGGGCCGCTGATAGACTCTACCTTAATAGCAAAGTGTGCTGACAGAGTATCAACACCCTCTGGAAGGTAAGGGACAATCTTTGGATCCTGAATAATACCGATACGGCGGAACTGAAGACCAGACACAAAATCAAGTGTATCATAGCGCAAGTCAGAGAATACACCAACACGGTATGAACCTAGTTGTCTTGGTAAATCGGAGCCCCAACCACCAGGAGGAGAGATAATTACCTCACTTACGAAACGACCATCACCCTTGGGGTTGAGTCCATTCACGCCCTTGTCTAGATCGGGTAGTGACCTATAAACTCTGCCGTTCTTGAAGTCGATCTCAGCGTAGGTGTAACCATATCCAGCTCTTACTACCTTTACCTCAGATACAATATTACCACGGATGATTACCTTGGCTACGGCACCTCTACCGTCACCGACGATATTACAATAATACTCATAGATCTCTGTCAGCAGACCAGTGGGGTTGTTGGTAAAGTCATTACCTGGGGACAGAATTCTTACTGTAAATACACCACCGTCAGGTGTCCTTGTGTGGTTCTGATACAGTACAGGAATGTAGTTCTCTGTGCCGTGAGCAATCATATCATAAGGACGAAGCTGATAAAGCTTTAGCCACTGATAGCCATCAGATGTATAGAAAGGAACGTTACCTGTATTCTGTGGCTCTACTAGTGACTGGGTGTTGTTGTTATTGTCAAGACAAACATACACATAGTTATTACTACTCAGTGTGTAATAAACACTGTCAATCAGGTTGGAGGCGTTAGAGTGTGAGGTGTTGGTCTCTGAATAGTTGTGACGATACATATCGAACACGGTTCCCGAGATCCACTTGACCTTTGGGATCATATGATACGCATCCAAGTCTGTGATTCTCTTGAGAGAAATCATCTCATTATAGGTATCATTAAACTCTCTGTAGTTATTGACAGGAACGGGTGGCTCGTTCTCATTCTCCCAGGGTGTAGGCTTGGAGACAAACATATATGAACGTGCTTTACCGTCATCATCGTTGAGAGTTTCAATGAAGTTATAAGCGTTTTTAATTCTTAAGTCGTTTGCGTTGACGGTAGCCATATTCGCACTTTTTATCTATTTAGATTGGGTAACCGAACGTCTGTGACGTTGAGTTGGGTTGAGGTTTCGTCGTAAATTACCACATCGGGGAAGAGCTCAAAACCTGCTGGGTGAATGATACTCTTGACGAATGTGTCATATTCAATGGACTGTAATGGTGAAGCAATAGAATAGGAGAACCACTGATACTTTCTGGAATCCTGGATTACAGGATATGACTCACTGACCTTGGACGTATCATCAAGGAAATCACCAAGTGGCGATGAGATTCCTTTAACCATTACTCTGTAATCACCCTGACCCTCAATCATCACAGTAGCTGACGCACCGTTACTAAAGTAGATCTTCTCTCCGTGGCGGATTTGTCCAGAGATATAGTCAAAGGTGACCATCTGTAGATCTTCATCATATTCAACAATAGTTCCCCAGCACCATTGCAGTGACTCAATACCCTGATAGAAAGTTGATGTGGTCACAATATCACCTTCGATATCAATCAATACCGCTCTGGTAGTAACCCAAATTTCTGGGTTGAGGCTTCTGTCGACTGAGATTTGTCTGCCTGGATTCAGAACCTTGAACGACGTGATCTTACCAATATCCTCTGTTTGTGGAATGAACTTACCGTCAGCTTCTACAAGTGTGACCATAGGCTCTACGTAATCGTGACCAGGATCGGTGACAATGATTTTAGTGACTTGGCCGTTCTCCACGATAGCCTCAGCCTCCGCACCGTGACCAGCGCCAGTGATATCGTCAAAGATAACGACTGGGTTATTATACCTAGAGCCACCGTAGATGACATCAACAGATCCAATCTGTGTTCCGTTTCTATCTACAAAAGTTTCCGCCCTATCAATAGCTCTCTTGTATATACCACGGATGGGAGGAAGCTTGGCATATCCAATACCAGTTCCTGTTACAGCCACATATGCAATGCTATTAGTAGGAGCATCAGAAGTAGTGCTATAAATGATGTCATTGTCTTCGGATAGAGTTTCAGATGTGTAGATTGTGAATTCAGTATTAGAAAGCTCATCGTCACCCCATACAATGTAAGGAGGTCTCTGATACTGAACACCACCGTTTCTGATCTCAACATCAACTACATTGCCACCCTCTGCCAAACTATTGACTCTTACATAAGCATATCCACCTACTCCACCATTACCATAGAATGAGATATAGAAGTTACCTTTGTAGTACGCACCAGGGTTTGTAATGACAACATCGGTCACTACACCAGCATTAACGACAGTATATCCTTCAGCTGGCTCTACAACACCAGCATCAACAATAGTGTGAGTATTATTGACTTCGTCGTGGATTGAGTTCTCAATCTTTACAGTATCACCTTTTCTCAACAGGTGTGGTTCTGCTGTTGTGACTGTGTAAAGCGAACGTGTTCTATTATATACTGGTGTCCTATCAGGCAGAGCAATGGGATTCTCACCTCTTTGTAGCTTGGCACAGCAAGGTTTGCCAGGCTCAATAATCTCATCCAACTGTGCCAGTTCTGCGGCACCACCACCAGGCTCACTACCAGGCGCACCAGAAATCAGAAGCATCTCATCCTTAATATGGAAGTGAGTCAGTTGCTCAAACCACCATCCTCTACCCTTAGACATATCAACAGCACCATCCTCTCCTGGAGGAGGTTCTGGTAAGGGCAGGATTGGTGGTGGTTTAGTATTACCACCACCATCTGTTACCAGGTCATCTAGTGAAGTGGAGTGAGACAACATACCCAATGGGTTAGTGACGACCCATTGTGACACACCAAACTCATCTGTATATCTTACATACATCTTGGCAGTCATAGAAGACCACCACAACGTGCCCTCTACAATAGGTGTTCCGTCCAAATGAACGTGAGGTGCTTTCTGTGAGATAATGACGTACTGCTGCGATTCGAATCGCATTCTATCAATCTCTCTTACCCCATCCCACTGGTGTCTGTGGTTAGACCAGGGACGTGATACTCTACCGTTGGGGTCGGCAGCTACCCACTCATTCTCAAACCACATCGACATAACGCCGTTGTGTGGTGACCACCACATATCACCAAGTTGTAGTGGTGTATTGTCCATTCTCTCCGATGGAGCATAGTGAGAGATAGTGACGATACCATCCTCTTGCTTAATATTGAGGTTTGGAGCAGTTGGCGTCTCTTGGTTGCCAATAGGAACATTTAGTGCCCCACTCATAGGTCTGGTGCCTAGTGGTTGGGTACAGACCCACTGCCTGCTGTCGTTGTCATCATAATATACATACAATCTACCTGTTACTGGTGAGAACCACAGGTCACCACCTTTCAGATTTTCAACAGGCTCATAGTTACCAATGTAAGTATAGTTACCTACTATCTCCTTTTGTGATGGTTGTATTCTTTCTACTGTGCCATCTTCAAGTTTAACAGACAACTCATTGGCTGTTTCAAGGGGTATTGGATTATAGCCTTCTGTGATAAGATTGAGCTCTTCAATATCATATTGACCTAGTTCCAATTCATCAAGAGTAGGAATAGTAACTAGGGCGCCTCTATTGTCATAGAAGACGTCACCATAGTCCATCAATTGTTTTGTATAGACTCTGACGACTAGTAGCTTGTTAATATAGTCGTATGACACAACAAAGCCCTTTGCTCCACTAGGACCGAACTGGACTACTGTACCCTCTACGAAGGTGAAGGTATCTTCGTTACTTTGTAGGTTAAGCTGAATAAGGTGTGTCAGTGTGATAGTGGTAATATCTGAACCAACAGCGCTTGTCACTTCCTCACCCCAGACGTGTGAGACCTTAGCCTCTGCTCCGCCACCCATAGTGTCGGTATTGTCGAAATAACAGAAGTCACCAACTTTAGACGTTTCTGGCGCCCCGTCCTGAACATATACCTCTGAAATAGATCCTTGAGTAGTATTACTTACTTCAAGCTCTAACTCCTCTTTGGTTGATGCCAAATATGGATGTCTGTATCTCAAAGCTACGTTATAGTCAAATGTGAGAGGTGTATCGTCATAAGTCTGTCTAGGATCATAATCACCAAAGCTAACAAACGTAGGCTTCTCGTATCCATAATATGTCAAGTTCTGTGATACAGGAAGGTCACAGAAAGTCTTACCAATGATGTATGGGAAAGCTGGCTCACCTGTGCCATCAAGAGTTACAAAGTAGCATCTGACGCCGTCTGGGTACAATTCAGCTGGAAACTCAGGAGTGTTCGTAATAGCAGAGTTGCATTTGTCAAGAACGAAGTTTCTATCTGGTCTTCTTAATACTGCAATGTTATAGAGATCTTGCGTCATCAAACGCTTGTATTCCTCTACTGGTTTCTGAGCATCGAGCAAAAGCTTGAATCTAACAGCATCTGGGTCCCACTCGTAATCTTCTACAAAAGTCCCCAGTGGATATTGAACTTCATCGGGTGGGAGTGCTGCGATTGTATCATCATCACCACCAGAGGCCAGCATTCCCTCTCTTGTCTCTCTAAGGACATATCCACTCCAATATTGTGCTAATCCATCGCTATCGTCTTTTTTATTGGCATATCCGATAGGACCATAGATGGGGTTGCCGTCAAAGGCCCAACCGAGCAGTGGAGAGTGCTGACCACCATTATCGCCGGATTCTTTGGCAAGAACATCGGGATATCGAATATACGCAAAATCTGATCTATCATTAGTTGTTCCCTCAAACAAGAAGCCCCCACCTGAGTCATAATGCCAGAACTTCTCTCTATTCTCGATTTCGTAGTGTCTATCGAACTGGAAGAACTGTATCTCGGCATATACCTCTGCTCCATCGCCAATTGGGCTTACTAGAGCATTTGTCGTGTCTGGTGCGTAGTCAATACCATGATGAACAATATTAACCTTTGTTATGACTCCACCTTCGACTTCAGCAGCAAATACGGCGCCTTTGCCTCTATTTGACTCATCTACAGCTGTAACGATTGGAGCATCGTTATAATACATCCCCCCGTCGATAACATAGACTTCTGTGACTCTACCAAAGGGATCAAACTCAAAAGCGAGCTTTGCCCCTTCACCAGAGCTGATTCTGACTTCTACATCGCTCAGATATGTCTTATTGGAGTTATTAGAGATAGAAATGACACTTCCGTTCTCGATTGTTATAACTTCGTCTGTGGGGATGCCATTAAGTAATAATACTGGGTCGTTATAGTTATTGCCACCATTCTCGACAATATAGTGACATACACTACCCTGTGTCACTCTCTGTGGTGATACGTTACTGTATGCTGCTACACCATCAATAAATGTGCCAATCGCATTAGTTCCCTTACGTTGAATGAACGTGTTTGTGGTAATCTTGTTTCTCCTAGGGATTACGTGGAGAAAGTTGCGACCACGCATCTGTGGGCCAATACTAAACTCTTTACTGAAGGGTCCAATAGAATAATCAGGAAAACCAGCGCTAGCAGCATAGGCATAATCATCATCGAAGAATATAGACGATACCCCACTAGTGTGGTCACCAATATATGCCATCTGTGGCATAATATACTGCTGGGTAGCTAGTACGTCGGTATAGTTCTCGTTAAAGGATTCCATGATAGGATCCCTTGGATCAATCCTACCAGGGAGGCTTGGAACAACTAAATCCTGCTCTGTATGTAAAACACCGGGATCAACAACATCGACTGACTTAACAAGGCCTAGTGGCCACGATCTACTGATGTATTCTACACCTTCTCTATCAGTTGCTGTTGCTTCGAAGTAATATGGACCAAAAACATAATCACCAGCAAAATGTTTGACGGCAACACCAATCTTACCTCTTGTACAGCCAAAGAACTGGTTCATTGACTTATTGGTGTATTCGATCACTTCGTTGTTGATAACGATGTGACCTTTGGGTGGGAAACCAAGAGTTGTCTCTACTGTGACGGTAAATACGTCTCTATCGTTATATGCTGCTCCGATAGGCAGCAAATCTCTTGTAAGTGGAGATCTTGGGTTGGCAATGATGTCTCCATTAACATTATCCTTCTCTACATAGATCTCATACTGGGTTTCATCATTATGTGGGTAAGCAGAGGCGTAATCGCACAGAATCTTACCAAGAATGCCTTCATCGTTGAAGGACTTGTAAACTAGCTCTTGTCCGATCAGTTTATCCGGTGTCGCATAAGGTTTTTCTACTTCATCCAACAAATCACTCAATGTATCGGTAAAAGGCACCACTCTGACCAGCTGGCTTTCATACCACGTCGATTTCGACGGTATGATCATCTGATCGCCAGGATAATAGACTCTGACGTCATTCTCGGAGAACAGAATCTTAAATAGAGCCTTGATACCTAACTTTGTTCCCTTTGATTGGAAAAAGTCACGAATGTTCTCTAATACAGTGCCTCTATTGATTTTTGGTGATACTCTGTCTCTTTCAATACCAACTGTGAATGTTTTGTGAATAGTATCCAACAATGCCAGCTCAAACAAGCCTGAAATGTTATAAACCTTGTCGTTAAAGAAGTGATCGGCTGCTTCTGTGGTATTATAGACAGATTCGTGTAGAAACGTCCCAAGTACTGTAGTGGCGGAAGCACCGCGCTTCAAATCATAGAAAAAGTTACCAATTCTGCGTCTGTAGAGGATAACTTCCTCTCCGATCATCAAAACGCCGTTTTCATCTGGAAAACCACGTCCATCAAACAATACCAACTTATCAGTATCGACAGCAGCGAGGATATCTCGAACTTCTGCTTTGATTTTCTGATTTGAGTTGCTAATAATGGGAATATCAGAAATACCCTCTCTAGAAGGGGTATCCTTGTCCATTAAGTTGCTTGTTCTGTTGCGAGTTGTGTCTAGGTAGTTATACTCAACAACCGGTTTATTATAATGATTGAAATCTCTGTATTTTTGGAGATTTTGTAAGATATCTTGTGAGAATCCGTGTCTTTCCTCGCTCTCTTGGGCAGTTTCAATGAACTCGACGAATCTCTCATACTGCTCGGCAATATAACCAGGCAGGGTGGAGCTTACTAGGTTTGAGGGAGAGACAATATCGGAATAGGTCATTGGTTATTAACTTTGTTCTCAATTACGGCAACAATAGACGAATTGGCAATGTCTAGATTAATAAACAGAGATTGTGTGGCGATGATATCTTGATTTTTGGGAATAGCAGTTACTTTGAGGAACCTGTCACTAGCCTGTACCTCTGTAAACGTGATTGGCTTCTGGTAACCGAGTTTAATCTCCCCTTCGACATAATTAATAGTGCCAAACTCTTTATCGTGAATAATTTTCTCATTAATTGAATTATAATAATAAGTTCTGATATTACCGACGCCGTCATCCTCAAAGTAGAACAGTCTGTCGTCGATAACATCGTCAATACGCAGTTTAAAGCCATTTGTCATAATCACTGGACCATCACAGTCTGGCTTTATCTCGTTTAAGTAGCAAATCTCATAAGAAGCAGGTTGATCGACCAAAAACTCGACATCTTTCCTCATACGGAGAGATGTGTTGTTTCTAGTGATAGACAAATCGGAATCATCGATAGAAGACACGATTTGCGAGTATCTGACAGCACCACCGAACTTGGATACAGAGTTAGACTCCCCATATCCCTTCAGTGTGTCCTTAACTGCTGCAACAATGGCAGCAGAGTCTTTGTTTGTCTGTTTCTCGTCGTAAAATACATTAGAGATGATCTCTACATTAACTACCTCTGGATCCACCAACACAATATCCAGCGAAGCGATACGATATGGATCCAAAGACTTCTTAATGTAGTGTTTGGTCAGTGTAGAGAGCGCGTCACCTGTTGTTGGCTTGACTACAACATATACACGACCATATTCTGGCAGTGGGAGGGTCTCACCACCAAACACGTAGATATCTTGGACAGCAGGGAAGATATCTCTGATGATTGTCTCGTAGTCGTCCTCTGTGACCGCTCTACTTTGTGCTGCGTAGCTCTTGGGAGCGTGGAACTTAACAGATGACACATCCTCCAACTCAGCACCACCTTCAGCTGGCTCAATGGCGGTAATGATCGGTCTTGTTGTTACTACTGTACCGTATGAGTCGATTACTCTTGCTACGAATGTATAGTTGTTCTCTCCTTGAATGCCATTGGCGAGATTTCCGTTTGTAATTAGATACTTACAGAAGATCTTAGCACCATTCTCCAGTTTCTTACCAAACAGTCCATCACCAAATGTCAATTCGTAATATTTGTTCTCTCCCTCCTCAAGCCAATACACTCTGGACTCTTGTGTAAGCTTTACGAGGTTCTTTGCTTCCTTGTAGTTATGATTTACCTCTTTACTTGGGTCTTCTTGAACTTCTACTCGAATTGTTGATGTGTCAATAGCTTCGTTTTGTAACATGAAGCGTTGTGACCAGTCAGACTCATCAACAACGAAGGTATGTGATAGCAAAATGCCTTCGTGGATGCGAACACCGTCGAATCTACAGATACCTGCGTTAGAAACAGAGGAAACCTGCGTATCAATGATATTAAAGATGAAGTTATTCAGTCCATTAGATGATGAGAAGATCATCCCAGGCTGAATTTCGAGATATTGTGGAAAACCGTTTGGATAGTCGTCTTTGTCTAGCTTAAAGTCAAAGCTAGCCATACTTTGTGCTGCTCTTGCGGACGTTGGCACATAACCAAGCATCCTAGCGTTCATTACAACGTTATCACGAAGAGTAGCGCTAGTGAGAAAGCTCTCATTAGCAATCATATTTGTAGAATATGCTGTAAGCTGACTTTGGTATGCCAAAAGGTTTAGAATTACAGACAGGTTGCTCCCATCGAAGTCGAAATCAGTAAACTTCTCTGTCGACTTTAGATAATCAATAAGGTTTTGCTTAATCTCAGCAAAATCTACTTCTGTGAGATCTATTGGCCCGCTCAATTTCTTTACCAGCTACTTTTGGTTATTTATACCCTATCTGGTAGGGCTTAGGATCTGATCAAAGTAGAAAAGTTGGTCGTAGCCAACGATTTTATAGACTACGTTGACCATAAACTCGTTTCTATCCAAATGCGGCTCAACAGTGAGCTCAATAATCTCTACTCTAGGCTCATTAAACTCAATTGTTCTCTCAATTTCGAGTTTAAGGAGACCTGCTGTACCAACATCAATCTGATCGAACAAATATTCACGAGTATTTGACCCAACTTCTGCCGTAAATGGCACTTCTTTAGGGGCAATGAAGATTAAGTTCTTTAATGAGTTGTTTATGGCTCTCTCATTCTTCAAAACAGTCAAATCTTTGTTCAATGGGTTCGGTTCGAACGCCAAAGACACATCAACAAACTGTTTTACCTTTCTTTTTAGCTGTGTCGGCTCCATTCCAATAAAAAAGGAGGGGCAATCCCTCCTATTTATCAGTCAAGATCTACATTCTCAGTCCATTGAGGGTATTTTTCCTTCAGCTTCTGCTTTCTAGCCTGATCCAGGTAGTAATCAGCTCTTGGATCGGTGATAAGGTACTTAGTTCCGTGGTCTTGGAACATGGTTTCCTGAAGAAAGTCAGGATATGGTCCTTGTTGTGCCATGATTTCTCCTTTTTTTGTTATTTAGCTTCTGCCCTGTCCACGAGTTTTCTTTCTTCGTGAGGAATTGGACCTTGCCGAGGTCTTTGTTCGTGGTCCATCCCCCTGATAAGTCTTTTTCTTGTGGGGAATGATCTGAACTTCGCCGCTTTTGCTAAAAATTCTAGCCATTTTTTAAGTTTTCCAGTGTTTTTTCAATGTTTTCGAGTCGAATGAAGACCTCATCGAGGATTTCGACTATATTTTGGTGGTCTTCTCGACCAGGTGCCCGGTACATGAGCTCATAATGCTCATTTTCTTCCAAAGTATTCACTTGGTAGAGGGACTTTTCCTTGCCAAACATAGGGAATCGTGGCAGTTCGAGCTGCTTGAGGACCAAATCGTTGCCACATTGAGTAAAATTGGTCTCTCAATGACAATGAACAGGGGAATTTTTTAATATTATTGAGGTCAAGGATCAAAACTTCGTTCTGAACTTGCTCAATGGTAATACCATAATGGTTTACCAGATCACTTGCCATAGCATTTAGTCTATTGAACACCGTCATTATAACAGAATAAATATCAATATCAAGTATATAGTAGATTATGAGCTCAGGCAAGTGGTGTCCTTTCATTGGAAAAAATTGTAAGGAACACAAATGTGTAATGTATACACAAATTCAAGGCATAGATCCCCAAAGCGGAGCCGCAATTAATGAGTGGGGATGTGCCGTAGCCTGGATGCC
>Ga0098073_1000644_pt1 | contig 11252 bp, 6 predicted proteins | sample 31_taG_FD_75060 | JGI IMG/M metagenome (GOLD analysis project Ga0098073, IMG submission 75060) | Marine viral communities from the Gulf of Mexico - 31_GoM_OMZ_CsCl metaG | ecosystem: Environmental > Aquatic > Marine > Oceanic | place: Gulf of Mexico | collected 2015-07-12
ACCGGCCGAATACAGGTGTATTTTAGTAAGCGGTTGCAGGTAAAACTGCGTGAAATACTGTCCTTCTTTAGGCACATAGGCATCGATTAATTGGGTAGCCTGAGTTTCTACTTGAGCGACCTGAGCCTGAGGTTGTAGCTGTACGTAGGTCTCATAGCTGGCATTGCTCCAATATACATTAGTTCCCATCCAGGAATCCATAATATTATAGATCATATCACAGTCTATCACACTATTTTCGGGCAGGTCTTTATACACTCCTGAAACCTGAAGTGTATCCCGGTTGTTTACCGTTATGAATGCTCCCAAAGCCGATTTTTTACCAAAAAACCTTTCCTTCGAAGCTTCAGAAATCACAGTAGAATTTGGGTTTTTAAAGGCATTTTTAGCCTCACCTTCTATAAACTTAAAGTCAAACATCTCAAAGACAGTTGAATCTGCGAGGTAAAGCCGGTCTTCTGTAAAGTTCTCATCCCCTATTTTTAAAGATGCCGTCACCCCAAAATCATCTTTGATAAGGCGGGTCATCTTTTTGACCTGTGGAATATCTTTTACCATCGCCGGCCCTACTGCATTGGGTAATTCGGCCCAGGTCTCAAAGTTGTATTCTTCAGAGGTTTCCATATTTACCCGGTAAATATCCGGAGCGTGCGAATACATTTTATCAAAACTGAGTTCGCTATTTACAAACGAAAAAAGCACGATACACACGCATAATCCCACTACCAGTCCTATGATGTTTAACACCGTAAACAAGCGGTTTGCTTTTAAATTCCGCCAGGCGATTTTGATATAATTTTTAAGCATAGCTCATTGATTTTGATTGATGAATTATTCGGTACGCAGGGATTTTACGGGGTTAGCCACCGCTGCCCTTATGGCTTGTATACTTACCGTTAATAAAGCGATACCTATAACCATTATCCCCGCTCCGGCAAAAATGTACCACGAGAGGCTAATGCGATAGGCAAAACCTTCCAGCCAACTGTGCATGGCAAACCAGGCAATGGGTGCTGCAATTACAAAGGCGATACCAACCAACTTGATAAATTCGGAAGAAACCAGATTTACTATACTGAAGACACTTGCTCCCACTATCTTTCTTATGCCTATTTCGCGCTTTCGCTGCAACATACTGTAAGCTGCCAGACCTAAAAGTCCCAGACACGAAATAAAAATTGCAAGCATCGAGAAGTTTAAAAACAATTTGCCAAATCGCTGCTCGGCACGATACTGTCGGTCAAAAAACTCATCGAGAAAATAATAGTCAAACGGAAGTTCGGGTAGGGCACTTTGCCAGGATTCTTCAATAAAATCAAGGGTTTGAGTAATAGTACCGGCAGAAACTTTGACCGTTAGCAATCGGGATTGATCAGGATTGTATACAAACGAAAGCGGACCTAAATCCTGTTGCAGAGAGTTGGCGTGAAAATTTTGAGTAACTCCAACAATTGTTCCTTTTTGCCCCCACTGGCTAAACGAAGCTCCCAACGCATCTTCAGGATTCACAAAGCCCAGCATTTGAGTAATACGCTCATTGACGATCATGGCGGAAACGCTGTCCTGAGCCAAATTGCGGTCAAAATTACGGCCTGCAAGCAGCTTGATATCCAGTTGGTCAAGATACCGGTCGTCTATCACATACCGGTCTACCGTTAAAGTCTGGTCATTACCCTCGCTGTTTGACATGGTAGATAATGCCGAATTGTTATCACCACCACCTCCCGGAACCGAGGATGCCCGGCTTACCGAAAGAATATTAGGATACCCGGTAAGCTTTTGTTCTAAAACCTCTCGCCCGCTGGCCGATTGGGTATCGAGAATCAGCAGACGATCTTTGGTAAAACCTAAATCGTAATTCTGCATAAAACGGGTCTGATTGTAAATAACCAGCGTACCAATTATGAGTAGAATGGAAACCGAAAACTGAACCACTACAAGCCCTTTCCTCAAAATTGCACCCTTGCGCGTGGCGGTAAACCTACCTTTAAGCACCTGAACGGGTTTAAACGAAGACAATACCAGCGCAGGATACACCCCGGCAAGCAAACCTATAAGTACGGCAAGGCCAAAAAGCAGAGCGATATACGTAAAATCACTAAATATTCCGGTGGCGATTACCTTACCGGCCAGACTATTAAAATAGGGCAAAGCCAAAGCGGTAAGCCCTAGTGCCAGTACAAATGCCAAAAGGCTGATCATAAGAGACTCACTTAAAAACTGAAAGGACAATTGCTGTTTCTGAGCCCCGATTACTTTGCGCACGCCTACTTCTTTTGCCCGTTCTACAGAGCGCGCGGTGGTAAGATTTACAAAATTGATTCCGGCGATGAGCAAGATAAACAAGGCTACCAGACTGAAAACATATACATTGGTGATATGCCCCTGCTTTTTCCCGTTTCGTTCAGAATAGAGATATACATCTGCTACTGGCTCCAGATCATGACTGATAAACAATTGTGAAGCTTCCATTTTATCACCGTCAATTTCTTTTACATAGGCATTGATTTTGGGTACAAGAGCTCCGGCATCGGTGTTTTCACGGAGCAGCAAATATCCCCGAGGTTCATAATCTGCCCAGGACTCTTCAATATCAGGTGAAAAAACCTGAGTGTAGCTGGAGATCGAAAGTAACATGTCTGCTTTGATTTGCGAGTTTTCGGGGAGTGGAGGCATAATCCCGGTGACCTGAGCGCTGTATTTACCATTCTTAATTTTCAGGGTTTTGCCCATAGGGTCCTGATCACCAAAGTATTTCTGAGCAGCATTTTCACTTAAAACCAGGCTTAATGGCGCCTGTAAGGCTTCGGTTGTATTGCCACGTAAAAGTTGTATGCCGAAAATGTCTAGAAAAGTCGAATCAACGGCCAGCACATTCTGTTCCCGTACCGTTTCGGTTCCTTTTTGCAAATTAAGATTGATATCAAAAACCCGGGTTGTAGATTCAATCTCAGGAAACTGAGGCTCAATTTTTTGAAGAACTGTCCAATCTATGATTGAAATTTTATACTCATCAGACGGCGTTTTGATATCACTTACTAACCTGTGAATATGCTCTTTTTCCGGATACATCTGGTCGTAGCTTAATTCAAAAGCCACATAAAGCAAAATCAAAAAACCCGCGGTCAAACCTATGGCTAGACCGCTGATATTTAAAAACGAATATCCTTTATTCTTCCAAAGGTTTCTAAAGGCGATTTTGAAATAATTTTTAAGCATGGTTTTCATTTTTAACTTGCCGACTTCTCTCCTTCTGGGAGACCTTCCCAAAGGGCAGAGAGGGCTATTCCGTCCTTAGCGATTTTACGGGGTTAGCGATTGCCGCCTTGATGGCCTGAAAACTTACGGTGAGCAAGGCGATTCCTATAGCAGCAACACCTGCGACCACAAATACCCAGACATTAATGGAAATGCGATACGCAAAACCCTGCAGCCAGTTATGCATTATATACCAGGCAATGGGTGCTGCAATTATAATTGCGATTAGTACCAGGGCTATAAAGTCTTTTGATAAAAGCCTTACAATACCGGCTACGCTTGAGCCTAAAACTTTACGTACTCCTATTTCCTTACGGCGTTGTTGTGCGGTATAGGCTGAAAGCCCAAACAGACCTAAACAGGATATTAAAATGGAAAGCGCAGCAAAAATCTGGGACAGCGAGCCCATCAATTGTTCGTTTTTAAAGCGCCTGTCAAATGCTGCATCTACAAATTCATATTCAAAGGGATAACCCGGATTGTAGGTTTTAAGCGTCTGCTCTACCGTATTTAAGATTTCAGTTGGCGGGTAGTTGGGGTTGGTTCTCAGATACATGTATTGCGCTTCAGACGGAAAGTTGAAAAACATCACGGGATCGCTGGTACCGTACATATCGCCATACAGGTAATCATTAGTCACCCCAATTACGGTCATTGTATCTCCAAACCAGTCAATGGTTTTACCCAAAGCAGAGCCTGTTCCCATGAGTTTGGCAAATGACTGGGTGATAAGCACGTGCGTACTGTCTTGAGCTACACGGGTGCTAAAGCCACGACCTTCAAGAATCTCGATCCCGGCTGTTTCTAAGTAACCATCATTAACATATCTGAATGAGACCAGAATATCTTCGGTATCGCTACCTCCCTGCCATCTCAAACCAGATCCGTTATTACCGGCAGACATTAGGTTTGAATTTGACAAACCTAAACTGCTTATCATCCCGGTATTTTTCAGGCTTTCTGCAATAGCATTTCTGTTTTTGATCAAATCTCCATTTACAGGAATTTCTATTAGATTTTCTTTATTTAGGCCTAAATCCCGGTTTTTCACGTGCTGCACCTGTTGATAGACCAGAAGTGTACTTATGATAAAAACAATAGAAACCGCAAACTGGGTTATCACAAGCCCTTTACGCACAAAACCCGCTCCTTTAGCCTGAATGCGATTGCCTTTTAAAACCGCTATAGGTTTAAACGAAGAAAGGTAAAGCGCCGGGTAAAGACCGGCCAATATTCCGCAGGTAAGGGTTATTAGAACTAATGAAATTAAATGAGAGGGAATGCTTAGACCCAGCCTAAGCTGCTTGTCTATAAGCCCATTAAAGGCTGGCATCAGTAGCAGTAACACAAATATGCTTAAAATCGCAGCTAATACTGCCGTAAAAATGGCTTCTATACTAAACTGAATGATGAGCTGCTTTTTATCTGAACCCAGTGTTTTACGCACGCCAACTTCATTTGCCCGCTTCTCGCTTCGGGCGGTTGACAAATTCATAAAATTGATGCAGGCAATTACTAAAATGATCAAGGCAACAAAACCAAATAAGCGCACATACTCTATTCTTCCACCTACGACTTCTCCATTTTCAAAATCAGATCTCAGGTGCCAGTTTTTAGCCGCGTGCAAAAAGGCATAAGTATCAGGGTCATCAGTCTTTGCAGGCAAAATTTGTTTCACTTTAGCATTAACCGTATTAAAATCGGCTCCCGGCGCCAGCATTACCAGAGCATCTGTAAACATGCTTCCGTATTGCCGGGTCCAAGGTTTATCGTCTGTAAAATTTTCAAAGGGCACCAGCCAGCTAAAGCTGTACGTGGTATTTTTTGGAAGGTCTTCAACCACTCCGGTAATTCTAAAATTTTCTTCTTTATTAATCTGAACACTTTTACCCACTAAATTGGAAGGGTTTTCAAAAAGAATCTGAGCCAGTTGCCAGGTAATGACCATACCGTCCTTGTCCTTGAAAGCTTCGGAGGCATTGCCCTCAATAAATTTCAGATTATACAGATCCAGAAAATCTGCATCAGCATACGAACCGGTACTGATTACTGAAGAATTTTTTACGGTAAACAAAAAGTCTGCATTACGAAAACGTGCGGCTTTTAGTATCTCAGGGATTTCAGCCTTTAAAGCTGCGGCTAAAGGTCCCGGAGTTGCCTGAAAAAAAGTACGTTTCTGTCCTTCATAGACCTGATTGGTAGGTACACTGTACACACGTTCCTGATCAACAACTATTGTATCAAAACTCATCTCATCTTCTACCCATAGTAGGATGAAGCTGGCACAGGTGATCCCGATGGCAAGGCCAAAGATATTCAGCGCACTGTAAGCCTTGTTTTTCCAAAGGTTTCTAAAAGCGATTTTGAAATAATTTTTGAGCATAACTGATAAAATAGTGGGAGTGATTAAGTCCCGGTTTTGATTGATTGTTTCGGCCTTTGCCGATTGATGAATGAATCCCCGTTAGGAAATCTTAAACTTCCAAGGTTTTGCTTTTATACTCTGAGAGTACATTTTCGGTAACCTTTTGACCGTCTAGCATCCGGATGATGCGGTGGCTGTATTTGGCGTCGTGCTCACTGTGTGTCACCATAATGATCGTGGTACCAGCCTCGTTGAGTTCGGTAAGCAAATCCATCACCTCGTTCCCGTTGCTGCTGTCCAGATTACCTGTAGGCTCATCAGCAAGAATGAGTTTAGGATTATTCACCACAGCGCGAGCCACGGCTACACGTTGCTGCTGCCCTCCTGATAATTGCTGTGGAAAGTGTTTACGGCGGTGCATGATTTGCATTTTCTCAAGCACTTCGTCTACGCGCTTTTTACGCTCTGCAGGTTTTACACCGGTATAAATCAACGGAAGCTCTACGTTTTCAAAGACGGTGAGTTCGTCAATCAGGTTAAAGCTTTGAAAGACAAAACCGATGTTGTGCTTGCGCAAATCGGCACGCTTACGCTCATTAAAACCGGCTACTTCAATACCGTTAAAAATAAAACTGCCCCCGTCCGGGTCATCCAGAAGCCCCAGGATGTTAAGCAAGGTTGATTTACCACAACCCGAAGGGCCCATTACGGCAACAAATTCGCCTTCCTGCACCTGAAAAGACAGTTTATTCAAGGCTATGGTGCGCACCTCCTCGGTGGCATAATACTTTTCTAAGTCTGTTATTTTAATCATCTAAGAAAGAATTAGGTTTATAAATGCTAAGATTAGTGTTCTCATCGTTTTCTAGTTTTAATCCTGAAGTACCAATTCCTGTACTTCTTCGTAGTTATCATAACTGCTGGTGATCACCCGGTCTCCAGGTTCCAGTCCGCTTAAGACTTCATAATACTCGGTGTTTTGGCTACCCAATGAAATGTCTGCTTTATAGGCGGTACTTCCGTCTTCACTTACTTTAAAAATCCAGTTACCACCGGTTTCCTGAAAGAATCCGCCTTTTGGAATGAGCAAAGCCTGCTTTTCCTGACTCAGTGCAACACGAATCTGTAGCGTTTGCCCGCGGCGTATACCTTCCGGAACCTCAGATTCAAATTCCATATCTACCTGAAACCTTCCGTTTGTCACCTGCGTAAAGACTTTTTTAATTACCAGCGTGTAGTTTTTTCCGTCAAAATCAAAGGAGCCTTTTTGACCCGTGTAAATTCTGGAAATGTAATGCTCATCTATATCGACGCGTACTTTATACCCGCTCAACACATCGATCTGTCCCAGGCGCTCGCCTTTATTTTTAGACTGGCCAATCTCAGCATCAAGTGAAGTGAGTTGCCCGTCAACCGGTGCCCGAACTACCAAATCGGCAACCTTACGACGCATCAATTCTAAAGCATTCTGGGTACGCGCATAGGAGCTTGAAACCTGATTTTTTTCCTGCTTCACAGCGATAGAATCCTGAGCCAGAATTTGCTCTGCCAGTTGCATACGCTCCTTCTGGTAGTTGTAGTCATTTTTTGATTTAATCAAATCCTGCCTTGCTATCGCGTCTTTATCGTAAAGCTTTTGATTGAGTTCGTACACCCGTTTCGCTTCGATCAGGCTATTCTCCACATCGGTATATTGATTGAGTTTTACAATGGTATTTTGACGTGCGGCATTCTGCGAAATCTGCATTTGGGTGAGCAGGTTGTACACCTGAGTTTCCTGATTCACAAGGCTCAGCTCCAGATCGGTGTTTGACAGGCGTAAAATGGGTTCGCCTTTTTTCATCACCGCACCGTCTTCTACAAACTTTTCTTCCACGCGGCCGCCTTCGAGCGCATCGAGGTAAATCGTGGTAATAGGCATCACCACCCCATTCACCGGAATGTTTTCCTGAAAAACATCCTGCTTAACCGTTGCAATGCTCAGGCGTTCTTTCTGTACATTGAGTTTTGAATTGCCAGTAGTCGAAAGGATCACAAAAACAATAAGTACAGCCAGTGTAATACCGCCTGCGATCATCAGTATTTTTTTAGTGGTAAAGCGTTTCTTTTCTAAAGGGATGTCCATAAAAATAATTGTTTGCACCTGTTTACAAAGCAATACTGTGCCAAAAAAACAAGTATCTGATTATAAGTATTTTAAATATTACATTGAATTTAAAAGTGTTCGGTTTTGATACACTTCATGTACGCTGCCGATACACTTTTGGTACAGCTAAAAATTAGCCTGATTCTACGGGTTACTCAAAAGTCGAAAATTGTAATATTGTAGGTATGCAACTCAAAGACGCTCATATACTGGTTATTGACGATGATGAAGACGTTCTTACTGCCCTGCGGCTTTTACTCAAACCACAGGTCAAACAGGTTGTGGTTGAAAAAAACCCAAATGCCCTGCAGGCAATTCTGAGCAACCAGGATTTTGACCTGGTGATTCTCGATATGAATTACAACGGACTCGTGAACACCGGCAACGAAGGCATTTTTTGGCTCAATAAAATCAAAGGCTGGAAACCCGCTACAGATGTGATGCTCATTACGGCTTATGGCGATATAGACCTTGCTATTCGCTCGCTTAAAGAAGGTGCTTCTGACTTTTTGGTAAAACCCTGGAAGAACGAAAAACTGCTTGAGTCCATGGCCGAAATCCTTTCCAAAAAGAAAAAACCCGGTAGTCAGCGAATCAAACTGGAATCTGATACTCAAATTATAGGCGATAGCGAACCTATGCAGGAGGTGTTTGTAAAGCTTAAAAAAGTGGCGCCTACCGATGCCAACGTTCTGATTTTGGGCGAAAACGGAACCGGAAAAGATCTCATTGCCCGCTCCATTCACGAAAATTCACTGCGTAAAAATCAGCCTTTTGTAAAAGTGGATGTGGGAGCCCTTACCGAAAGTCTCTTTGAAAGCGAATTGTTTGGTTACAAAAAAGGGGCTTTTACCGATGCGCGTGAAGACCGCAAAGGTCGTTTTGAAGCCGCACACGGCGGCACCCTTTTTCTAGATGAAATAGGAAACATAAGCCTGCGGCAACAAGCCAGACTGCTCACAGTTTTGCAAAACAGGCAGGTAACTCCGCTGGGGTCAAACGAGCAGGTACACATTGATATCAGGCTCATTTGTGCAACCAATATTAGCCTTACCGATCTGGCTGATGAAAGTAAATTTCGTAAAGATTTGATCTACCGCATCAACACTGTAGACCTGATGATCCCGCCCCTGCGTGATCGCGGTACAGACCTGAGTCTGCTGGTGCAGTATTTTGTAAAAAGCTATGCCGAAAAGTATGGCAAACCAAGCTTCAGTCTTGATCCCGGTTTTATTAAAAAACTAAAAGAACACGCTTTTCCCGGCAACGTTCGCGAACTGCAATACGCTTTGGAACGCGCTGTGATTATGGCCGAAGGTTCTGTCTTAAATGCTGAAGATTTAGCCTTTTCGCCCATAGAGCAACAACCGGAAACCGAACTCAAACTCAAAACCACCAATCTGGATGCTGTGGAGAAAAACACCATCCTTAACGTGATTGAGAAAAATAAGGGTAATATTTCTAAATCGGCCAAAGAACTGGGTATTACGCGTACCGCGCTTTACCGCAGACTCAACAAGTATGATCTATAAAAGCTACATCGCTGCCTTATTGCTGTGGGTGTTGCTTTTACTGGCGGGACTTACGGGACTGGCCTGGGGTATTGTAAATACCAATATCTATTTCATATTGGGAGGAGGGGGCTTCACCTTATTTGTACTGTTTAACCTCTACCGGTATTTGACCAGGCGTTTTGTCGCCATGGATGATTTTTTTGAAGCGGTAAAATATCGTGATTTTTCACGCTGGTTTTCTGAAAAACACGGTCCGCAGGACATTCGCCGATTGCATCAAGGCTTTAATAATGTCAATAAGACCATCAAGAACATCAATAACGAGCGGCAGGCGCAGTTCGTCTACTTGCAGAAGATACTCGAGATGGTAGATGTGGGCATTATCGCCTACAATCTGGATAGCGGCCAGGTGCTATGGGCCAATGAGTCGCTGCTCAACACGCTCGATCTGCCTAACTTTAAAAACATTGGTTTTGTAGAAAAGCGCAGGCCTCAGCTGTATGACGAACTTTTTGACACCTACCGCAACGAAGCGGTTTCGACAGAAATCACCCTGCGTCACGAGAACTTAAAAGTCCTTATTTCAGAAACGGTATTTCAGGTGGAAGAAGATGCGTTTAAACTTGTGGTGCTTCAGAATATTGAGAATACGCTCAACCAAACAGAATCTAATGCCTGGAAAAAACTCCTGAGTGTGATGACCCATGAGATTATGAACAGCATTGCACCCATTTCGTCTCTTGCCGAAACTTTACAAAACCACATTCAAAGCAACCAGCAAAATGCAGCATTACATCCGTTGGAATTAGACGATCTCAATGCGGGTATCAGCAGCATAAAAAAACGCAGCGAAGGCCTGATGAAATTTGCCAAGACCTACCGCAGCCTTAGTAAAGTCACGCACCTCAATCTGGAAACCGTAAAAGTGGGCGAACTCTTTAAAAGCATCAGCGATTTGATGCAGCCCTCACTCGCAGACAAAAATGTTTCGCTTCATTTTAAGACTGAAAATCCTGAAATGCTTTTTGAGATTGACAGTTACCTTATTGAGCAGGTGTTGATCAACCTGATCCTAAATGCAATTGACGCAACCCAAAAGATTAAAAATGCCAAAATCGTAGTCACGGCTTCTCAAAACAGCAAAGGCAAGGTGCAAATCAAGATAAAAGACAATGGTAGTGGTATACCTGAAGAAATACGCGAGAGTATTTTTATTCCCTTTTTCAGCACAAAAAAGACCGGGAGTGGCATTGGTCTTAGCCTCAGCAAACAGATTATGACCTTGCATAAAGGTAAAATTCAGCTGCAGAGTAATGCCGATAATGGTACCGAATTTACATTACAGTTTTAACCAACTACAGATTCAGTTGTCCTCTTTGGCGCTATTCTAATTGTTGTTGTCATTTTTGGAAACCTTATCCTGTTCGACCAGTTTATCGTCTTTCCAAATACCACTGGCGATAACCTCTCCATCTTTACCGTAAAAGATACCTTTGCCGTTGCGCAGGTCCTCCTTCCATTCACCGGTAAACTTTTCTCCATTTGGCCAGTAATAGCTTCCCGTACCGCTGCGCATATCGTTTATATAATCACCCTCATAATGCTCGCCATCTATCCAGTAAAATTTACCGTTCCCGTGACGCATCCCGTTTTTCCATTCTCCCTCATAGCGGCTACCGGTATCGAGGATGGCAATCCCAAAACCGTCTGCCTTTTTGTTTTTTACCTCGCCCACATAATGCAGTCGGTTTCCTTTCTTGCTCTTAAAAGTCAAATATTCACCAAAGACCTTCTGCTGCATTTGCATTCTGATATTCTTGAGCTCCAACTGGGCTTTAGTCAATGCAAAACTCAGGGAATCCACATCCTGTAAATCAAAATCTCCTTTGTTTGTATTAGTTGTATCTGAGCTATTCTCTTGAGATGCCTTGTTGTTAGCATAGCGCAATTGATTATCCATTTTTAGGAT
>Ga0098073_1000645_pt1 | contig 11251 bp, 16 predicted proteins | sample 31_taG_FD_75060 | JGI IMG/M metagenome (GOLD analysis project Ga0098073, IMG submission 75060) | Marine viral communities from the Gulf of Mexico - 31_GoM_OMZ_CsCl metaG | ecosystem: Environmental > Aquatic > Marine > Oceanic | place: Gulf of Mexico | collected 2015-07-12
AGCAGACCTTCCGTATCGCCCAGCAGCCGCCCGTTCAGCCAGTGTCCCGTACGCCACGCCCCGGCGTCGGCCCACAGGTCTGGACGACCCGGCAAGGCCGGCCACGGCCGCGCGTCCCAGCACCAGGCATCGGCGCCCTCCAGCATCGGACCACCATAGACGCCCGACACCGGATTCCCTTCGCCCGCAAAATGGCCCAGCACCGCCTCCAGCACCCGGCGTTGCATCCGGTCGTCCCGCACGCCGGTCGAGCCGGGCGGCAGCGCGTTCTCGGCGCTCTTCGGGTCCTGAAACAGGTTGGGCGCATTCCCCCCGCGATCCACGGCGGCACAGCCGAACTCCGTCAACCGGATCGGCTTCATGCCCGGCGCCCAGGCCGTCGGGCTGGCCGACCTGACACCGCCGGGCCGGTCGTGGTGCGCATGGCTCCACCAGCCCGCCAGATCCTTGGTCCGGAACACCCAGTCCTCGCCGTGGGCCAGATCGGCGATCGGCGTCCGCAGCTGCGCCGCCCGGTCCGCGTCGTCGGCATAGTACCAGTCGAAATGCTCGCCGCCTGCCATCTGCATCGCCAGATAGGCGGGGTCATCCGGCCCGGCATAGGTCGCTGCATCCAGCCCGCCATCCCCCGCGCGCCAATCGCCCAGCGGCGGGTACCAGTCGATGCCCACATAATCGAGCGCGGGGTGGGCCCACAGCGGGTCCAGGTGAAACACCACATCGCCCGAGCCGTCATCCGGTCGATGCCCTGAATACTCTGACCAGTCGGCGGCATAGGACAGCTTCACCGCCGGTCCGACCACGGCGCGGCATTCCTCCAGCAGATCGCAGAAGGCCGCCACGGCCGGATAGCCCCCGCCGGCATCGCGCGCCGTCGTCAGCCCTCTCATTTCCGAACCGATCAACAGCCCGTCGGCGCCGGTCTCGGCCACAAGCGCCGCATAGTGCAGCGCCATCCGCCTCAACCCCCACCCGTCGGCGGTACCGAACATCTGCGCCACCTCGGCGGCCGCCGTCCCGGCACTCTCCACCGTCACCCGCCCGCGCCAGGGATAGGGGGCCTGCTCAGCCCCGCCATACGGATCGGCAAGGCCGTTGCCCGGCGGTATGTCCATGAAGACGAACGGATACAGCGTCACCTCCAGACCCCGCGCCTTCAGCTCCGCCACCGCCTGCCGCACGCTGTCATCCGACGGTGTCCCACCATAGGCTGGCGCACCCCCCACTGTGCTCACCAGATGTACCGTAGCCCGATCCAGCCCGGCCACCGACCAGTCCAGCGGCATGGTCGGCTTGTCGCGTCGCTCTACCCCCGGCCGGATCGTGCAGTGCCCGGCCCTCAGATCATCGCCGAACCATCCGATCACCAGACTGACGCGCTTCAGGTTCGGACAGGCCGCCGTCAGCTGATCCAGCGACACGATCAGGTCCGGCCGTCCCTCGGCCGAGCTCACATTCTCGACGTCGGTCCGGGTCAGGCCCGTGCGCCGCACCACAGGCTCGGCGGCCAGCACAAACTCCCCCGCCCCGGGGATCAGGCACACGCCTTCCAGCCGGTCTTCCAGCGTAGGTGCCCCACCCGCCGGCCGCCGGAATACCTCGAAGGACAGGTGCGGCACCCGATTGCCGAACGCCGCCAACGGCAAGTCCTCGAACACCACGTAGGCTGTCCCGCGATAGGCTGGCGCAGAACCTGCGCCCTCGACCGCCTCGATCAACGGATCGGGCATCTGATCTTCGGTCCCGCGATGGATGCGCAGCGTCGCGCCGGCCCGGTCCAGCGGTCGCCCGTCGGCCCAGATCCGCCCGATCCCGTCGATCGGCCCCTCACAGACCGCGACCGCAAAGCTCAGCGAATAGGAATAGGACTCCGTGCGCGGCCCGCCCTTGCCGCCCCCCTGCTCATGCCGCTGTTCCAGGAATCGCGCCGCCCAGATCACTTGGCCGGTCACCCGTGCCCGGCCCAGCGCCAGTGCCATCGGCGCCCCCTCGGCGGTCGACTGCAGCCGGATCGCCTCCAGCCTCGGACCCAGCTGTCGCGCCGGTCCAAGACTGGCCACCAGCCGCTGGTCCAGCATGCCGCCCAGCGCCCGACCGATCGCCTGCCCGACGCCCCCGCCCAGCGCCTGACCCAGTCCTCCCAGTACAGCCTGCGCCATGCTGTCTCCTCACAGTTCAGATTGTCGGCTCGGGCCATGTGAAAGCCGCCGCCCGTTTGCGCAGCCACCAATCGCCCATCCAGCTCTCGATCACCGACCGGCCCCAATAGGCATGGATCAGCCTCGGCTCGGGCGGTCCCGACGCACTCAGGATCCCGCAGTGCTTGACCGGCACATCGGCCCGCATGCGGAACAACAGCACATCCCCCGGCTGTGCGGCCTCCACATCGATCTCGACCAGCCAGCGCCGAGCGGCCATGAGCAGGGTCTCGGCCCCGCCCGCCTCGGCCCAGTCGGGGGAATAGGGCGGCAGGGCCTCAGGCTCCGGCCCGACCACCTCGCGCCATACCCCACGGATCAAACCCAGACAGTCCGCGCCCTGTCCCTTCAGACTCGCCTGATGCCGATAGGGTGTGCGCAGCCAGCTGCGCGCCGCCGCCAATGCAGCCGTCCTCATCGACGACTGCGGCCGTCATGCCGCCCTCCGTCCGCGGGCCGCGCCGCGATGAAGTCGTCGCCCGGAATGTCCGGAAAGCCGCGAAAATTGATCCCGTTTGCGAAGGTCCCGGTGCAGGTCTCCCACCGCTTGTCGCACCGGGCGCCGGGATGGTCGGCCGTATCCACCCCGCACCGGCCATCGCCCAGCCGTGCATCGCACAGTCGGCCATAGGTGCGACCGATCCGCCGGTCCAGCGCCGCCAGCGGCCCTTCCAGCTCGACCGTCAGCCGACCACCGTCGCGCTTCAGGGCCCGGATCCGCCCCACCCAAAGCCGCGCCTTCAGGTCCGGCCGCACCCAGTCCACCCGCCACAGTTCGACCCGCGCCCGGTCAAACAGCCCCGCACCGATGGCCGCCTCGGTCAGAGCGTCGTCCCCCTCACCCAGATGACCGGCCAGCGTCAGGCTGCCGGGCTCGAACCCCGCCTCGCCCTCGCGCGCCCCGGCCTCGAACCCCTCGACCGGCGAACAGGGGGTGCCGTCCAACTTCAGCGCCCGGTCATGATCGGTAAAGCCCAGCTCGACCCCGTCCGTCCGCGTCACCCGCCAGGCATGGCACAGGGTCGCCGCCCCGGACTCGATCCGGGCAGCCATTTCTTCGGGAATGTCACGCATGGTTCAGACCCGGATCTCGATAAGCGGCATGGCCACCATCCGCCCGCTGCCGAAGGTCTCCAGCGTGATCTCCAGCCGATCGGCATCGAACCGCACCGGCGTGTCGAAGCGAAAGCCTGCGGTGATCTCCGCCCCCTCGCCCGGCGCGGCCGCGAACGTCACGTCACCGGTTGTGACGTCGGCGATCCACCCCTCAGACGCTTCGATACCATCCACTGCGATCCGCACCGATCCCTCGACCGGCTTGGCGATCCGTCGCGTCGTGCCGCCATAGGCCTTGACCAGCTGGAACTGCGTCGTGACCCCGTCGCCCGTGCCGATCCTCTGATCACCGGGAGCAGGCTCACCCCCGGGCGCACAGGATTTGAAATCGGCAAAGTCCCGAAACCGGAACCCGTACAGCCGGCCCTGACGCGCTTCAAAGAACTCGGTCAGCGCCGCCATATCGTCCAGCGACCTCAGCCCCGACCCGATCAGATACCGCCGCCGTCCGCTGGCCCATGGGGTCGACCGCCGCTCATGACCCGACGCCAGCGTCACCACCTCTGTCCGCCGCTCGACCCCGCCCGTGGACCCAAACGCCAGACGCGCAGGCAGGCTCACTTCATGAAAACTCATCGTGCTCCCCTCAGTACCGGCGCGCGCCCAGCGCCACAGCCCGGGCCAGCGCCTGGGCAATCTGCGTCTCGGAGCGCAGCAGGCCCGGCGCCCCGCCCTCGACCTTCAGGTTCAGCACCATGCCGGGTCCCTCGACGCCGCCGACGACGCCCGCCTGCAAGGGACGGAACACCTCCGGCCCGCGCTCACCGACCAGATAGGCCCCGCCCGACATCACCGGTCCGCCGTCCGCCCGCGCCCCGGAAAACAGTCCGCCTACCGCATTGGCCAGCGCCTCACCCAGCCCGCCGCCACCGCCCATCAAGGTGCCGACCGCCGAATTGGCCGCCGCCAGCACGGCCCGCGCCAGCTCCGTCAGGGTAATCTCTCCGTCCGCCGCCGCCCGCGTCAGCGACGCCGCCAGACTCTCGCCAGCGCGATCAAAAGCCTGCTCGATCGACCGTGCCGCGCGCTCTGCCGGTTCCTTCAAGCTCTCCAGCGCGGCTGCGGCCTCGGCGGCTTCCAGCGGCACGGTCTCCAGCCCCGACGGGCCAAATGTGTCCGTCATGCTCTTGCTCCCTCGTCAGGCCAGTCCCGGCTCAACCGGTCAAACTCCGCGCGGCTCAGCGGCGGCGCCTGCCCCGGCATCCGCGTCAGCGCCTGCCATTCCGCGATCGAAAGGGTCCAGAAGGCGCCGGGCGTCAGGCCCAGCCGGACCGCGACCCTCAGCCGGCTCGCCCAGGCCTCTGTCATCCCTCGCCTCCGCCCGCGGCGGCAAAGGCCTGCGCCACGGCCTCCGCAGCGACCTGCGGGGAAATAGAGGCCCGGTCCAGCCGCCCGGCCAGCTCATGCTCCCCGCCCCCATTCAGCAGCGCCGACAGCACCGCCATCAGGTCCCGCGCCGTCGGTCGCCTCAGTCGCTCGACCAGACCCTCAACCCCCGACACGTCCAGCGCCGTCTCGATCTCCGCCAACGCCCCCAGCGTCAGGCACAGCCGACGCGGCGCCCCATCCAGCTCGACCAGCACCTCGCCGCGCGCCCCATTGGCCATCCGCATCAGATCGCCTCGAAGGTCAGCTCGCCCGCGCTCGCGAGACTCAGCGCAAAGCTCGCCTCGCCGTCGTGCTCGCCGGCATACTCCAGCGCCGAGACGAGGAACCGCCCTTCCAGCCGGCCAAAGTCGGGCACGATCACCTGCCAGCGGTCCGTGCTCTGGGCAAAGAAGGCCTCGCGGATCCGCGCATCCGACGCTGCATCACGGAATATGCCCTGACCGGCGATGGCCGCCGTGCGCACCCCCGCTCCGGCCAGCAGTTCGCGCCAGCGTCCCGCGCTGTCCGCATCGGTCACATCGACGGCGCGCGCATTCAGCGACACCGTCCGCGCCCTCAGGCCCGCCACCGTCAGAAAGGTATCCGGGTCCGTCTCGATCTTCAGCAACAGGTCCTTGCCGCTCTGGGCCGCCATGGGACTCTCCTCGATTGTATTGGGGTTGTCAGATGTCCTGGGTCACCGCGCGCACGCGGATCACGGCCCAGGTGGCCAGTCGGTCATCAGCGGCAAAGACGTCGCTGAGCGGCACGTCCAGCTTCAGGCTACGCACCCCGTCGGCTTCGATCACCGCCTCGCTCAGGCTGAGCCGCACCGCCGCCGCCACCGCCCGCGCCTCCTCCGTCCCGCAAAAGCGCGAGGCGACAATGAGGGTCAGCTGGTGCTCTATCACCCCGCCGCCGCCCGCCACCGGCCGGCTCTGGCTGCGTCCCAACTTCACATGCGGATAGACCGGGTCCGGCGGCGCCGCATCCCACACCCGCCCGCCCGTCAACGCATTCAGCGTCACATCCGCCTTCAGCCGCGCGAGGATGCCCCTCTGCAGGGCCAGCTCATGGCTCATGCCAGCCGCTCCAGCTCAAGGTCGGTGTCCGCCGGGCCGGTCGCCACCGCCAGGATGCGCCAGCGCACCCCCTCGAACTCCAGCACCCGACCGGCATTCAGTCGAGGGTCCAGCCCCGCCGTCACCCGCCGCGTCTCGATCCGCTGCTGGCCATCGGGCCCGCTGCGGCGTCGCCCCCCGACCTTCCCCGGGTTCAGCCAGATCTGGCCCAGTAACTCATACGTTAGCGCCTGCCCGCCATACGGCGTCTCGGCCACGTTCACCGCATAGAGGGCGGCCAGCACCCGCCGCTCAGCCGCAGTCACAGCCGCACCATTCGATAAGGCGCGATCCACGCCTCGACGGCCTGCGCCGTCATCTCCGCCAGCCCGCGCTCATACGCGATCAGGGTCAGCATCATCACGGCCAGTCTCAGCGGCGCGGGACTGTCGGCGTCCAGCGCCTGATCCACCTCACCCTCGACCCGCGCCTGCGCGGCCTCGATCAGGGTCTGGATCAGATCATCCTCGCCGTCATGTCCGACGCGCAAAAAGGCCTTCGCCTCGGCCAGGGTCACCGGTGCGGTCATTTGGAACCTCAAAAAGGAGGCAGCAGGCATTTGGAATCAGGCAGTCGGGTTGATCCCCACCGCTCGCCCTAATGCCTACTGCCTATGGACTACTGCCTTGCGAGCGATCAGCTCGCCGCGAACTTCATCACCTTGATCGCATCAAAGTTCTGCACCCCACCGCCCACGCGCTTGGTCGTGTAGAACAGCACATAGGGCTTGGCCGAATAGGGGTCGCGCAGCACCCGCACCCCCGCCCGGTCGACGATCAGATAGCCGCGCTGAAAGTCCCCGAACGCGATCGCCGCCGCATTCGCGCCGATGTCCGGCATCGTCTCGATCTCGGTCACCGGATAGCCCAGCAGGCTGGCCGTATCCCCCGGCCGCTGCGCCGGCTGCCAGATATAGTTGCCGTCCCCGTCCTTGAACTTGCGCACGGTCGAGACCGTCCGCCGGTTCATGACAAAGCGCGCATTCGGCCGGTAGAGCGCCTTGGGCGCATAGATCAGGTCGATCAGCCGGTCGGTCGGGTTCGACACCGGGAATGCTCCGGCCGCCCCGCTGGCGACATAGCCGATCTCGCCCCACTCCTGATCGCCGTCCTCCACCAGATCATAGTCGAGGAAACCGCGCGGCTTGTTCGTGCCATCGCCGTTGACGAAGGCCTCGGTCTCCTGGGCGGAAAAGGCATCCTCCACCTCGGCGGCCAGCCACTCGTCCAGATCGATCAGCGCATCATCCAGAAGGCTCTGGGTCGCCGCAGGACAGGCGTACAGATCCGCCGAGGGGAACTCCAGCAGCGCAAGCGTCGCCGGATCGGTTTCGGGCCGGGCCGCCGTTTCGGCCACCCAGCCGGCCTCGACCCCGGCCGTCGAAACGGGCTTTCTGAACACGCCCGAGCCCACGGTCCGCACCGTCGCGATCTCGCGCATCGGCGACCCCGCCATCAGCCGCCGCTCGATCGCCCGCTCCGTCTCCGGCGGCACCACATAGCCGCCCGAACTTGGCCCCGACGACAGCCCGGCCTTCAGCTCCAGCCCCACCATCGACCCGCCCGTCATATAGGCCGCGAACGCCGATTTCGTCTCCTCCCCCTTCATGGGGGAGGTGGCGGCAAAGCCGCCGGAGGGGGCGTCTCCCAGCACCGGCCGCCTTGCGTCACTCAGCGCCCGGTCCAGCCGCGCCTGCGCCGAGCCGACCGCCGCATCAATGCGCGCCACCTTCTCCTCCAGCAGGGTATCGGCCGACGCCTTCTTCTCCAGCTCCGCCAGCCGCGCATCATTGGCGCCCTTGAAGGCTTCGAACGCGGCCATGACTTCATGCATGGCGGCGCGCGTCTCGGGCGTGCCCGAGACGGTCTTGGTCTCTTTCATGGTGTCTCCAGTTTCAGGAACCGCCAAACGCGGTTAGGGTAAGCAGATGCGCCAGAGCCCATCTGCATCAGTGCCGGTTCGCTTGTTCTGCAGGCTCGCGGCAATCGTCATTTCGGTCGGACTCATTGCGACGCCGGCCTCCGCCCAGACGTCCCCAGCTTTCGACATGGTCGAGGAGTTTCAGGACTTCTGTCTCGAACCTGACGGCAATCTGGAATGGGCCGAAGAGTTCGCGGCCGACTACGGCTACGCCCCGGCCCAGGAGCGCGCCGAGGCCTTCTCTCCCCTCGGCAACGACAGCCACGCCAGCTACACCTACGTCTGGGCCCGTCAGGTCGAAGGTCGCGACGTCCAGCTGCTCGCCCGCCCCGGGGCCTTCATACGTGCCGGTCCGATCACAGCCTTCTTCAACATGTGTTCGATCTCTGCCCGAGGAGAGCGCCGGTCAGCGATCCAGCGACGCATGGCCCGCCTGCTCGGCATTGATTCTTTCCGTCAGAAAGGCACCTCTGTCTTCGCCTGGATGCCCGACGGCGAGGACCGCCACCCGATTCGGCGCAATGCGTTCGAGAATGCCGGAGCCGAGACCCATTTCGAGCGCGGCATGCGGATGGTCACTCTCACCCAGAACGACGACCAGATAATTCTGACCTACTTCGCTCCCGGCCGGGACTGTCGTGTCCTCACGGACTACAGCCCCGATGAACCCAACATCTACTGCGACCGGGTCGAAGACCGTCGAACATTTCGTCGGCGACAGTAGGGCATCTCCTGTCTTCCCATCCGCCGCCCGGTGCGGCAGTCTCACCCTCCTGACGGAGGGAATTCTCATGCGTGCATCCACACTCGCCGCCGCGCTCATCCTGGCGCTGGCTTCACCGGCCGTGGTTCAGGCCCAGGCACCGGCCGCTGCCACCGCACCGGCCCCGGCGGCCAATCCGGACGATGTCTCTTCGCCGGAGGCCCTGATCACGGCCGTTTATGATGTCATCTCCGGCGACGCCGGCGTGGCCCGCGACTGGGACCGTTTCCGCTCCCTGTTCCACCCGGCCGCACGCCTGATCCCCTCCGGCGTCCGCCCGGACGGCACCATCGTCGCGCGCAGCATCACCCCCGAGGAATACATCACCCTCTCCGGTCCCCAGCTGGAAGGCAGCGGCTTCCATGAGCGCGAGATCGCCGCGACCACCGAGCGCTACGGCTCGATGGTCCACGTCTTCTCCACCTATGAGGCCCGGCGTGCCTCAACCGACGCCGAGCCCTTCATGCGCGGCATCAACAGCTTCCAGCTGTTCTTTGACGGCACCCGCTGGTGGGTCCTCAGCATCTACTGGCGCGCCGAAGACGACAGCCTGCCGATCCCCGAAAAATACCTTCCCTAGCTCCGGCCCTCGCGTGCGGCCCGGTCGAACAGGGCCGCCGCGACCAGCCAGCCGGCCATGAAGATCAGGGTCACCCCCAGCGGCAGATCCTGCTCCGTCGCGCGGGCATAGACCGCCAGTCCGCCCTGCCCCGCCGCCAGCGCCAGCATCAGCAGGCTCATACCCCGCGCCCGGAACTGGGCGGCCAGGGTCCCCACGGCGGCCATGACCACCAGCGGCCACACCCAGACATTGGCCGGATTGTCCTCGGCCCCGATCAGGCCGACCGCCAAGTTACCGACGACCAGCACAAAGGTCGTGCCGATCGCGACCGCAGCGCCCATCCGGAACATCAGACTCTCCGAGGCGCGCAGCACCAGCTCCCCGACCCCGCACGCGATGGCCAGCAACACGCCCATCAGGGCAAAGTCATACAGGCTCCACTGCACTTCACCGGTGAACTGCATCGCCACCGCCGGCGCCAGCAGCAGGGCTGCCGCCCCGCCCCACATAACCGTCCGCAACAGGTTCGTCTGTCCGTTCACCAGCTTCACCGTCTCTCCACTCATTTCCGTCTCTCCCAGGGCTGAAGTTGAGCCGTCACCGTGCCCCCCTCGCCCCTGAGCGTCCTGAGCGAACCCTGAGCAGACGCTGAAATCAACGCGGACCCGGAGACGGGTCCAGCCGCGCCCCCGGGAGCATCGGAAAGGTCACCAGCGACACCTCCCACAGATCGACTTCCGCCAGCACCCTCAGGCGGCCGTCGCGCCGGGCGCGGACCGCGCGAAAGCCAATCGACAGGCCATCCAGACAGCCGGCCCGCACCACCGCCGCCGCCATCCGGCCTTCGGGTGTGACGTCCAGGATCTGGCCCTCGACCCTCAGGCCGCGGCCATCCTCCTCGATCCGGGTCCACAGGCCGACCGGCGAGCGCTCGCCATGCTGGTACAGCATCCGCACTCCGCCCGGCCCGCGCCGCGCGATGCTTGCGGCAAACGCGCCCCGCACCACCACATCGCCCGACATATCCGCCACGCTCCACAGCGAGGCATAGCCGGTGATCGGGAGATATCCTCCCCCATTCATGGGGGAGGGGGACCCTCCGAAGCCTTGGCGAAGGAGGGTGGAGGGGGCGGACGCGGCGAAACCGTCTGCCATCACGCCCCACCCTCCAGCTTGATCTCTATCCGCTCGACCGCCCGCCGCGTCGCAACGCTCTGCTCTTCCAGCCGCGCCAGTCGCTCGGCCACCAGCCGCTGCTCACCGACCCGGGCCTCCAGCGTCGCAATGCGCGCCGCCGCCCCTCCGGCCCAGATCAACCCGCTGACCGTCTGCAGGACCAGCATGGCCGCCAGCGCCAACGCCGCCTTCTTCAGCTCGCCGCTCATTTTCCCACCCCCGCCATCTGCCGCCGCTCGTCCTGGCTCAGGAAGGTCGCGGTATTCAGCCGGGCCCACAGCGCATCGCGCTCCGGCGACAGGGCCGGCACGGCCTCCAGATCCGCCTCGATCCGGCATCCGGGCAGGCGCGGCGACAGCCAGGCCGTCAGGGCCCCGGCCGCCTTCCTCACCAGCGGCACCACCGTCTGCCGCCAGAAGGCGACATTGGCCTCGCGATAGTTGGCATAGGTCGCATCGCCCGGGATCCCCAGCAGCTGCGGCGGAATCCCGAACGCCAGGGCAATCTCGCGCGCCGCCGCATGCTTGCCGGCGATGAAGTCCATCTCGGCGGGCGTCAGGCTCATGGGCTTCCAGTCCAGCCCGCCTTCCAGCAGCAGCGGCCGTCCGGCGTTCGACGGCCCGGCGTGGGCCTCGCCCAGTTCTGCCTTCAGCCGCTCGAACTGTTCCGTCGTCAGCCGCTCGCCATCACGCGCGGCATAGACCAGCGCCCCGCTCGGACGCGCTGCATTGTCCAGCAGGGCCTTGTTCCAGGCCCCCGACGCATTGTGCACGTCAATGGCAAAGGCCGCCGCCTCCAGCGGGGAAAAGCCGTAGTGGTCGTCGGTCGGGTGAAACAGCTTCAGGTGCATCACCGGCATCCAGCCGTCGGCCTCCCGCCCGATCCGCACCGAGCGTCCATCCAAACCATAGTCATAGGCCTCGGGCCAGCCGTGCCGCCCCGGCACTACCTTCACCCGGTCGGGCCGCAGCGACCACAGCTCCTCCGGCAATCCCGCATCGTCGCCCCCCGCCGCCTCGACATAGGC
>Ga0098073_1000648_pt1 | contig 11162 bp, 7 predicted proteins | sample 31_taG_FD_75060 | JGI IMG/M metagenome (GOLD analysis project Ga0098073, IMG submission 75060) | Marine viral communities from the Gulf of Mexico - 31_GoM_OMZ_CsCl metaG | ecosystem: Environmental > Aquatic > Marine > Oceanic | place: Gulf of Mexico | collected 2015-07-12
ACCGCTGTGCTGTCTCCTCGTCAGTACTACGCCCTGATCTCTCAGGTCGACACCAACATCCTCAACCGTGACTACGGTAACTCCCAGGGTAACATGAACTCTGGTGAAGGTCTCTATGAGATTGCTGGTATCTCCATCCGCCGCTCCAACAACCTGCCCTTCATGGCTGGTGATGTGCAAGTGGTGGAAGGTGAGAACAACAACTACTCTGGTGACTTCTCGAACCACTGTGGTCTCATCTACTACCGCGACGCTGCTGCTGTCGTGGAAGCTATCGGTCCTTCTATCCAGACCACCGGCTCCGATGTCCACACTCTGTATCAGGGTGATGTGATCGTGGGTCGTCTGGCTATGGGTGCCGGTACTCTGAACCCTGCCGCCGCTATCGAACTGCAAGCCGCTGCCTGATAGGAGGTAACTAAATGGCACAACCTCATCAATATCATGGTGTTGGTGGTGTCCCTGCAGAAACAACCGCCACGGCGTACCAAGAATCGTACCAAGCTGAACCTTTCACTTGTGGTACGCAGGACTGGACGCCTGGTTGTGATGTAGAGATTACTATCACCCGTGTATCTAGTCGTAGCATCACAGACGCTGCTACGCCTCACACAATTACGTCAATCACCGCTGCTCCCATGCCTCATGTGGAGTACGGTCGTATCGGAGACAACTAATTATGGCAACTCCTGTTGCAACTGAAACTTGGATCCAGGCACCTGCCTCGACCGATGAAGAGTGGTTGTCCTATACTACTCTTCAACAGCATCCTGGTAACGGCGTCGCTGCCGACTTCGATGCTGTCACTGGTGAGACGACTGACATCTATGATGCTAAGCGTTTCTCCGTAGCTCGTACCCGTCGTGGGTACTGCGTGGATACTCCTGCTTCTGCAGTGTATTCACTGACCCCTGGTATGCGTCAAGCTTATGCTGATGATGCACCGGGTATCGATCGTGGACCCTACGTGTTCACCTGATCTATACGGGAGATCCTTCGGGGTCTCCTTTTTTTTTAACTTCCTATTGAAAATCATTAAACATGGCTGTTGATACAACACAGAATCTGACAGAACTCAACGCCGTGAACTCCGTCCTTGGAGCTATCGGTCAGTCACCTGTTACTACCCTAGACTTTGAGAACCCGGAGACATCTTTCGTCTACAACCTGATACAAGAATGTAGCCGAGACGTACAAGATGAAGGATGGGTTTTCAATAGGGAAAATTACTACCCCTTTACTCCTAACGCTGATGGTGAAATCCTTATCCCAGCTAACATATTGCGTATGGACATTAGTGAGAACGATGTCTATCGTTGCACTGATGTTGTCAAACGTGATGGTAAGCTCTATGATAAGATCCGCCATACCTTTAAGTTCAAGGGTAAGTTCTACTTTGATGTTGTCTGGTTATTTCCCTTTACTGATCTCCCTTCTACCTTCCAACGATTCGTCACTCACATGGCTAGCAGTCGTGCTGCTGTCCAACTTGTAGACAACCCACAACTCTCTCAAGCACTACAGGAACGTGTTGCTTTAGCACGTGCATCTTGTATTGAGTATGAGTGTAACCAGGGTGACCATAACTTTATGGACTTCCAACCTGGTACTGCTTATCGTTCTTACCGTCCTTATCAAGCCCTGCGTAGGTATCCATGACTGCTATCACACAAAAGATCCGTAGGTTTTCGGGTGGTATCTCTGACCAACCTGACGAACAAAAGATTCCTGGTCAGGTTAGGGATGCTCTGAACTGCGTTCCTGATGTGGTACAAGGTCTGACTAAACGACCAGGTATGAACCTGATTGCTGATGCTAATACTACTGCTGATGGTAAGTGGTTCTTTATCAACAAGAATAATCCTGTTACCAAGAACGAAAGGTATGTAGGACAGATTGATATTAACACTGGTAAGGTAAAGATGTGGGACCTGTTCACAGGTAAGCCACAGAACGTATGTTATGCTGATAACATTGACCCGTTAGATATTAGGTCTACTCCTGGTGGGTTTCAGATACCTCCTGGGTACACTGCACAGTTTAGTTGTGAAGGAGAGCCTGGACAAGATCCTAGCGAAGACTACTTTACTCTCAACACACCTAGTGTAGATGATCTACAGGTTCTAACTATCAATGACTATACTCTGGTAACTAACAGGAAGGCAGTCCCTTCTATGAATGCTAGCGAGACAGAGTTTGATCCTCCTCAAGCAGTAGCAGAGATTCGTAGCCTTGCTGGTAGTCAGAACTATAAGCTGGAGTTCTTTGAACCTACTAACAATACATCAGAGACATCAGTCAAAGAGCTGAGTATTACAGGTACAGGATTTAGCAGTCTCGCTCCTTGTAGTGCTAATGTAAAGCAATCCTTTGAAGACCAGACTAATGGTACAGGTACAGGGTTAGGGTTTAGGATTGAGACTACTTCTGTCATCTCACCTACAACAATATCGAAACCTTATTACGATGGTAGTCCTCTTATACCTAATTCGTTGGTATTTGAACCAGAGTACCCTGGACAACAACCAATAGGAACTGTACAAGTAAAAGAGAACCGGTGTAACTACACCACTAAGGTAGTCCTCACCGATGGTGGTACTGACTGGAAGGTTGGAGATGTAGTAGAAGTACTGTTGAATGGTATCACGTATAGCATTAAGGTAGAGTCAGTCGGTAAGGCAGACACTCGTCGTCTTATTGGAACTGCAGAGTACACCACACCTGCTACTAATGTACAAGCAGATGCTATCCTTGATAATCTTAAAACAGATGTTGAAGGGTTTGGTGAAGGGTTTACAGTAGAGAGGATTGGCAATAGTCTTTACTTTACTAGACCTGAACCTTTTAGTGTAACCTCTGCTACAGAGATTTTACTCCGTGCATCCTCTTCTACTGAGCAAGATGAGTTCAAAGAAGATGAGAATGGTGTCAAAACCTACAACTACATTGTTCAAGTCAATGATGTAGCTGAGCTACCTCTACAGACAAAACATAACCTAGTCATTGAGATTGTCAATAGTTACTCTGATGCTGATAACTACTTTGTTCAGTTCAGGGGAGACAACAACATCGATGGTCCTGGTACATGGGAAGAGATTGGCAAACCCTGCATCCCTCATACCCTCAATGGTTCTACCATGCCTCATGCAATCCTACGATTGTCTGAGACCGTTACAGATGCTGATGGTGATACCATTGTAACCTTCTTGGTTGCATCATTCAAGTATGCCTCTAGAGAAGCAGGAGATGATGTCACTGTACCTCGTCCTTCCTTTGCTCCTAAATCAGGAGGAGACTTTGGGCGTCCTATCAATGGTATGGTGTTCTTCCGTAATCGGTTAGGGTTCCTGTCTGATGAGAACATTGTCCTCTCCACTGCTGGTGACTTCTTTAACTTCTTTGCTGAGACTGCTATTACTATCTCACCCAAAGATCCTATTGACTTACAAGTCAGTACTAACTACCCCGCTGTACTCTATCAGGGTATTGGTATCAACAATGGTCTGGTGCTGTTCAGTTCTAATGCTCAGTTCCTACTGACTACAGATAACGATGCTCTGACTCCTCAGACTGCTAAGGTCAACTACATCAGCTCCTATAACTGCAACAAGAACAGTAACCCTGTGTCTCTTGGAACCACTGTTGGTTTTGTAGGAGATGCTGGTAGGTACACTAGGTTCTTTGAGATGGCTAACATCGCTAGGGATGGTGAACCTGATGTTGTTGAAGCTAGTAAGGTGGTAGACAGACTTGTACCTAGTGCATTGAAGTACCTAGCTGTGTCTAAGGAGAATGGATTTGTCTCATTTGGCAAATCATATTCTGATGAGGTGTGGTGTTTCAAGTACTTCAACACTGGAGAACGTAGAGCACAGACTGCTTGGTTCAGGTGGAAGTTTGATGGACAACTCCTTGCTCATGACTGTATATACGATAGCTACTATGCTATCTTGTCTAAGGATGACAGGGTGTTCATTGTACGTGGTGATCTGCGTGCATTAGAGAACACTATCGTTCTTGTAGATGATACAGGTGAAGAGTATCGTACCTATCTAGACTATGCTGTATCAGTAGAGACCCAAAATTCTGGGAAAAAAATTATTCTAGATGCGGACACTATAGGTTTCCCTGTCTTTGAAGATAAGAAGGATAAGGTAGTGAGTATTGTATGGGATCCTGTAGATGAACAGGGTTACATCGTACCAGTCAAGGTAGATGGAACAACCCTTAGTATCAGAACTACAGTTACTAACCCTAGGCTATTCATTGGCTATACCTATGAAATGGTGGTAGATATGCCACACTTCTTTGTAGCTAAGGAAGGACAGGGTGAGACAATCTCCTATGATACTGCTAACCTAAACATCCAACGGGTCAAACTAAACCTTGGTAGGATCGGATACTACGAGACTACACTTAAGAGGTTAGGACGACCTGACTACACACAGGTGTATGAAGCTAAACCAATGGACAAGTATGAAGCTAATGAACTTGGCTACCTACCTGACTATGAGCAGACTACTCCTGTCTATCAACGGAACACTGGTTTCCGTATGGTAATTCACTCTGAACATCCATCCCCTGCGGTCCTTTACTCAGCAACCTGGGAAGGTGACCTAACAGAAAACTATGTCCGTAGACTCTAAGTACATTCACCCTTGTACACTGGAGGCAGCTTATGAGGTTGCCTCTAACCTACGCCCAGAGGACCTACAAGAGGCGGTAGAAGGTCATGGTATACAACCTACCATAGACATCCCTATCGCCTCTCAGAAGGGCTTCTGCGTTTATTTCACGGTGCCTAACGGCGAGACCGCCGGAATATGTGGCATCAATGATGGAGAAATCTGGATGCTATGCACTCCAGCTATCCATAAATATCCGGTGACCTTTGCTCGTGAAGCTAAGAGGTTCATCGACTCTAGACCTGAGAGGATCCTCTACAATGTAGTAGACAAGAGGAACATTGTTCACCTTAAACTCCTCAAGTTCTTAGGTTTTAAATTTATACGAGAGGTACCATTTGGTCCCAATCAATTACCCTTTATCGAGTTCTGTAAATGTGTTCTCCCGTAGCCGCCGTCACAGGTGGACTAGGAGTTGCTCAAGCTTACGCTGGCTACCAAGGTCAGCAAGCACAGTACCAAGCTCAGGTTGGTGCAACAAGAGCTAGGAACAGAGCAGCTCTTAATCAATATCATTATTCAATTCAACGACAGAATCAGGAGTGGAATCAAACACTTCAGGTCTGGAACCAAAGGATAGACCAATACCACAAACAGGTTCAACGTAACTACGAAGCTGCTTATGGTATGGGTGGTGCCTACATGGGTACCCAGCGGAAAGTAAACGAAGCGTTTGAACAAGCTGCTTTCCAACAACAAGATAGTCTTGTTAAACTACAACAAACCTTGGGAGCTGCAGCTGCTACAGGTCAGTCAGGTGTAACTGCTGATCGATTTGACACTGCTAGTCTCGCTGCCTTTGGTAGGGAGCAAGCACTACGCACCAGTAACCTGGTCAGAGCTCGTGAAGGTAAAATACTTGATGACCTTAACTATCGCAGACAACTTGAATCTGCTAACAACCAAGCATGGCAGTCCGTATCGGTTGCTCCTCAACCTGGTATGAGACCTATGGCACCTACTATGCTAGCTGCTCCTGCTGCTCCCTCTGCCTTTAGTTCTATTGTACAGGGTGGTCAAGCACTATTCGGTGCTGCTCAGATGGGTGGTTTGTTTGGTACAGGACAACAAGCTAGAGCATACGGTATTCAAATCGGCTAATGCAAATCTATGAATCAAACGCCTCATACCAAGGATATGGAGGTGGTGGTGGTTTTAACCCCGTAAGAGAAGCAGACAAAGCGTCTGCGATGGAACGAGAGTTCTCTAAGAAACGTCAGCGTGATCAACTCTACTGGCAGAGTCTGGAAAGAAATGACCAGACTATGATTGCTAATGCAGATCAAAATGTCAGGGATGTAACTGCTGATGTTGAAGACAAACTAAAAGCACTAAAGGGGTTCTCATCTACTGTATCTAACTTCCTGAAAGATCAGGAGAAAGAAAGGATTACAGGAGAGATGGAGAAAGCCACGATGCAAGCGTGGGCTGATCCCATGACATTTAAGACTGAGATTGATCAGTTTGAGGAAGGTGAGGCAACACTAAAGGAAGGTCAAAAGATTGCTGATAAAGCAGCTGTTGACTATGAATCCAAAGGTGGTAGTCCTATCATTGGAGAACGTCTCCGCACTGGATTCACTGGTCTCCCTCAACTTGCATATGAAAAAGCTAGGATGCAGCGAGCTGCCCTAGAATACCCTATGTTCCACGCAAGGAATGCAGACTACATCAATGGTGCTGCAACCCCCGAGGAACGGACTGCTCGTACCGCACAGGTAACGCAACAGTTCCTACAACAGTCAGGGGCTATGGGTATGAACCCTGGTCTTCTTAACAAGTATCTCTTTGTGTCTATGCGTCAGCATCAGATTAAAGAAGATATGAAGTGGGAAGTCGCACAGGGTGAAGCTATCCGCTCGGAACGCAGGACTGAGGCAGAGTCTAATCTCTACCTTGGTATGAAAGATGGAAGTAACTTGGGTGAAGCTGTCTGGGATTTTTGGCAGACACGCATCAGTCAAGGTGTACCTTCCGCTAAAGCGCGAGAAGAGCTTGTCCAATTTCTAACTAAAAATGAACGAGTACTCACACCCGAAGCTCTTGAAGCTCTTGAAAATTACACTGTTACTTGGAATGACGGTTCCCAGCGTAAGCTTGGGAAAGTCCTAGAGCGGGAACTTGACAACCTCAAGTTAGCTACTGCCGATAACATGAGTATTGAACTAGAGGTTTCCGCAGCACAACTGGAAGGAAAACAGAAAGAGTACAAGGTTTCGTTTGATTTGAAAGCCGCAGAGTTAGCTGCCCAAGGTGGTAGGTTCTCTAATGCAGACATCGCAAAGATGAAGGCAGACTGGAGGAAGGATGGTCTTGGTGAACCACCTAAATTCTTAGATGATTACATCACCAATGAAGAGGCAGATGTCGAGCAGGCACTTGTGCGTCTGAAGGATATTTACGAAGAGAAAGGTTATATTGTAGAAGCTGACCTACGAGATGTTCCTAATGCTGTTAGGAATAGCTCTGAAATCAAGAAGATGTTGGCTGATAGTAGTCCACTTGCTGGTCAAAGCAAGGAAGATAAGAAGTCCTTTAAGGATAGGATGACTGGTCTCGCTAATGATGTGACTGGTTTGGATGGCAATCAACGCAACACTTCAGCTTACTATCGTACCTTAGATAACATCAACCGTCAGGGTAGTCAGATGTATCAACAGCTGATTAGGTCTGGTAGGTTTACTGATGCTAATGGTAATGTAGACTACGGTAGTGCTTTGAATGAAGTGGAAAGTAGGATGCAGACTATTATCGATAAGAACCCTGGTGCATTCACTAAGGAAACACAGTATGATCCTAAGCGCTCTGCTGCTGGTTATGAGTTGCGTCTCAATGAACTGAGGACTACTCTGAAAGCTAACCCCAGTTCTATCAACGACTCTTTGCTCTACAGTACTAAAGATGAACTGGCAAAGGCACAGAAGAAACTAGCAACTGGTGAAGGTAGCTTCCCTGCTATTTATGTTGACCTTGCTAGGTCACAGAAGAACCTGACTGCTTATGATATTGCTCAAGCACAACTAGCTAAAGCAGGTATCAAAGTTAAACCAGCACCTGTTGAAGAGATGGTTAAGAAACAAGATGCTGCTGTACAGGAACTACTTAACTTCTACAACACACCTAAGCGGACTGAACGTGCATTTACACCTAACATGAATGCACCTAGTGTTGCGTCTCTCAACAAGAATCTTACTGCTGACCAACGTACAGCACTGAATGTCATTGGTAAGTATGAGTCTGATAGTGTTGGTGGTTACAATGCTGTGAACCAGATTGGTGTAGCAGGTGGACGTGGTGTCGTTGGCTTCTCTGGTGACTACAACAAACTTGGTGGTAGGAACCTAACCAGTATGACTCTTGGTGAAATCATGAGTCTCCAGGCACCTAGGTCTATGTCTAATGCTGAGTGGATCCGTCAAGGTCGTCTCCATGCTGTGGGACGCTATCAGTTCATTGGACCTACTCTTGCCGCTGAAGTTAAATTGATGGGACTATCACCTGACACTAAATTTACACCCGACGTACAGGATGCTATTGCTTTGAATCACATGAGAAGGAATGGTATCAGTCCTTGGGTTGGTCCTAGTGACTATGCCACTGGTGCTGAACGTGCTGCTGTTCAACGAGTAAGGAGGGGCGGATAATGATTGATCCTAGTTATATCGATCAAGATGCTCTACAACAAGACATTGACTTTGCTGATGCAGAGGAACAACGTAGAGCAGCCGCACTCCTTGAAGAACAACGTATCAAGGAACAGCAGGAAAAGGAAGCAGCTAAAGAAGGTCAATCAGGCATTGATCAATTTAAAGATGCTGTAGGTAAAGCGACAGACATTGGTAAGGATGTCTACAAATCCTACCTAAACAACCCATTGAATGTGGGTATGGCAAGGGGTTTGAATGGTATCTTCACAATGCCTGAGAGGATGTTTGACCTTGCCACTGGTGAGGTAGCAAAACAAGAAGAAGGTGGTGGTGAGTACTCTCCTGATTGGGACCCCTTTAAGTCCTATATTGATGAGAACAAACCTAAGAACTGGTGGGAGTCTGGAACACAGATTGCCTTTGAAACTGCTACTCAAGTTGGTGCCGCTGCAGTTGCATCCCCTTCATCACTTGTAGGGCGTCTAACTGTTGGTGCTCCATTGGAAGCTCTCATGAGTTCTGATGTAGGTACTAACAAACAGAAACTACTTATCTCTGATAGTGTACCTTGGCTGAAGGATCAGTTTAACGACTCTCCTATCTCCAAGACTATGAAAGCAGTGCTTGAGAACATGGCGTTCGAGGGTACTGGTGAACTCATTGGTGCTCTATGGGGTAAAGCTTTCCGCGAAGTAGATGCTGATAGCATTGAGATTCAACGAGTAGAGAAAGCTAAGGTAGAGTACGATGAAGACATGGCTAGGTACCGTACAGGGTACCAGCTAGAAGGTCAGCGTGGTCTCCCTGAAGGCATTGATAAAGTAGAGGTGAGGGATATTACCGATGAGGTAGCAGAGGGGGCTCAGGAGACCGCAGAGGGTACGTTCCGTGCGGCTAAGAACCCAGACTTGGCAGACCCTGGTCAAGGTGGTATCAACTCACGTAGTTCTACTGAGGTTCAATACTCTAACCGTAAGTGGCAGATCAATGATGCAGAAGACCTAGGTACTATTGGTTACAACTTTACTCCTGCTCAGGCAGAGAGGATGTCTACTCAGAATGGTATTGACGCTGAGTGGATGGATGCAAAGGCACAAGAACTCTACACCTCTGCGTACTATCAAGATGTAGTTGGTAGAACCAAAGCCTCTAAGAACCAATGGTATGAAGCGAACAAAGAAATCTTCGCTGAGTTCCAACAACAGATGGGTAGGTATGATGCTAGTGTAGACCCAGAGGACTTCTGGAAGGCACAGTTTGAGCGTCAAGCATTTACTGGTGGTTCTCGTCCTGAAGGTTACTGGGCAGCAAATGATGTCCTAGTAGCTGACCTAATCAACGCTGAACTATTCCAAGCTATCCGTAACCGTGGTATGGCTGCCCTTGAACTGGGTGAGAAGTTTGATATTATGGACACTGATGGTCCTATGCACAAAGCTGCTCAGTACCTTACCATGGGTCTAGCCAATGTTCGTAGGTCTAGGTACATGATGTCTGACCAGTTCCGTGCTCTTGGTAACAAACAAGGTAAGGTTGACCTAGCAGAGAAGAGCGCACAGTTTGCTGAAGAAGCAAAGGGATCCGTTGAAGGATTCATGAGGTACATCAAAGATCAACCTACTGATGACGCAGCTAAAGCAGCTGCTGAGTTGTTTGCTAAGTCTGACATCAACTCCTATGGTGACATCGGTGCTTACTTAAATAGTCAGTTCCGTCGTGGTGACTTTGGTAAGTATGGGAAGGGTCAAGCACAGCTTGCTCGTGACTTTAATGTACTTACTATGGCTTCACAGTTGTCTAGCCCTAAGACTTTGTTCAAAGCTCTGAAGGGTACTGTGGAGATTGGTGGTGACCGTATGCTTGGTCAAGCACTTGGTGGTATTATCTCAGAAGCATTCCAACGCAATGGATCTGGCATGAAGACAGCTAGAGAAGCTGTTGCTGGGATGTCCTTTGTCAGGGAAATGAAGTCTGACTTCATGCGTGTCTTCAATAAGAACTTAGATGCTTGGTGGAACAAAGACATCGCCAAGATTGGTAACCGTTATACACCAAAAGGTGATCCACAGAAGGACGCTCTGTTTGATATGTGGCATAAGTACCAGATGGATAACGGTAACATTGGTGAAAAAGCACATGCTCAGATGATGAAGTTCATGCGTGATGCTGCTAGGTGGCAAGGTATGTCTTATCCATTTGCTGCTCTCAGTACCATTGATGAGATGGCTGGTGTAGTAATGGCGAAGAATCGTGCCTCACAGCTTGCTATGCGTGAAGTGTTGCAGAACAAGAAATGGTACGAACCTATCAATAAGGCAGACTATGAGGCAGCACAAAAGAACTTCCTAGACTCTACCATGGATGCCGAGGGGAACATTGACTTTAACCAAGACCTATTCATGAAAGCAGGTTATGAGGAGATTACTCTGACTAAACCTCTTGAAGGTGTGTTTAAGCACATGGATGATCTAGTTAATAAAGTACCTGAACTTGGCATTGCTTACCGTTATATGACTACTGGTGTCAACAGTATTGCATATAACTATAAGAAAATCCCTATCATTGGAATGGCTCACAAAGAGTTCCTTGATATTGGTAGGGCTATGGTTACCAAAGACTTGTCTGCTGTACAGAAGTATGGTATCAGTAGTATGGAAGATCTCCAATCTGCTGCTGCTATCTGGGCAGGCAGGAATGCTATTGGTGCAATGACTGTGGCTCATCTCATCGATAAGAAGATGAAGAATGAGTTGTCTGGCAATGGTGTCCTTGACTATGGTATGACGGAACAGTGGAAGTCTGCTGGATGGAAACCTCGTTCTATCAAGTA
>Ga0098073_1000649_pt1 | contig 11162 bp, 11 predicted proteins | sample 31_taG_FD_75060 | JGI IMG/M metagenome (GOLD analysis project Ga0098073, IMG submission 75060) | Marine viral communities from the Gulf of Mexico - 31_GoM_OMZ_CsCl metaG | ecosystem: Environmental > Aquatic > Marine > Oceanic | place: Gulf of Mexico | collected 2015-07-12
ATGGTAAGAGAGTAATTATTGTAAACGAAGATGAAACTATTACTACATACGATGAAGATGGTAAAAAAGTAGGATTGAAAAAAGTATTCAAAGAAAATCTTTCAAAGTTAAATAAAAGAGATTATGTTATAGACGGTATTTTGGGTGAGGATGAATTAAACATAATAGATATTCTAAATTATGACGCTAACAATGTAAGCGATATGACTATGTTTGAAAGAATGAAATTATTAAGAAGTCAATTTGACAGTCATGAAAATATAATTATTCCCGGTCCACATGATACTAAAATGACAGATGAAGAAGGTTTAGATGAAACGGTATCTAATCTGCAAAAAGAACATGAAGTGCTTTTACTAAGAGATGGTAAATCTACATACATGAAAGGAGAAAGGCGACATCCTAAATGGATGCTACTTAGGAATACTAAAGATTATAATTTCATAGTATTAGATGTAAAAGGTAAAAATTCACATACATATAGACTAGGTGCAGGGCCAATATTAGATGGCTCAAAACTAGGTAATAGAGCAGTAGAAGTAAATGGACAAGACTATATGGATATAGGAACTATACATAATCAAACAGATTCATACAAAGTAGGAGATGTGGTTAGAGTATCTATTACAGGAGTTACAAAGAAAACTCGTGGTGGAAGGGATGTTTTCAATGTACAAATGAAACAAATAACCGGTAAGGGTGATGGTGAGGGTGCGGCTAGTGCCGAATCTTTAGATATACTTACTAAATCTTTAACTCCTATTTTAGTTCCACATGATATAGAATATGATAATAATAAATTAAAAGTTATATTAAAAGATGTAGATACTGTAGAATATGATGTTGTAAGTTATGGTAACTTATGGTATTTAGAAAATCCATCTACAGCATTGAGTGGTATGGTAAAATCAAACTATCCTGTTACATTAGCAGAAAGTATGTATCCATATTGGAGTGCCGTTGCACCGCTTATGTTTGATGGTCATTTAGTTAAAAGAGATGTACTAGATGAAAAGCCCCCAAGCCGTAAACGACAAGATAAACAATCAGCAGGTATATTAGATGCAGATGATGATAACCGGTTACTAAAACCAACTACCAAGAAAGCCCTAGAGATAATTACTCGTGCTTTAGATAAATTACACAAAGAGCGTACTACATGGACAGGGCCGAAAGGTTTGGGTATAGATATGGCTACACCAATAGAATCCCCAAGTGGTCCAACTCGTTTGGCTAATGAAGAAACTATGCCGGATTATGATGGTAGAAAGCGAAGTGATGAAAAAGAAATTGAGCCTAAGAAAAACAAAAAAGAGAAAAAACCCATAAAACATATAGAAGTAAACGATAATACTTCGCAGTTGTCCGATTTTAACAAAATAGGCTGATTTCTTTTAGACATAAAGTATCAGTTCAATATAAATAGGATGACAGTAAGTTGTGTGAATTGATGCTAACTATACAGCGACCATCTGCGGGATTGAAAGTCCTAAAGAGTGGTAGTGATTTAGTTGTAGCCGGTTATGCATCTGTAGAACTTGTTGATAAGCAAGGAGATTTGATTACTCGTGGTGCATTAAAAGATGCATTTGACGGTTTTATGAAGAGTGACAGATACAGGAATGTACAGTTGGCTCACTCTAATATACAAGTTGGAGAAGTTATAGATAACTATGTAGACTCCAACGGAAGAATGTGGAAGTCCGAAGTAGACGACACAGGAATGTTTGTAGTTTGTAAACTACGAAACGATATAGAAAAGGCTCGTGAAGTAGCCGCAGAAATACGCAAAGGTAATTTGCAAGGATTCTCCATTGGTGGACAGGCTTTCAAGCGTGTTAGAAAGGCTGATGGTGAACACGGAGAATACCAAGAAATAAGTAAAATGGAACTCCATGAAATTACAATTTGTGAAAAAGGGATTAACCCGGAAGCACAATTTAGAATTTTAAAGGAAGATGTGAATAATATGACAGATATAGACAGTGACCTAAACGCAGTAATGAACAGGCTAGAAGCAAGACTTGACGCTATGGAGAAAGGTGAAATTCCACCTCAACTCCGAGAGCATATCAAGGGTAAGAAAGATGATTCCGACGACAAAGAAGAAAAGAAGGATGATAAGATGAAGGCCGAAGATGAAAAGAAAGATGAAAAGAAAGAAAAGGATGATGACAAAATGAAGTACATGAAAGGTGATGAGTACAGTGATGTCATTAGTGCCGAGTACCTAAATTGGATGGAAGATACTCTAAAATCCGCAGGTGTAGATACTCATTCAGCAAGAGCGCACTTTGATGCTCTTGAGAAAGCACAACTTGGTGGATTCGACAACCCGGATACAGTAGACGGTGCAGATTACTTCGCCGGACAAGTTAGAGGCCGAGGACAAACCGCAGGTAGCCCATCAACCGGTGCTATAAGCGCAGTAAGTCAAAGCGGTGGAAAGCAACCGGCAGGGGCTATGGGTCCGGCTGACCTTTCAAAATCCTACATTCACCCATCAAATGTTTCAGCATCCGATATTGAGGCGGCTTATGAAGTCTACAAAGCGGCGGCTATGGAACAACAATTCCGTGGTGACCTAGAAGGACACTTTGCTTCAAGATTCGCTAATGAACAAGCAATTGCAAAGTCCGAAGCAGAAAAGGCTCAATTTGATGCTCGTGAACCAATTAGTGAAGTCATGAAAGCAATTTCAAACCTTTCCGAAAGAATTGACAACCTAACTACAGAAAGAACAACAATTGCAAAGGCTGACCTATCAACAAAAGTTACAATCCCATCTACTCAAGACCTAAGTAACATGTCTTGGGATGAGGTACACACACTAGCAAATAGTGTCTACAGGGGTGCTTGAGGATAATAAATTAAAAATTAGGAGATGAAAAATATGGCAAGAGATTACATAAGAAACATAACAGATATGGAAAGATATTTTTACGGCGCAGGTAACGCTATGGGCTATTCCTACTCCGGTAGTGAATTGTTGAAGGCTGACGCACCAATGCTAAGTACTACAGCAGGTACATACCAAGCAATCTACGGTAGAAAAGTTTGGTCACAGTTGAACCAAGAGTTTAACGCATTCTCAATTCTACCTAAGAGACCATGGGAAAGAAGTGGTTGGAGGGTTATTACTGACAGACCATCCTTTGCTAAGGGTGGCGGTGTAGCAGAAAACGCTACTCTACCGGACACAACTAAACCACAGTTCCAACACATAGCCGCAAAACCAAAGACAGTTGTTCACACATTCGACATGAGTGAAACCGCTATGTTCTTGGCTGACAAAGATGACGGTCTAGGTGACATTCGTTCAGTACTAAAGGAAGAAATGGGTAAGCACCACGCAGAACACATCAACAAGATGCTAACAACAGACTGTGCTACAGTAGCAGGTAACGACTTTGAATCACTAGATAGAATCACCGGAAATGACGGTGGTGCAACCGGTGGACTAACTTCTTTGGAAACAGGTGCGGCGGCGGCAGACCACTGTGGCGCAACTGACCTTGACATCTACAGTATTAGCCGAAGTGCAAACTCATGGTCAAACGCAGAAGTAAACTGTGGTAGCGACCAAGATGCGGCTAACAGAAGGACTCTTTCACTAGACCACTTAGACACACTATTCCAACAGATTTGGGTTCGTGGTGGTAATCCAAAGGTTATCCTAACAGGATATGATACTCTAATGAGACTTCAACAACTACTACAAAGCCAACAAAGGTTCATGGAAGAGAAGAGAGTTACACCAACCTACAACGGTGTTAAGGGTGTACCGGGTATTGAAGCCGGTTTCATCGTAGCAACTTACAACGGTGTACCAATCATTCCATCTAAGGATGTAGTAAAAGACGGTATTTCCCGTATGTACTTCTTAGATACTGATTACACATATTTCTCAACTGCTATACCAACTCAATACTTTGAATCCGGTATCGAAACCGGTGACCCATTCGCTATTAACCGTCTAGGACAAGAGGGTATGTACCGTTCAATGGGAGAAATTTGGACAACTTTCTTTGGAGGACATGGTTCAATTCGTGACCTACAGTGAGGTTAATGGAGAAAAAATATTAAGGAGATGATTAAATATGACAAGTGATACAAGAAAAGGACTAACAGTAACAGCAGATGGCTCAAACATTGACGATGTAGATATTCTACTTGACTTAGACATGAGGACAGGTTCTCTAGTTGATGAGACTCGATGGCTTGATGGTGCGGCAGGTACAGCAGGTGCTTACCCCGGTGCATTAACAGGTTTTACCGCTACTAATGATAACACTATCAACAACGCCGGTGGCTCAATGAGAATGGTTACAGTAAGAGTTCAAGCCGGTGGAACAGGTGCAGGAGACATTACTTTCTCAACTGACACAACTTCAACAGATGGTCAAGACGGTACACCTGTAAGCAAAATTATTGCAATAATAGGTAGAAATGATAGAGTAGCACATACCATTAATGGTACAATTGATGGAACAAACCCCCTAAAGATTAACCTAACACCATCTAACCCCGCCGCAGACAGTGACCTAACAGTACTACTAATGTGAGGTGGGCTAAGTGCCTACAGTGACCTATAGGGGGATTTATTACGAATCCCGTAGAACAGATAGTAAAGGTGTTTGGATTAGGGGTAAAACAGAAGAAGTATCTCAAGAGTGGCTTAATACTCATAGGCATACTTTGGATAGTAAAAACTTCCTCATCGAAGGCGATGAAGGAGAAACTGTTGATTTGAAAGATGACGGTATACCGGATGTAGCATGGGCTAGAAAAGATATTCTAAAATGGCTTAAAGATAATGGAGTCAAAACAGGCGCAGGTTACTTAACTAAAACCGCCGCTTTAGAATTAGTAGAATCTCATTTAAATCCACCTATAGTTGAGGAAGTTTTAAGTGAAGAAGAAAATACGGAAATAACAGGAAGTGAACAATAATGGCAGAAATAGATACAAGAACGCATGTAATAGGCGATATGCTTATGATAACAGGAACATTTGGTAAGACAGGTGGCAGTGTACCTTATGATGGACTACTAGGAACGGTTTTCGCCGCAGGTGGTCACTTAGAAAATATTGCATTTAATACAGGTGTGAGAATAAACAATGTTGGCGGTTATGCCGCAGGAACGACAACAATTACCGTTGATACTGTAGATGCTCGGTTATATTTTAATAAAGGAGAAGATATATACACAACAGGTACTGCAAATCCTATAAGGTTGGGTACAATTGCAACAGTAAATAGTGCTACTGAAATTGCACTAGCCGCACCGGGTTTGACAAAAGCCGTAGACGATAGTGAAAAATTATATAAATTCGGTCCACGACAAGGTTCAGTAACTCTTGAAAACGGAGATTTTCATGTAGGTATTGATACACTTAGTAAAAGAGTGCAATTTACACATGGTAATTCAAGTGCAACTTCATCTTCAGCAGATTATGTAGGTAGATTTTGGATTCTCGGTAGCAGGGCTTGATTCACCTAACAGAAGGTGATTTAATTGACTAAAACATGCACAATACTTGGTCCTTACGCACAAGCAGATTTTAACGACTCTACTAAGAGAACCGAAATACAAACTGCGATTGTAAATGCAATGAGTACCAATACTCCTGTGTCAGCAGACCCGCATGTAATACTTGGTAACATCTACATATTCGTGACCACAACTTGAGGTGGTTAAATGGGGTTTGATTTACAGAAATTAGACCTTAGCGACTTAGTGAGAGCGAGTAAGCAAGGTGTCAAGTTAGACACACATTCAGCCGTTGTAGCAGATAATGAACATCCACTAAAGGGTGTTACATCTCAACAACGAAATCGCAATAAAAATATAGGTGATATACTTAACATTGGTTCGGGAACAAGATGTACACACTGTGGCTTTCTACATTTTATGTGGAGAGCAACATGTGCCACATGTGACAAACCAATGGAATATAATCTAGGACATAGAGATGAAGAAAACAGGATATGATATTATGAGTAAAATTTTAATTAAAATGCCAATGAAACCACATAGACAAAAAGTGCTTACACCGGATGGACAAGAAGTTCGTCTACAGCAGTTTGCTAATCGTATGGCCGCAGATGCGCTTAGAGGCGCAGGTGGAGATGCAAGTGGCGACCAATTCACTTCTGCTCGTGACAAACTCATGCGTGACATAGTAGCGAATCCCGAAGCACATAATATCAAATTCATGGGTGAAAGAGTACCTTTTGAGGGGCAAACTCTCGGTGAATCACTTTCCACGCCCGATGTAGCAGGTGAGCAAGCCGCTATTGATAGTGAGTTTGCAGATGAAGAAGAACCGAAGGAAGAAAAAGAGTTCAATCCCGATAGAGAGGCTGAACATCTGCGTCGTATCATGACTTCTCGTAATGTAATTATGCGTGATGCTTGGAGTGTATTGAAAAATCAGTGAGGGGGGTCTAATGTATGCCGAAAGTATTTTCACCGGGCGAGGTAGAAACACGACCTCTTGACCCCTTAGCAACGGTGTATACTACGGCTCAAAAAGTAGCAGACCTACTTGATATTGGACCGAGTGAAGCGGTGCTTGTAAGTGCTGATAGCGTATCCGATGGTGTATTCATTACCGGTGGAGATTATAGAAATGATGGATTTAGTGTAGGAGATACTATACTTATCTATTCGGATGCTGACCCTTTAGGTGTAGAAAAAACAATTACTGCTATTTCATCTTCGGCTAGTGGTGTAAAACTTGCATTTACCGGTGCTTTTACCCATGCTGATTATCAACTTGCTGATAATGCGTATGTACAAAACCAAGCATCATTTACTAATGGTAGAAATAGAGGATTAACTAAAGATAAAGTGGATAAAGTAATTCTAAAGATGCAAGATAAAATAGATAATATAACTCACAATGCTTGGCGACCATATCTTGTAGTAGCAGAATATATTAATTTTGATACCTACAAGCCATATCGTAGAAGATACTATACAGATTATGTAGGAACTGCACCGTTACTTTTCCGTAATGTACAGCAGATATTACGCCTTGAATTATGGCAAGGTGACGATTATCGTGAGATTGGTGGGGCAGAAGCGAGGATACATTTACCGGAAAATGTAAGAGCATTACACAATAAAAACATAGTATTGTCTCCGGGTAATGGTACAAGTGGGAAATTACAAGCAGTACTAACCGAAGGCATAAGCACTTGGGATGTAGGTTTTGATAAAATAACATCTGCTCAAAGTCTTGCCAATTTAATTAACAAAGACGCAAGAACAAATAAACAAGAAATACATTTTACACCAACATATACTTTACCGGGTGCTTCAAGCGGAACTGATTACACTAGAACTTGTGATGAATTTTTAGCAAGTGCTAACGCTGATTATGGTACAGGTACGGTAAAAGTTACAAGTATGAGACCAACTAAAGCCGGAGAAACTTGTACTATTGCTACAGATTCAAGTGAAATAGAAATTAAACAAACCGAAAGACTTACTGCAAATGTTAGCGGAAGAAGCGGGTCTTTTGCAGGTAATAATGGTGTTATTGATGTAGATAGTGCCGATGGTTTTGCCGAAGCCGGTGTGGTTGAATATGGTGGATTTATTATTCGTTATACGAGTAAAACAGCCACATCTTTTACCGGTTGCACTACAGTTACTCCATCCGGTCAAACTCCACCTACTAGCGGTCTTTTAACTCAACATATTTTCAAAATAGATTTACAGGGTGGAAGTAGTAGTGGTGACCAAGCAAGACTTCGTGATTGGTGGTTTGACTCGGAAATGGGTATAATTTACTTTAACAACTCTTATCCTTTCTTTGAATGGAATGCAATAAAAGTTGCATACATTTACGGTGAAAGATATTTAGAAAAAGCGATAGAGGATGTATGCACCAAGATGGTAGCAATTGAGTTACTTATGGCTGATGACCGTTCTGTGCTTATACCGGAAGGAACACAGAATATAGATGTAGCAAGTAAGGTTCAGTTATATCAAGCAGATGTAGACCGTACACTACCTCGTTATGTAGAGATGGTGTTGTTTGAATGACGGGCGATAGGGAGTTCAATAAATTTGGTGAACAATCTCACCAACAAGTTATTGAAATGTTTGAAAAAGATAATCAATTTCAAGCCGAACATAAAGATTATTTTAGTAATAATCCACATACTTTAAGAATTAGATTTAAACAGATAGAAGCAGGGGCATTAGGTTTGAGAGAAGAAGATGATGGTAGTTTTACTGACTTCAACAATAATACACCTGCTACGCAAAAACAACTTTCAACCTTAAAGAAACAAACAGATGAGGCTATGCTTAGGCAAAACCCCGAAATGAGTGAGCAAGGTTTTGAATACAAGAATGGATTTATTATTCCTAAATCAGTAAAGGAACTGCAAAAGAAGTGATACTATGGTAGCAACATGGACAGAAGGTTTAGATGTTGTGTTAAATTTATTCCAAACCGATTGGAATAGGGGTAACACAAGTGGCATTAGACCAATTGTTATAGACATAGCCGAGGTTCAACCCGAAAGAGGAAAGCGTCTTGACCTAGCCCGACATGATTATGTCTTATGTTACGAAACAGCACACAACGAAGAAGCCCCCGATTTGCTCTATGATTTCGTTACAACACGCATAAATATAACCGTAGACATGCGAACAATTAAGGGGAGAAAGCATCTGCAAGCACTTGAGAACGAAGTTCGTAGAGTAATTCACAAAAGTCGTAAGGGAGATGGAACTAATTTTGACAGGCTCGTATTCAAAACAAGAACCGATTTAAGTGACAGAAGCAAGCAACTTTTCCGAATGACATTCCAAATAGAAGTAGTAATATTAGCAGAACTAATACCGTGAGATGATAAAATGCCAAGTACAGTATACAAAGGAGATATAGCAGAAGTTTCTTTTGCACCCGAAACAGGTCTTGTGATTAGAGGTGAAACAGACGCTAGAATTGTAAGTAGCGCAACTACTAATCATCCCGATGTAACAACTATAACTTTTTCAAATAAACAAAATAGTCACCTATTTGATACAAGCGACAAATTAAGATTTCCCGATAATGTTCTTGTAGGCTCTCAAGTAATATTTGAAAAACATCCTTCTAGTAGCAATTTATCTGCTAAAGATTTACCAAATACCGGAAGCGGTGGTGCTGTTTTTACTATAGTAGAAAATAAAGGCACTATCATGAAAATAACCCCTGCTATGGCAGGGAATGTTACATTTGCTACAGGTGATTCATTACATATTTTACCATATAAAACTCCACCAATTTACTATGATAGCGAACAATCTACTAGTGTTGCACCTGCTAATGAAAGGTGTACCATAGACCAATTTTTAGGTGTAGCATCAGCAATTACTCTTCCCGAAACTAAAGTAGATTTGAAGAGATACCATGTTGTAGGACTTGGAAGAGATACTTCAATTCAAGTTCCCGGTAAAATGATTACCGAAGGTGGGTCTTTTGAAGTAAACATGCATACAGCAAGATGGTTAAAATATTGTTTAGGTAATGAATTAATCCATTCTGTAGATGGAGGGTCGGGTGCTACTACTTTATCTTCGGATACTGTAGTAGGACAAGTATTTATTGATGTTGCTGATGCTTCTGCTATAAGTGAAAATGATTATATTGAAATTAGAGATAATGAATATGAAGTGTCTATAGTTAGTGACCATCAACCGGAAGGTGGAAGGTGGGATGCACCACTTAATTCTTTTACAGATTTAAGATTTGATAAAGCGTATCCTCATGAATGTAGGAGAGTAATAGCCAAATTTAACACTAGATTATATTTAGATGAACCACTAAGTCATCCACACAGTTCGGGTAGAGATGTCGAAGTGAGAGATTTATCCACACCCGGTACGAATCCCGTTACTATTGATGAAGGTGATAAAACAATTACTAATCCTGTTACACATTTATTATATTCTAAATCTATGTTACCTTCTTTCTGTTTAGAAGTATCTCAAAGAAGAAGAGATTTAGATTCCGACGATTCTACTACAGATGGTGGAGTTGGAGATACTAAAGAATTAACTCGTGTTTATCGAGGTTGTAAAGTAACAGACTTTTCAATGACTACCGATAATGATGCCGCATTAAGATTATCAGTTAATTTTAATTCAGCACTTTGTTATACAGATACAGGTCGTTTAGAAACAACACCGCTTACAAGATATGCCGCACATCGTATGTTTGATGAAACTGCTAATACACATGAAAAAAGAATTCAGTCCGGTATTGGTGTAGGAACTCAAAAACCTTTTATGTTTTACAATGGAACTATCAAAGTTGGTGGTCTAACTGTAGCACAAGTCTTTTCTTTTACTCTTAATGGCACTACCGGTGTAGTTGCACATCATACTATTGCAGGGTCATCTCAAGCGGCAGAAAGTAGTCTTACAGACCAAGTGCCATTTTCGGGTTCAAGGAATGTAAATTTAATGGTAGAAGGTCAAACTACCTACGACATGACCATGGAAATTGCAGTTGATGACCCTATATTTTATCATAAAATGCGAACCGGAACTGAATTTACTAACAATAAAACAGGTACGGAAGATGATAGAATTCTTATTGAATTTGAAAAGAATAGAATAGGTAATACAACCGAAGGCAACAGTGAAAAAATGTTATTAATTATTGATGAATACTATATTGTAGAAGCACCTATACAGATACCGGAAGATAAAGGTATAGTAAAGTCTACTTTAAGAATAATGCCTAAAGCGATAAAAGTTGTTGCTCGTGACACACTACACAAATATTGAGGTGAAAAAATGAAGAAATCACTTATCAAATATAGAAGAATGGGCGCACTAAACTACGCTCGATGGGTATGCGAAACCAATGGTGTAGAGTTACAATTAGTTCTTGATGTAATTCAAAATAAAGAATTAATTATTGGTTTATTAAACAGGGGTGAAATAGAATCTTTAGTTCAAGATATTTTAGATAATCCTCCTGTAGAAATTACCGAAGAAGAAATCAATCCTTTTGTACAAGAAGAGGCAATAAACCCATTCCCTGCTGATGTTCAGCAATACGATTCCCTAAAAGTTACTGAATTAAAGGAACTTTGCAAGGAGAGAAATCTCCCTGTATATGGAACTAAAGCAGAACTTGTTTTG
>Ga0098073_1000652_pt1 | contig 11131 bp, 8 predicted proteins | sample 31_taG_FD_75060 | JGI IMG/M metagenome (GOLD analysis project Ga0098073, IMG submission 75060) | Marine viral communities from the Gulf of Mexico - 31_GoM_OMZ_CsCl metaG | ecosystem: Environmental > Aquatic > Marine > Oceanic | place: Gulf of Mexico | collected 2015-07-12
CTTTGGTGGCCGCAGGCCTGTGCATCGCGGGCGGCGCAGCCGTCGGGGATGTGCTGGCGGCCCTGGAACATATCGAGGGCGCGCGGGGACGACTGGAGCGCGTCCGGGCGGGTGAGGCCGGGAGCGGCGCAGAGGTCTATGTCGACTATGCCCATACACCGGACGGGCTGGAGACGGTGCTGAAGGCGCTGCGCCCGCACGTGCGCGGGCGGCTGATCGTGGTGTTCGGCGCGGGCGGCGATCGCGACCGTGCCAAGCGACCCCTGATGGGGCAGGTGGCGGCCGAACTGGCGGATATGGCCATTGTCACCGACGACAATCCCCGTTCGGAGGACGCCGCGACCATCCGTGCCGAGGTGAGGAACGGTTGTCCGGATGCCGAGGAGATCGGTGACCGGCGTATGGCCATCCATTCGGCGATCGACCGGGCGGGCGCGGGAGATGTGGTGCTGATCGCCGGAAAAGGGCATGAGCAGGGACAGATTGTCGGCGCAACGGTGCATCCGTTCGACGATGTGACTGTCGCCAGTGAGGCCCTGAGCGTTCATGCCTGAGACCCCTGTTTCGCCGCTCTGGACTGCTGACGAGATCGCCCTCGCGACGGGTGGCCAGCGCCACGGCGAGGACTTTGCCGTCGACGGTGTCGCCTTCGATAGCCGCGAGATCGAGCCAGGCAAGCTGTTCGTGGCGCTGCGCGGTGCGCGCGACGGTCATGACTTTGCAGGCACGGCTTTCGAAGCCGGTGCGGCGGGCGCACTGGTGGAGCGTGTCGTGGACGGCGGGCCCTGCATCGCGGTGGCCGATACGCTGAAGGCGCTGGAAGCCTTGGGCGAGGCCGCGCGAGACAGGTCGTCGGCGCGACGGGCGGCGGTGACGGGCAGTGTCGGCAAGACCAGCGTCACCCAGGCGATCAAGGCCGGCCTCGATCTGGCCGGTCGGGCCCACGCCTCGATCAAGAGCTATAACAACCACATCGGCGTGCCGCTGACGCTGGCGCGCATGCCCCGTGAGACGGCACGCGCCGTGTTCGAAATCGGCATGAATGCGCCTGGCGAGATCGCGCCCCTGTCGCAGCTGGTGCGTCCGCATGTGGCCTGCGTGACCACGGTCGGGCCCGTGCACATAGAGGCCTTCACCGACGGCGAGGCCGGGGTAGCGCGCGAGAAGGCGGCGGTGTTCGAGGGGCTGGAGCCAGGCGGCATCGCCGTTATCAACGGCGACAATCCGTGGACGCGGCTGCTGGCCGAGGTCGCGCATGAGCACGGGGCCGAGGTGCGGCTGTTCGGCAGCGCGGCCGACCATGACGCTCGCCTGCTGGACTTTCAGCCGGACGCCGAGGGGGCGACGGTCTCGGCCGTGGTCGAGGGACAGGCGCTGGAGTTCCGCCTGCGCCAGTCGGGCTATCACTGGGGGCTGAACAGTCTGGCTGTGCTGACCGTTCTGCGGGCCATGGACGTGCCGCTGGATACGGCGCTGGAGGCCCTGGCCGGGTTCTCGCCGCTCGCGGGTCGTGGACAGGTGCGGCAGGTCCGGCTGTCATCGGGCGGCAGCTTCACCCTGATTGATGAGAGTTATAACGCCAACCCGCTATCGATGGCGGCCGGGTTCCGAAGCCTGGGAGCCCGCACCCTGCCGGAGGGCGGACGGCGCGTGGTCTTCCTGACCGACATGCTGGAGCTGGGCGATCAGGCCGAGGCCATGCATGCCGGCCTTTCCGAACCGCTGGATGCGGCGGGGGTGGGTGTGGTTCACACCGCCGGGCCGATGATGCGCCACCTGCACGACGCCCTGTCGCCTGTGCGACGCGGGGAATGGCGCGAGACAGCGGCGCAGCTGGCAAACGAGGTCGCGGATCTGGTGCGCGACGGAGATACGGTCATGGTCAAGGGATCGAACGGCTCTCGCGCCGGACTGATCGCGACTGCCCTGACCGCCTTGCATTCTGACGATGGGGCTTAAGGAGGCCGTCCGAGGTGTTTTACCTGCTCTATCTCTACTATGCGGATGTCGCCCAGGATTATCCGCTGCTGAATCTGGTGCAGTACCAGACCGTGCGCGTGGCGCTGGCGCTGGCGACCGCCATGATCGTGGCCGTGGCCATGGGCAGCCGCTTCATCGCCTGGATGCGCAAGAAACAGGGCAAGGGCCAGCCGATCCGTGAGGACGGTCCGGTTTCGCACCTGTCCAAGGTGGGCACGCCGACGATGGGCGGGCTGATGATCCTGGCCGGGATTGCGGCGGGCGTGTTCCTGTGGGCCGATCTGACCAACCCCTACATCTGGATCGTGTCGCTGGTGACGGCGGCCTTTGCGGTGTTGGGCTTTGTCGATGATTACGCCAAGGTGTCGAAGCAGACCTCGGCCGGGCTGACCTCGAAACAGAAGCTGGTGGCCCAGACCATCGTCGCGGTGATCGCGGGCGTGGCGACCGTTCTCTGGATGACGCCCTCGACCTCGGCGGGGCTTGAGACCTCGATCGCCTTTCCGTTCTTCAAGGATGTGCTGCTGAATATCGGCTGGTTCTATGTGGCGTTCGCGGCCTTCACCATCGTCGGTTTTTCCAACGCCGTGAACCTGACGGACGGGCTGGACGGGCTGGCCATTGTGCCGGTGATGATGGCCTCGGCGGCGTTCGGCATGATCGCCTATCTGGCCGGCAATTTCGTCTTTTCGGAATATCTGCAGATCCACCATGTGCCCGGCGCGGGTGAACTGTCGGTGTTCCTGGCGGCCATCATCGGCGGGGGCACGGGCTTCCTCTGGTACAATGCGCCGCCGGCCAAGATCTTCATGGGCGACACCGGATCGCTGGCGCTGGGCGGGGCGCTGGGCGCGGTGGCGGTGACCACCAAGCACGAGCTGGTGCTGGGCATTGTCGGCGGCCTGTTCGTGCTGGAGGCGCTCTCGGTCATGATCCAGGTCGGCTATTTCAAGGCCACGAAGAAGCGAGTCTTCCTGATGGCGCCGATCCACCACCATTTCGAAAAGATGGGCTGGCCGGAGTCGACTGTGGTCATCCGCTTCTGGATCGTTTCGGCCATGCTGGCGCTGGCGGGTCTGGCGACCCTGAAACTGAGATAGACGATGATCCGGGTCCCTGGCTTTGAGGGCAGGCGGGTCGCGGTCTTTGGCCTGGGACGGTCGGGACTGACGGCAGCGCGTGCGCTGAAGGCCGGGGGCGCCGAGCCCGTGCTGTGGGATGACGGAATCTCGAGCCGGATGCAGGCCGAGGCCGAGGGGTTTGTGGTCGAGGATCTGACGACCGCGGACTGGTCGGGCCTTGCCGCCCTGGTGCTGTCGCCCGGTGTGCCGCTGACCCATCCGGTGCCGCACTGGACTGTCGAGAAGGCGAAGGAAGCCGGGATCGAGATCGTTGGCGATCTGGAGCTGTTCGCGCGGGCGCTGGCGGCGCTGCCCGAGGGCGAGCGGCCGCAGGTGGTGGCGATCACGGGGACCAACGGCAAGTCGACGACGACGGCCCTGACCGCCTGGGTGCTCAGGCAGGCCGGAATGACGGTGCACATGGGCGGCAATATCGGCATCGGCGTGCTGGCCCTGCCGGCACCGACGCCGGGGGCCGTCTATGTGATCGAGTGCTCGTCCTACCAGCTGGACCTGACCACCACCTTCGCGCCCGATGTGGCGATCCTGACCAACATCAGCCCGGACCATCTGGACCGGCACGGCGGTATGGAGGGGTATGTGGCGGCGAAGGCGCGGATCTTCGCCAACTGCCCCGTCCAGGGCGGCGCAGCCGTGATCAGTACGGATGATCTGGGCGTCTTCCTCGATATTGCCCATCCAGCATCGGACATTGGATGGTCTGTGATTCCTGTCGCGACCCATGGGACCGCCGATCAACTGGACCCGGTCTGGCAAGTTGGCGGGCCTCTGGTTCTGGCGAGGCCAGGCGAAGTCGAGCTCATCGAGGAGCCCGGCGGAGAGGTTTCGACACTGGCCGATCTCTCGGCCGCCAAGGCACTCGCCGGACGCCACAACGCCCAGAATGCCGCCTTCGCCCTGATTAGCGCGGGTGCCATCGGAGTCGACCCTGCCGTTGCCGTCGATGGCCTGCTGTCCTTCCCCGGCCTGGCGCACCGGATGGAACCGGTCGGCCGGATCGGGCGCGTGCGCTTCATCAATGACTCCAAGGCGACCAATGCCGATGCGGCGCGGCAGGCGCTGGCGGCGTATGACCGGGTGTTCTGGATCGCCGGGGGGCGGGCCAAGGCGGGCGGGATCGACGATCTGACCGAGTTGTTCCCGCGCGTGGTCGAGGCGTTCCTGATCGGCGAGGCGGCCGGGCCGTTCGCGGCGGCGCTGGCAGAGGTGCCCCACCGGATCAGCGGCGACATGGCCAGCGCCGTCCAGCAGGCATTCGAGGCCGCGTCTGCGACCGGCCGCGAGGAGGTGGTCCTGTTGAGCCCCGCCGCCGCCAGTTTCGACCAGTTTCCTGATTTCGAAGCGCGGGGCGAGGCGTTCCGCGCCGCTGCCCTGGCCCTCGGCGCAAGGTCGGAGCCCGACGCATGACCCAGACCTATGTGCCGCCCTTTTCCCGCAGCGACCAGAGCCTGCTGGCCCGGTGGTTCTGGACGGTCGATCGCGGGCTGGTGATTGCCGCCCTGTCATTGATGGGCATTGGTGTGGCCCTGTCGTTCGCGTCGAGCCCGGCGGCCATTATGGCTGATGAGGGCCTGTCGAACCCGTTCCACTATTCGATCCGCATGATCGCCTTCGTGGCGGCGGGCGTGGGGGTGATGCTGGGGGCGTCGCTTCTGTCCCCCCGGGGCGTGCGGCGTGTGGCGGCCTTTGCGCTGGTGGGGGCGCTGCTGGTCATGGCAGTCCTGCCGATCCTGGGCAATGAGGCCAAGGGCGCGACCCGGTGGATCCTGATCGGACCCTTCAGCCTGCAGCCGTCCGAGTTCGCCAAGCCGGCCCTGATTGTGCTGGCCGCGTGGATGTTTGCCGAGGGACAGAAGGGGCAGGGCGTGCCGGGCGTGTCCATCGCCTTCGGCTTTTACGCCGTGACGGTCGTCCTGTTGCTGATCCAGCCGGATATCGGCCAGACCCTGCTGATCACCACGACGTTTATGGCGGTCTTCTTCATGGCGGGCGTGCCGCTGAAATGGATGGCGGTGCTGGGCGGACTGGTGATGTCGGGCATCTTCTCGCTGTATTTCCTGTTCGATCACGTGCGGGAGCGAGTGGCCAAATTCCTCGCGCCCGGCCAGGAGGACACCCACCAGATCGACCGCGCGTCGGAAGCGATCCGCGCCGGGGGCCTGTTCGGACGCGGGGTGGGTGAGGGTGTCATGAAGCGCCACGTGCCCGACCTGCACACGGACTTCATCTATTCGGTCGGCGCCGAGGAGTTCGGCCTGATCCTGTCGCTGGTGATTATCAGCCTGTATGCCTTCATCGTGCTGAGGGGCCTGTCGCGGGCGATGCGGCTGAACGACCCGTTCGAGCAGACGGCGGCGGCAGGGCTGTTCATGCTGATCGGCCTGCAGGCGGCGATCAATATGGCGGTCAATCTGAACCTGATCCCGACCAAGGGTATGACCCTGCCCTTCATCAGTTATGGCGGGTCGTCGATGGTGGCCATGGGACTGACCATGGGGCTGGCCCTGGCCTTGACCCGCAGGCGAGCCGGGGCCTACGAGCCCGGGACCGGACGCCGCCCGGCGCCCAAGCTGGGCCGCATTCTTCCATAGGGACATCCATGACCAAGGTCTGTGTCGTTGCTGCCGGGGGAACCGGCGGGCACCTGTTTCCCGCCCAGGCGCTGGCCGAGGAGATGGCGCGGCGCGGCTGGCGGATCGTGCTGGCGACCGACCGACGCGGGCAGGCCTTTGCCGAGCATTTTCCGGCCGATGAACGACTGGCGCTGGACTCGGCGACGGGCAGCGGGCCGATCGGCCTGCTGAAGGCCGGGGTCAGGATTGCCATCGGTGTGGCGCAGGCGCGCAAGGCGTTTCGGCGGCTGGAGGCCTCGGTCGTAGTGGGCTTTGGCGGCTACCCTTCCGCGCCATCGCTGCTGGCGGCGATGAGCATGGGCCTGCCGACGCTGATCCATGAGCAGAATGCGGTGCTAGGCCGGACCAACCGACTGCTGGCCAGTCGGGTCGGCACAGTGGCGTCGGCCTTCCCGACACTGGGACGTTTGCCCGAGGGCCTGAAGGACCGGCTGGAGGTGGTTGGCAATCCGGTTCGGCCGCCAATCGCAGCGTTGGCCGGCAAGGCCTATCGTGCGCCCGGTGCTGCTGATGACATCCACCTGCTGGTGACGGGCGGCAGTCAGGGCGCGCGCATCTTGTCCGACACGGTGCCGCGCGCGGTGGCGGCCCTGCCCGAGGCGCTGCGCAGGCGGCTAAAGGTGGTGCAGCAGGCGCGGCCAGAGTTTCTGGATGCCGCCGCCGCAATCTATGCCGGGGCGGGGGTTTCCGCCGAGGTCGCGCCCTTCTTTTCTGACATGGCGGGGCGACTGGCCGAGGCGCATCTGGCCATCGGCCGGGCCGGGGCCTCGACCTGCACGGAGCTGGCGGTCGTCGGCCTGCCGGCGGTTCTGGTGCCGCTGAAGATCGCCACCGATGATCACCAGCGCTTCAATGCGGGGGGGCTGGTCGAGAGCGGTGGGGCGGTACTGATCCTTGAGGATGACCTCACCGTCGAGGGCATGAGCGCGACCCTCGCGGGCATTCTCGGCGAGCCCGGCCGTCTGGCGGTGATGGCAGAGGGCGCGCGGGCTGCGGCCCTGCCCGATGCGGCAGCGCGGCTGGCCGATCTGGTCGAGGCGGCGTCTGCCTAGCAAAAGGCCCCGGAGGATGTCCCCCGGGGCCCTGCGACGTCGATCAGACCGGATCGACTATTCTTCCGCGAGTACGGCTTCCAGACAGCGGTCCAGACCCGGACCCCAGCTGTAGATGACCTGCTGCTTGGCGGTCATGCCGGACTGGCCGTCGACCTGTTCCATGATCTGGACGGCCTCGGCGACGGCGGCCTCGATCACCTGGTCTTCCGACAGGCCACGGGCGGCCGGAAGGGCTTGGGCGCGGTTCAGCATAACGCCGGTGGCGGCCTCAAGCGCGCTGACGTCTTCCGGATCGGACTGGATCTTCGAGAAGGCGAAGAACATGGCCGAGCAGGTCAGGTGTTGCTGGTAGTTCAGCGGTGCGCTTTGGGCCGAAGCTGTGCCAGCGGCCGCGAGGACGAGAGCAGCGATGCCGCCCGCGAGGGTGAGTTTGGTGTTCAGCATGGTGTGCTCCTGTTGCGTGAACCTCTGGTACCGCAAAATCCTGTCAGACCCCCCTGACTGTTCCTGACCATGACGGAAGCGAGGGACATTGCCTAGAGCCGGAAAGTCACAACGGGTGAGACCAATGGGCGTCGTCGCTGGCAGGACTATTCGGTCAAGGCTTGTTGCCCCGCAATGACGGCGGACTCCACGGTTGCCAAGGTCGGCTCGTTTGCCGACCCGAAACAGGCGACAGTGAGCAGTTCGGCGGCGTCTCCGCCCGGGGCGGCCGGGTAGGGAGCATCGGTGTCGGGTACCGGAGGTCCTTCGACCCCGCCCTCGGACACCGAGGCGAAGTCCCGCCGGTCTGCGGTCTGCGCCTCGCAATCGAAGGCCCACCACGACCAGCCGCCCCAGAAGGCGCGGCCATCGACCTCAAAGCCGGGCTCGACCACCTGCAGGGATCGGATGCGGGCCTGATCGCCTGATCGGGTGCGCGTCGAAAGGTCGGCGAAGACGGCAAACCGGCCGACCCCGGTCAGCAGCAGTTGCGGCCCCCCAGGCGCGGGCGCGGCGGTCTGGCATCCCGCCAGCACGATCCCGGCGACGATGGCGGGCGTGACAGGTTTCATTAACTGCATCCGATCATCCCGCTTTTAGGGCGCTGCTGTACCGTACCACCATGTTTGACCAGCAGATGGCTCTTTCCAATGTGGTTGCCGCGCCGGACCGGCGGGTTCGGTCGCGTTTACCGCATCGGCTGAACCGCCGCGAGGGTGAGCGCATCCGGCTGCTGGGGCAGGTGATGGACAAGGTGCGGCCCGAGGAGGTGATGCACCAACTGGAGATCTGGGTCGAGAACGGGGTGAAGGCGGTCATCGCCAACCACAATCTGCACAGCCTGCATCTGATCCGGACCGAGCCCCGGCTGGCCGAATTCTACGACCTTGCCGATTTGGTGCAGATCGACTCCACGCCGCTGATCGCCTTCGGGGGTCTGGTAGGGCGGGGCACACGGCGAAAGCATCGCTCGACCTATCTGGACTGGCGCGAGCATTTCTGGAGTCTGGCGGATCGCAAGGGCTGGCGGGTGATGTTCATCGGTGGCGCGGAAGGCGTGGCCGACACTGCTGCGGAACGGCTGCGCGCGCGTCATGGCCGCGTCGAACTTGCCGTCCGCTCGGGCTACTTCGATGCCGTGCCGGGGTCAGAGGACAACCGCCGGCTTGTGGCCGAGGTCACCGCTTTCGCCCCGCAGGTGCTGCTGGTCGGCATGGGCATGCCGCGGCAGGAAATCTGGATCGCCGACCACCTGGACGCCTTGCCGGACTGTGTGGTGCTGAACGTGGGCGCAGCCTTTGACTATGAGGCCGGGGTGCAGAAGGCCGCGCCGCGCTGGATGGGGCAGATGGGGCTGGAGTGGCTGTACCGGATGGCGGCCAATCCCCGCCGTCTGTTCCACCGCTACTGCGTCGAGCCCTGGCACCTGATCGGCCCGATCATGGATGATCTGAGGGCGGCGCTGAGGCGCTAGGCCACCAGCTTTTCGGCCTGTTTCAGATCGACGCTGACCAGCTGTGAGACGCCGCGTTCGGGCATGGTGACGCCGTACAGGCGGTCCATGCGGCTCATGGTCACCGGATTGTGGGTGATGACGATGAAGCGGGTGTCCGTGCGGTTGCGCATCTCGTTCAGCATGCGGCAAAAGCGGTCGACATTGGCGTCGTCCAGCGGCGCGTCGACCTCGTCCAGCACGCAGACGGGCGCCGGATTGGCGAGGAAGACGGCAAAGATCAGGGCCGCCGCCGTCAAGGCCTGCTCGCCACCGGACATCAGGCTCATGACGGCCAGCCGCTTGCCGGGCGGGCAGGCGTAGATCTCCAGACCGGCCTCCAGCGGATCGTCGCTCTCGACCAGCTTCAGCTCGGCCTGACCGCCGTCGAACAGCGCCTCGAACAGGGCCTTGAAGTTGTCGTTGATGATGTCGAAGGCGGCCAGCAGGCGCTCGCGGCCCTCGGCGTTCAGCTCGTCGATGCCGTCGCGCAGACGGGCGATGGCGGTGGTCAGATCGGCGCGTTCGGTGCGCATGGCTTCCAGCCGGTCGGCATATTCGCCGGCCTCTTCCTCGGCGCGCAGATTGACGGCCCCAAGGTGCTCGCGCTCGCGCTCCAGCCCGGAGAGCAGGCTTTCGGCACCGGCAACGTCGGCCGGGCGGGCGACGGCGTCCTCTGACAGCTTGGCCTCGAGGGCTTCGGGCGTCATTTGCGCCGCTTCACGCAGGCGGTTCACGGCGAGATCGAGGGCATCCTCGGTCGCGCGGGCGCGCTCGACCAGACCGGCGCGGGCCTCGCGGGCCTGAGAGGCGGCGGCGTCGGCCGCGCGGGATGCCCGGTCCGCCTCGGTGGCCCGGCTCTCGGCGACGGAGAGGGCGTCGGACGCGGCCTTCTTGCGCGTTTCGGCGGTGGTCAGGGTGTCGAGCAGGGCATTCCGTTTGGTGGTGAACTGGTCGGGAGCCTGCGCGGCGATCTTGAGCTGATCGGCGGTCGTGCCCTGTTCGGCCTCGAGGGCGGACAGGCGGGTACGGGCCTCCTGACCCCGGCCGGACCAGGCATCGCGCTCGCGGGTCAGGGTATCGAGCTGGCGGGTGCGGCCCTCGACGGCGCGGGCCTCGGTATCGCGGTCCAGACGGGCCTGGGCGGTGGCGGCGCGAGCGGAATCGGCAGCGGTTCGAGCTTCGGTGACCCGGGCGCGGAGGTCGTCGGGCGCGGCGGCAGGGGCCTCGATGGCCCGGGAGGCTTCGACCGCAGCCCGGGCGGCGTCGATCTCGGTGTCGAGGCGGGCCAGGGCCTCGTCGAGCGACTGGGCGCGAGCCTCGCGACGGGCGGTGTCGCGGGCCAGAGCCTCGACCCGGTCGCGGGCAGCGGCGACCGCCTTGTCGAGGGTGAAGGGCACGAGCCGCGCGGCCTTGACTGCCTCATCGGCGGCCCGCAGGCGCTCGGTCAGGGATTTCAGCTCGGTCTGGGCGGCGTCCAGCGCGGGGCGGCCCTGATCGATCTCGGTTTCGACCTCCGACAGGCGGGTCCGTTGCTCCAGCCGGATGGCGGCGGGACGAGGGGCCTCGGCGCGCACGACCAGACCGTCCCAGCGATAGAGGTCGCCCTCCTGCGTCACCAGACGGGCACCCACAGGCAGCTGACGTGCCAGCTGCGACGCGCGGTCGGTCGGTGCCACACCGCACCAGGCGAGCCGGGCGGACAGTGCGCCGGGGGCCGTCACATGGTCGGACAGGGGCTTGACACCTTCGGGCCAGACGGGGGGCGCCGCATCGGCCCCGGACCAATAGGCGGCGGCGGCAGGGTCGAGGGCGGCGTCCAGGTCCTCGCCCAAGGCTGCGGCCAGCGCGGCCTCATAGCCCCGGGCGGCCTGAACGGAATCGAGCGCAGGGGGGTGGTCACGCTTGCCGCGGGCCAGAAGCTGGGCGAGGCCCCGGGCCTCGGTCTGCAGACGGCCCAGTTTGTCCTCAAGGGTGCGGGCGGCGGTGCGGGCGTCCTGTTCGGCGCGGGCCAGCTCGCCGCGGTCGGCCTCGGCCTGTTCGACCGCGTCGCGGGCGGCGGCCAGATCGGACTGGGCGGTGGCCAATGCCGCTTCGGCCTCGGACTGTTCAGGTGTGTCGGAAGGGGCCAGCGCCTCGCGCTCTGCCGCGGTCTGGGTGCGGGAGGTCTCAAGCCGCGCCAGCCGGATTTCCGCCTCCTCTCGCCGGGCGGCTTCCGCGCGGGCGCGTGCCTCGACGGCGGCCAGTTCGGAGGTCAGGCGCTCGACCTCGGCCTCGGCGGTCTGGCGGGCGGCCTCGGCCTGTTCGAGAGCGCGATCCAGTTCGGGGCCACGGGTCGGGGCAGCA
>Ga0098073_1000654_pt1 | contig 11123 bp, 10 predicted proteins | sample 31_taG_FD_75060 | JGI IMG/M metagenome (GOLD analysis project Ga0098073, IMG submission 75060) | Marine viral communities from the Gulf of Mexico - 31_GoM_OMZ_CsCl metaG | ecosystem: Environmental > Aquatic > Marine > Oceanic | place: Gulf of Mexico | collected 2015-07-12
CCAATTCCACTGCCGTCCTGATCAAGGGGCAGATCGGCAAGGGTGTCGAGGAAGTCGATATCGCTCGCACCATGGTGAAGCAAAAGGGCCGCGACACGGCGCGGCTGGAAGCGTCGCACAATGGCTATGCGGCACGCTATGGCCTCATCCACCGGCGCACCCTCCTGCTTGGCGCGGACGGCAGCGGGCTGTCCGGCGAAGACGTGCTCGAACCTTCGGGCCGGCAGGGCAAGCGCGGCAAGATATCCTTTGCAATCCGTTTTCACCTCGGTCCGGGGATCGAAGCCGGACTGGCCGACGACCGGCGCGGCGCGGGGCTCGCGCTGCCCGATGGAAGCTACTGGCAATTCCGTCTCGGAGGCGATAGCGGCGAGGCGCATATCGCGATCGAGGACAGTCTGTGGGTCGACGGGCAGGGCCGCCCGCGCGCCACCAAGCAACTGGTCGTCGAAGGGCTGACATCGCGCAGCGGGGGACGGTTCCCCTGGCTGCTCAAACGCATGGGGTGATTTTACGTGGCTGACGTGGCGATCAAGCGGGCACTGCTCTCGGTGTCCGACAAGAGCGGCTTGGTGGAGTTGGGCGAAGCGCTGGCCGCGAGGGGCGTCGAACTGGTTTCGACCGGCGGCACCGCCAAGGCGCTGCGCGAAGCGGGGCTCGACGTGCGCGACGTGTCCGATCTGACGGGTTTTCCCGAGATGATGGACGGGCGCGTGAAGACGCTCCACCCGATGGTCCATGGCGGCCTGCTCGCCGTGCGCGACAATCCCGAACATGTCGCGGCGATGGAAGCCCATGCGATCGGCGCGATCGACCTCGTGGTGGTCAACCTCTATCCGTTCGAGGCGACCGTGGCGAAGGGTGCAGGGCGTGACGAGATCATCGAGAATATCGATATCGGCGGGCCGAGCATGGTCCGCAGCGCGGCGAAGAACCACCAGTTCGTCACCATCGTCACCGATCCTGCTGACTATCCCGCGCTGCTGGGCGAGCTCGAGGCATCGGGCGCGACCTCGCTCGATTTCCGCCGCCAGTGCGCAGCCAAGGCCTTCGCCGCCACCGCTGCCTATGATTCGATGATCAGCCAGTGGTTCGCCTTCGCCGACCAACAGCAGCGTTTTCCGCAGTTTCTGGCCATCAACGGCAAGGCGCCCGTCGAGCTGCGTTATGGCGAAAACCCGCATCAGCAGGCGGCGCTCTACACGCCCGTGGGGCCGCATGCCCGGGGCATCGCGCAGGCCGAGCAGCTGCAGGGCAAGGAACTGAGCTACAACAATTACAACGATGCCGACGCCGCGCTGGAACTTTGCGCCGAATTTGCCGGCGGCGATCCCGCAGTGGTGATCGTCAAGCACGCCAATCCCTGCGGCGTGGCTCAGGCTGCGACCTTGCTCGAGGCGTGGAACCACGCGCTTGCCTGCGATAGCGTATCGGCTTTCGGCGGCATCGTCGCGGTGAACACCGAACTCGACGGTGAAACCGCCGCAGCCATCTGCGAAATCTTTACCGAGGTCGTCATCGCTCCGGCGGTCAGCGAAGCCGCGCGCGCGGCATTCGCCAGAAAGAAGAACCTGCGCTTGCTGGTGACCGGCGACCTGCCCGACCCGCGGCGCGAAGGGCTGGCGGTCAAGCCGATCACCGGCGGCCTGCTGGTGCAGACGCGTGACAACGGCACGATCAGCGAAGCGGATCTCAAGGTCGTCACCCAGCGGGCCCCGACCGAACAGGAGCTCAAGGACTGCCTGTTTGCCTGGACCGTGGCGCGTCACGTCAAGTCGAACGCCATCGTCTATGCGAAGGACGGCGCGACTGCGGGTATCGGCGCGGGACAGATGAACCGCCGCGATTCCTCGCGCATCGCCGCGATGAAGGCAGCCGAGGCAGCGGAGAAATACGGTTGGGACCAGAGCCGCACGGTCGGCAGCGCGGTCGCATCGGATGCGTTCTTCCCCTTCGCCGATGGCTTGCTCGCCGCAGCCGAGGCAGGTGCGAGCGCGATCATCCAGCCCGGGGGTTCGATCCGCGACGAAGAGGTCATCGCGGCCGCCGACGAACAGGGGCTTGCCATGGTCTTCACGGGCATGCGCCACTTCCGCCACTGAGCGCAGACGATCGACGAACGAAGCTGAACGCCCGACGACGGGGCCATTAAGGCGGTTGCAAGTCCGGTGGGTGTAGCCATCTGGGTCAGCATAACGAAAGCACCCCCCTCATGGCCTTGTTCACATCCGACCTCTATCGCAATTTCGGCATCGGCTTCGGCCTTGGTGCCGTGGCAGTCCTGCTCTCGAATGGCAGCGATTTCCTGTCTGCGGTTCCGCAACTGGTCGCCTCGATCCTGTGATGCGCTGGCGTCACGCCATCGCTGCAACAGCGCTCGCGCTTGGCGCGTCGGCGTGTCAGCAACCGCTGCTCGCCGCTGAAAAGGCGGTCGAGGCACCGGCGGCAAAGCGCGCGGCCAAGGAAGGATCCGGCCTCAAGACCGCGATCTTCGCGGGCGGCTGTTTCTGGGGCGTCGAAGGGGTTTTCAGCCATGTCCGCGGCGTAACCAGCGCGGTTTCCGGATACCATGGCGGGACCGAGCGGCAGGCGCACTACAAGCTCGTATCGAGCGGGATCACCGACCACGCCGAGGCGGTCAGGGTAACCTACGATCCCAAGGTCATCCGCTATGACCAGCTGCTGCGCATCTTCTTTTCGGTCGTCACCGATCCGACCCAGCTCGACCGGCAGGGCCCCGACGTCGGGGCGCATTATCGCAGCGCGATCGTGCCGCTGTCGGCCGAACAGAACGCGGTCGCCAAGGCCTATCTGGCGCAGCTGCGATCTGTCGATCTGTGGGACAAGCCGATCGTCACGCGGATCGAACGCGCGCAGGCGTTCTATCCTGCCGAAACCTATCACCAGGACTTCATGCTCAAGAACCCGCGTCACCGGTACATCGTGCGGTGGGACGCTCCCAAGGTGAAAGCTCTCAAGGCGCTTTACCCGGGGGCCTATTCGGCGCGTTTCCAGCCCGACTAGCTTGCGATAGGCCCTGCGCGCGCTTACTTCGGGCGCATGGCCAGGCACGCACATCAGGAACATCAGGGCGCGGAACTCATCGCGGCCGCGCGCGACACCCTCACCGACAGCGGTGAGCAATGGACTGGCATGCGGCAGTCGGTCTTCGAAGAACTGGCGCGGCACGACAAACCCGCCAGCGCCTACGACATTGCCGACAATCTGTCGCAAAGCCGCGGCAAGCGGGTGGCTCCCAACAGCGTCTACCGCATCCTCGACCTGTTCGTCCGCAGCAATCTGGCCAACCGGATCGAGAGCGCGAATGCCTATCTGGTCAACACGCATCCCGGTTGCCGGCACGACTGCATTTTCCTGATCTGCGACGATTGCGGCAAGGCCACGCATATCGACGACGAACGCGTCTCGGGCGCGCTGCGCGAAGCGGGCCGCGATGCCGGCTTTACCGATGTCCGGCCGGTGGTGGAATTGCGCGGCCTGTGCGACGATTGCGCCAGCTGAGCGCCAGCGGCGGATCGTGCGATCCTGCCGCTAAAGCGTTCATCGACAGTTTCGTTCTACCGGTGTAGGGCCTCGTTTATGACTACCCGCCCCAAGACGCCGTTGTTGGATACGGTCAATACCCCCGAAGATCTGCGCCAGCTGGGGAAGGACCAGCTTCGCCAATTGTCCGATGAATTGCGCGCCGAAATGATCGACGCCGTCGGGCAGACGGGGGGCCATCTGGGATCGGGGCTGGGCGTGGTCGAACTGACCACGGCGATCCACTACGTTTTCAACACGCCCGAGGACAAGCTCGTCTGGGATGTCGGCCACCAGTGCTACCCGCACAAGATCCTGACCGGGCGGCGCGATCGCATCCGCACGCTGCGGCAGGGCGGAGGCCTCAGCGGCTTCACCAAGCGCGCCGAAAGCGAATACGATCCCTTCGGCGCGGCGCACAGCTCGACATCGATCTCGGCTGCGCTCGGCTTCGCCATGGCGAACAAGATGCAGGGCCAGCCCGGCCGTGGCATCGCCGTGATCGGCGACGGCGCGATGAGCGCGGGGATGGCCTATGAGGCGATGAACAACGCCGAACAGGCAGGCAACCGGCTGGTCGTCATTCTGAACGACAACGACATGTCGATCGCGCCGCCGGTCGGCGGGCTGTCGGCATATCTCGCGCGCATGGTGTCCTCGAGCGAGTATCTCGGGCTGCGTACCATGGCCTCGAAGATCGCCAAGAAGCTCGGCCGGCGCGTGTGGGGCGGGCTCGAGAAGGCAGAAGAATACGCGCGCGGCATGGCGACCGGCGGCACTCTGTTCGAAGAGCTGGGGTTTTATTACGTCGGGCCGATCGACGGGCACAATCTCGAGCACCTCATTCCCGTGCTCGAGAACATCCGTGACAGCGAACAGGGCCCGGTGCTGATCCATGTCGTGACGCAGAAGGGCAAGGGCTATGCCCCGGCCGAAAACAGCGCGGACAAGTATCACGGTGTCGCCAAGTTCGACGTGGTCACCGGCGAACAGAAGAAGTCGAAGGGCGGACCGCCCGCCTACCAGAACGTCTTCGGCGAAACGCTCGCCAAGCTTGCAAACACCGATCCGCGTATCTGTGCGATCACCGCCGCGATGCCCAGCGGCACCGGCGTCGACAAGTTCGCCAAGGCGCATCCGGACAAGTCGTTCGACGTGGGCATCGCCGAACAGCACGGTGTGACCTTTGCCGCAGGGCTGGCAGCGCAGGGCATGCGGCCTTTCGCGGCGATCTATTCGACCTTCCTGCAGCGGGCCTACGACCAGGTGGTCCACGACGTGGCGATCCAGAACCTGCCCGTGCGCTTCGCGATCGACCGCGCCGGTCTGGTCGGTGCAGATGGCTGCACGCATGCCGGCAGCTTCGACGTCACCTATCTCGCGACGCTCCCCAATTTCGTGGTCATGGCCGCCGCCGACGAGGCCGAGCTCGCGCATATGACCTACACTGCGGCGGAATATGACGAAGGCCCGATCGCGTTCCGCTATCCGCGCGGTGCGGGCACGGGCGTGGCAATTCCCGAAGAACTCGAGAAGCTGGAAATCGGCAAGGGCCGGATCGTGCGCGAAGGCTCGAAAGTCGCGATCCTGTCACTTGGCGCAAGGCTGGAAGAAGCCAAGAAGGCAGCCGACCTGCTCGAAGCCAAGGGGCTGTCGACCACGGTTGCGGATATGCGGTTCGCCAAGCCGCTCGACACCGCGCTGATCGAGAAACTGATGCGCAGCCACGATGTGGTGGTGACGGTCGAGGAAGGCGCCGTGGGCGGCCTCGGCGCGCATGTCCTGACCTTCGCCAGCGATGAGGGGCTGACCGATTCCGGGCTGAAGGTGCGCACGATGCGGCTACCCGACCTATTCCAGGACCATGACGATCCCGCTAAGCAATATGACGAAGCCGGGCTCAATGCGCCGCATATCGTCGATACGGTGCTGAACGCGCTGCGGCACAACAGCGCCGGGGTCGAAGAAGCGCGCGCCTGACCGGGCGCGGGTGTGCGCGTTTTTCTGCCGCGGTTCCACCGGGCTGCCACCCGCCCATGCTAGCTCTTTCGCATCGCGCCGCGGACTGGCAAGACCGCGGGCGAAAGAGAGGCTGCATGACCCTGCTGACTGTAGAAACGTCCGATCACGTCACGACGCTGACGCTCAATCGTCCGGACACCATGAACCCGCTCGGCGCGAAGGGCGACGGGGATGCTTTCGCCGCCGCCTGCGATGCGATCAATGCCGACATGGATGTGCGATGCGTGATCCTGACCGGGGCCGGACGCGCGTTCAGCGCGGGCGGCGACATCAAGGCGATGAAACAGCGCACGGGCACTTTCGGCGGGACCGCGCCCGAGATTTCCGATGGCTATCGCAACAACATCCACAAGGTCCTGCGCGCGCTGTATTCGCTGCGCGTGCCGCTGATCGCAGCGGTCAACGGGCCGGCGATCGGGCTCGGCTGCGATCTCGCCTGCCTCGCCGATATGCGGCTCGCCAGCGACCGTGCCAAGTTCGGCGTGACCTTCCTCAAGCTGGGCATCATCCCGGGCGATGGCGGAACCTGGATCCTGCCGCGGATCATCGGCGAGGCGCGCGCGGCAGAACTGTTCTACACCGGCGATGTGATCGATGCGGCCACCGCGCGCGACTGGGGGCTGGTCAGCCGGGTGGTCGAGGGCGAAGCGCTGATGTCCGAAGCGCAGGCGCTCGCCGCCAAGATCGCCGCCATGCCCCCGCACGCGCTGCGCCATGCGAAGAACCTGATGCGGCAGGGGCGTTCGATGAGCTACGATTCGGCGCTCGAACTGGCCGCCAACACGCAGGCGATGATGCATCTGACCGATGATCACATGGAAGGGGTGGACGCCCTGCTCGAGAAACGCGCGCCCGTCTTCAAGGGCACCTGACCGGGCCCGGTCGGGGCCGCGCTTGCCAGCCGCCCGAAAATCGGTGAGACTTCGCGCCGGAGCGAAGGGGGAAATGGCATGCCGGCAGGGGTTCTCGCGGTCGTCGTCTGGACGTGCGTCGGCCTGTTTGTCGGGGTCGTACTGCTCGGTTTCGCCGCGCTTGCCGGGATTTGGCAGCCGCGTGACGAGGAAACGGGCAAGTGGCTCAAGCGCTCGGTCGTCTTTCCGCTGGTCGGCGGCGTGGTCGGCTTTGCTACATTCGTGTTCGCCAGCGAACGTGGCCTTCCGCCGCAGCCCACGCCTACGCCGGAACCCTCGCCATTCGTCTCGCCCGGCCCGCACCCCAGTCGCACCGACGCGCCCCCAGGGCCGCCGCCTGCACCCACCGCGACGCCAACGCCGGTTCCGACGCGCACACCGGTTCCGGATGATCCCCGCCCGCCAGTGGCACGCTGCGGGGTTGCCGTACCCCAGGCGCTGGCCGACTGGGCGCGCGACCATCTGGGCGAGCCGCCCGACTTCACCTGCGCAGAGCAGCAACCCTATCCGCAGTGCGTTGCCACCCTGCAGGGACGATCACGGCCCGAAATCTCCCGCGTGGCTGCGCGTCAATGCGGCGATGACCTGGCCGCGTTTCGCCGCTCCTTCGTGGCGCCGGTCTATGGCGCAAAGGCTTCGTACCAGATCAATCTGGACCATACGGAGTTCGCCCTGCGCTCGGGCGTCTCCGACGACGCGGCGGACCGGCATGACTATGTCGCTGCCGAAATCAGCCGGATGAACGGCCGGGAGTGGGACCGGTTCGTCGCGATCGACCGCAAATCGCGCGAGGATATGCGGGCCTGCCAGGACGAGCGCCGCTGCCTTGAACCGTCAGAGGGTGGCTAGAACCAGCGCCACACGCCAGCGGCGATGCCATTGGCGTGGATATGGCCGTAGGTGGCGGCAAGCCAGATTACGATTCCGCCGATCCAGGCCGCAGTACCTGCGCGCGCAAGCCCGGCGAAGCGCGGCCAGTAACTCGTCCGTGCTTCCCAGCCGGCCCATGCATCACCCAGCTGGCTTTCCTTCTTGCGGTCCTGCAGATGCGCACCAAGCAGTGCGAGCAGACCGATGGCGCCGGCAAGGATGATCTGGCGCGGAGTCGGGCTCACCAGGATGTGCGCGGCGGCCCAGAGCGCGAAAGACCACATCATCGGGTGCCGCGTGACATGGAAGACCCCGTGCGGGGCCAGCGCCGCATGCGCTGCCGCCCGCGGATCGGGCAGGGCGGGGTTGCGCTGGAAAGAGCCTGCCAGCAGGATCGAGGCGATGAGCATGATGGCGGTGGCAAGGGCCCATATGGCGTCGCCCGAACCATTCCACAGCGGAATGCCGCCGGGCCCGACGGCGCGAAACGCGCGGGCGGCCCAGACGAACGTAGCCAGCGCGACCAGCGAATAGAGCGCGCGAAAGCCGTTCTCGCCCAGCTTGCGGGCCATTGGCGCGCGCAGCGGATGCGACAGCGCGAAATGCATTCCGACGAAAGCGAGCGAAGCGGCCAGCAGTGAAACCAAGGCGTGATCCATTACCCCCTCCATGTTTACAGCATCAACATGGGTAGCAGGCCTGTGCCGCGAAGCAAGCGGCATCGTCGATAGCAAGTCAGGCGGCGGGTTCGATGCCGAGCAATTGGACGGTGAACAGCAGCGTGGCTCCACCGGGGATCGGCCCCTTGCCGCGGGGCCCATAAGCGAGGTCGGCAGGGGCGGCGATTTCGATTGTGTCGCCCACGCCCATTTCCGGGATCGCCATTTGCCACGCCTTGACCAGACGATTCAGCGGGAAGGTTGCCGGTTCGCCGCGCTCGAAACTGGAATCGAAGGTCTCGCCATCGATGAAAGTGCCGGCGTAATGCACGGTCACCGTGTCTTCGACGCGCGGGCTTTGCGTGCTTCCGGCATAATCGACATAGCGCCAGCGCAGGCCGCCGGGCATCACGCGCCAGCCGTCTTCGGCGGACAGTCCCGTGAGATAGGCCTGCTGCGCGTTCATCCAGGCAATATCCTGCGACCGGTCGGGCGTATCCTGTGCGGCCAGCGCGTGGAAGCCGATGGCCGCCGCCGCTGCGCCAAGCGCCAGCAGGGTGGTGCGCATGTCCTTCATCGCCCTACCAGTCGTAGCCCTTGGGCAGATCGCTGGTGTCGAGATCGCGATAGCGATCGCGCAGGCGGCTCTGGTGGCTGTCGAGCGGCTGCTCGATCCCGTCGATATAGACCTTTACCGGCATGGCGCCGACTTCGAGCGGGTCGCCGTCCCAGATCACCAGGTCGCCGGTCGCACCCGGCGCCAGCACGCCCGCCTTGCCGCCCATTCCGCTGATGCTGGCCGGCACGGACGTGATTGCCGCGAAAGCCTCACCCCAGCTCAGCCCGTCGGCCCCCGGGATGCGGGTCAGCGCCACCAGATTGCCGGCATACTGGTTGAGGTTGCGCGGGTTTTCCATCGCGGCGGCGTTGATCGCCACTTTGACCCCCGCCTTCACCATCCGGCCGATATTGCTCTGCGTGGCAGCCAGTTCCTCGAAATTCGCGGGCAGGTCGTCCAGCCCGTCGGCGATCACCGGAACGCCCGCGGCTGCGATCTCGTCCGCGACCAGCCAGCCTTCGCTGGCGCCCACCAGGACCAGTTCGAGACGCGGGAATTCCTGCGTCAGCGCCAGCGCGGCGCGAATGTCCGACGCGCGTTCGACATAGACATAGAGCGGCTGTTCGCCGCGCACCACGGGCACCAGCGCGGCAGCATCGAACCGGGTCAGCAGGGCATCGCCGGCGCGCTCGGTTTCGCGTCCCGCCAGTCGAGGATCAATCGGCAAGTCGTCGCCGGTGCGCAGGTCGGCGCGGGCGCCGCCCGCCGGGATGCGTGCGCCGTCACCGTAGCTGCCCGCTTCGCGCAGGGCATTGCGCAGCAGCGCGTGCGTCGCAGCGCGGCTTCCGCCGGCAATCCGCCCGCCAAGCTCGCCCAGCGTGACCACCTGGAAAGCGCGCGGACGGCTGATCGCCTGCGGATCGGCGCCGAGATCGATCAGCGCCCCCTGGCCGCCGAAGATCGAAGCCGAAGGCATCGTTACGGTCGCTGCCCGCGTGATCCCCGCGGCGCGGTGGACGAGGATGTGCTGCGATGCCGGATTGACCACCGGGGCGACGTCGAGTGCCGCGCTGAAAGGCGAATTGCCGGCCCGGCTGTCGTTGGATTCGCTGACCGCGCCGACATCCCACAATCCGAGATTGGTCACCGTTGCGAAGATGCCGGGGGTCACCCAAGCGCCTCCCGCGTCGATCACGGAATAGTTGCCGCTGGGCGTACCGCGGCCGACTTGTGCGATCGCGCCGTTTTCGACGACCACGTAACCGCCCTCGATCGGTTCGCTGCCGTCGCCGGTCGCGACCGTGGCATTGGTCACCGCGAAGGTCTGCGCGGCGGCGGGCGTCGCAAGGGCGCAGGCAGCGGTCGCAAGGAGAGTGGCAAGGCGCATCATTTCACGTCTCCTTCGCCGGGCTGGCCAAGCTCGAAATCGCTGACCGGTCGCCGCTTGCGGTCCATCGCGTCGAACATCAGCGCGCCATCGACCCAGACCTTTTCGGGCCGCGAATAGACCGACAGCGGGTCGCCGTTCCACAGCACGACATCGGCCATCTTGCCGGCCTCGAGGCTGCCGGTCATCTCGGCGATGCCCATGGCCTTCGCGGCGTTGTAGGTGAACCAGCCGACCACTTCGGCGTCGGGAATGTCTAGACCGACACGGCGCCCCGCCGCCTGGGCCTTGGCGGCTTCCTGGTTGAGCCGCTGGATGCCGTTCTCGTCATCGGAATGGATCACGACGCAGGCGCCCTCGCGCTGGAGGAAGGCGGCGTTCTCGAGGATGCCGTCATAGGCTTCCATCTTGAAGCCGTACCAGTCCGCCCAGATCGCGCTGCAGACGTCGTTTTCGCGCAGCAGGTCGCCGATCTTGTAGGCTTCGACCGCGTGGTGGAAGGCGGTGACCTTGTAGCCCATCTCCTTGGCCATATCCATCACCAGCGCCATCTCGTCGGCGCGGTAGCAATGGTTGTGGACGAGAATTTCGCCGTCGAGCACGCCCTTGAGCGTTTCCTTGCCGAGATCGCGTTTCTTGCCGTCATAGGCCTGCGCATCGAGCCACATCTGCCGGTTGACCGCGAAATTGCCCATCCGGGTCGAGGGCATGCGGCCCTTGCCGCCGTAGACGCGCTTGGGGTTCTCGCCGCACGCCATCTTCATGCCATAGGGCGCGCCGGGGAACTTCATGCCCTGCACGGTGCGCGCGGAAACGTTCTTCAGCGTGACCGACCGTCCGCCGGTCAGGTTCGCCGAACCGGGCAGGATCTGCAGGCTGGTGACGCCGCCATTGGCCAGCGCGCGGGTGAAACCCGGATCCTGCGGCCAGACCGAATGTTCGGCCCAGACTTCGGGCGTCATCGGGCTGGTCGCTTCATTGCCGTCGGAATGCGCCTGCACACTGGGGGTGGGATAGTCGCCCAGGTGCGAGTGGATGTCGATCACGCCGGGGGTGACGAACTTGCCGGTGCCATCGATCCGGTCGTAGCCATCGGTGGCCAGCGAGGCATCGCCCACCGCCACCACCTTGCCTTCGCGGAACAGCACGGTGCCGTTCTCGATCATGCTGCC
>Ga0098073_1000656_pt1 | contig 11109 bp, 9 predicted proteins | sample 31_taG_FD_75060 | JGI IMG/M metagenome (GOLD analysis project Ga0098073, IMG submission 75060) | Marine viral communities from the Gulf of Mexico - 31_GoM_OMZ_CsCl metaG | ecosystem: Environmental > Aquatic > Marine > Oceanic | place: Gulf of Mexico | collected 2015-07-12
CACCGTCCGGGCCTGGATGGTGGCCAAGCGGTTTCCTCTCACCAAATCAGGGTGATGCGCCTTGGCCCTTCGTTCCAAAGCTTCGGTGGGCGCTGTGCCGAAAGTGGTGAGCAGCAGATCGGAGTGACGTCCCATCTCCCCCAGCGCTTGCATGATGACGGTTGTGTTGTGGGTGACGGTGAAGTCCCCCAGCAAGAACAACCGATCCGGCCCTGACAGGGTGAAGCCGAAGTAATCATCGACCTCGAGCTTTTCCAACGTGATGCTGGTGTGCAACACGTTCTTGATCTGCTGCCGCGGCTGGACCTTCCGCCGTGGAAGCTTGACCGGCAGCTCATCCAGGCCAGCGCCGTTGATGCTCAGTCGCCAGTACCAATCGCCCGCGTGATCAGTATTTGTAGCTTTCTTCCATTGCTTCGATTTGTAGGCAGAGAAGCCCAAGCTCCGGGCCACGAAGCAGATGTCGTCCGCCAGCCGCTCCACCTTGGTGATCGCGTCGTAACCCCCCTTTGAGGCGTAGCCGTCGGCATCTAGGTAACCGGCCAACACCTCCATCCGGGTTTGACGGCTGCCGCACTTGTAGGCGTGGGGGATGTGGCGGTTCTGAACCAGATCCAGACCTCGCAGCGCCTCCCGCATCGGGTTGCGGTTAGCTCGGAGCTGACCAAAGTCATGGCCGGTGGTGACAACCCAAGTGGGGCAACCGGTTTTACCTGTTGTCTTACGGACTTGGCAGCCGATCGTCGCTGCGTACTCCTTCACCACCAGCTCCACCTCGGGATCCGGCTTGGTGATTTCGTTGCAGTGCTCAGTGTTCTGGGTGCCGTCGCCAAGCCAGAGGCCGAGCATGTACGCCGGCATCTCTGGGTGCAGGGGGCCAGCGTCGGGGAAATCAACGCCGGTGCGCCACGCCTTGAGAAGCGAGCGCCCGCTGTTGGTGAGGGCTAGGTATTGGTTGACGGTGAGGTTCACTACATCGCCTTGCTCACGCCAGACGCCAGCCACCCTTTTGCGGCTGGCGTAGGTGTACTTGAAGCTCAGGATGTGGCTTTCGTTGACGACGAAGGGTTCCCCCTTCACCGGCACGACACGCCACATCTGCTCCTGACCGCGAGCCAGAGACTCAACACGGCGTGGCTGGCTGTCGGGCCCCATCAGCAAGTCGCCAATCTCGATGTGCTCGACCGGCAGCACGCGGCCGTCGTGCAGAAGGATGGGGGTGCCGGGTGCGAGGCATTTTCCAGCCCCGGCAGCTGCGTCTACATAGACAACCGGACGGGCGCCATCGCCGCTGGCCACTTTTTCCACCCCGTCCTCGCCTGGGGCCAAGGTGTCTTTGCTGTCCGTGGCCTCGGCAATCGCCCGGGCCGCAGCCATCTGAAATTCATCGAGAGGCGGCAAAGGACGGCCCCTGCCGCTGGCTCCCTTTTTGGCTGGTCGTGCTGGCCGGATCACCTCATCGGTGCCGGCATCGAATAAAGAAAGCTCGGGGATCTCCAACTGGAGCCGAGCTTCGTCGTCAAAAGACATCGCTTCTTCAGGTCGGTGCTTATCCCTTGAAACGCCGTGGCGCGTCTTGGGACATCACCACCCTAACGAGGGACTTTTGAACAGCAACACGCTTTGACCGCAAATAGGTGGCGCAATCACCGTTAAGCTGGTTTTGCGGACCAGTCGCTCACAGAAAGATGCCCAGAAAGGTGGCGCTTGAGGCCTTAAATCCAATGCAGCAGTCGCTGCACGATGCCCAGTTCAGGGCCTTGCAGGAAGCGCGAGAGGGTCAAGAAAAGCCTCCCGTGAATATGCATACGGACACGTTGAAGTCTCGTCGGCTGGCCGTAGGACTCCGCAGCACGGAAGTGGCCAGTCTTTTGCAGATTGCTGAGAGCAGCCTTCGCAACTACGAATCAGGCTCCCATGAGCCTGGCCTGAAGCCTTCTCTCTGGCAGAAGCTGATGACGCTCTACCAAGTCAACACGGAAGAACTATTTCAGTTAATCGCCAACACCAAGGCCGCTCGAGAGAAAGACGAGGCAAAATCCGCAGACTGAGTACGGTCCGAGAAGAGCGACCTCGGCCGGAGAGTCCAAACGCCAAGAAGGGGCCCGCAGCTACAGCGCGGACCCCTTCACTGAAGCACCGAAGTTGAGCGATGAACCACCGCCCACTGAAGGAGACTCAAGGATCGCCCTCGGCGAAGCCGAGTCCCCTTGAATCTCTACAAGGGTATACCCCTGATCCATCTCAAGCATCCGCTCCCATAAAGGGGGTGCTTTGAGATGGGGAAAGCGCTCTCAAGTCCGCTAAACCCGTGCGAGTGCTGCAAAGCCACCGACGGAAAGTGCAAGAGAGTTGCTCCTGGGGTTGTTTACTGCTGGAACACCCGCAGCGCTGAAGCAGCGCCGGTCGGCTGGGATTTCAGGAAGCTTTTGGGCAAAGAGATGGGCGGCTTGATGCGTAAGCGTCAGGGGGCCGCTCCGTCCTCGTTCCTGCCGAGGGATGACGGGGAGCAAGAGGCGGCAGGCCTAGCGGCATTGAGCAAGGCATTGCTGTCCGGGGCGGAAAAGCCGGCAGTGGCTCTGTCCCAAGAGGAGCGAGATGCCGAGCTTGATCGCCAGTTTCGGAGGCTGTTGTCCGGATTGGAGCTCAATGGCGATGCAAAGGCGGATTTCGCCCGAAGAGGCCTTCGGTCCGATCTGATTCAGCAATTAGAGCTCAAAGGGCACCGCCAGATCTTGCAAGGCGATGCAGTGCCGGCTGATTTGAATTTGATTCATGGGATCTCTTCTGCCGGGCGGTGGACCCTGCCTAGTTGCGAGCTGATGCCGTTGTTCAACGAGCAGGGGCAGATCGTTGCTTGTCAGATGAGGGGCTCCGACGGGAGCCAGCGCTGGTTGTCGAGTGAAGACCGGCCGATGCAACGCCTCGATGGTTCTTGGCCCATCGCTACGCACAACGCTGATGTGAGCGCGTCAGAAGTTAATGCGGTGGATGGCGTCAAAAAGGCTGCCTTGGTGGGGGCCATCACTGGCCTGCCCACTTTTGGATCCCCAGGATCTCGCTACATGTCGACATTGGCGGGGGTCCGGCAGTTTCTGAATCAGGTTTGCCCGCCAGGCCTCGGGAACTACACAGTCACCATCAATTTCGACGCTGGTGATCCGGAGAACATGGCTGGCTTGGCCAGGGAGATGCTTCGTTTCGCAGGTGTGCTGACGGAATGGGGATACAGCTGCCGATTGCGGTTTTGGGGACAGATGACGAAGCCGGGTGAATCCGACTCCGGCCCTCAGTTTTCAGATATTGACGAGCTCTTGCTCAATCACCCGGAGGAGGGTGTTCCCCAAACAACGATCACTCCTCAAGAGTTTTACGACCTACTTGCCCCAGAAATTCAACGGATGGTGACTGTCGGTGACGCCGGTTTCAAGGATTTAGGGATTCGCGATTACCCAAAGGACCAACTGCCCAAGCTGGAGATCCCCAGGCCGCAACGGGAGCCGGAATTCTTTGCGAAGGAGGACTGGATCCAAAGCTTGAGCTCGAAGTTCCGGCACAACCGCAACGTGATGGATCAGAGCCTGATGGGGCTGGGAAAGTCCTTTCGGAACGGAAACATTGATCCTGAACGGCTGGGCTTCTCAAAGGTGATCTGGGTGAGCACCACGGCGATGGACACCTGGGCCGAGGTCAACAAGCGTTTGGAGGGGACTCAGGAATCTTTATGGGCGGTTGTTAGGGGGCGTGACCAAGGGCGCGTTTATGAGACAGGGGGTCGGATTGTGCGGCGGACAGCGGCCAACAAGCACCGCAGGGAAGCGTTGGCCAGCAACTGTCTCCGAGCGGATCGGATGGAAGAGTTTCTGGCCAAGGGGCTGACGATTAAAGCCCGCAGCATCTGCAAAGGGTGTCCAGCCTTTGAGAGCTGCCGTTTAACGGAGGGCTCCTACCTATTCGACAAAGAGGAAGCGATTAAGGCCAGTCGGGTGATCTGCCATCCGCTGTCGCTTCCAAGCCTTTCCATCGTTGACGATTTGGGCAACGCCTTCACCGGTGAAGACGACCAAGTGCCTGGAACGCTGATTGTGCTGGAGGAGGCCGGGCGGTTCCCCTTTGAGACCACATTCACCACAAGCCTCGGTGATGTGCTCTCCCACGCCACGCACATGGCCACAAGCGGCTTAAACCCTGCGCTCGTCAACCTGATGGAGGTGTTCGCTTCCTGCTTAAGAGGGAAGGACCGAGTCGAGTTTGATCCGATCTGGCAGGCCTTGCAGGAGAAGCTCTCTCCCGGAGGTTTTGACGGTTTCGACGAAGCAGATGTCGCCGAGTGGGAGGAGGAGTTGGTTGAGAAAGGGCAACTTTCCAAAGCCTGGTTCAGCTTTTTGGTGACGGTGGCCAAGGGAGATGGCCGGGTCTGGCTTGACCAAGGTCAAGTGAATTTCATGACTAGGAATGTGGAGCTGCTGAACCTGCTCAACCACCCAGGGGCCAACCTGCTGCTGTCCGACGGAACGGGCAGCCCTGAAGAAGCTGAGGAGTGGCTTGGGGCGCCGGTGGCCCTGATCGCTGAAAGACCGCCCGAGTACACACCTGCTGAGATTCATCAAATCGTGGGCCTAGGCCGGTTGGGGTATTCCCGAACGGATGGGGATCGGGAGAAGGTCAACGCTGTTCTCAAGGTGTTGCCAGAAAAGTTTGGTCTCGACCCCAAACACGCTCTCGTTGACATCAGCAAGGAGGTGTCCATTCGGGAGAGAGAGCACCCGAACTGTCTTGGGTGGATGCAGAGCTCCAGAGGCTCAAACGTCTGCATCGACTTCGATTGCAGAGATCTGGTCATGATCGGAGCGCCGCTGGCCAACGTTGTCAGCCAATACCACCGTTATTGCCTGCGAAAGGGCGTACACCTCAGCTTGGAAGCCCGAACCATGGTGTTTCGGAGGTTTTGGACAAAGCAGGATTCCGCAGGCAATCTCGAGCGCCATGTGGTTGAGGGCAGTTACGAGAGCGCAGACGAAGGCTTTCGGAACGAGCTCCGCAGCCAGATGGAGAGGGAAGTGCTCCAAGCCAGGCACCGTCTTCGTGAAGTGCGCCGAGGTTCGCCAGAAGACCCGATGAGGGTGTTTTGGATCTGCGACTGCGCCATGCCGAACTGGGAGGTAACTCTTTGGGACGCGGAAGATTTGGCTGGCGACCTACTGAAGGTTCTCGACATCGACAAGGTCGGCATCATCACGGCCGCAATGAAGATCGGAAAAGCCAACTCCAACAAGGTCACCATCGGGAACCTGGCCGCTGAGCTGCGGGTGAATAACCGGGACATCCGTGCTGCCCTCGACGAATTTGACCTCAACATCCGCAAGCTGCGCTGGCTCGCTCGCAATCAAGACACCGATCAGGTCCAGTTCAAACCTGCCCAAAAAGCCCCTAATGTTCCAACCGATGACGAGCAAGACCGGGTCGTGGATCAGCTTCGTAATCGTTTCCCTCGCGGCAGCAGGGCCAGCTACAGGGGCGAGGTTGAAGGTCTTGTGGTGGGCTACGACGCCGGCCCACCCTTAAAGGTTCTGCTGGAGTACATAAACGAGCGGGGTGATTTAGAGCGCCAGCCGATCCCCGCAGACTTCCTGGAGCTCGCTAGCCAAGCGTTTTAGTACCTTGCCGCGTTTTCTTGCGCAAATAGATGGCGGTCGTTATGGTGTTCTTGGACGAGTCAGCCTTCGGGTTGGCGATGTCCCTTCAAAGCACCGAGAAGGAAACTCTTTTGGCAACAATCAATCTGACAAGCGGCAAGGCTCTTGAGCCTGCACTGACCACGCTTGACGTCCCTGGGGACAAAGAGAAAGGCTGGTACTCCCAAAGCGAAGATGATCTCGGCAACTACGGCGCTCGAATGAGCGATCTGGGTTGCGACGAGGCGACCGTTTCCAATCTGAATGCCGGAGTGGACGGTCTGCTCGGCTTCATCGACGACGCTTCCGCCAGCGCCGACGAATTCAAACGCGACAGCGTTCTCCGCTACGGAGTGGATGAGAACGGGGGGCTGGCCGGGATCGGCATGCCTCTGGTCAAAGCCGATGCTGAAGGCAACTTGGTGTGCGCCATCGGGGACAACGTGTTGCCGATGTCTCAAGACGCTGAGGGGACTTTCACCCTTGGGTCTCTGTCTGGCCCACTCCAGCCTGAGTCCGGCGCCAACTACACCTCTTATCGCCTGCGATTGAGCTCAAAAGGCTCTGGCGACCGCTATTTGGTGAAGGTGAACGTCAAAGACGGTGTTGAGGAGGATGAAATCCTCGATTTAATCGAGGCCGGCGAATCCATTGCCCCTCTTCTCAAGGTTGTTGGCCAGACCGGATCTGCCATCAACATGGCGGACCTTGATATAGGCAACTATGACGTAATCGGCGTCAAGGAAATGAAAGGCGCTGAAGGACGCCCACCTTGGTACATCCTGCAGCTTGCAGACGGTCGCGAGGTCAAGTCACGCTCTAAGACCGACACGCAATTGCGTAATGGCCTTGATGTGGAGATGATCCGCAGCAAGGGCAATCACCTGCTGCTTTCCATCACCGGTAGGCGCCCCTTCGGCCAAGACAAAGTTCAGGTCGACTGCGGTCTCTTGATCGTTCCTCCTGATCGCGCCGCCAAGAAGCTGGCAGCAACCACAGCTGCCCTGGATGAGGCCGCCATCGCCGCTCCCGCAGCGAAACCCGCTGCGACAAAGGCTGCGCCTGCAGAACCAGCAGAGAAGGAAAGCCCCGCTCCGAAAAGTAATCGGGCTGCAAAAGCTGCTGCTTCTCGCAAAGCTAAGGCGACAGCAGTCGCTGAACCCGAAGTTGATTCGACGGTGAGCCTCGAGTTCTAAGGCTCAACTTCTTCGAACTACACCAGAATGGGGAGGCAAGTTAATTGCTTCCCCTCTTCTTTTGCGCAACTCTTTCACCCTTGCTGAAAAATTGCCCCCAGAGTCCATCTTTTTGATTGGGGCTCCGGTGGTGACTGCATCTCGGGAGAGTTCAGATCCTGAATTCTGCAGTCAGGTTGAAAGAGATATGACGCACATGATCACCCAGCTTGGTTGCGGAGTTGTTCCGAACCCGCGCTTTCACCTTCCAGAGCCGTATCGGCAGATGGATCTACCAAGTCGAATGCTTGATCTTGAAGTCACCATTCCTCAGACAGGAATGAAGGGTCTTCTCGAAATCGATGGAGAGCGCTGGCATCGAGACCGAAAGGCAGAAGATGCCCACCGTGACTTTGTTCTCAAGCAATGCGGGATCAAGTTCATCAAGCGAGTTAGCGCATCACGCTGCTTCCATAACCCCTATGGGGTCGCATCTGAATTCATCGAAGAGTTGAGGGATTTTTGGAGTGCCAGAAGACAGGCCTTATCAGACCCAGTTCATTGACGACGCATACGCCGAAGCCGAAGAAAATTCGATTGTTTTGGGGGTGATGGCCTGCGGGCTTGGGAAGCTCACAGTCGCCTCAAAAATGATCTGCGACCACATCGACGCCGGCCTTCGGAGTTACTTTGTTGTCAATCTGGATTGCCTGATTGATCAAGCTCGCGAGCGGATGATCGGCGCCGGTGTTCCCGAGGAGCAAATCGGTTTTATCAAAGCCGGACATCCAGAGCGTCGATCGGCTTTGGTTCAAATTGCATCAATCCAAACGATGTTGAGGCGCCGGTGGTTTTACAACTACCCGCCCGATTTCTGTGTTTGGGATGAGGCGCACCTGGTGTGGGGACACAAGCTGGCCAAGAAACTGCTTGCGGAGTGGACCGATTGCTTCCACTTCGGCAACACGGCCACGCCGTGGCGGATGTCGAAGAAAGATTCGATGCTGTTACAGACCCAGGCGCTGGTGTGCGGGCCTACCCCTAAGTGGGCGATTGAGAACGGCTACTTAGTGCCCACGGAGTACATGAGCCTTCGCGATGCCCAGGCTGATCTCCATGGGGTGAAGATCGTCAGGGGCGATTACGACATGGCCACCTTGGCGGCCCGCACCGATCGGGAAGAGCTGATCGAGAAAATGGTGGCCAACTGGAGGCGCTATGCCAACGGCCTGCGCACCGGTGTTTTCACCGTGAACGTGGCCCATAGCCACCACGTGGCCGAGGTTTTCAACAGTCACGGCATCCCGGCCGCTGCGATTGACGGCAGCACCAGCCAGAAAGAGCGTCGACGTCTTTACGCCGAGTTCAAGGCCGGTCGCACCCTAGTGCTCGTGTCCTGCGGCGTACTCAGCGTCGGCTTTGATGAGCCGGCCATGGAATGCGCGATCCTCGCCAGAGCCAGCAGGTCCGTGAGCTTGATATGGCAGCAAATCGGCAGGGCCCAACGAACCAGCCGGGCCACCGGCAAGACGAAGGCAATCGTGTTGGACATGTGCGGAGTTCTAACCAGGCTTCCTGTCCCGGAATCTTTGACCCACTACGAACTGCAGGAACCCCCTAGTAGCGCCGGCGGGGCGGGTGGCTCCATGAAGGAGTGCGTGAACGCGCCGGAGTGCGCCCACTTGAGCTTCGGCTTCGCCAAAAAATGCGACGCCTGCGGTGCAGAGTTTCCTTCGGCGATCGATGACGATCACGACGGTGAGCTCAGCCGCTTGGTTCTGGCAGCCAACGACAAAGCGGCCAAGGCAGAGCGACGCTTGAGAAAGTCTCTTGGCAAGTACAAAAAGCAGGCGCTGAAGTTTGGTCGCGACCCTGCTTGGGCGTCAAAAATGTTCTATTCCGACCACCGCACAGCCCCCCAGCAGGCATGGCACTTGGGTGCCGTTTTTGGCGATGCGCCCACTGTTTCCGATGCGCAAACGTTCGCGCTGTACCTACACAAGGTGGCCCTACGCCGAGGCCTGGACGATGAGTGGCTCAGGCGCCGAATGGAAGAGGAGTTTGGAGATCGCCTGGATTGGGCTGCATCGCTTCAAGAGTCCCGCGCTCTTGGCTTGATCGCTTGACACCGCCATTTATTTGGCGCAAACTCTTGATAAGTACCGATTTATGGAGGTTTCAGCCTTGGGCGCCTTGATAGTTCCCGATGATTCGCTTTCGAGCATCCAGAAAAAGCTCGAAAAGGCAGACAAACTCGTCTGGTTTGCACGCAAGGCCCCTGCTGACGATCCGTCTTGGGATGGCGTTCCGGAAGACATCAAGACCGGCGCCTTGAACGCCGTGGCCCGGGTCGAAGAGATGTTTCCCGACGACGTCGACGAACTCCGCGGCGAGCACGGGGATTGGCAGCACGGCTTCAACTCAGGCGTGTTAGCAGCCCTCCGCTTCGTCATGACCGTCGCCTCTGAAGGCCCAGAGACCGCCGAGGAGTGGTGGCCCGAACTCGACACCTGATCCCTCAGTTGAGGGATGCGAAATCCCTTCCGATAACCGAGATTTTCACCATGAAACGCCTTCGCTTCTTACTGCCCGTCCTTTCCTTTGCGCTCTGCCCGCCAGCTCATACCGCCACGGTGCGCATTCAAAGCTGCTGGGATGGGGACACATGCACAGCCTCCACCGGCGAAAGGATTCGCTTGGCTTGCGTTGATGCTGAAGAAGTCGGAGAGCCTGGGGCTGACAGGGCCACTAGGGCCATCCGCAGCATGGTGGTCGGCAAGACCGTCGGTATCCGCCGGATCGCCAAAGATCGCTACTCGCGCTCCGTCGCCGAGCTCTACACCGACGGCACCAATGTTGGCCAGCAACTGGTTGCTCAGGGCTACGCCCGGATTTACCGGCGGTATGCGTTCCAGTGCCCGTGGGCCCGCTGAAAACTTCTGATCACAACGGCCCGCCCGAGCCTTAATCGGGCAACACAAGCACCTAAACCCGAAGGATCAATGCCCCACACCAACTCCCTAAGCCCTGAGCGAGTGGAAGAAGCGAAGCTCTTGTTTGAGCTCTACGCGAAAAGGAACAGCAAGAAAAAACTTTCGCCCATCACTGGAAATACAACGCCAAAAGATTTGCTCAAAAGAGCGGAACTAGACAGCACGCAGCTATCAAAGGCCCTGCCCTGTGCCGACAGCACCGTGAGAAACAGCGTGACAGGGCTGAAGCCGCTTGCCTTGAACCCGAATTTGTTGCGTCGTCTCTCAATCTTGCTGGCTGTGCCCCTTGAGACCATGCTCCATATCTTTGATGCACAGCGAGCCCAGCACAAAACTTGCACTAAAGAAGAAAAATCGCTTTTAGAGCAACTGCGCTCTTTCGCGCCATTACCCCAGCAAACCCATCAGCCCGAAGCACCTGTTCGCCCTGTTCTCACGATGGAGCAACTGCGACGGTCTGCCGATGGGAACAAGATCACCAGCTTGGAAAAGATGGATCAGATCAGATTCACCTCGGACAAGCTCGGAGCCACCTTTTACGCCGAAAACTTGTTGGATTTGGACTGGGCGCGACTGAACGTGCTGGAGCAAGAATCAAGTCTTGCCCTCACGTCATTACAGCTAAAGGTTGAAGGGCTTGACCTAAAGCTGAAAGACGGGGCGGACTCTTTTGAAGTTCGCTGCAAGCTGCGGGATGCCCGTGACCGCGCCGACCTGCAGGCAACGTGGACTCGCCGTTTTTATCACGTAGCGCAACGTGCAGTTCAACTTCGGAGGCTGTACCACGACGAACTGAAGGACGTTCAACTCACCGCCTGAGCAACCGCAGCTATTTGCGCTAGACTGTTAGCGAGCACCGAAGTTGACCTGTCTGATCCCTTCCTTCATTCCTCACTGAAACTCCTATGGCTCTTACAGCCCCTGAGCTTGAAATCCTTCGACTCAGCTCTGAAATTTGCGTCTTGGCCGAACACTTATATTTGGAGGCCGCTTGGCAGCCGCTCGAGTTCACAGAAAATCATGTTTCTGAGCTCGAAGAAAAGGTTCTGCGTCTTTCATCTTTGAGAGATGCTTACTGCTTAAGCGGAGAAAGCAATGATCCACACGGTTTAGCCGTGAAGTTGTCTAATGCTGCGATGGCAATGCATTTGATGTCTCGCCAACTAGTTGTTCAAGACAGATTCGTAAGCAAAACGAAGCGACGCATCGCTATGCACTTTGCGTTTCGAAAAGCAGTCGCTGGAGTCTGATCACCAAGGCCCGCCC
>Ga0098073_1000658_pt1 | contig 11099 bp, 14 predicted proteins | sample 31_taG_FD_75060 | JGI IMG/M metagenome (GOLD analysis project Ga0098073, IMG submission 75060) | Marine viral communities from the Gulf of Mexico - 31_GoM_OMZ_CsCl metaG | ecosystem: Environmental > Aquatic > Marine > Oceanic | place: Gulf of Mexico | collected 2015-07-12
AAAAGTTGTACATTCAGGGATCACTGGTGGATCATGGTCAGGCTTAGGAATTATTGAAGCTAATACTACAGCAACAAGTGTATCAGGTGGTTATGTTGTCGCAAGTGGTTTCACAAGTTCATCAAATCAAGGATCACCTGTAATTACACTTGATAGAAGCAGTCTATTTGGATTACAATTTGAGTCTCAAAATTTACCTGAGTTTTCAATCACAAATCAAATAGCATATGTTCTTGAAGTTGCTGTATCTACAACAAGTGGTGGTGAAGGTGTATATGGTTCAATTGATTGGCAAGAAGTAGTTGCATAATGAAAAATATATTAATTATATTAGCTTGTGCATTTTTACTCTCATCATGCTTTGTTACAAAGGTGCAAAGAGAAAGGATATGTAATGATTGTAAGACTCATACAATAGAATATGTCCGGGATAGTATTTATTTAAAGGATACTGTAGTTTCTATCAAACCTGATAGCTCATCTGTAGAAGCATTATTAGAGTGTGATAGTTTAGGCAATGTAAAAATTGTTGAGATTACATCTTTACAGGGAGAGATTGTTAAGCTTGAGACACAACTTAAAAACAATAAGTTGAACGCAAAAGCTAAAACAGATACTGTTAAAGTTTATATTAAAGGAAACACTGAAATAAGATGGAGGTTTAAAGACAGGATTGTTGAAAAGCCTCTGGTTACATATAAAGATTACTGGTGGAAATGGCCCTTAATATTATGGGCATTATTTGCAACAGTTGCTTTTGTTATTAAATTTAGAAAGACAATTTTTAGTTTCATTAAAACATTAATATCATGACAGCTAAATATAGATTAAGAGAAGGACTAACTACTTTTATTGGATTATTATTTTTGATTGGTGCATTAACAATGATTGTAATGAATCTTTTCTATGAGAAAGAGTTTGCAGTATGGCCAACAATTATTCCCATCTCTTTACTTGGTTGGGTATTTTTATGGGCAAAAAACTCTCTTTTAACGGGTATTACATTAGGACTTTTTAAAGTAAACACAAATGAAGAAGAAGGATCCTAGATTAGAAAAAGCTGGTGTTAGTGGTTATAACCAACCAAAACGTACGCCATCTCATCCATCTAAAAGCCATATTGTAGTGGCCAAAGAAGGTGATCAAGTAAAGACAATTAGGTTTGGACAACAGGGTGTTAAAACTAACCAAACTGTAGGTCAGAGAGAAGCTTTTAAATCTAGACATGCAAAAAATATTTCAAAGGGCAAGATGAGTGCTGCTTACTGGGCTGATAAAGTAAAATGGAGTCCAAGTAAAACAGCAAGTCCTAGTAAGAAATGGAAAAAAGGAAGTTGAAAATTTGACTAATTATTTGTATATTAGTATATAAGGATTATCTGCTATGGCAACATTTATTCAAGAAGTATTAAGTCTTTTAGCTAGAAAGAAAACTGTAAAGACATTAGAACCAAACAAGGATTATTTTCAACTTGGCAGGAGACGGGATGGTATTTTAATTACTGCAGGTTATAATCCTGAAATGGATCCTTATACAATTAAAGCAGATGATTTTATTTGTACTTTAATTTCAAATATTGTAAGTGGTAATCCTAATTATATTCCTGTAATTAGTCCTGTTCCTGTAAGTCCTACTTGTCCTACAGGTGGTTTAGTTAATTCTCATATATATCAAGATCCTCTTGGAGGGACTATTCATATTTATAATCAAACTGCTGGTATTCCTACAGCTGGAAGTTTAAATTATGCATTAACTGTAGCAAATGGAGATTCAGGTTTAATAAACAATTATACTGTAAGATTTCCGGATGAAGTTCTGATTGGTAGACCACGCAGGCAAACAGCACCTAATAGTACAATTGGTGTATTAGTCTTTGGTAGAGCTGCTTTAACTAATTATGCTGCAGATACAACTGATCCAGATTATTCTCTTATAGCTATTGGAGATCAAGCTGCACAAACTTATAATCCCACTGGTTCATTTGCCCAAGACATTATTATTGGAAACAATGCCGCATATTTCATAGGAAATAATAATTCAAATGATGGACTAAGTGTAATTATTGGAGCTCAAGCATTACTTTCTGGTTCTAGTTCAGAAAATGTTATTATTGGTCATAGTGCTGCTTTTGGAGATAGTTTATTAAGTGAAACAACTAGGAGTATTATTATTGGATATGCTGCCGCTGCTAATATCCAAGCAGCTTTTGATGAGTCTGTTGCTATTGGATATGTTTCTTTAGCTAGTGCAACAAGTACTCAAGGTACAACTGCAGTTGGTGCTTTGTCGGGTGCTACTATAACTGTTGGTATTAATAATACTTTTTTAGGTTATGGTTCTGGTTATGGAATTACTACAGGTTCTGGTAATACAATTCTTGGAGGTCATCACGCAGGTCCTCTATCTTCTTCTCTAACTAATCATATCTTAATTCTAAATGGTAATGGTAATCAAAGAATCACTGTTGATGATCTTGGTAGAACAGGTTTAAATGAAGCAACACCAAGTGCTTGGTTAGATGTTAGAGGTACAGGTACTGTGTACCCAATGTTAAGTTTAGAATCGTCAGATTTTGTATCATTTCTAGAATATACTGCAGTCCCTTCATCTGGCAGTGTCCAATGGCATGTTGGTATAAGTCAAGGTGGCAATAATGGTACTGATAATATCATGTACTTTATTAGTGATAATACTGGAGCTACACCTCAAGCATTTTCTATTCAAAGGCTTACAGGTAATGTAGGTATTGGAACATATGCTCCTGATACTAAATTAAGAGTAGTTGGAGAAGCAAAAATTGGAACTAACGGTTATTTAAGGTTATTTGATGGAGCTGGTGGTTCAGATGTTAGATCTGAATCTGGTGGTTTATTTATAGGAACAAATTTAGCAGACCCTGTAGATTTTTATACTGATGATGTTGCTCGGCTTAGAGTTGATGGTACAGGCAATGTAGGTATTGGATATGGTACTGGTCCATATACTCATTTATTAGATGTTAATGGTGATGTAGGAATAGTTAATCATTTATATGATTCATCAAATAGCCAAGGTCTTGCGGGTCAAGTTTTAACAAAAACAGCTTCAGGTCAGCTATGGCAAACTCCTGTTACATCTGGCACAGTAACTTCAGTTGATGGTTCTGGCGGAACTACAGGTCTTACACTTTCAGGAGGACCTATTACAAGTTCAGGAACTTTAACATTAGGAGGAACATTAGTTGCTGCAAATGGTGGTACTGGACTTAGCAGCTATGCAATAGGTGATATATTATATGCTAATACCACCACATCTTTAGCTGCTTTAGGTCCGGGTGCTGCAGGTACAGTTTTATCATCAAATGGACCCGGTGTAGCACCATCATGGATTGCGGTAGCTGGTACAGGTACAGTTACAAGTGTTGATTTATCTACTGGTACAACTGGCCTAACTGTTTCTGGAGGTCCAATTACAAGCAGTGGCACCTTTACATTAAGTGGCACACTTGCTATAGGTCATGGAGGTACAGGTATTACATCATATGCACAAGGAGATATTCTTTATGGAAATGCGTCCGGTGGATTATCAAAACTTTCACCTGGAACTGCAGGACAGGTTCTTTCTACAAATGGTGCTGGAGCAGATCCATCATGGATTGCTGTAGGTGGAACAGGAACTGTAACAAGTGTAGATGTTAGTGGTGGTACTACAGGTTTAACATTTAGTGGAGGACCAATAACTACTTCTGGAACAATTACTGCAAGTGGTACTCTTGATACTGCTAATGGAGGTACAGGCACTAATGCTGGTACACTTGCTGATTTGCAAGATTATTTAGGATTAAAACGTGTTTACATACATTATTCATGGGTAAATCTTCCTAGTGCTCCCTATTTTAATTTTAGTAATGGTGTCCTTACTGAGGTGCCTTTTAATGTTCTTGTAAATCAAGGTATTTTGGGTACAGCAACACTAATATCAGTTGCAAACAGTACTACACAATGTAGGTTTAATATACAAGATACGGGTTATTATAGAATAACCTTTAGACTTCATTTTTATGATCAGACAAATGACGTTGATTGTACTGCTTGGATATATGATGATACTTTAGGAACTCCTGTGCACGGTATTATAGATGATAAATCTAGTGAAGCAAGTTCTGATAAACTATTACAAGGTATTAAATATACAACATTAAATGCTGGTACTGCATATTCAATTAAAGTACTTTTCAGTGGAGGAGCAGTAAACCCATTCCCATCAGATGCAAATCAAATGGTTACTGAAGTGATTATTGAGTCTGTTGAGCTTTAAATTTAGGAGAACATCCTAAATAAATAGCAGTTCTTAAAGTTTGTTTCATCCTTTTAGAGGTCCTCAAATTACCGAGGACCTCATCTATTATTTGATCACATAGTTCTTCAGATATCTCATGATTCATATAAGGGATCATTATCTGACCTTGTTCATTTTTTGGAGAATTTTCCATTAATAAATCAAAGTCTGCTGGTGGATCAGATGCTACATAAAGCTGTCTATATATTTCATGTATAGCTTTTTGTTCTGCTGTCTGTTTCATTTGTTACCTCCGTATATTTCATTGTAGTATTCTTCTGCCCTTCCCATATTGGGATCGAAATTTGTGCCCATACTATCATAAACAGCTTTCATTATCTGCTGCTTCTCCATTTCTTTGGCTTGCTTGTATGCGCCTAATAAATCATTACCTATAAAGTATTGATTCTTTCCCATCCAATCAATTAACCAATCTACTGCTGTCTGTTTTTCATTAAATTCATGTGTTGTCATATACTTGTCTTTTTTGTTTTAAGTATTTCTAATACATAGATTGAATTCTTTGTTCTGAATCTAATCTTATTCTTCTTTTTATAGAAGATTTCTGTTATGGTTGTGGTTAACCATGTGAAAGACATTCTTGGATCTACCAAAAGTGCTCTTCCTATAGCGGGCTCATCATAAGAATCTTTAGGTGTACCATCTGGATTAAAATCAATCCATTTAATATTAGTACCTCTTTTGATTAGACCGTCAGATTCTCTTACAAGCTTATACTTATAAGGCATGTTGATGCTAAGTTTCTTTGGGTTTTGTTCTAGATTGGAAAAGTCCTTTCTAGATTTCATTTTTATTGACATTGATATGCTCTATTTCATTATTATCTACATCTATTATTTCATTTAATAAAAGAGCAAGCTCATATGCTTTGGAGTAATCTATATTTTTTGGATCTAAAGAACCAAGAATTTTAATAGAATTACCATCATCAAATACTTTAAGAGCAGTTTTACCTTTTAAATGATCCGCCCACCAACTTGATTCACTAAATTTAAGTTTTAGTAATGTGCCTTTAGGTTTATATATTGTATGGAGTCTATATTCAAGTTCTCCATTTATTATGATAAGTTTTTCTTTGTTTTTCATATGAGTTAGTTAAGAGAGACAGGGTAGAACAGGAAAACTACCCCGGTTGGTTTCTCTCAAATGTATAACATTTAAAACCTGTTTTTATTTTTTACTAAAAATCTTATTATAAAAAATCCTACAACTAGATTTATAACAATCCAGATCATTCTAAAATCATATTCTGGATTTCAATATCTGCAAAATTTGCTTCAACATCTACCGCAACATGATTATTATCAATCATAACATCATAGTCAGCAATTTTAATTGTATCATTAGTATTAAACTTTGAGTTACTTAAAAATTCAGTAGTCATAAAGTCATGGAATTCTTTTGTATTAGATAACCATGTGCGTGGATGTGTTTTCTTTAAAGCATGTGTAACATGATTATAGAAAGCCCATGCATTCTCTTGATCTACATTATAATTGTAAGTAGCTTTTTCCATCTCAGACTTAATAACTGTAAGTTGAGTTGGTTCAAGCAATTCTTCCTCATAATAAAGACGGCCTGCTAATTGTGCTTGATCTCTCTTAGAAAGAACAACATTTTTTAGAGCATCTCTATCTGCTAAAATACGTTTGAAAGTTTTTTCAGCATTTTTTATTTGACTAGAAATTTGTGATAGAATATCTAAATCTGCTGTTCCTGTATGTTTTCTTGCAAAGTTCATTTCTCCACAAACCATTCCATTAGCACAAACCATTACATATGCTCCAATAGAACACTGGAAACGAATTGATTTGTCATAAGAATTGGTCCATGCAAACATCATCCCTAACTCAGATTCATTGTTAATCATGTAATCTGTAGTTGTTGGAGTAATATAATATATACCCTGAGCTACATTAGCTCCTTGGTTTGCTCTATAAATTTCTTTAGTGATTGTAAAACCACTGTCATTTAAGAGCTTAACTGTGTTATCCATCACAAATTTATGTGATATAACTGTGTAAGAGTCTGCATGATTTGGCAGACTTGCTGATTCTAGAAGTGCTTTGGTAACTTCTGTTGGTTTTTTGTAGCCCATGATTTAAACTTTAATGGTGTAAATATAGTAAATAGAATTCAAACAAACAAATTAAAATATATATCTGATTGTATTTTCTGAAAAATACTGAGTGTATATCTTTTTAAATTTGTCTATAAGTTTGAATTTGTAGCTCAAAGGGTATCTCATTATACCCTGTTTATTCTTGATTTCTGAGCTGTATTTCATCAACTCTTGAGCTGATTCTGAAGATCTTGCCATTTGATTCTTGTGATTAGTAAGTGCAATTACCTCACATTTATTCTCACCGGCTATCTCTTTCACCTCTTTAAATAGATTATCATAATGTTCTTCCCAGCCTGGATAAAATACAACAGGACTGTAATTACAATGTACTTCCCATCCAAGATCTTTTAACCTATTGATATCTAATATTCTATCAGATATTTTTTGCATTTTAGGTTCCAGTATATCAGAATATACTTGTGGCATTAGACTAACTCTTACCCTAGGTTTTTTGTTGAAGTTTTTTACGTTAAGCTTCAACAAACTTGGGTACTTAGTAGCCATAGTTGTATTTAATCTTGGGTGATCATCATACCTTTTTAAATAATCTATTAAAGGTTCAGATAGATGCTTCTGCATTAGAACTAAATCTGAATTGCATGCTATATCTACCATAGTGTATATAGGGTCTTGTTGGTCTGGGACTTTAGTAAAACCTTTTTCCCATTCAACTACTGACTGAAATATATCATCTACGTTTGTGTTTACAAAAACTCTCTCTCCATTATACCTAGACATATAACAATAAGTGCTAACGCATCCACCAAAGCAACCATATATTAGATTAGGTGCAATACAATTAGCACTATTGTCATTGTCTTTTGTAACTAGAGTTTTAGTTTTCTGATACTTTATCACTTGAAGTTAATATAATCTCTATAACACTCATACGAACCAATCAAATTGTTTGTAGTAATTCAATACAAATTGTCCCCAATAAGTTTGACCTTCTTTACTATAGTGAACTAAATCGTTTTGTGCTACATTATAGTGAGTTATAGGAGTAAATGCTCCATCTTTTCTAACATTAGTCCCATTGGTCCACATATAACATTTATCTACTATATAAACAGAGTCTTTTCTAAAATCTTCTGCAGTCCATTTATTTGCCCAACCTGTATGATAACAAGAAGGCTCTCCGTGTTTACGGTCTGTAGCGTAGCTATAAGTTCTAGATGCTAAGTCTATTTGTTTAACATTAGGAAATTTACTTTTAATAACACTTATTAAACTTGCTAATTTATTTTGTAAAGTCTGTGGAGCTTCAGGGAATCTTTGATCTCCTCTATCTCTTAAATCATCTTGCATAGTCCATACTACGTTAATATCTTCCCAATTAAGTTTATGAAAAGTTAAAGTTTTAGCAGCTTCTGCCCATACTTTACTTTTAGTGTTATTCCATTCATTAATATCTTGAGCTGGAATACATAAATTTACAATCTTAACAGAAGTATCATTTATCTTAATTACTTCTTCAGCTATTTGCTTAGGTACACTTGCACCTATGAATGCTATAACTGGGTTTTTAATGTTTGGTTTGTTTTTCCATTTCTTGTTTGAAGTTCCTAAACGAACTTTCATACCATAATAATATCCTACATTATCAGATAATGGAAGCATAGCCTCATCTTGGAGACTAAAAAAATTTTTAATAGAGCTAAACATTTTTGTAATCATTTTATTTTTATTTATTGAAGTAAAAAGTCCAAGTTAAATGAAATCCTGCAGTTTTTATAAACCAAATTAAAGGCACTGCAAACCAAAAAATATATGCTACGCATGTAGCTGAAAGGATAAGAGCCCAAAACTGTATAAACTTAGTTACATGAAACCCATCTGTTAGAAAAGATAATACATTTCTAAATAACCAACTACCTCTAATGTTTTTATTATTGAAACTTTGAAATGGGTCCCAGTATTTATCGTTTGTTTTGGGAAACTTAACTTTAAATTTTTCATATCTAAATAGTAAAGTGTTATTTAAACCTTCACTCATTCCTGATATAAAGGCTAATACTATTGCTATAATTATTAGTGTTATCATATTATATTTTCTTTTTCCAGGATATCTCTGACAAGACTAATCAACTTTTCAAGATCTCCATCATTGTTAATTGTGTAATCAAATTCAAAGCCATCTAATGCAGTTTCACTTGGATGTGCACTAGCAAGATCAGTCATAGATGTACCATGACCCGGTCTGTTAACTCTAATTGTAATTCCACCATTATCTTTGATAGCTTTGTACTCATTAGGAAATCTTAAATCTGTTATAATCCAGTTGGGAAATTGAGGGTCTCTAAAATACTGTTGTTTATCAGGAGAAAATCCAACAGGATACTTAGCTTTATTTTCTTCACTTATAGGTTCTACAACTACTCCATTATCTAGTTTATAATCAGCAAACAAAGCATTAACCCATACATTTTGATGAAGGCTATTTCTCATTACCTCCGTTCCAATTTTCTGAAGTAATTCTCTAACGCTCATCATTTCTACAAACGGTTCAGTTGTGTTTAATGAATTTGATTTAGTTTCTTTACCCCATTCAGGACCAAGAATTACTTTCTTAAATTCTTGGTCCTCAAAATTATCTACAGAAATACCAGTAAGGATAGAAGCAATTTGCTTTAACTTATCCGCAAACTTTTTATTTTCCCAACTAGGTCCATTATTGGTTAGACATAGTTTTTGAATAATTTCAAAAACTGTATCTTTACCTGAACCTATTTTACCACTAATCCCCATCAGATTCATCTGTTTCACTTGATATAATTCCAAAGATACAAAAATGATTTAAAATCATCCATATTAAATTTATCATTACTCATCTTTTACAAACTGCCCATTAATCATTTTACCAGTACGTTTACTAATAACATTATAAGCAGACTCAAGACAATCTTCTAGTTTGAGATTTTGCATTGTAGCCTGGATAATAAGTGTGACCATGATATCTCCCATTGCATCAATGATTTCAGCACGGTCATTGTTGTTTACTGCTCTACAAAACTCAGTAGTTTCTTCTAGAGTTTTTAGAGCTTGAGCCATAGGTGTGGCCTTGGACAAGATACCCTTGTCCAAAGCCCACTGCTCTACTGCACATTCTAATTCAAAATAGTCCATATTAAAATAATAATAGTTGATTTATTGATGAGTTGATTATGTTGTTTATTTCAGATTCAATTGCTTCTAAATAATATCTTTTATCAATCAGATAACTATCCCACTGTGGTTGGATTTCAATTTTATTAAAAAGCTTTTGCATCCACATGCCGGCTTCCAGTTGTATAACTCTGCCGTCATTAACATTTACCTTAACAATCTTAACTGAAGATTGAGACCCCATTCTGCAAATATAATATCTATTTATCTTTTGTAAGTTCTCTTCAAAATATTGACCTTCGTTTATACATTTGGATACTTGTTTCCATGCACCTCTTGATTTACTACCAATGCAATAATCTAAGATGTTTTTATTTTGTTCCAAATATTCCTGTGGTAAAATATTATGAATAAAATAATAATAAATAGCTTTAGGAATTATAAGCTTGGATTTATTCTTATGTAATGCTAGATCATGAAAATCAAATCTACCTTTAAGTTTGGCAGGTGCATACATAAACTTATCTCCATCTACTTTAAATACAAAATGAGGATTCTCTTTCTTAATAGATCTCCATGCGGTAATATCAACTTGTTTGAAATTATTAAGACCAATATAATTATTTACATCAGCCAGTACTAGTTTTTGATATTGGTCATGTTCTAAAGACAAATTAGTTATTTGCTCCCATTCTTTACAGATTTCCATATACTTATCCATGTATTGTCTAGGTATACGTGTTTCAATACCATCTGTATTTTGCATAAGAGCAACTGCTCCTGGAATATTAAGCATGATCATTTCATACAACATCATTAGTGTAAGCTGACCATTGACAGTAATTTTCATACAAAGTTCCGGATCATAAAAGAAACTATCTTTATCATTACTTAAACCAAATGTAGAATTTAAGATAATCTTATATACATAGTTCATTGGGTCCTTCTTTGGAATCTTTTTTCTTTCCTCAAAGAACCATTCATACTGATCACAAAATTCTTTTACAGGAAAATGTCCCGGTGACCATTTGTTTCTAATAACAAGATTAGGATAAAAGCTTGTAACATCTGAAGACATAATTACATATTCATCATCAGACTTATAAACTTCAGCTTTTCTGGCACCATGAACACCACCCAAACCAAAATGTGTTGTAACATCTTTGAATGTTACAGCATGCTTAAAGCTACCCTTTAGATTTTCAGGATTTAATTCAACTGTCTTAAATCTTTCTAGAAGGGATTTGAATTCAGGTGATTCAAATTTTATGTAAGGAAGAATGATATCAGATAACTTAATAGTACTTCTATAAGTCCTCATATTCTTAATATCTTTCTTCTGGATATTAAGCTTCTCAGACATATAATAAGCAAATAGTTCTTTACTTATTCTTGGTTCAGATGCACTATAAAGATTAATCCCGTATGTCTTTGTTAGTTCTTTTCTTAATTTTATTTGTGATTCAGATCTTTTAAATATTTCTTTAGTTGATTCAACATCATTTATACAATAAGCTACAATAGTATCTA
>Ga0098073_1000661_pt1 | contig 11051 bp, 14 predicted proteins | sample 31_taG_FD_75060 | JGI IMG/M metagenome (GOLD analysis project Ga0098073, IMG submission 75060) | Marine viral communities from the Gulf of Mexico - 31_GoM_OMZ_CsCl metaG | ecosystem: Environmental > Aquatic > Marine > Oceanic | place: Gulf of Mexico | collected 2015-07-12
TGAAGAGGGAAATTGCCCTGAAATCTTTTGGATTTCCTCCTCCGATACGCCCAAAAAACCCGCGATCATCACCGAGGCCGCGTTGAAATCAACGGGGTCCAGCTCCTCCACGGTTTCGGGGGCGATCTCGGCAAGATCAGAGAGCATGGTGAAGCTCTTCTTCATCTTGTCCTTGATGCCCTCGAATTTCTTGAGGTCACGCATCTTGGGGCGGCGGATGGTCAGCTCGGTGACCTCCTCACCCTTGTGGGTGAAGGGGTATTCGAGCGTATAGGTCTCAGTATGTGCCATGTGTCAGCCTCCCTTAGCGGCCAATATTGGCGCGGTGCTCGGCCAGGAGGTCCTTGCCCTTGACGCGGAAAATCATGTTTTCCTGGTCAATCTCAAAGAGCTCGACGCCATCGCGCTCGCGCTTGTAGTAACGTAAGCTCAGGTCCAGCTTGAGCGGGACGTTTTCACCGTCTTTCCACTCACCCTCATCGATCACCTTGACGAAACCGCGCATCGTGACCGAGTGCGCATGTGTGGTCCCGTCACCGTCCTCGGTGGAACCCTTGCAGGTGAAGGGGATCAGCGAGCCCTCGGTGATGTCCAGCGTCTCATAGAGATGCGGGTCAAAGCCTTCAAAGGTCATTTTGCACATCAGCGCATTGGCCAGGCGCGCCATGCGCACCTCGATGGGGCCAGCCATGCCCGCCGCCGAGAAATCGCGGGTTGCGACCTCGATCTTGGGCACCTCCACCGACGAGGCCACACCGGCAAAGCCGTAGCCATCGACAAAGGCATTCATGAATTTCAGAAGATCACGCATTGGAATAAGCCCTCCTTAGGCCGTTGGCAGGACCTCAGACAGGTAGCCATTGTTGATCATGGAACGGAAAGTGATGTGCTCGGCGGTGGGCGTTTCCACCCAGTCATAGTCAAAGTAGACCTTGCCAGCCTCAAGCGCCTCAGGCGTGTTGAGGTCAGGATCGGCCCAGCATTTGAAGCCTACCGAGGCACCCACGGTGATCATGCGCCGCCCGTAAGCGTTCACACCCTCGATCACGTCCTCGAAATAGGTGCGATCCGCATTGCGATCCACCGCCCAGAAATGGGCTTGCATGATGCTCTCATTGATCATGTCAGCCACGCGGCGGCGCTTGAGCATTGCCCACTTGGGATCAGCGCTCAGGGTGCGGTTGCCCCAAAGGCGATAGCCATCCCGCTGGATGATGGTGGTGACCTCATTCTCATTGAGAATGTTGGCCCGCGATGTCGCGTCACCCAGGGTGAAATCGATGGCACGGGCGGTGCCGGTGATCCCATCGATCAGGCGGTTGGATGGCGAGTGCCAGAAACCACGCTCAGCATCGGACTTGGCGATCACACCAGCCACGCGGGCGGATGCAGGGCGCACGATCTCGGTGCTTGTCGCGGTATCCCAGACCTTGACCCAAGGATCGACCAGATAGATGCGATCAGAGCCGAAGTTTTCACGGTAGGTGATGGCATCCGCATCGGTCGAGTTGGGGCCATCCGCGATGATCACGGCGCGCAGCTTGGTGGCAATCGAGACCAGCTCAGAGACCACGGCTTGCTCCTGAGAGAACTCAGGGACCACGATGATGCGGGGCGCAACCTTGACCACACTCTCAGCGGCCAAGAGCACTTGCAAGCCCTCAGGCTGGCCAGTCACATCGTCAGTGCCGCCGATGATGTTGCTCAGCGTTGCAGCATCGTCAGCGCCTTCCTCGACACGGATCACGACCACAACGGCCCCAACCTGGTCAAAGATGTCATCGATGGCCGGTGCCAGGGTGCCAGCGGCTCCCAGGCCAGCGGCATCAGAGCGCTTGCCAGCTACAAGGACGGGCGTATTCAGCGGGAACTTGGCGGCATCGGCGTCAGGGGCGGTGCCCACCAAGCCAATAACCGAGGAGCGCACGGTGCGGATTGGGCGTGTGCCGGTGTCGATCTCGACAACCTCGACGCCGTGGAGAAATTGCTCAGGCATTAGGAACCTCCATTGATCAGAGCAAGGGCCTCATTGAAGGCCGTTTCAGCCTGGGCCTTTGCAGCCCCAAGCACGGTGGAAATCTGGGTTTCGATGTCAGGCGCATCATCTGGGATCGCGGCGATGGCAGCGCCTGCTTCGGCTTCGAGGGCCTCGATCAGGAGGGCGATCTGGCGGTAGGCGCTGGCCTGGGCGGCGATGAGAGCGATCAGATCATCGCGGGAAATGCCACGTGCGGTGGCCTCACGCTCGATCAGGGCCAGCTCTGCGGGATCAGCATTGGCGGGATCGCGCGCGATCTCCTCTTTGATCCGATAGGCTTGCAGCTTGCCCGCCGAGGTGCTGGCGAGCTTGGCGCGGTAGGTGTTGGCAACCTGCGCGACCTCGGATTTTGCGGTGCGCTTCGCAGCGGCACCTACAATGGCCGATGGATAGCCCATCTCGACGGCCTCAGTGGCGGTGATATTCACCGTCTTGCGGGCCTCGTATTCGACGGTCAAAAGCATTGGAGCCTCCCTTCTTAGGCTTGGACGTAGTTGGTGAACAAGTCACCGCCGCGCGTGAATGTGTCGTGATGAACAACCGCACCATTCGTGAGCGTTACGGCGCTTGCCGCGAGAATTGCCACCGAGGCTGCGGCGTCCCGCCTAAGCGCCATCACACCAGCCCCGTCGATCTCCACGTTGTGAAGCGCAAGACGGGCCATAGAGCCGGAAGCCGTCCGAGAGAACGCTCGGCCATGCACGTTTTGGATTTTGCAGCTATTCAGGCGAACCGTGTTCTCAGCCCTAAAACTGACCACAAAGGTGTTTGAAGAAAACGGCAGCGCATTGTTGATTGGGTCTTCCCATTCAAACACGACACCCGTCGCCTCAAGGCTTCCCTTTGCGCCAATGTCGATAGATCGATACTGGCTATAAGTTGCGCCATCGTATGATTGGAGGCGAATGACAGGGCTATCGGCGGCAATCGTGTCTGGCCCTGACGCCTCAAAATACAAATTTACAGAGAAACCAATGGCCGAACTGAAAGCACCGGTGACGGTAAGAACGCTATCGCGCGGCAGCACAACGCGAACAGCGGCATTGTTCGGCAACTGCAAGATCAAGGTTTTCAGCCCTGCCCAATCCTTGAAGTGCCCGCCCGGTGTGAAATCATTATCCGCTGCGTCGGGGTCATAATAGGTGAGGAAATGCGTTCTTTCAGGAAGAATACCGACCAGATCAGCAGCAAGGGCATCATAGGCCGCTTGGCGCTGGCCAAGCTCGGTCTCGGCCACTGTCAGGCGGGCATCCACCTCGGCATCCACGCTATCGAGAAACCCGTTGATACGGGCATCGGTGGTGTTGAGGGCGTTTGCAGCCCCTTGGATCAGATCGAGATCAGGATCACTCATGATGTGCCTCCAGCGTGGCCACACGGGCCGTTAAATCGGTGATTGTTTTGGTGAGGTCGCGGATCAAAAGCCGCTGCTTGATCTGCTCATCGGCAAGGATGCCATGTCCTTCAAGATCGGTCAGGACATGGCGATAGAGATCATCGTTGTCCGCCTCGATCACGACCGAGCCCTCGGGTGCAGCGCTGAGATCGAGGTTGTAGAAGATGCGGTAAATGGTGACGCCGATGCCCCGTGCGGTCACATCGGACCCTGCCCAGATGCCGATCATCGTGCCATCGTCAGCAAAGAACCCGATCTCGCGCATCGGGAACTCGGACGCCTCGGAGGGCACCTCGGCCATGACGCGCCAGCGCTGAGGCGCAAGGAACCGCCGCGAGGCAATGGGCACCCGCAAGCGCTCATTGACAAGCGCAGTCTGGCCCGCGTTCGGATCATAGGCTGCTCCACCCCCATCGCCGAGCGCGATCTCAGTGATCGTCACCTCGGTGGCATTGCCGGATGCAGCGGCGAGGAGCGGAATTGCGGCGGTTGTGATAAGCGATGTGGGCATCACGGCATCTCCATGATCATGGTGGCATCATCGATCATCACCTCGCCAAAGGCGGGGGATACAAAGACACTATCGGTGACGGTTTCACTCACCCGCACCTGGTAATGCGAGCGAACGGGCTTGGTATTCATGAGCACCTGATCGACCAGGCGGACAAAAGATTGGCTCAGGGTGTGACCGGCCTCCAGAATGTCGGTGGCGGTGAACTCAAGAAAGAACGTGTGCGGGGCTCCGCCGTGCTCAAACCACTCAGAAATCTCACTGGGCAGATCGAGGGCGGCGAGCGCCTCGATCACGGCGGGTTTGGTGCCTTTCTGGCGGTGAACGCGGACCGCATTGCGGATCACATTGCGCTTGATCTCCTCAGACCAGGCATGATCCCAGACCTCGACCGAGAAAGCCCAGGCCAGGAAGGGCAGCACCTCAGCGGGGCAGTTATCGACATCCCAGAGCTTTGAAATCGGCGCATCGATCCCAGCCGTGCGCTCGGCGATCACGGTCTCGATGGCGCGCTCTGAGGTGGTAGCGCTTGGGGGCAACAGGCGATCAATCTCAGACATCGCGGCCTCCCACGGTCACGGTGATCTGGGTGCAATGGGCTGCGGTGTCGCCTGGGATCACAAGGGATGCGGCGGGCGATGTGATGGTCACATCCTGGACGCCCTCCTGGTAAAGTGCGGCATGCAGGCCCGCGATGGTGATGTCATGGCCGAGGCGATGATGATCATCGACAAAGGCTTGCACCGCCGCGATCGATGCTTGGCGCACCAGCTCAGCATCAGGGCCATCGTAGAGGGTCAGCTCGGCCACGATTGTGTAGGGCTGGACCGTTGCGGCCTCCACCATCACATGATCAGTCAAAGGGCGGCGCGGCTCAGTTGTTTGATCAACCAAGGCCAGCAATGCGGCATCCGGCACACCGTCACCCTCAGCGCCAAGCGTCACAATGCGCACCTCACCTGGTGTTTCGGTTTCCAGGATCGCGACATCCTTGATCAGCGGCGAGGCACTCAGCGCCCAGAACGTATAGGACCCGATAGAGCCAGCGGTGGTGAAGCCCTCAGGCGCAAGCTGGACGCGAGCGCGCAAGCGGGCATCATCCTCCAGGACCTCCTCGATAGGAGGGCTCACCGATGCATCGGCCTCCTGGATCACTTGGCGCTCGACACCATAGAAGGCCGCGAGATGGTCCAGAACGGCACCAGAGGCATAGGCCAAAAGGTTGCCTGCACCCGCATCTTGAACGGCGGCGCGCAAGATGAGCTCGCGATAGCTATCCTCCTGGAGGAGCTTGACCAGCGGCTCGCTCTCCAGCTCCAGAGCTGGCGCAAGGTGCGGCGCAAGCTCGATCAGGCGCGCCTTGCGGGCGGCAAAGATGGTCTCGAAATCAGGTTGCTCGATGATCAAAGGCGCGGGCAAGCGGTCGAGGTTGATGGCCGTGAAACTCATAGCACCACCCCATCCAGCCGGATTTCCTCACCGCTGGGCAGATATTGCCCATCAAGGGTGATCGAGATGCGGCCAGCCTCCAGCTCCTCAGGTAAGGCCTCGGCCTGGACGCGAGTGACCCGCAAGCGCGGCTCCCACTTGCGCAGGGCATCGACGGTGGCCGCATAGATCAGGGCCAGGGTGAGCGGTGTCAGGTTGGCATCGATGAGCTCAAAGAGCCCAGACCCATAGTCACGGCGCATGACGCGCGATCCCAAGGGCGTGATCAGGATGTCGCGCACCGATTGGCGCAAGTGATCCAGGCCATCGATGGCGCGCCCGTTGTTTGCGTTAAGGCCAATCACACTCATTTGGGTTTCCCCGTATCGGCTGGGCCAGGCGTGATGCCGCCGTGGACGTGATTGATCAGGCTGATCCCGTTGGCGACCACATCGCCATTCACGATCACATTGCCAGGCGCGGTGATGGTCACCACGCCGCCAGCGATCTCGATGATCTCGCCGCCTGGGTAGGTTGTCTTGAACTTGCCCTCAGCGGCTTGAGCCACGTTGGCCCCATTGGCCAAGCTGCACACAATGACGCCCTGGGCCATGTTGCCGGATGTCGAGACCACCAGGACCTCCTCACCCACGCTATAGGCCCAGCTCTCATGCGCATCGCCAGCACGGCGCACACCCATGCGCAGCCAGCCGGTAAGAAGCTCACCCACGCGCACCCGCGCCTTGGGCGGGTTGGAATACTTGACCTCCTCGACCACGCCCATCTGGGCGATGTTGGCGAGGCGGCGGTCATTCTCGGTGGTGTCGAAATCACTCATGCGCCACCGCCAATCGAGCCATCATAGGCCTCGGCATTGCCAGCGCCGATGTCAGGCGCTTGACCCACCAGGAGCTGAGGGCGCACCGCTGGGCCATGATAGGCGGCGATGGTGCCGGTGACATTGAAACGCAAGGCGCTGGCCACATCCTGATCGCGGATGGTGTCACGCCACTCGGCCAGCACGATGCGGGCCTTTTCGCTGATCTGATCGACCTCAGGCTCAGCCTCAAAATCCAGAAACACGGGATCGGCCACCAGGTTGGTAATCAGGGGCTCGACCTCCAGGCTATCGATGGCATCGGCGCGCAGCTCGGCGCGCACAACGCCATCAAATTGGGTGCGGCGCTCCCAGTCACCCTCCAGCCCACCGGCTGAGGTGAATTTGAGTTGCTCGACCATCACCACAACGGCAACGTGATCCCAGACCGTCTCCACCGCCTCAGGCAAGGTGGCGATCAGGCGGGCTTTGAGCTCCTCAGAAAGGCGAGTGCGTAGGCGCATGAACGGTCCTCAGATAGCGCCGAGCCAGGCGGTGTCAGCGCTGGCTTGGCCTTGTGTTTCGTCAGCCGGATCGGCGGGGGTGATCTTGGCCACCAACTCCTCGAAACGGCACATCAATCCTTTGACTTTCGCCTCGACCTCATCAGCATCGAGGAAACGGTATTCGACCGATCCCTCCAGACGCCCCACCTTTGCCGCGCCATCGAGCGCGAAGGTGTTGAGCCAGGGAAAGACGCTGGCCAAGGCGCGCACGGTGAGCGCCTCGGTCCATTCTTGCTCCAGGCCCTCAGGCGCAACCGCCACACCGGCAGCACTTGCGAGCGCGCGCTCGGCGATCTCGATGTGCGTGGTGAGGAGAGCCTCTGGCACCTCGCTTGGGAGGTTGGCAAAGGCTCTGATCTCAGCCGGTGTGACGGTTGCGACCTCAGGCATGGTTTACTCGCCCAGGACAGCGGCTTGCTTGACCGCCACCTCGTAATCCACCGCCATATCGAAGGTGTATTCGAGGACCCGCTTGCGCGAGTGATAGGAGCGATCACGGCGCACATCAGTGCTCACGCCATAGACCAGGTTTTTCAGCGGCGTGAACGCCACCGAGCCGCGCGGCATGTCAGGGTGGGCCTCGATGGGCTTGCCTTCAAAGCGGCGCAACGGGCTATCGGCATTCATCGCCGTGCCGGTGATCGGCGCATTGAGCTCGCGCGCATACTCATCGGCATCGGCCTCATTCATGAGGAACACTGAGGAGCTGCGGAACCGCGTGTCAGACGCATCCATGATGGTGCGCAGGGACGCGATCCAGCCATCGGTCGCGGGATCGATGTCGATCTTGGGCGTGTTGCCCGCATCGCGCATGATCTGGAGCCAACCCTTGTTGAGCCGGATGAACTTGGCCGCGCGATCCGCACCCGCCGCATCATCGGCAATGCCGTTGAAACCCAGATCGACCAGGTCAGTGGTCAGGCGAGTGTTGAAACCCGTCTCGATTTCTTTCAGCAGGTTGGGGTTGTCCTTGTTTTCACGCAGGAAATCCAAGGTCAGGGTGGGGAAAAGCTGCACATCCAGGGCGGTCAGCTTGCAACCAAACTCAGCCGCATCGCCAAAGTTGCCCGCATCAGGATCGGTGCCCTGAGGAACGCGCACCAGTTGGCGGCGCATGATGTCCAGCACGTCCACATCTTTGGTCAGGCGGCTCATGCGTTCTGTGGTGATCTTGGTCAGGAACGTGTCCTGAAACAGCATTGAGATCAGGCGGGATGCGGCCTGGGGTTTCAGCTCGCCGCCATTGCGCAGGTCCTCGGCATCGATCATGCCTTTGGAAACCGCGACAATATCGTCGATCTGTTGGCCGTTGATGGTGATCAGGCTCATGCGAAGCTCTCCTCGGTCGCGCCCGCAGTGGGGTCAGTTTCGGTCACGCCTTTGGCCAACGCCTTGGTCACCGCATCATCGATCTTTTGGTCGATGCTCTTTTCGGTGCCCTTGGTGTTGCCAACGGCTTTCTCCACGGCTTTGGCGATCTTGGTATCCAGATCGTCCTCATCCGCTTTGGGGGCAGGATCAGGCACATCGATGCCGTTTGCCTTCAAAAGCTCTTTGGCCTTTTCCAGCTCAGCCGCATCGGCCTTGGGGGCAGGATCGCCAGCCGGTTGGCTCGCATCCTTGAGCGCATCGGGCAGAACGCTTTTCAGCGTTTCGGCCACCAGCGCTTGGACCTCATCTTTGGTCATGTCAGTCTCCTCGACAGGTTCTTGGTGGGTCGCGCCGGTCAGCGCTTTAACGAGACGTGCGATCAGGCCGATCTCAGCGTCTTTCTCGGTGTACCGAGGGTGGGCAGGATCATCCGGCCCAGGCTCCATGCGAGCGATCCCAGCCAATGAGATGCCAGTCAGCTCGCCGGATTTCAGTTGCTTCCAGAGGTCGGGATCGCCGATCTGGATGCCTACGGCCCAAGAGCCCTCAGGCTCATCAGGGAAAAGCGGATCACCTTTGCGCACCAGCCAGCTCTCGGCCACATAGGCCATCTCGCTGGTGAATGAGTGCTCGGTGTCGATGTTCTTGAGGCGACCCTCGCGCATGAACTCGGCCTGAGCCTTGCGGATGGTGTCGGCATCAGCGGTATCGCCGTGCGCATCCTCCTGATCAGGCGCATAGACCACGCCATAGGCGCGCATCATGTCGTCATTTTTGATCACCAGATCGAAGGCGGCAGGGCGCTCACCATCGGCGGCTTTCAGGGTCAAGCCCTTGCCCGTGGCCGGTGTCTTGACCAGGGACAAAAAGCTAACCGATAGGTCTGTGAGCTTAGCCAATGGCTTGCCTCCTCAGCGTTTCAAAAAATTCCTGAAATCACTCTTGCCTGATCAGTTAATGCCGTGCCAGATAGGTGGGCGGGTTCTGGTTTATAACTAAACTTTCAATGGCTTAGGGGGATATTGCCGCTTTATTTTGCGCGGTATCTCTTTGCTCATGAGCAAAGATGAAACCCCACCCGCAGGCTCCGAAACAGAGACCCAATCCACCACCGAGGCGGTCACCATCTCGGTGCATAAATCCGAGATTGATGGCTTGCTCACGTCACGGGCCGAGGTCGGCTTGGATGGTGAGTTTCTCTGGCCTATCCCAGTGCGCAATCTCTCAGCGCTTTACCGTGCCAGCGCCGAGCATAGCCGCGCGATCCATGTGAAGGCCGAGGGCGCATTCGGTGGTGGTCTCTTGGGTGAGGCTGAGCGCATCGAGGAGCTTTGCGATACCGGCGCGACTGAGCTTTTCATGTTGCTCGACCTCGATCTCGGCACCTATGGCAATGCATTCCTCCAGGTGATCCGATCCAGCGATGGCGAGCGCATCATCGGCTTGCGGCGCTTGCCCGCGATCACCATGAGCCGCTTTCGCGATGGCTATCTCCAGCGGATCGGCAAGCCCAATGGCGACACCCGCAAGGTGACATTCACCGCCCGCGAGATTGTCCACTTGCGCGAGCCTTGCCCGATGGGGCGGCGCTATGCCTTGCCCACATGGATCGGCGCTGAGGGGATGCTGGAGCTGGCCTTGGCCGCGACCCGCTACAATGCCTCGTTTTTCAAGAATAACGCGATCCCAGAATATGCGATCACGTTCAAAGGCTTGACCCCATCAGCCGCTCAGAAAAAGGCGATCCAAGACTTTTTCCGCAATGAGCACCAGGGGCTCGACAACGCCCACCGCACACTGGTCATGACCACTGGCGAGGAGGGTGAGATCGACATCAAGCGCCTCACCGCCGAGGTCAAAGATGGTGATTTCCTCAAGCTGATCGATGCCGCGCGGGATCGCATCCCAGTGGCCCACGGCACCCCGCCGCGCGTCCTCGGCATCATGACCGCTGGCCAGCTCGGCGGTGGTGGCGAGGTGACGGGGCAGCTTTTCACCTTTGAGCATCTGACCCTCAAGCCCAAGCGGCGGCGCATGCTGGATCAATGCCGTCCAGTGCTCAAAGAGCTGGGCCTCAAGCCAGGCAATGCCGAGGAAACGCTTGGCCCTGGCGAGGTTGCATTCCGCCCGCTTGATCTGACCCCGCCAAGCGACGATGCCGAGGACTTGCCAGGCCTGGTGGGCGCCGGGATCATCACCGCCGAGGAAGCGCGTGTGCTCATGCCCGCCTTGGCCAATTCCACTCAGAGCGCCTCAGCGGCCCCAGGAGCGCCGGTAGAGCGCTCGGCACCCTCTGGGTCAATGGATGCCCTTGTGGCCCTCCTGGCGCGATCCTGAGGGGTGTGAGCGGCAATGGCAAAGCAACCTGTTTCCAAAAGATCAACAGAGAGCGCCGCTGAGGGGCATTGTCCACCTATCGGCACCACTCACCCAAAAAAGAAAGACTTGACGCATTCTGGCGGCTCTCAGCGGCTCTCAGCCACATCTAAGCGGCAGGGACGCCCTCCCAAATTCACCGAGGCTCAAAAAGAGGATGCCTTGGCTCGCTACATGGCCGGTGACAGCACCAGCGAGATCGCGGCGGTGATCGGGTGCTCTGAGCGCACGGTGCGCGCCTGGGCCTCCAAAGGCGATTGGGGCAGTGACTTGCGCAAGCGGCGCGAGACATCGGACGGGATCGAGGCTCAAATTCACCGGCTCAGCCGCGTCAAGAACCCAAGCAACGCCCAGGCGCAACGGCTTGCCATGCTCACCAAGTCATTGGACCGAGTGAAGAAATCGCAACCCAAGCCCAAGCCTCGGCCAACGGTTTCCAATGCGGTCTCAGCCGAGGCCTTGGCCCGCGTCCTCGATCCCGAATATGGGCTCTATGGGTATCAAACCGAGTTTCTTGAGGATGAGGGCCGGTTCCGCATCATTCTCAA
>Ga0098073_1000663_pt1 | contig 11048 bp, 25 predicted proteins | sample 31_taG_FD_75060 | JGI IMG/M metagenome (GOLD analysis project Ga0098073, IMG submission 75060) | Marine viral communities from the Gulf of Mexico - 31_GoM_OMZ_CsCl metaG | ecosystem: Environmental > Aquatic > Marine > Oceanic | place: Gulf of Mexico | collected 2015-07-12
AATTGACTGTTCAACTGAAAAAGCGAAATTATTACCTGATGTACCAATATAACCACCTCCAGGTATGAAATCATGTGTTTTACCCATACTTAGATAATTCCTTCCATCATAGTTATAATTTGTATAACCTAACGAATAAAGATAAGGCGTTATCATAGTACCATAAGCATCACATTGACTAACATTAATATCATACTCTGGATCTAATGAATAAAAAGCATTTTCTGGTATTAAATGGAAGCATTCTAGGTCTGAATCAATAATTGTTGCGTCTGCGGCTTTGTATTGAGTCGAAAAATTACCCCCTATGTCTATCCAATTACTATGTAAAGTTCCGCCAGAAACACCTGCACCATTACCTACGTAGTTTGTCCCATCCATAACAATATCTTCAAACTCTTTATCATCTGAAGAACCTGCGAGATTTGTTAATACTGCGGTTGAAAATGGCAATATAACCAATAGACCAATAATGGCGAATGCGTTGAAACCTACTGGTGATAATTTCCTTTCCACACTTTCAACCCCTCTTTTCTTATCTTCCGACTCTAATAAATCCACCATTACCCGCCTGAACGCAATTTATGAAATACCAGTTTTGAATTTCCTCTTCTGTATTAGTTCCAAAAGCAACGTCGTAAGTTTGCATATACTTTGTAGCTCCGACATCGATTAAATCACATCTATAATCCTCAATCGAACCTGAATAACCCCATATTATTGTTATATCAGAATAAGAATAATTAGCATATTCAAAGAAGTCATTATAAACGTCATAATTTTGTGATCCTTGGGAAAACATTTCTTGAGAATTTGTTAAATTCTCCCCTGAACCGTCATTATATGGGTAATTATGACATTCTGAATCCATAAATGAATCAATAGACCCATCGTTATCATTATCGACGTAATCTATACATTCAGAATGAAACTTATCGGCAATTGTTAATTCTGTACTTGATGAACCCATAGCTATAACTAAGACACCAATAATAAGAATAAATCCAATTGTTTCATTTTGTTTCATTTTAATCACTTAAATTTAACATTCCCAATTACTTTAAATCGAGGTGCAAGGTTTCCGGATTTTGTCTTTGCACTTGTAGTCTGTTCAATTGTTATCATTTTGTTAGCCTTTTTTCTGTTAACCCCTAATTTAACCAAATTATTTACAAATCTTTTTTTGGTTTTTTCAGCATTATTTTTTGTTACTTTTCCTGTCAAATTTCTTCTATTTGTCATATTTTTCACCTCACTCTGGTACTTTTAACGTCGGCAAATCGCCTTGAATATATGTTCCACCTGCCCCACCTGGATAACAAACATCTTGAATCATAATCAAAGATTCTGACATATCAAATCCAGATTCGGCTTCATAAGCAATAATAACTTGTGCTATATTTCCAGGAAAGTTCAAAAAACCGCTACCTGTGAAACCTTCAATAATACAAAAAAATTCGATTTCACTTAAGAAAGTGGAAGCTGTAGGATAACATTCATAAGTAATTTTGCATTGGTCACGAATAGCATCAGCATAAACGTCATAAGGAGTTTTATAATCGGTTTCATCATTAGTCCAACGTTCAGAAGGCGGTGTATTTGAAGCCCCATTACCGTCTTGATATGGATAATTTGCACATTCTTCAAGATTCAAAATTTCCCCATTTTTACACTCTTCAGCTTCATCAAGCCAATAATTAGTATAGATAATACCAGAAAGAGCCGAACCTACAAGAACAACACCAACGACTAGAACAAAAATCCCAGAACCGTTGAATTTGCTTTTTTCCATTTTATCACTTTACCTTATTTCACCACACGTTTTCTTTAGAGTATTGACGCCCGTTAGCCATTTGAATTAGAGTTTTCACTCTATGACTAACGGGCATCAAAAGCACCTGGAAACGTGCTTATCTTCTGTTCATTAGAAGTCCAGCAACACCAGACAGAACACTCATGCTCAAGAATAGAAGGTATGAGTTTTGAATGTCTGTGTATGTACTCCAGTCACGGTTTGCTGTTAGCAAATCAAAGACCTCTGTTGAAAATGCGGAAAGTGCGATAAATGCGATTACAACGCTTTGATAACGAATAAGTACGTTAAGGAACGGTGGATTTGAGCCGCTAACAGAGATAACACCCAGACCCGCACTTGATAGGATAGTCAAAGCTACCCCCGCAACTGCGATTCTATCGACAAAGTCGATACCGCCCAAATCAGTCGCCGTTTGAGCATCAACTGAGTCAGGGTCAAATATGATATTCAGTGCATCAGTTACACCGACTACTAAAACCATCCAAATCGCCCCAACTACAGCTAGTGCCATGCTTATATCTTTCAATTGTTTTTGCCAGGTTGCCATTATAATCAATTCCTAATTCAAGCCCATCAACGTCAAGAATATAAAGGTTTGAAACCTGGTAATGAAGTTAAACCCCTTTAGGGGTTTAATTTTGATTTCCATTTGATTAGGGTTGAATCAGGGATCACAATCCGGCCTTTGAATTCATAGATGTAAGGTTGCCGGCAATTTTTACCAGGATTGATTACAGTAAAGTATTCTTTATGTTGTTTTATTATCATTCCAACACGTAAAGCTGTTGATGTACCAGAAAATAATTTATTATAATAATAATTTATTTGATTTGCATTAAGTCGGCCATACTTCATCAATATCCATGCATATTTGACATAATCGCATTTCTTTGAATTTAGTCGGTTGAAATCGTTTTCATTTATTATTCTCAAAAAAAATCCTCCTATACTATACTATACTATACTATACTATACTAATTATTTAATTAATTAATTAATTAATTATATTTCTATCTCCTTTCAGGTTTGCTAGGTCATAACCTTCTGATTTCAAAGTATTCAAGATTGATAATTTCCTATAATGTAAGTCTCTGATAGGTTTAGGCCACTTCGATACTTCAACACCATCAAGATAGTTAAATTTTGAAAGGTCATTAATTATACTTTGATATTCAAGCACTAAGTCCATAATTTGAACCTTATCGTTTTCAATACGTTTAACCTCTTCCAGTTTCAAATCAATTGATTTATGCTTATTCTGAAGCTCAATTATTTGTTTTGCTATCTTTTCTTTTTCATGCTCTAAAGATTCACTTTCAATAACGACTCTATGATTTCTTAGGCAATCCTGAATAAATTTAGAAAATTGACGCCTGGCTTGTAATTCTCTAACTATCGGCATTAATTCGTGGTCAATACAAATTGACACTAATGGTTTGCTCATTATATCAACCTCTTTTGTATAAAATCATTTGATTCTAAATTAATAAAACTAGAATTTTTATTTTTAGTAAAAATAACAAATATCATTTGAAAACCAATTCGCCATTCTTTAGGGTTTGAAAAATGAATTATTTTATCAATATAAAATCCCTTTAAATTTATATTTTTTATCCTTACTGCAGTCAAAGAATAAGCAGGCAATACATAACCAAAACCCTTAACTGCTAAATTGCACGTATGTTCTAATATTTTGCTGAGCTGTGAAAACGGGGGATTTGATATTATCCAATCATGATTTATTTTATAATTGAAAAAGTCTTTACCCAAATTAATCTCACAAAAATTATTTTCATTATTATCATTAAAATTATTGAAAAAAGAACCTGTACCATAAAAAGGGTCAAGGCAGTTTTCTTCTTCAGCAATATCCATATTATCAATAAATTGTTTTGATAAACTCATAGGGGTGTATAATTCGTCGTTGGGTTGTTCTCTATTGCTTATTTGATTTAAATTATTACCGAACAACTAAATCAACCTCCAAATTCTTACAGGTCTTGAATTCGCCTGTTTTCTTTTTGATGGCCTGTAATCTCCTGTCCTTTCGAGTATGTTATTTTTAGATGCTAATTTCATAACTAAACCCATAGAACGGGGGTTATTTGGCGTTATATTTGCATGATCCAATAAATGCCAAACGTCGCATGATGTAACCAGGTGATAACCCTTTTTCTTTAGATAATTTAAAGCTCTAAGTCCTTGCTTTATGAAAAAGTAATCATCACCTGATGCAATCATATCATAAGCCCGTTGAAGTTTCTGATTATTTGTTAAATTAGATGTGTTCAATTTATCACCTCTGTAAAATAAATTATATCCCATACTACGTTATTATCAACGAAATCAATCGCCTCAAATATAGGAGTTTTACTTAATACATTAGCGAGTTCTTGCATAGTGTAACCCCTTCTATACCTTTGATTATACTCAAATAATATTTGTCTGGTGGTCATCGGTTCTCCTATTTCTTTCATCATTTTATGAACGTATAATTTTTTTCTCATTCCTTTTTTAGCTAATTTAATTATCATTTTTTAACCTCCTTCAAACATATAGTATCATTATGGTTTCCACCATGACATAATAACAATATTTCCGTTAAATCAAAACCTCTTTTTTTACCAATTCCAACACTTGACCAACCAAATGATAAAACAATTCCAGAAGGTTTCAAGATTCTTGAAATTTCATTTCTTATATCTGAATAAAATTTTCTTGATTGATGACCAGTTAAAGCCAAACCAACATCATCATAACATTCTTTTAGCTGTCTTAATGAATAAGGAGGGTCGAATAAAATTGAATCAAAGTAATTATCAGGCCACAATTTCAAAAAGTCCAAAGCATCTAAATTATAATCAGTTTCAAATATTGGATTTAAGTCATTTGTTATATTTGCTAATTTTGAATTTCTAGCGAAAGGATCACATGATAACCCAATAATATTAATATCAATAAAATCTTTTACTGGTTTCATCTGAAAAGTGTTATGATTGGGCATGACCCATTTACGTTCAATTATCATCTTCATCCCTCAATTTAACCCACAATACCCCGTCACGATTTAGACTCAAAACAAAATAAACACGGTTTTCAATTAATACATCTAAAACATTCCATTCTTGCCAATGTTCATATTTTGAAGTTATAAATTTACATAAATCCGTAACGCTACAACCAGGAATGTGTGAAACGTCAGTTAAGTGATAATTAATATCAGTCAAAACCGAATCAATAGTACGCAATCTTTCCAAATAACTCAAATAAACACCTCATCGAGAAAATCTTTGATTGCCTTTTGGTCAAACTTATTCTTTTTGCCATGTAAATGCTTAATCTCTGGATTAGAACCGCCAAAGTAACGATAAGTGCTTTGATTAGGCCATATAACCAAAAGACCTCCATAAGGGTCATTTGTTACGACAATATCGTAACGTGTACCATTACCTGGTTGAAAATCAAAATGATGATATTGGTCAATCTTTGATTTGTATTGAATTTTCATCAATAACACTCCTGACAATTAATATCAATTTCACCATCAACACAAGTACATTCATCATAATTTAATTGATTATAACTTTCATCACGTAATTCTTTAGCTTCTTTTGATTCTTTATCTAACCATAAATAAAAATCATCAATATTTGGAAATTGATGATAAGCCCTTAATGCGTTTCTGATTCCTTCAAAATATCCCAGGTTGTATTCATATTCATCACTCATTTTTTTCACCTCTAATAATCCAGTATTCGTCAATTATTTCATTCAATAATTCATCAATACTTTTTTTATTCAATTTATATTTTAAATTCATCAACCTGTCTCTAGTCCATGAATTAACTTTCATGTTTGCTCTTTTATCTTTCATTATTTACGCCTCCAATAATTTATTTCCCAGGTGTGGATTTTACCACATTGGCATTTAGCCTGGAATACTTCATGACCTAAAGTAAAACTATGATAATCAGAAGTCACCACATATTCAGGTTTGACAATTTTACCACATGAACAAAATCTTTTATTCATCATTCCAACTCCAAAGTTTCCTTGATTGTTGTTTTTAATTTCTTTAATGTGTCATCAAGTGATGTCCATATGTGTTTTAATGTTTGAGTGTTATAATGTGAATTTGTTGTTTGGTCAATTCTTTCCCTTAAGTTATCTCTGATATAAGATAATTGAACATAATGTAAATTTAATTTTTCATTTAATCGATCATTGAACATTTCAATTACACTCCTGTGAATCAAATATTACTAACATAGAGGGAAATGATGACCTCTTATCATAACCCTTAAATTTTATACGGCCACGTAAAAACCGAATCGAAACCCCTGGTACTTGATAGATATAATCATGAAAATAAGCGGTATCAGTATAGGCCGGAATCAATAAAATGATATTACAACCTTTTTCATATTCTTCATGACATTTTTTGACCCACTTTTTAATTTCACCTCTAGTATATGGAGGATTTACATAAACGGGTATATCAGTAGGCCAATCAATACCTAAACCATCAAATTCTGGATTAACCGGACATGGGTCAAAGTATTCGCCAAATTCTTCAACAATTTCTGATTTTAACCAATCAGGGGTTTCAATGATAAATTTATATTCACGGTTTGAACCAAAATAAGGATTAGAGTTAATCATTCTATCACCTTGTAAAAGAAATCATAATCGTTATTTATTGCATAACTTTCCAATTGCTTGAATAAGTAATAATCTGTAACAGCATTTTCTTGATGACCGTCATCGAAAATAATGGTTAAAAGGTATTTCAAAATTCAGACCCCCATGCGATAGAATATTCTTCAAACCATATTTTCAATGAATAATCATTATTCATCAATATAGTATTTTTATATCTATATTCGCCACAATTTTCACATTTTCCAATTCTGTTATGTACTGTATAAACTGTTTTTATTTCCGCCTTTCCGCAGACTTTACAACAGTAAAATGATTGCTTTAATTTATTCATTTTTTCACCTTCTTTATTATACGACAAAAGAAGATTTTTTGATTAGTTAGAAAACGCACCCTGTTATGTCATATAATACACATAGTACGCCTAACTATCTCCGTTCCTCCATGTCGTATAATTAAGGCTAGGAAGAAGCCCCTATATTAAGATGTATTACAAATAATACATTATTTGATTATTTTTTGACTGGAAAGAGTGTATACACTATTTCCAGTTTCTTTCATCATTTTTTAACAAAATTCGTTTTTCTCTATCTTTACCATAATTATCAGGTTCAAAATAAACAACCTCATCGGGTTTCCCTTTCCATATAATTACTTTCAAACCTTCTATTTTTCTCATTACTTTATTTTCATCCCTATAATATAACTTAACTGTTCTAAAATTTTTCATTTATACCCTTCTCCATCTGGCGGCGCCATGCGCCGCATAGGGGGTTTCCCTATAATGTATACACTCGTAAATGTTCAAGGATTCCACACTTTAGGCTTAGATTTCTCACGTTTCACGGTAGCAAATCTAACGCCAATGGGTTGATTTTCCAGGTTCTTTTGAATTCCTATTTCATCAACTAAAGCAATCAAGTCTTTGATATGTTCACCTTCCAGGCCCAACCTTTTCATTTTATTTCTAAGTGTTATTGACCTGGAATTACTCAAAGCTACGTGTAAAGGAATACCGCCATTTAACTTTGACATTCTGGAGGCCGCAATTCTATCATATTCTCTATTCTTTTGTCGATTCATCAGTTACCACCTTTCTACGTTTCTTATCTTTCTTTTTACCAATGATAGATTCTTTCATTTCTTGAGTATGGTATCTCATAGGTCTTGAAAGCAAATCAGCTTTTATTGGATCAACCTTCTTGTCTAACCATTCAGGAAATAACGACCTAGCCAAAAGGTCATCTTTTACAGAATAATAAAAATCCCTATAATATGGTACATTTGAAATCCTTGAGAGCTGATAATTACCTTCCTGTACTGTATGCTTCCACTCTGGGCGTTCATGGGCTATCAAATCTTTATCTACGTATCTAACAACGGGTGAAATATTGGTATATCTAAAAAATGAAACATCAACACCTGATAATAATTGAGTGGTAAATATCACGGTCATACCTCCGGCAAAATGGGATAAAACTCCCGCAGTTTTAGCCAGGAGTTTTGAATTTCCTTCCATAGCCGACCTTGAGTTGAAATGAGCTGAAGTATCATCAACTAACCAAACCGCAGGTTCTTCAATTGAAGCAATTTCAGAGAAGGGTGTATTATAGACTCTACCTTTCCAATGGTCAGGTATTCCCTCCAATAATACCTTTTCAGGGAATGATTCAAGAATTATGGGGCGTTTTGTATATCTAATAACGTAATCAAGCATCACATAAGCCAATGAAGTTTTACCCGACCTAGCCGTTCCCACAATTGGAATTATGCCCGTACCTAATGCTTCAACAAATGATCCGTTTTTCTCAAATCTTTGTCCTTCAGCTAACAATAAATTAGTTATTGAAGGTGGAAATAAGTTTTTTTTCAAGACTCATCAACCTCTAAAATATCCGTAAATGTTTCAGGTTTAAGAGTATGCTCTTTTTCATCAGACCCAAATATTTCACTTATTTCCGTTGGCACTATTGCCCCGTATATCATTTTCAAAGCCCAATCAACAATTTCTTTTGATTTACGTTCAACCTCAATACCAACCGTTTGATGATTTATTCGATTTTCTCTTAATGTTTCTTCAAGTAATTCGGATAATTGATTTAATGTGTTCAAATCTCTAACCTGGTCAATTTGTGTATAATCTCCAAAACTTGAAGCTGTTGCATATCTTTTATTGACATCTATTGAATTTAATACAGTTCGATAAACTCCCGAATCAGACATAAATAAAGTCCCATTTCCTTCAATCGTTAAACCGTATCTTCGACCAACTCTATATTCTGTTAATTTTCCAGGTTCACCAGAGACTAAAAATAAATCCGTTCCTTCTTTAGCACGTTCCATAAGGAATGGAATAAATGCCAAAGAACCAATTATTGAAAACCAAAACCAGGAAGGTATTTCATCCATCATAAGATAGAGTACAACACCTATTATTACCATTAATAAAGCGCCTGTTAAAAGATATGAGCCTCCTATAGCCAAATCCCAAAAAGTACGCCCCACAATAGGGGGTTTTGAGGGTGATAATTCACTTTCTTGACTCATTATCATATTCCTCCTTTAATTCAGAACCACAACCGCCACAAAAATACTTTTTGAAAACAGGTGAATAAATTGATTTTTTAACGCACTTATTCCAACACTTCATTTTATCACTTCCTCGCAAAAGTTACGGTCAACATAACTATTTATCAAATTCCAATGAACATACGTAACCAGAATAAAGACAATAACGATTGATAAAATTGATGCCCAATTCGCTTTAGCTAATGCGGCGCTTAATTCAACGTATTCATTAAAATCATAATTTCTTAATTGCCATTGTTCAAAATCAAAAGCCCATTCGAGTCGATTAGGATAAACCTGGAAATTATAAATTGAAATATTTTCATTAGGTGTTTGTATAGTTAAATTATGTATTCCAGGTTCTAAATAAAATATAAATGAATTATTACCTGCTGAAACTGAAAAATTACCATCAATAAATACGTTAATTGATTCACAATTATGTTGAACGGTTATGTTTGTACCAAAACCAGAAGCATTTGATTTTAATAAGAAATAGTGATCCTCTGAAACAGTATAAGCATACGCTAAACAATCAGAAGATTCAACGGGCGGTTCAGCATAGGCCGTCGGTATGGTAAGGGGTAAAAGAAGGGTTAAAACCCCCAAAATGAACGTTGCCTTTATCCTATGCTGAACCATGAGTTTTTTATTTTCTTTTATTACCATATTTATCCCTCTTTTTTATCATATTATCACCTAAAATCTTGAAACTAAACTAAGAAAACCACCTATACCTGGAATAAAGAAAAGAGGATTAAATGAAGCATTTGTTACCGCTTCGGAAAAATCAGAAAAGAAAAAGAAATACACAACCGCCGCAATTATAGCCAAAATAACAACAGTAATTAAAATAAATAACCATTTTATCAACGTATCAGTAAAAGACCCAGGGGTACGTGCATTTGAAACCGTTGTGGCCGCTAAACTCAAAACCATTACATCACCGCCTTTCTATGATAAATCAAATTACCCGCCCAGGTAATCAATAATGCAAATAATCCACCAATAAAAACAAATCCACCAATACCCAAAGAACCATTTGCTGAAGCTGTAATAAATGTTTCAAGATTAGTGTAACCTTGTAAAAATTCAGTTGATACAAACGTGGTTGAACCTCCGGCTATAAATCGCCCATAACCATTCCTTAAAAATCCAGAATCATAAAGACCGTTTGTTATTGAAACTGCCCCGAATATAGTACCCAGATATAATAACGCTTCAATACCGACCATCATATTCTCCCCTTGAAAAAATTAGCGAATGGATCCCAATAAGGAGTCGATGCAATAGCTAAAGCAAACAAACCAACCCCAATAAGTAAAGCTCCACCTTTTAAAAAGAAGTTTGTTTGTGTTGCGCTCATATATTTAGCACCATAACTAACCTTATATTCACCGTTTCCGGTAAAAGGTAAAGGGATAAAACCTATTCCTTGACTATTAACGTCTGGGCTATCCATGTTTGTAATTTCAATAATTGCTGAAATATTAGATATATTATTTCCATTTCTTGAAATAAAGTCGGAAATATCTAAACTTTGAAGGCCATCAAAATTAAAATCTAAATCTATGCCCAGAACGCACTCGCTTTCATCCACTATTTGGAAACTAGCCCAATCAAAATAAGCATCAACATTATTTGTATCATATACGTTATTATCATCAAATTCAAAACCATCTATTTTCATAGTATTCCAGTCATAATAATCAATTGTTTGATAATGTGTTGAATCTAAAATTGTAGTTTTGGCTACAAACGTAATTGAATAATCAAAAGTTAAATTATAGTTAGGTGCGTTATCGCATGAATAAATTGTTGAATCATCTAACATTTTAACTTGGAATCCTCCTATGTCTTTATCTCTCCTTATGTTATCGAAAATTGACTGTTCAACTGAAAAAGCGAAATTATTACCTGATGTACCAATATAACCACCTCCAGGTATGAAATCATGTGTTTTACCCATACTTAGATAATTCCTTCCATCATAGTTATAATTTGT
>Ga0098073_1000664_pt1 | contig 11038 bp, 5 predicted proteins | sample 31_taG_FD_75060 | JGI IMG/M metagenome (GOLD analysis project Ga0098073, IMG submission 75060) | Marine viral communities from the Gulf of Mexico - 31_GoM_OMZ_CsCl metaG | ecosystem: Environmental > Aquatic > Marine > Oceanic | place: Gulf of Mexico | collected 2015-07-12
TAAGTTGGTCAGCTAAGACTTCAATTCTATTTTTTAAGGCTTCCGCATTGGCCGTTTTTTGATTTAATGAAGTCTGAATTTCAATCTGTTTTGAATTCAGATTTTTAAGTGCTTCTTCCAGTTGGGTTACCGCGGTTTGGAGTCCGTTTTCGACTTCAGGCAGATGTTCTGCATACGGATGATGCAGGGCACCGCAAAGCGGGCAGGGCTCTTCACCTTTTAAATCCCGGCGGTAATCCTCCAGCTTTTTTTGCAATTGCTCGACTTCCAGACTTTTTTTCTTGCCCAGTAGCTGCGCTTCTTTCAGTTCGATTTTTGACCCAATTTCTTTGAGTTGATCGGGCAAACCGGATTTTTCCTTTTCAATCTTTTCAAGCTCCGTTTGGCGTTCCTGAATTTGGTTTTTTTGATTCTTTAAATCATTTTCAGCTTTTTCTGCCAATCGCAGTTGTTTCAGCTTTTGCTGTAAGTTTTCCTGAAGCTGCGCTATTGAATTATTTTCCAAATCAAAGTCAGCGGCAAGTTTAGAATATACCACTTGCTTACTTTCCTGCTCTTTGATGACTTCTTTCTGAAAGGCCTCCGGTTTGGCTAACGTCTCCTCAAGTTGCAGAGGCTTAGCAAGACTTTCAATATGATTTTTGGTTGTTTTATAGGTGGTAGCAATCTCAGCACGCGCATTGATCAATGCACGCACTTCTGCTTTGTAGCGTTCTGTTTTTTCTTGAAAATCTGCCGGAGTAATCGCTAAATTAAACGTTTCTGCAAATTGTTTTTTGAGAACCTCGCGCTGCGTTTCAGCCTTTTTTATTGCAGCTTTAGCTGTGGTAATTTCTTGTTGTTTTTCAACACTCTTTTCCTGTAGACTTTGCCAACGGTTGAGGTCTTCAGCATACAACTGAACTTCCTGATGCTTTTTGAGTTGCGCTCCTTTTTCGGCATCAAATTGTTCTTGCTGCTGCGTGAGTTGACCGAGTTCTTCAGTGGTTTTTTGAAGTTCGTGCTCTTCTTTTTGAATCTTGTTTTTCAGTTCAATCTCTTTGCCTAAGAGTTCTAATTCCTGCTGCAGTTGCTTCTTTTCGGCACTTAAGGTTTCGGCTTCCTGCTGCTTTTCGGTATAGCTATTTTCATCGAGCAGTTGTTCTTTGAACGTTTCAATTCTAGCCTTTTTAGCATCAATTGCTGTTGCACGTTCTTTATGTTTCAGATAAACCTCCTGCCCGATGCGCCGGTAGATTTCGGTACCCGTTATTTTTTCCAATAGAGCTCCACGCTCTTTTTTGGGTACCTGTAAAAATTTGGCAAATTCGCCCTGCGCCAATACCACGGACTTAATAAACTGATCGTAACTGAGTCCGATTAATTCTTCATTTTTGGTAGGAACATCAGATTTTTTCAGGTCCAAAATGGTTTCGGTTTCCAGATTGGAGATTTCCATATGATAATCTCGCAAGTTGCCGGTTCGAGCGGTGGAAATAGACCAGGTACTTGCGAAAACTCCTGCTTTACATTGGTACGTGATACGAGCGTAAGCTTCACTCTGATTGCGGGTAAGAATGGCTCCTTTTTTAAGGATCTCACCCGTGCTCATTTTACCCAAACGCGGCACCTGATTGAACAACGCCAGCGAAATCACATCGAGAATCGTGGTCTTACCACTGCCCGTTGGACCCGTGATGGCAAACAGGGTATTCTGCAAAAAAGGCTCCTGCGTAAAGTCAATATGATGCTCCCCACGTAACGAATTGATATTCTGAAAGTCTATTTTTAAAATTTTCATAGTCTATGCGGGATCTGCGGTATTGATCTGTTCTACAATCTGCTGAAAAGCCTGCTCCACCTGGGCTTTGGTTTCGGGATCGTAACTGTGTTGCTCCAGCATTTTAGCAAAAACTTCCTGCGGTTTTAAATCTTCCAGATGTTGATGGGTTTCAAAAAGTTGTCCCGTTTGTTTCAATCGGTTTTTAAATGTCGCGCGATGTTTTACAATTTCCAGACCCGGCGTGTCAAAGCCGGTCACCAGCTTATCCAGCCGGGCGATTAGATTGGCGTCAAAATGATCTTCAAGCAGTTCGACTTCTATCAAACTTGTCAATTCCCCGGTTGGGGTAAGCGCGTTTAATTTGGCTTTTAGGGTTTCCAGATCGCCACTCACTTTATATAATGCCCTAAACATGGGAATGGGTATGCTTTTAGGCTCAAATCCATTTTTGGTATCCAGAATCAACACCCGTTTTTCGTCTTTACGTTCGCTAAATGAAAGCGGAAGCGGCGAACCACTGTAAAAGGTGGGAATTGCAGCGCTTACACGTTGGGGCTTATGAATGTGTCCCAGCGCCACATAACTGAAATAATCCCCAAACTGACTCGCCTGAAAAGCCGCCTGATTACCGATCTGAATGTCGCGCTCGCTGTCTGAAGGTTCAATGCCTGCGGCATACAAATGCCCCATAGCGACCACGGGCAGACCGGGATAGTTTTGATTACACAGGTCTGCTGCCTGTGCAAACGTTGCTTCAATACCTTTGCGAATGGCTTCAATACGATTGTCATAGGTGACGCCTTCTTCAGCAGCGCGCAGGTCGCTATCCCGTAAAAACGGAATCGCCGCGACCACAAGTTCGGTTTTACCGGTTTTATTGGGCACCGGGATGAGACAGTCGGTAAGATTTTGCGGCAGACCGCCAATGATGTGTACGTTAAGGGCTTCGAGGATTTCTCGTGGGGCATCTAACATCGTGGGCGAATCGTGATTACCTCCTGTAATGATGATTTTACAATTGAGCGAACTCAGTTTCTTAAGCGCAAGGTAGTACTGCCGGCGGGCTTCGGCAGACGGATTGGCCAAATCAAATACATCCCCCGAAATTAGGAGTAATTCGATTTCTTCTTCACGCATAAGCGAAATGAGCCAATTGATAAAGCGCTCGAAGTCTGCGTGTAAATAGTGTTTATGTAATTTTTTACCTATGTGCCAGTCGGCGGTATGCAGGATTTTCATGTGCCCGATTTTAGTCGCGTAGGAGGAAAGCCGAATTTACAAAATTTGAAAAGTAGAACGGGTTGAAATTAGAAAGTAGAAATTTGAAAAGTGAAAGATAATAGGTAACTGTCCGAAAGTAATCGTCACCCTGAATTTAGTTGAGGGTCGCATCTGCTTTGCGCGTGGAATAAACGCATCAGAAGCTGAAATGACCATCGTTACAAACTGTTTTAAAACCACTAAAACGCCTCGCCAATACTTAGGTAAAAGTTGTTTCCGTCGCGGGTAACTGCATAGTCAAAACGGATGTAAATGTCTTTTTGCTGAAAGATCAAAAATCGTGCGCCCGCTCCGGCTGACCATTTTAGATTGTTCATTTGAATTTCGTTCCAGCCGTCAAAAACTTCACCCACACCGGTAAATACGGTTGCACCCAGACGATTGGTAAATCCCAGTTTTAGCGGTAAAAAACGGTATTCTACCTGAGCCGCAATCTGATTTCGGTCCCTAAACCTTCCGTCAAAATAACCCCGCATCATACTTTCACCTCCCATATATGAGAGTTGGTTAAACGGTACATCCCCACCAAAATTGAACTGACCTATAACCTGTGCGGCCAGCACGTCATTTTTGCCTACCGGAGTGAAAAAACGGCTGTCTGAGGTTATGAGCTGGTATTTTACATCACTTTTCCAAAAAGGGTTGTAATTGAGGTATGCAAACTCACTGAAAAATGCGTTACGTTCGTTAAGTACATTATGTCGCTCATCGTAAACAAAACCCACTCCCATCCCGAAGTTGGTCGTTCCTGAAGCTCCAAAAGGGAGTTCGATGTCCAGAGGTTCGTCGCTGTCTTCCGGGGATTTAAAGCTTACGTTGGTAAGACTTCTAAAATCGGTCTCAAGGCCAATGTAAAAGTTATTCAAAACCTTGCGCAGTACGCGTTCTTTTATCTGAATGGAAGTAGCATCTACAAGTGCGATATTGTCTTTGGGAACATCATTGCCTATACCGTAATATTTTAAAGGAAACTGTTCAAAATCAAGATCTCCCAGAAAAAACCACTTGTCCTGATCTGAGTAAATCGCGTGATTGATGCGTAAACCATACTGGCCGTTAAAGGTAAAAAACGCATAGGCATTTAATTCGCTTAGTCGATTTGTCGTGTCTTCATTGGCGTAAAAAACCATCAGCGGAACGACACCAAATTCAAGACCCGTTTCCGGACGCACACCCATTACGGGATAAAACAGAAATTGAGACTTTTCCTGCGAAACGGTATCATTAAAAATTTTATTGAAGTATCGGGTGATAAATCCTTTTTTGGGAGAATCTTTAGGCGTATCCTGTGCAGAAGCAAAAAAACTGAAACAAAACAAAAGGCCTGTCAGCAGCAGACTGGGGTTCGTAATCTTTTTCATAGACGCCAAAGTTAGTCCAATAAGCAGTCTGTAGATGATAAATGAATGTTAACCACCGCGATAGCCTAAACCTGTTTAGGAATGATCGAATCACTTTAGGCTTTGAGAAATAAAACCATTCCGGAAATGCTAATTGGAAATCAAAAGGCAAGGTGTGCGCCAGCGTTAATTGAAGAATCTGTAGCGTACATATTAGGCTTAGGCAGACCGGTGTCCTTTTTAAGGTAAAACCATATTTTTTTGTAAAACTTAACTACTTCTATTTGAGTGAGAAGGGTATTTTTCTATTTTTAAAGTTTTGTTAAAAATATGAAAAAATCAGCCGTACTCATTACGCTGGTTCTGCTCTCCCTAAAGCTGACCGCACAAAGCGATTCGCTCTATTCGCGTGCCTACCATACCTATAGATTGTATAGCACCGAAGCCAAATCTTTACTGAAACCCAAGGCCGACAGCCTGCTAAACCAATACCTGCAGACTGCGTCTGAAAGCGAACCGGATTACTTACATGCCTGTATCATGACTCTGGCAACAGGTGCTTATGCAGCGCGATCTGTACAATTCGATACGGTTCAGGTAGCTCCAAAAATTAAGAGCCAGCCGCTCTTTCAGGCTTTCAAAAATACATATGCTTTAAAAGCGGCAGATTTTGAAACAAATCAAAATCTGCACAAAGCTCTTGCTCAGGATTCTCTGGTAGCAGAGCGGGAGGGAGGAGACCTTAAAGCAGAATACTTTGCCCAACTCACCGAAATGCTTTACAACCTGCGGCAGTATGCGCTCGCCGAAACTTATGGAAACCGTGCATTGCAGCTTATTACAGAAGAAAACCGTTACGAACCGGTACAATTGCACCGTATGTTGGGAGGCATTTATTATCAAACGGGGAATCGCAAAAAGGCGATTGGGCATTTCAAGCAATGTTACGATCTGGCAATTGATGAAGACCTGAAGGACAGTAATGTGATAAGCAGTATTGCCTGGAATATGGGAGCCCTCAGTTACTCCAATTCCAGGTACGAAGAAGCGCTTCCGTACCTTATAGAATCTGCTAAACATTATGAGATTGCAAACGGAAATACACCCTATCTCATTTCGCGCTATGCACTTCTTGCAGACTGTTATTTCTACACTTCCCAGTTTAAAAAAGCGCAGATTGCCGGTTTAAAGGCCAAATCCCTTGCTCAGGATGTAATCAAAACCGATGACGTATATCTTAACGGATTGGTGGCTTCATCCTTATCCCGTATTTATGCAGCTCAGGGAAAATTTGATGAGGCCCGGGCTCTGCTAAAGCCGACTTTGCAAAACACCCTTGAGGCCTATGGAGAGGCGTCGTCATTAAGTGCTGCCTTCACCGGTGATTTGGCTCAGCTGGAAGCACGAGCCGGTAATCTGGATACCGCTGAGGTCTATTTTAAGAAAGCACTCGATATAGCTAAAGGAACAGATCGAATTTATACCAATACGGCTGCTCTTACCGAGTTGATTGGATTTTACAATGGCAGTGATCAACTCAGCAAAGCGGCGCCGTATATCGACGAGGAGAAAAGTCTGCTGGTGCAAAACAAGGACACGACTTCGGTGATTTTTTATGCCAATCGGTTTTATAAAATAAGGGCTCTTATTGCGGGGGGAGACTATGAGGAAGCCCGGCAATTGCTTCAGGAGCGTAGCGAAGGCCTGGCTAAACTTTCGGGAGTAGAAAGTTCACATATTGAAAACCTGATGTTATCACTCAGTCTGAAGCAGAAGCAATATGAGGCCACTAAGGACAGGAGGTATTTAGAAGAAGCTATGAATGAGCTGGATACCTATATCGAAAAAATGATTCGACAGAAATCTTCCCTTACCTACGATGCTTCCAAAATTTTTTATGGGGATCAGGTTTCAGACCAGATTCCTGTTGCCCTTGATTTGATTTATGAAGATCTACATGAGCATCCTACAGCTGAGAATTATACCCGGGCACTTCGGTTTATGGAAATCAATAAGGGATCAGCTCTTCTGGATGGTCTAAAAGCTTCTACTTTGGCGAAAACCTACGGGGTAGACGAGCAGCTTTTAGTTCAGCAGGATACTATTAAATCGGCACTTGAAGCACTAAATAAAAAATTAAATACCGAGGAAGCCACGGAAACCAGAGCTGCTTTGATCGATCAAGAGCTGGCTTTACAACGGCAGGAAGAAGCTTTAAACGCACAGTTAAAAGAAAATTATCCGCGGTATTATCAGGCCAGCACCCTGTCTTTATCAGAAACTTCAGATTATTACCGAAAGAATTTGCTGGAACCCGGCGAGATGGTTCTTGAATATTTTCTTGCAGATGATGATCTCTATCTGTTGCAGCTAAGCAAAGAGGAGGTGAGTTTACAAAAAATGACGGGGGCCCAGGAGCTTAAAAGCCGTGTAGAGCATTTGTATTTGAGCCTTAAAGAAAGAGCTTCTTATGAAGAAGATATCGATGTTATATCGGCAATACTTTTACCGGAATTGCCAAACTCTCTGAAAAGACTCACGATTATAAGTGATGACGTACTGGGGAGTATTCCATTTGAACTTTTGAAGGTAAATGGTGAGATGTTGATACAATATGCTCCGATACGTTATGCCGGTTCGCTGCAACTGCTTGATGAGCAGGTAAAGCTAAAAACGAATTCAGGTATTACCTGGCTGGGATTTGCACCGGAGTATGCAAATGCTTCCCTCAACACCAATATTGAAGAAGTAACCCGTATTGCCGAAAAAATCAAGGGCGAGGCGGTTACCGGAACGGCAGCTACCAAAGCTCAGTTTAAAAAACAACAGAGCGATTACAGCATATTACATCTGGCAACACACGGGCGGCTTGACGAGATCAACCCGATGAATAACAGTCTGCTTTTTGCTGATACTGATCCCGAAGCAGATGCAGAGCTTAGCGTACTCGAGATATACGGCTTACAACTTAATGCCAGTCTGGCCGTACTTAGTGCCTGCAATACGGGTAGCGGAAAGTATGAAAAAGGAGACGGCGTGATGAGCCTTTCGCGTGCGTTTAACTATGCAGGGGTATCCAGTACTTTGGTGAGTTTGTGGCAGGTTCCCGATAGAGAGACCTCGCAAATTATGACTGCATTTTACGATTACCTGAAAGAAGGCAAAGCCAAAGATGTTGCCCTGCAACTGGCTAAGCAGGAATACCTGAAAAACACCACAGATGAAGCCTTAAAACATCCGTACTACTGGGCAGGTTTTGTAATTAGTGGTGATGTATCCCCGGTGACTTCAACCTCTTATGTTTGGGTTTGGTTGGTAATCTTACTGCTTGCATTTTCGGGGCTGTTCTTTTGGTTTCGAAAAAGAAAAAATTAAACATTTTATGGAATTCCATAATTCAAAACAAAGAATAAAGAATATTTTGCCTTTAGTTTTGAATTGGCCCAACAATGGAAATACCCCCAAAATCTAATATCAGATACCGCATTCTGGCCGGACGTATTTATTTGTGTTTGGCACCCCTGGTGAAGATGCCAACTACTCAATCGAGGGCTTGCCTGCTCTAGTACCGGTGCTATTCTGGTTCTTGATGACTATTGGTACAGAAATTTGGTTTGGAGCTACGATAGGTAATACCCTTGCAGGCTTAAGAGCCATTCCGCAAAATGGAAGAAATCGTAAACTTACTTTTTGGGAGTCTTTTAAAAGGCATTTTTGCGATATGATTGATATGGGCTTTTTCGGTCTGGTTGCAATTATTACAATAAAAAATACGGAAAAACGCCAGAGATTGGGAGATTTATGGGGTAAAACTATTGTTGTTAGAGTAAGGGATTTAAATCAATCTTAATTAAAAATAGGAGTACAACTATGAAACTGGAAACTTATAACAAACGTTTGTTAGCGATTTTGGGAAGTGTAGCCGTGATTTTTCTATTAATTGCGCTCTTTTCGTTTCTCGTGTATGCCATAAATGATATGCGACGAAATAACTATCCCGAGGAAACAGGCATATTATCTGACGAGAAAATAGAAGAGTTGCAGCGTAAACAGAAGAGGCAACAGGTAATCTCTTATAATAACCCGAAACTGGTTGATACCGTCAATTCTATTTATATGATTCCGGTTTCTTATAAGAATCTGGAAGAAGAGGAGGACATTTCCGGATTATTAAACGCTAGGGCAAGCTCGCGAGAGAGTTTTGAAAAACAAGACGAGCGATACTCTACCAATTTTTATGGTAGATTCAATAATCTACTACTGTATGATGCACAATCCCAGACTACCAATAAGCTATTTGAAAAGCGAATAAATTTTAATAACATCCGTACCGAGTATTTTGATGATGATATTTTAATTCTGATTCAGGCTTCTAATTCAGACACCTACAAAGACGGAGTCATAAACCTACAGGACCTTTCATCATTGTATATTTATTCGTTTGCTCTAAAAAAGTTGATGACGATATCGCAAAGCGGAATGGATCTATACAAATATGATTTTCTGTACAACACCAAAGATTTAATTATACAGTTTGGAATAGATAAAAATCAGGATGGTCGCTATACGGAATACAACGAGCCTACCTATATCAAAAAATACACTTTTGAAACCGGGGAGTTACACGATTTAGTTGATGACCGCTTAAGAACCGAACTTCAGAAAACCTTAGAAGGAAGTGAATAAGCCGTTCCATCCTAAAGACTAAAACAATTTTCCGCGACAAACAACCGCATTAGCGCGGGATTCTACATGGCATAGCCAAAATCTACCTGATACCTTTGTAAGGTAATCAAACCTTAAAAGTTCTGCTATGCGTTTTTTTGAACTTGTATTGCTTATAAGCATCACAATCCTACCTTTTTGCTGGAAATTTTTAGCCCGAAAGTTCAACTCCTACTACCTGATTGCCGGGCTGGGCTTTTTAATAATTCTGCAACTGGTTATTGAAGGCTATCGCTGGCAGTTAATCCCGGCGTATGTTTTGGCTCTGATTTTAGCGGTACGCATAAGGTTTGCAAATACTGAAAATCCCTTTCGTTGTTCCGTTCTAAGTGTTTTGCGGGGTCTGGGATTTTTAATCCTGCTGGTACCGGCCTGGCTGCTGCCTTTGGTTTTACCGGTCTTTAAACTGCCTGAACCCCGTGGAGCTTTCGCCGTAGGCACAAATACCATTCATTTAAAAACTAACCGGCCGGAACCAATCACAGAAAATCCGCAGGATAAACGCGAACTTATGCTTAAAGTCTGGTATCCGGCTTTGGCTGTTGATACTCCAGGTGAAATCTACGTTCCCGGTGCCGGGCGCGATGCCTTTGCCCTCAAATACGGTTTGCCTGCTTCAGCCCTCAATTATTTAGATTATGTAAAAACCTACGCGCATCCTAAAGCGCTGTTGGCTGAAGGCCGCTTTCCGGTGTTGATTTTTTCACACGGTTACGGCTCTAAAGCCACAGGTTATTACGCTTTGCTGAGCGAAATCGCCAGCCGCGGATATATCGTGATCAATATGAATCATACCTATGAAAGCCTGGGAACTACTTTTCCAGACGGTAGCGAAGTCTATTTTGATTATGCCTGGCAGCAGCAAATCGCAGCAGATCAAATGCAAACCATAACGCCCATTCAGGAAGCCTTTCGCGATTCACTTTCTTTTGATCAGCGCCAAAATATTGTACGTGATGCCGTGCAGGATTATTTTGAAGGTGATATTCAGGAGCGCTGGGTAAAGGATATGCAAGACGTTTTAGATCGCTTGCCGCAATGGAATAATAAAGGTTTTTTAAAAAACAAACTGAATCTGGAACAGATCGGGGTTTTCGGGCATTCGGTAGGTGGCGGAGCGGCCGGAAGGCTTAGCCTTTTTGACAGCCGTATCAAAGCCGGAGCCAATCTCGACGGAATACAGTGGGGTACCAAAATCGACACGGTGTTTCAAAAGCCTTTCCTGTATATTTCGGCAGACTGGCCGGCTGAGCACGAAGATCTCAACGCCCACATCTATAACAAAAAAAGCACCGATTATTTTTATGAGGCCAAATTGTTGAACTCCGGTCATCCCAATTTTATGGATATCCCGTTTATGGTTCCTGTTCCGGCACTGGCGGGCACCGGAAGCATCGATGCAGAAGAAGGAATCGAAATTGTTAGCGATCTGGTGACGCGGTTTTTTGACTTTCATCTTAAAAAGAAGCCCGAAGCTGATCTGCAAGACTTTGCCAAATCAAACCTGCTGGAGTTTCAGGTTTTTAAGGGGGATTCTATTCGCTAATAAATGCTATTTTTAGCGGGTTATATCTAAGGTTTAGCTATGCGCAACATCCTGTTATTGATTTTAGTTTCTTCATTTGTGGTTTCGGCAGTTGCTCAGAAACAGTTTTCAAAACAGCAGGTTGCCGAAGATCTGAAGGAACTCAAAGACTTGCTGATTAATGCAAACTACAATGCGTATGCCTATGTGACAAAGACCGAATTCGATTCGGTTTACGCTAGTTTAAAAGCGGAAATCAAAACAGATTCCCTGAGTTTTCTGGAAACGACCAACCTGTTTCAACGTATGGTCGATGTGGTTAAAATGGGCCATACTTCCATTCCATTTCCTGCTTCTTCTTATATCGAATATGTAAGTGGAGGCGAAAGTGTTTTTCCGTTAGAA
>Ga0098073_1000665_pt1 | contig 11026 bp, 13 predicted proteins | sample 31_taG_FD_75060 | JGI IMG/M metagenome (GOLD analysis project Ga0098073, IMG submission 75060) | Marine viral communities from the Gulf of Mexico - 31_GoM_OMZ_CsCl metaG | ecosystem: Environmental > Aquatic > Marine > Oceanic | place: Gulf of Mexico | collected 2015-07-12
GATTGTTTCGCCATATAATACTTATAAAAATTTAGGGTTACCACCTGGTTTAATCGCAATGCCAGATATTTCAGCTATTAATGCGGTTTTAGATTATGAAAAGCATGATTATTTTTTCTTCGCTGCAGATGCTAAAAAACCTGGTTTTCACAAATTTGCTAAAACTATATCTCAACATAACCAAAATGCTAGAGAATATCAGCAGTATTTATCACAGCAAGGTATAAGACGATAATTGGTGAAGAGAAAATCAGCATATTGTTTACTTTTTTTAATGCTGAGCATCACTTGCTATTCTCAATCTCAAATAAATCAGTTTTTAAAACCTAGTGATACCTTAGATATTCATAGACGTAATGCACTTGTAATTACTGAAGCATCGGTTGTTGGTTTATCTCTAATAGGATTAAACTCTTTATGGTATAATGATTATCCTCGCTCTAAATTTCATACCATAGATGATGCAAATGAATGGAAACAAATGGATAAAATTGGCCATGTGTTTTCGACCTATCAATTAAGCAAAGCAGGAGCAGACCTTTTAAACTGGACTGGTGTAAGTAAAAATAACCAACTTATTTATGGTTCAACTTTGGGATTAGCATTTTTAACAACCGTTGAGGTATTTGATGGTTTTTCTTCAGAATGGGGCTTTTCATGGTCAGACTTTGGTGCAAATGCCATAGGAACTACCTTGTATGTTGGTCAAGAGTTGCTTTGGGATGAACAACGGTTTGTTATAAAATACTCTTTTCATAAAACCAATTTTGCACCTCAACGACCAAATACCTTGGGAAATGGATTGTTGGAAGAAGCTTTAAAAGATTATAATGGCCAAACGTATTGGTTAAGTTTTAATTTGCGTTCGTTTTTAAAAGACGCTAAAATTCCTGAATGGCTTAATTTGGCTTTTGGTTATGGCGCAGATGGTATGCTTTCTAGTAGAGGAGAAAGTGTTGATAATTTGTTTACAAATCAAAACCAATACAGGCAGTTCTATTTAAGTTTTGATGTAGATTTAACACGAATTAAAACCGAATCACATGTTTTAAAAACTATTTTTTCGGTGCTGAATGTTATTAAAATCCCACTTCCAACCGTTGAATTTAACAGCCAAAATAGGCCTGTATTTCGTCTATTCTACTTCTAAAAGGAACATTTAAACGATTAATTTTGAAATATTTAGAAATTCTTGTAATTTTGCCGGCTGAAATTTGATGAAGATTTGGTTTCTAATTTTTCATCTAAAATTCAAAATATGAATAAAAGATTAGTAGTTTATTCGGTTATGCCAATTTTGATTATAGTAATTGTTTTTGGCGCATTCAATAGTAATGTATATGTTGATTTTGCTGACTATTCAGTAAAATGCCTAGATTTGGATTTTAATATTTCTGAAGACTTATCTCCAACCAATTCTGAGGTTGAGGTAGAAGATTCAGAAAACTGTTTTTTTCTACCAAAACTTAATAAATCTTTCATTGGTTTTAAAGAAGCTTTAGCGTTTAAAGAGTCTCGTGGTGATTATTTCACAGTAAATAGCTATGGTTATTTAGGAAAATATCAGTTTGGAAAAAATACTTTAGAGCTCATAGGAGTTTATAATACTGACGAATTTTTAAATGATCCGGAATTACAGGAAAAAGCATTTATTGCTAATGCTGCTCGTAACAAATGGATTTTAAGAAGAGACATTAAACGTTTTGTTGGGAAACATATAGATGGTGTTCTAGTAACTGAATCTGGAATATTAGCTGCAGCTCATTTAGCTGGTCCAGGAAGTGTAAAAAAATATTTACGTAGCTATGGCGCAATTGGATTTGCTGATGCTTATGGAACTACCATTAGAAATTATATGAAAAAATTCTCTGGATACGATACATCTTTTATCGTAGGAGATAGGGAAGCGAAAGCTATTCTATAGTCAATCTTTTTGAATGATGAATATAGCTGGCCTTTTATGAAGGTCAATTGTAGTGCGTTTCCATTGGTCCACAGTTTTGGTTTTAATGTATTCCGTAGGTAATGTAATATCACAGGCGACACAAAGTCTAGTTTGGTTTTGAAGAACAGAGCAGATGTCTTCTAGCATTTTATTGTTTCTGTATGGTGTTTCAATAAAAATTTGAGATTGATTCTGTTCAAATGATAAGCGCTCTAGTTGTTTCAATTTAGCTTTGCGTTCGCTTTTGTCAATGGGTAAGTAACCATTAAAGGTAAAACTTTGACCATTCATTCCGGAGCTCATAAGCGCTAATAGAATCGATGAAGGTCCGACCATAGGGATCACTCTTATATTCTTTTGGTGCGCAATTTTAACGATTTCCGCTCCAGGATCAGCTATTCCAGGACAACCAGCTTCAGAAAGCAAGCCTACAGATTTTCCAGACTGACAAGCTTCTAAAAAAGATGGAAGCTCGTTAGGCTCAGTATATTTATTGAGAATATAGATTTTAAGTGAGGCTTGAGATTTTCCGGAGCTTATTTTTTTAATAAACCGTCTAGCTGTTTTTTCATTCTCAACAATATAATAATCGACAGACTCTATGATTTTTTTTACTGAGATAGGTAAAACCTCCAGAGGAGCATTATCTCCTAAACGGGTTGGTATTAAATATAAATTTCCTAAACTGTCTTGCATTAATGAGTTACTAATTTTTTATAAACAACGTTGCCATTATTAAAGTCTATGCGAATCAGATATAATCCTTTTGAATAAGTTTTAGTGCTGATTTGAACAGTACTATTAGAAAATTCATTGTATGATTCTATTAGTTTCCCATTAATATCAAAAATTGATATTGCAGATAGATTGGTGGTATTTTTAAAATTGAAATTTACAACATCGGAGGTTGGGTTTGGCTGCATATTTACCATAGAGTTATCAAACTCACCAACGCTAAGATTTCCAGGAATAATCTTATAGATTGTGCCTGAGGTGATGCCAGCAATATAAAGTTCACCAGAGACGTCTTCTCCAAAAGCAGTCCAATTATTTCCATTATATGGTCCTGAATAATTTATGGTAAAATCTCCACCATCAAAATCGATGGTACCAATTTCATTGCTGCAATAATCTGCAAAAAAATAATAACCATTTAGATATGTGTTTGTGGTGCCTCTATGTACATAACCTCCTGTAATTGAGCATTTAAAATTTCCACTTGTGGTATGAGTATATTCTGCAATTGGAAATGTTAAAGTATTCATTGCTGGACAATTTGTAATATTAAATTCGGCTGTTCCTTCATAACAACGCCAGCCAAAATTATTTCCAGAGGATGAACCGCTAATCATATTTATCTCTTCATTAATATTTTGACCAACATCACTTATCCATAAATTTCCATTTAAACTATCAAACGAAAATTTCCATGGATTCCTCAAGCCATAAACCCAAATTTCATCTGCAGCAGCGCCATTTGAAACAAAGGGATTGTCTAAAGGGATCGCATAATTATTGCCGCCAGAAGTGTTGTTGATGTCAATCCTTAAAATTTTACCCCATAAATTACTTAAATTTTGTGAATTATTATTTGGATCACCAATACCACCACCATCACCAGAGCTTATATATAAATATCCATCGCTTCCAAAGGCTAAATCGCCTCCATTATGATTAATTTCAGGTTGAGAAAAGGATAAAATAATTAATTCTGAAGTATTATCGGCAATATCAGGGTTAGCACTCACTGAAAACCTTGAGATAACAGTGTCTCCTACGAGATTGATATAATTGACATAGAAGTAACCGTTAACATTGTAATTTGGATGAAAAGCTAAGCCCAATAGACCTCTTTCGTCATTATTTGTTTCAATGACTAGATTATCAATATCTAAAAAAGGAATCGTGTTTTTAGAGCCATCATCATTTAATATTTGAATATAACCATCTTGTTCAACTATAAATAATCTGCTGTCTCCAGCATTTTTGATACTAACAGGTTTTATAAAGCCTGTGCCAAAACTTTCTATGGCTATGTCTAACTGCGCGCTAATATTTAGAGAAAAAAGTAGACAAAAAACATGTAGGTATATTTTTTTCATTTAATTAGTTTTTTGGGTATCGATATGCGAAAAATACAAAAAAAATATAACTTGAAGACGATGAGAGTATTACCTCTCAATCGAAGTTATGTTTTTAGCTATGTTGTGACACGCTAAATCCAACATTTGATAAACATGTTCAAAGCCATTAACGCCTCCATAATATGGATCTGGAACATCTTTTAAGTTAAAGTTTTGAATTTCATCTAAAATGAATTTAACCTTAGCCATGTCTTCCGGTGTTCTGGCTAATTTTATAATATTTTTATAATTTGAGCTATCCATAGAGTAGATAAGATCAAATTCATCAAAATCTTCAGGTGTAAACTGTCTGCCTCGTTGATTGGTAATATCAATATGATGCTTTTTGGCTACATCAATTGATCGTCTGTCAGGCAATTCATTAATATGATAATTACTTGTTCCAGCGGAATCTACAGAAAAGGAATCTTGTGGAAGTTTAGATTTTAAAATACCTTCTGCTAATGGTGAGCGACAGATATTTCCCAAGCAGACCATTAAAATTCTCATTACTGAAAGTAGTTAAATGGATAGCTTTTTGGTAAGGTCTTCAACATACTTTCTAAACTGTTTATCGGTTGAAGATAAGTTGTCTACAGTTTTGCATGCATGAAGAACAGTGGCGTGATCACGTTTTCCAATTTGAGAACCTATGCTGGCTAAGGATGCTTTGGTGAATTTTTTAGCAAAAAACATGGCCAATTGCCTAGCTTGCACAATGTGACGTTTTCTAGTTTTAGATTGTAAAGTGTCAACATCCATTTGGAAATAATCTGACACTACTTTTTGTATATAATCTATAGAAACTTCTCGTTTTGTGTTTTTTACGAACTTCTCAACGATATCTTTTGCAAGACTAATTGTAATTTCTTTTTTATTGAAAGAGGACTGAGCAATGAGTGAAATGATAGCACCTTCAAGTTCTCTGACGTTGGTTTTTATGTTTTTGGCAACATAATCAATCACATCATCATCCATTTCTACACCATCACGATACAATTTGTTCTTCAGGATAGACACCCTAGTTTCAAAATCAGGATTTTGAAGTTCTGCCGAAAGTCCCCATTTAAATCTTGACAGCAAACGTTGTTCAATATCTTGCATATCAACAGGAGCCTTATCACTTGTTAAAATTACCTGTTTTCCGTTTTGATGCAAATGATTAAAAATGTGGAAGAACACATCTTGAGTTCCTGATTTTCCTGATAAAAATTGTACGTCATCAATAATTAATACATCAATAATTTGATAAAAATGAATAAAATCATTTCTATTATTCTTTTTTACTGAGTCTATATATTGTTGTGTGAATTTTTCTGCCGAAATATAAAGAACTGTTTTTTCAGGATACTTGTCTTTAATATCTACACCAATTGCATGTGCTAAGTGTGTTTTTCCTAAGCCAACACCACCAAAAATAAGTAATGGGTTAAATGAGGTACCACCAGGCTTATTGGCAACTGCAATTCCTGCATTTCTTGCTAAACGGTTAGAGTCACCTTCTAAGAAATTTTCAAAATTGTAACTTGGATTTAGTTGAGATTCAATTTTCACATTTCTTATTCCTGGAATTATAAACGGATTTTTTAATTCAGGATTTTTATTGTTAAATGGTACATCAACGTCTTGAGCTTTTACAGAACTTCTATTTGAACTCGGAATTCTCTCAGTGAAAGGTTGTTTATTGCCATAGGTGTTTTCCATTTTAATAATGTAAACAAGTTTGGCAGTTTCCCCAAGCTCTTTAGTAAGAGCAACTTTTAAGATTTTAACATAGTGTTCTTCAAGCCATTCGTAGAAAAATTTGCTAGGTACTTGAATGCTCAGAGCATTCTCTGTGAGTTTCACCGCTACAATTGGTTCAAACCAAGTTTTATATGCTTGCGGTTGAATATTATCCTTTATAAATTCCAGACAGTTATTCCATACCGATTGAGCAGTTACATTCATTTCGAGTTGTTAAATTTTTAAGTTAGTTAGCAAGTCAAAAACAAAGAGAAATTGGGTAAATCTCTGTGTGTTTTTATCTGTGACAAATATGTGAACAAAATTCTAAAAAAAAAAATTCAAAACCATTGAATTTTAAGTTTTTTTTTCTCATGTTTAATTCCTGATGAATGTACAAAATTATTTTTAAAACCATACTAGAAAATTGATGAACTACAACGAAACTAAGATAAGAGTGAGATATGGAGAGACCGATCAAATGGGAGTTGTGTATCACGGTAATTACGCGCAATACTTTGAGGTTGGACGTTTGGAGTGGTTGAGAGCTTTAAATATTTCATATAAAAAAATGGAAGAGGATGGTGTAATCTTACCTGTTGTTTCTTTGTCAATAAAATACAAAAAATCAGCTTGTTATGATGATGTAATTAATGTAAAAACTCAACTTGTAAAAATGCCAACCGCATCCATAGAATTTGAGTACGAAATTACTAATAATATAGGTGAGATTTTAGCTACTGCAACGACGGTTTTGGCATTTATTGATAAAGCTACGAACAGACCAATGCGATGTCCTAAATTTATTTTAGATAAATTAGGTTAGTTCTGTAATCTCGATTTCAAATAAATTTTCAAAAATTTCGTAAATCTTTTCTGATTCTTTTTTTCTCACCGAAATTTGTATTTGGCAATCCAATTCTAGATTTTGATCTACAATTTTAAGTTGCTTTTCTTTGATAATTCGCATAACCTTATTCATGTTTTTATAATCGAACTTGATAAGATAAGTTTTGTTTATGGTTTTAGTCACAATTTTAGAACTTTCCAATGCAAGCTGAGCAGCAGTTTTATAGGCATTAATTAAGCCACCTACACCAAGCTTTACACCTCCAAAGTATCTTACAACAACAACCAATACATTGGTTACATCAAAGGATTGTATTTGTCCGTAAATAGGCATTCCAGCGCTGTTGTTAGGCTCGCCATCATCATTAGCTCTATAATTTAGGTCTTCAGTTCCAATTTGATATGCATAACACCAATGTCTTGCAGTGTGATGTTGTTTTTTTAATAACTCAAGTTTAGACTTCACATCATCTTCTGATAAAACTGGAAAAGCATATCCAAAAAACTTACTGTTTTTATCCTTAAAAAGAACTTCCTGGGAAGCTTTCGTTATCGTTTTGTATGTGTCTTTTTCTATCAAAAATTTAAAATAACTCTTTTTTGGTTTCAAATAACAATGTAACGTCTTCGATTTTTGGAACTAAATTCCAAGTATGAATTCCAAGTTTTGAGGCTGACTCAGTATTTTCGCTTAAATCATCAATGAATAAACATTCATTTGGATGCAAATGGTTTTCAATTAATACATATTCATAAATAGAAGGACCAGGTTTACTTAAATGAATTTCTTGTGATAGATAAAATTTGTCAAAGCAATTTTTAAATCGTTCATATCGCGCTAAACTCATGTTAATGATAACTTGTTCAATATGCAAATCATTCGTGTTACTTAACAGAATTAGTTGATATTTTTTTTCTTCCGCTAATCTTTCTATAAACTCCAGACGATGCTCTGGAAAATCTAGTATGATGGCATTCCAAGCTTTTATAAAGTCTTGAGACGCTATATTTGGAAATTTTTTGTTAAAATGAGAAACAAATGTTTCTGTAGAAATTAAGCCTTTTTCATATTCAGAGGCTATATGGAGCATGTCAAGGCTGATGTCTTCAGGCATTCCTAATCTTATAAGTTCTCTCTTTATGGCTGGTTTATCGAGATTAATAAATACATCTCCAAAATCGAAAATAATGGTTTTAATTGTTGACATATATTTTTAATGTATCATCCAGTAATTGTTGCTCATCAATTAGTTCGCCTTTACATTTTGGTGCTTTAATGCCTTCTCTAAAATCAGATTGACCAATAAAAACTCTTGCTTCATCCCAAAGACCGGAATTCATAAAAAGTTGAAGTGTTTTTGTTCCACCTTCAACAATGACCGAATTAATATTGGCTTTGTATAGTAAATTACAAATGTTATCAGCAGAAGATTCTTTTATTAATATGGTTTTGGCGTTATCATCAAAGACTTTAAAATCTTTAGAAAGCGTTTTGTTTTTATCTAGCACTATTCTAATTGGATGCTTTCCTTTCCAATCTCTTGTGGTTAAGCTAGGATTATCCTCTAAAACCGTATTTGTTCCAATAAGAATAGCTTGCTCTTCAGCTCTCCATTTATGGACTAATTGTCGCGAGTATTGATTAGTTATCCAAACAGGTTGCTTCACTTTTTTATGTAATGGTGCTATAAAACCATCTGCAGTTTCTGCCCATTTTAAGATAATATAAGGCCGTTTTTTATTATGAAATGTAAAAAAGCGTTTGTGATGCTCTTTACAATCATTCTCTAGAACGCCAACAGTAACGTTGCAACCAGCTTCTTTTAGTTTGGCGATTCCTTGTCCTGAAACTTTTTTATTGTCGTCAACACAGCCAATAACCACATTTTTAATTCCATAATCAATAATCAAATTACTGCAAGGTGGTGTTTTTCCGAAATGCGAACAAGGCTCAAGTGTAACATAAAGAGTCGCCTCTTTTAGGAGTGATTTATCTTTAACTGAATTAATGGCATTTACTTCAGCATGAGCTTCTCCATAAGGACTTGTATAGCCTTCTCCGATAATATTTGAGTCGTGAACAATAACACAACCAACCATTGGATTTGGTGCTGTGGTGCCTAATCCATTTTTAGCAATGTCTATGCAGCGAGATATGTATTTTTCGTGTATCTTCACCTCACAAAAGTAAGACTAAAAAATCGGTAATTATAACATGATTATTAGAGAAATTCAACCTAATGATAATAAGTCTATTGAAGTTATAATAACAAATTGTTTTGAGGAGTTTGGTTTACCAACAGTTGGTTCTTCTCTTGAAGATGATGATGTTAAGAACATGTTTGAAGGATTTCAAGGTGATCGAGCAATTTATTATGTTGTAGAGGATCATGGAAAAGTGTTAGGTGGAGGAGGAGTAAAGCAACTAAAAGGTGCTTCACAAGACACTTGTGAGTTACAAAAAATGTATTTTCATCCTGATGCGCGAGGTAAAGGTTATGGAAAAAATATGTTTGACAAGTGTATGGAAGCCGCTAAAGTATTTGGTTTTAAGCATTGTTATTTAGAATCTGCCTCACAACTTAAATCTGCAATTCAATTATATGAGAAAAACGGATTTAAACACCTCGATAAACCACAAGGAAATACAGGACACACTATTTGCGGTGTGTATATGCTAAAAGAACTATTATGATATTAAAATCTCTGCGTACCTTTTTTAATGATGAACTTATAGGATATTACCCTGATACTGAAATTGAGTCGTTTTTCAATTTGCTTTCTGAAGATATTCTCAACTTGAAGCGCATCGCGATCTCTCAGAATTTATACGCGGTTGTTTCTGGAAAAAAATATGAAAGATTCCAAAAAGCAATTGTTAAACTCAAAAATTATGAACCCATTCAGTATATTCTTGGTAATACCAAATTCTTCGCATTAGTCTTTGATGTAAATCCTTCAGTGTTAATACCACGACCAGAAACTGAAGAACTAGTGAGTTGGATTATTGATGATTGTAAGGATAGGCAAGACATCTCTGTTTTAGATATAGGCACAGGAAGCGGTTGTATAGCTATTTCTTTAGCTAAACATCTAACAAAGGCAAAAGTTTATGCTTTAGATATTTCTGAAGATGCTTTAAAACTTGCGAAGTTAAATGCTACCAAAAATGAAGTAGACATTGAATTTATTGAAGCAGATATTCTAGATTGCGATTTAGGCAATATAAAGTTTGATGTCATTGTTTCAAACCCACCTTATGTTCGTGAATTGGAAAAAGAAGCCATGAGTGCTAACGTGTTAAATCATGAGCCTCATTTGGCATTATTTGTTAAAGATGACGACGCTTTGTTATTTTACAGAAAAATAGCTGAAATTTCTGAAAACATACTGAAGCCAAAAGGTCAGTTATATTTTGAAATCAATGAAAGTTTAGGGGAACCGACCAAAGAATTGTTGGCTAATAATAGTTTTAATAATATTGAGCTAAAAATGGATATCTTTGAAAAAGATAGAATGATTAAAGCGATAAAATGATGAACGATTTAAAAGCTATAGCTGTATTTTGTGGAAGTAGTGAAGGAAATGATACTAAAATAATTTCTGAGGCAAAAGCCTTAGGTAAAACTCTGGCGAAGGAACAAATAACCTTAGTCTATGGTGCTGCAAAAATTGGTATTATGGGAAACATCGCACAATCTTCACTTGATCATCATGGAAAGGTAATTGGTGTGATTCCTGAATTCTTGAAAATGAAGGAAGTCGTGCATCTAGGCTTGAGTGAATTGATAACCACAGAAAACATGCATGAACGTAAGTTGAAAATGCATGAGATTTCAGATGGATTTATTACACTTCCAGGTGGTTTTGGTACGTTTGAAGAACTGTTTGAAATTATCACTTGGGCACAATTAGGCTTGCATCAAAAACCAATTGGACTTCTCAATATTAATGGGTTTTATGATGATTTAATAAGCATGCTAGAGACCATGGTTTCCAAAGGCTTTTTAAAATTATATAATTTGGAGTTATTAATAATTGATAATAATATTGATAGACTACTTGATAAAATGAGAAACTTCAAACCTCAAGACGTTCCAAAGTGGTTAAAGGCTGATAGAACTTAGTTTATAAACTGATTCAACGTCTTAATCTTCAAATCACTGAGAGTTACCGCTTCAGTTTCTAATTCAATTTCAAACGTTACATTAGGAAGTAAGTCGAAAAAATTATCACTAAAATGCCCTTTTTCTTTAGTAAAAAGAAATACATCTTTTTGAAGAGTAGAGCTTGATAATTTTATCTTAAATCCAGAAGAAGTCTTTGTTATTTCTTGATTGATTTCAGCTTGTTCAAGTTTTAAGTCTTTAGGCTTTGCTAAATA
>Ga0098073_1000666_pt1 | contig 11025 bp, 21 predicted proteins | sample 31_taG_FD_75060 | JGI IMG/M metagenome (GOLD analysis project Ga0098073, IMG submission 75060) | Marine viral communities from the Gulf of Mexico - 31_GoM_OMZ_CsCl metaG | ecosystem: Environmental > Aquatic > Marine > Oceanic | place: Gulf of Mexico | collected 2015-07-12
GTTGCTTGTCTAATTAAGTTTTGTGGGCATACTCTCATTCAAGCTGAACAATGTGCTTTGATAGCACATAATAAAGGTGAATGCCAGATTGCATCTGGTACATTTGATGAGATCTATACCCTGATAAACACATTCCATGAATTGGTAGATATAACTTGTGCTATAGAGCCTTATGAAAGTAATTTGCATAGACGCATCTAACAAACCTGATAAAATACCTTTTGAAGAATGGGTAGAAGAAGGTACAGTGTATACAGTTAAAAGAATTGTATCACTAAAAGTACAAGATAAGTTTGGATATGAATTTGAAGAAGTTTCTTTAAGTCAAGAATGCTTTCCTTATGAATTCTATGCCGCAGAGAGATTTATACCAATAATTACATCAACAAGTGCTGAAGAACTAAGTAGACTTATAGATGAAACAGAAGCTTCATCTGAAGATAGTGACTTAAGTTCATTAGAGTAAATTTAAATTATTTAACAATGGAAAAACTAATAAATATATTAGGTTTAATAGCATCTATGTACCTAATTGCATCCTCCTTTTATACAATATACTTTTATTATTTATACGCACAAAACCATGATTTTATTAGTACTTTAATTGTAGGACCTTTTATTGTAATTTTAAAAGGGTTAGTTTTTCCTTTTTTTATGTAAGGTTATGAGTTATACATTAGAAGAAATTATTAAAGAAGCCCAGATTCTTGTAAAAAGTATATCTACAAAGAAAAAGAAAAGAGAAAGAAGCTATTTAGATAAAAGAAACTATTTAATCAGTCTTTTATATTTCAAATTTAATTTAACAGAATCTAAAATTGAAGAGATACTTAATATAAATAGATTAACTATTCATTCTGCTAAATGGCAAGCATTTCAATTAGTTAATGCAAATGATATTAGTTTTATAGCTAATGCCAATGAGTATATAATAAAATATCCTTTTGATTTTCCAAAGAAAAGACTAGTAAAAGAAAGTAGAAGAAAATCAGTAGTTAGTGTTATGTTGCACAACAATATTTACAAAAAATTAAATGCTTATTCTAAAATTAATAACGTAAGAATTGATGTTGGAGCAAGTGAATTATTAACTAGAGCTCTTAAGATATGGGTAGAATGAAAGAACTTTTTATTAATATTATGAACGCAAATGAAGGCGTATTACCAGAAGAAATAACTTCTAGTGATGTTGCCCGCATGAGAGACATGCAAATTTATGAGTGGAAAGAGTACACACGTAGATTAAAAGAGAAACAAGAAAAAGAAAAAAATGGAATAATAAAATAGTAAAATGGAATTGGTGGTTATGGTTGCGTCACTTATAGTTTTGACGTACATATTATCAAAAATAAATGATTATTTAGATAATTGATTATGAGTTTAATTGAAAATGTTACTAGAAAGTCTATGAAAATTAGACCTTCTGGTAGATCTACTGACTTTATTTCTCCAAGCTTTGGACATGGTTGTCTATATAATTGTAGCTACTGCTATATGAAAAGACATAAACCAACAGGGCTTAGTATTGCAATAAACATAGGTGATATACTTGATGAAATTAACCGCCATGCCTGGTTTGATACAACAGAAAAACCTAACCAAACACATGATGAGTATATTACCTATGATATTAGTTGCAATGAAGACTTTGCTTTACATGCTAAACACCACAGATGGCAAGAAATATTTGATTTCTTTAAACAGCATCCTAAAGCAATGGGGTCATTTGCAACTAAATATGTTAATGAAGATTTGTTAAAATATAATCCTGATAATAAAATTAGAATCAGGTTTAGTTTAATTCCTACAGAACTTCATGATTCTTTAGAGCCTAATACAACAAGTATTCTTAGAAGAATAATGGCTATTAATAAATTTATAGAAGCAGGCTATGATGTGCATATCAACTTTAGTCCTGTTGTAGTTTATGATGGTTGGTTAGAAGATTATTCTGATTTATTTGCTTTAGTTAACGGTATAGTTAAAAAAGAATATAGACCTCTAGTTAAAGCTGAGGTAATCTTTTTAACTCATAATGTAGCTAAGCACCATTATAATTTAGAAAATGAGCTAGGAGGAGAAGAATTACTTTGGCAACCTGACGTACAAGAGAGCAAGCAATCTCAATATGGTGGCTCTAATATTAGGTATAAACATGATTTAAAAGCCCAATACATTAAAGAATGGACAAAGCTACATGATCAGATTATACCCTGGAATAAAATCCGTTACATATTCTAAATGAAAAGCATTTTAAAAAATAAAAAAACAAAAAACCTTATTACTGAAATTTGCAAAGAACATCATGAGATGTGCAAAGTAAAAGACAGAAGTATGGCTTATTTATGGTATATGTATACTAAAGGAACTAAGAGTGGTGATTTTCAACCGTTTATGTTTTTAGCAGAAATTAAGGTATTAATTTATTTTAATTATCTAGAGTCAGAGCAGAAAGATAATTTAATAAATATGATGATTAGTAATGATGAAGACAACTTATATATGGTTGCTTTAATTATCTTAGAGCTCCGAAAACAAAGAATTAAAGAAAAGGGTGTTTTTACTCCTGAGAATATTAATTACAAAGATTTATCCTATGTACCGCATGTTATTAACTTTGATGAAATGGGGAAAGCGTTAAAATCTAGATATACTTTTAAAGAAGATGGATATTAAGCAAATTAATTTTAAAGACATTAAATGTAATGTTACAAAGTTTTATTATAAAAATGATAGAACCGCAATAAAACTAATTGATTCTGAAGACGGTATGCCTGTGCTAACAGCAACAGTTAATTTACCAAATGAAGATATAAATGAAGATGAGGTGTTAATTAAGTCTTGGTCAGAAAATGAAGGTATAGAAGAGATATTAGTAAAAGAAAATATAATTGGTCCTAAAATTAAAGATATACCCGCAGGATTTGCAAATGCTACTCTTCATAAATTATTGATATGATTTTCACTAGTGACGAAGATATAGATATGGTAATACTTGCCATAGAAAATGGTGACTATGAAGATGCTATTAAGTTGCTAATAGAAATTAAAGAAGAAGGTAAACTTTAAACCAAAACAAAGATGAGTAAGATAGTATTAATAATAAGTACATTGCTAATTCTTAGTTCTTGTGATGTCACGTATGACGAAGAAAACAAAGAATTACAAAGTAGAGAAGTAAATTGTGTAACAGTCGTAGATGTTTACACAGGTGATACTATACAGCTTCTATTTAGAGGTAATCCTGGTAGAGCAGATAGAGCTTATAAAATTAAGAAAGATGATTGACAAATGGCTTAAGAAGTTAGAGTTAACTGATTGGACAGTTGAATTAGAACCTTTAAATAATGAACAGGTTCTATGTGATTGTCCACCAGAAGACTGTTACTTTGTAGGAGTCAAGTATGATTTAGATACTAAACATGCAGTAATATATCATGACAGAGATCTAACCGAAGAAGATATAGTACATGAATTATTGCATGTAAAGTATGCTGATTGGTCAGAAGACCAGGTAAATGAAGAAACTAAAGCTTTATTAAATGAATGAACAAGAATTAATAGACTTAGGGTTTTCAAGAGTAGATATTCTTGACTCTGAAAGTCAAAATGGATATGATTACTATTTTTATATAAAAGAATACTGTGATGGTCTTAGTTTACACAGCATAGATAGCACTGATGTTAAAGATGATGTATGGCCATTATCCTCACATGAAATTCCAGCAATAAAAATTGTAGAAAAAATTCATTTTGAACAATTTATAGAAATATTAGATAATATAATTTGTGAATAATGTTTACAGGTAGATTTATTAAGAAAAATGGTAAACTTAAGTATGATAGCCCTCAAGATAAATTAGCCTATGAACTATTTATAGAGAAATTACAAGAGGGTCAAAAAGTTGAGATGTATGTGGATCTAACAGATTCTAATCACAGTCTTGCTCAACTTGCAAAAGTACATGCATGTATTAGAGAACTAGCAAAAGAAGCTGGATATACTTTTGACGAAATGAAAACATTAGTTAAAAGACACTCTGGATTATGCTATGACACAGAAGGCGGAGAGATTTGTAAATCTTTTGCTGAATGCAGTAAAGAAGAACTAGCTTTAGCTATTGAATCCTGTGTATCAATAGGTAGAGATAATTTTAATATGAATTTACAATGATTACTTTTCAGAAGCAGCTTTGATGTCTTCTGCAGTAACAGTTTTCTCATTGAAAAGATTATTTTCAACGGCTTGTTTTTCTATTTCTGCTACTAATAATGTTAAAGTGTATAAGATTCTTTGTTTATCATTAAGATCTTCATACTTCTTTTCCATTATTGCTTTAACTAAATCAGCAGATTGCTTTTCATCAGCATCTTGAGCTTCTTTAAAAAGAATAAACATTGCTGCTTTACACATCATATAAAAGTTCTTATTTACTTTTATATCAAGTATAGCATCATCTTTCATTTCTTTAACTGTAATTGATTTAGTTTCTTCTGACATAATATTAATTTTAAACAAAAATAGAAAAAAAATGGTAATAAGTGAAATTAAACAAAAATTGTTTGAAAAGTTAGAACCAAGTGGATGGGGTAGAGTATTTAAATCTTTTATATTTAGTTCTGATTTTGATGAGATATTAAGTAAATTATATAACTTATCTAATGCAGACAAGAGATTTACTCCACCTCTAAAACAAGTATTTAGAGCTTTTGAAGAATGTCCTTATGATAAACTTAAAGTAATAATTATAGGTCAAGATCCGTATCCAAAGCTAGGTGTCGCAGATGGTATATCTTTTAGTTGTAGTAATACAAATAAACTACAACCCAGTCTAAAATTTATACTAGAAGAAATAAATAGAACTGTATATAATGGTCATGAAGTTAGTACAGATGTAGATCTTAAAAGATGGGCTAACCAAGGCGTACTTATGTTAAATACAGCTCTTACGGTTGAAGTAGGTAAAATAGGTAGTCACTATGACATATGGAAAGGCTTTACTGCTTATTTATTAGATACATTAAATAATTACAATCCAGGATTAATTTATGCATACTTAGGTAAGAAAGCTGAAGAATGGTCTGCATTAACTAATGATGATAATAATTATAAGTTTTTTGCCAAGCATCCTGCTTCTGCAGCTTATAATGGTTCTAAATGGGATAGTGATAATTTGTTTCTTAAAATAGAAAGTATAGTTGGAAATATTTATGGTGAAAAAATAACATGGTGATATGAGAGAGGTATTCCAAAAAATATTTAGTAATGGGTTAACTCCAAATAGCTTCTATATCTTAATCTGCATTAAAGAAAAGATTGTTCCTGATAAATCTGTGAATAAAGAACTTGAATGTAGTAGATTGAAAGCGGATAACTGGTTAACCCAAACATTGCAATTAACCGATAAAAGCATTATCTTTATAACGGAAATTGATGGATACTTTAAAAAGAGCAAAAAGAAAACATCCAAGAGTTTAATGGGTCCAGATTTTATGGACAGAATAAAAGATTACGTAGAAGTATTTCCTAATAAGAAATTACCCTCTGGTAAATATGCTAGAGTTCCTGCAAAAAATCTTGAGAATGCTTTTAGATGGTTCTTTGAGAACTTTGATTATGATTGGCAAACAATTTATAAAGCAACTGATAGATATGTTACAGAATATGAGGGTAGGCAATATGCTTATATGAGAAACTCTCAATATTTCTTAAGAAAACAAAATCTTGATAAGTCTTTTGAATCTGAACTTGCTAATTATTGTGAGTACATACAGTCAAATCCTGATGATGAAATAGATTACTTTAAAGAACTAATAGTATAATTATGGCAGAATTATTTAATGGTGCAAGAGCTTTGTTACCAATTAGTGAAAGGCAGGCTTTAGAAAAAGCTATACTTAAAATGAAATCACGTAGGCAAGGCACTTTACCATCATTAATAAGTGCTTGGCCTAAGTTTAATGATGCCTTTTGTGATGGATTAGAATGGAGAACAATTACCGTAGTAGGTGCAAGACCTGGTACTGGTAAGACTTTATTTATGGAGCAGCTTATTTCTGATATTATAGATATGAATCCAAATGAAGATTTTAGAATTCTAAAGTTTCAAATGGAGATGGTTGATGAAACAAGTGGTATAAGAAAATTTAGTTTACAAACTGGAGCTGATTATAATACTTTAATGAGTAAAGGTGGAAATCTAATTGATAAGTCTATCTATGAAAAATGTTTGCAGTACTATTACTCTACAGCAAATAAAGACATTGTAAATGTAGTTTATGATGCATGTACTGTAGATGAAATGTGTGCTACTATACATTATGAAATGGAAAGACATAAGAAAGAAGATGGTACATATACTAATTTATTAGTAGGTATTGATCACTCTGCTTTATTTAGAGTAGCTAAAGGTCAGAGAGATAAATTTGAAATGTTAGGAGCATTAGGAGAAGCATTGACAATGATGAAGAAGAAATATCCTGTTGCATTTATTGTTTTAAGTCAGCTGAATAGAAATATTGATGACCCAAAAAGACAAGAAGAAGGTTCATATGGTAATTATGTACTAGATTCTGATATTTATGGTTCAGATGCTTTGCTACAGCATGCTGATATTGTAATGGGTATAAATAAACCTTCTATAAGAAAAATAAGACAATATGGTCCAGAGAAATTTATTATTGAAGACCCTGATGTACTAGTATTTCATTTCTTAAAATCAAGAAATGGTATGACTAGAATTAGTTTCTTTAAACTAGATAGACAAGTTATGAGAATAGTGGAAATAGACACTCCTCCACAAGCTGTAAAACAAAAAATAAAAGTAACGTAATATGAGTACAAATAGTATTAGAAGAGAAAAAGAGAAAAATTTCTATGTGCAACACATGGAAACATTTAAAAAATTAGGATTAGCAGATCCTATGTTTACAATAAAAACTGCATTTTTTCAGAAAGGTAGATATGGTAGAAATGTTTTATTCTTTGAGTGGGAACTTAAAAAAGGTGAAGACATTTATATTGAATTCTATGATAATGTTACAGATGGTAATGGTAAAGTCATAGATATTGTACCTATGAATGAAAATAGACAGTTGTTTAAGTATAAGTATAATCCTTATTTCTTTGAGGAATATGAACAAAAAGAAAGCATGGGTAGTGATGGTAAACCATATTTTAGTTATACAGTTCCAGCAAATGAACTTTTAGCTATTACACCATCAGGTGATGAAATTAGTTACGCTCTATATGAAAAGAGAAAAGAAGAAGAAGGTAAAGTAGATGATAGCTTACCAAAATTACAGAGTTCATTGAGCATTTTTCCTGATTTTGAAAAACAATACCCAGATACTAGATCTGAAGTTGTGTCTGAAGAAGACGATAGTCTTAATGCATGCACTATAAAAGATTTAGCAGCCATTCTTTGGAAAAAACCAGTAAGTAATAAAAAATGGTTAAATGATTTAATTAGTAATTTATGAGTGGAATAGTATTACCAACAAAAAAAGTAAAAGCAGAAAGAGTAAATCCAAAAAGAATTGTAATTTATTCTAAACCTAAAACAGGTAAGACAACTGCATTTGCTGGTCTTGATGATAATTTAATTCTTGATTTGGAAAATGGTGCTGAATATGTGGAAGCATTAAAGATATCCATTAGTAGTCTACAAGAATTATTAGATGCAGGAAAAGCAATTAAAGAAGCAGGTAAGCCGTATAAGTACATTACTGTAGATACTGTAACTGCATTAGAAGAAATGATAATGCCGCTTGCAATAAAGCTCTATAGACAAACTCCAATGGGTAAAAACTATGATGGAGATAATGTAACTACTTTACCAAACGGTGCTGGATATTTATATATTCGTCAAGCTTTCTTTCAAGTTTTAGATTTTATTGATAACTTAGCACCTACAATCATACTATCAGGTCATATAAAAGATAAAGTGGTTGATGATAAAGGTGAAATGGTTATGGCCGCTAATATAGATTTAACGGGTAAAATAAAATCTTTAATTTGTGCAAATGCAGATGCTATTGGATATATGTACAGAAAAGGTAACAAAGTTATTTTGTCTTTCAAGACTAATGATGATGTTACTTGCGGTGCAAGACCAGAGCATTTACGTAATGAAGAAATAGTAATTTCTGAAATGAACAATGATAAATTAGAATTTCATTGGAATAAAGTGTTTATTAACAATTAATAATTTAAAAACAAATAATATGGCGTTAAGTACAACAGACCTTGGAGGTGGTGGCAATAACCTACCAAAAACTATTAATCCTGGTAATCATACATTAAAGATTAATAGTATAGAGTTAGAAGATTTTAGATTTATTGAAAATGCAAAACATCTAGTAATACATGTAGAAACTAAACCAATTGAAGGTTTTGAAGGTTTTGCAATTGATAAAGATAATCCTGAAGCCGGTAACTATAAAGGTCAAATTGGTAGAGTAAAAGCAAGTCAATATGCATATGCAGATGGAGAAACTAAATCTGGTATTAAAATTCAAAGAGATAAATCTATTATGATGTTTTTACAAAACTTTTGTAAGACATTAGGTTTGACAGAGTGGTTTATTGCACAAGATAGAATGCATGAGACTATTGAAGATTTTGTTAATGAGTTTAACAAAACAGCATCTTTTAAAGATAAGTATCTTGAATTTTGTGTTGCAGGTAAAGAATATATGAATAAGTCTGGTTATATTAACTATGATATGTGGTTACCTAAAGCAGAAAATGGTAAATATGCACTAGCAAATGAATCTGATAGAGTTATTGCATATAATGAAGCTAAGCATCTTAGAAAGCTAGAAGTTACTGAAGTAAAAAGCTTTGGAGATGATGATGAGTTTGCTCTTCCTAAGAAGAAAGGCTCTTCTACAGACTTTTCATTAGATTAATTTTATTTATTAACTAGGGGGAATGTAAAAGTTCCCCCTAATATTTTGTGCTATGATTTCTACTAAAAATATAATTTATGATTTAGACAATGTACCAGAAGGTTGGGTTTTTGAATACTATTTAAAATTATCTGAAAAACTATCAGGACAAAACATTAAGATGAAATCTATTTTTAGTCCTAAAGATAAAGTACCTTCTATGTTTATTTATTTAGATGATAACAATCAATATAAATACAAAGATTTTTCTTCAGGTAATGGTGGTGACCGTATAAGTCTTGTTAAAGATTTATTGAACTTACCAAATAGAAACTCTGCAGTATTAAAAATCTTAGATGATTACACAAAATATATAACTGATAATAATTACTCTATAGAAGAATTTACTCCTCAAAGTAAATACAGAGTTAATGACTATGAAATAAGACATTGGAATAACTTAGATCAAAAATATTGGAGTGAGTATTTTATAAGTTCTAAAATACTAGAATATTATAATGTACACCCTCTAAAATTTTATAGCATGGCTAAAGATGATGATCCAAATAGTCTTATAAGAACAGAGAGAAATTATTTGTATGGTTATTTTAGAGAAGATGGTACACTATATAAAATCTATCAACCAAAACAAATAAAGAAAAAGTTTATAAAAGTTACAAATTATATACAAGGTAAAGATCAATTAAACTATGATAAGCCTTATCTAGTAATTACATCTTCCTTAAAAGATCTTATGACTTTTAGAAAACTAAACATACAAGATGCCGAGGCTATTGCACCAGATAGTGAGAATACAATAATTCCTGATAACTTTCTAGAACCTTTAACTAAAAGATATAAGAAAGTGTTTGTATTGTTTGATAATGATGAGCCCGGTATAGTGTCTGCTAAAAGGTATGAAGAGAAATATGGCTTTCCTTATATTATACTTGATATGGAAAAAGACTTGTCTGACTCCGTGAAGAAATATGGTATAGCTAAAGTTAAAGAAACTCTGTTTCCTATTTTAAAAGAAAAATTATGAGTTGGTTATATGAAGGTACAGTATTTACAGATAAAGACATACCTGAAGGTGCTGTTGGATTTATATATGAAATAGATGCTATTATTGATGGTAAATCTGTTAGATATATAGGTAAGAAAAACTTTTATTCTAAAAGAAAAAAAAGGTTTGGTAAAAAAGCTTTGGCTGAAGTAACAGATAATAGAAAGAAAAAGTATTCTATTGTTGTAAAACCTAATTATCAAAATTATTATAGCAGCAATAAAATTTTGCAAGATGCCCACAAGGCAGGTGTTCCTATTAAAAGATATATGGTTAAAATATGTTTTTCTCAAATTGAATTAACATATTATGAAACTAAGTATCAGTTTATAAGAGGAGTCCTAGAAAAAGAAGAATACCTAAATGGAAACATACTAGGTAAATTTTACAAATTTAAATCTTAAATATTTATGACTGAAATTGACATGACAGCAGCTTTAATTAAGCTGGCTGATGAGGGTATTACTGCCATACAAATATATTATGAGGGTGGTGGAGACAGCGGTTGTATAGAATCTGTAAATTTTATTAAAGATAAAGTAGATACTATTGAGCAAGCTGAAAAAAATTTTGATGATTGGAAAAATATAGAACGTTTTGAATATAATGATGAACGTATTGAGGCAATAAAAGATTTTGCAGAAGAAAAAATTCTTAATAATATAGAAGATTGGTGGAATAATGAAGGTGGCTATGGTGATTTATTTATGTTAGTTCCTTCTGGTGAATATAGTATAAAAAATAGAATAAGAATTACAGAAATAGAAGATTATATTCATGAAGGTAATATGATTGAAAAAACAGTAGAATAATGGCACATCCTTTACAGCATGCTGTATCTTCAGCAAGAAAATTTGGAGGAGTACCTGAAGATTATTTACACATTCATGAATGGTTTGATGAAACTAAAGCTTGGTATGGTCATAGTAAACATAGACTATTCCGACATCATAGTGAAGGTATTTTTGAATGTGAAAGAGTCTTTGGTAAAGTCTTCCTTAATTCAGATAATAAAAAAGTATATACTAGATATGTTGGTGAACAACGTGTAAAGGAGGATTGCAATA
>Ga0098073_1000667_pt1 | contig 11007 bp, 7 predicted proteins | sample 31_taG_FD_75060 | JGI IMG/M metagenome (GOLD analysis project Ga0098073, IMG submission 75060) | Marine viral communities from the Gulf of Mexico - 31_GoM_OMZ_CsCl metaG | ecosystem: Environmental > Aquatic > Marine > Oceanic | place: Gulf of Mexico | collected 2015-07-12
AATATGCAATTGTTGATTGGAAGTTACATTATATAAGATATCTTCTATACCACTTAACCATCTAACTTTTACATAATCAATGATGGTATGATTCCCTAATCCAAAAAATTCTGAGCCTGAATTCTGACTCGTGTAACCCTCTCCATTAAGTGTGTACCTATATTGTTTATTCCCATTAACTGAAATTTCTATCCAAGAACCGATTCCCATTCGGTTGGTTGTTGTTCCTTCTAGCGTTACTTTGAGCCAATTATTCCCCTCTGAATTTGTGTTTACCCAAAGAAAATTATCTCTTGGTTCTTTATTGAGTACTGAAATATCAGGCAACCCATCATTATTTATATCTCCAATAGCATTGGAAAAGCTCTCTGCTGTATCATTTGAAAAACCAGCATTTGTAGGAATTGTAAAAGTCCCTGTGCCTAAATTTTCGTAAAATGCTGAGGGCAATTGCCCGTTTGTTCCATCTCTCATGCCACTTACATAAAGATCTAAATCCGTATCATTATCAGCATCCAAAAATACAGCTCCCCATGCTACACTATTAAAAGTTGTGCCTGTAGAATTCGCCACATTGGTAAATGTTTCATCTCCATTGTTTCTTAAAAAATAGTTCCCGCTCGCGGTATTGGTAATATAAATATCTAAATACCCATCATCATTATAATCATCAATAGTTGTAGACATTGCGTCCATTATGATATTGGTTCCAGAACTAGCACTTACATCTGTAAAGGTCCCATTACCATTATTTTTGTATAATATATTAGACGTTGTGAACCTGTCATTGGCAATGTAAATATCTTGCCAGCCATCATTATTAAAATCAAAAAAGGAGGCACAAAAAGATAAATGGTTTGAGCTACTAATACCAGCAGAATTACTTACATCAGTAAAGGTATTGTTACCATTGTTTCTGTAAAGTAAATTTGGTTGAAGTCCATTGGCAATATCTCTATTGCTTAAAAACAAGTCTAAATAACCATCATTGTTATAATCACCCCAAGAACCTCCCCAAGATTGCATTGTTGCTGTCGAAATCCCTGATGTAACTGTAATGTCAGTAAAATTCATATTACCATTATTAAGGTATAATCTATTCGATGCATTATTACTAACCACAAACAAATCGTTATCTCCATCATTATCAATATCTACCCAATTAACTTGTCTAGTATCATTTAAATTATCCAGAAGATTTAAGCTAATCATGCTTAATGTCCCGCTATTATTTTGAAAAAAATAAACCGGATTCCCATTACTGGAAGCAAATGTTAGATCGTCCCAGCCGTCATTGTTAAAATCAAAAAAAGAAATACCTCCAACGAAAGCACCCATTCCGTGCGACACATTAATGTTTTGGCTGGAAGAGCTTTCAGTAAATGAAATTTGTGCAACGATACCTTGAGCAAAAACTAATAAATAAATGCTGATTAGTATTTTCTTAATTTTCATGTTAGATCATTTATACATTTTATAATTTGATTAGTCCCATGATAAATTGAAGGGCAGTTAGCACTAATAAACTTATGTGTATTTCCATCGAACTTTTTAAAAGCTTCAAGAACTTTTTCACCATTAAAATCTACAAAAGCTAATCTAAAAAATAATTCTTCTTTTTGAAAATAAAAATCTGTAGATGGTAAAAGTGCCACACTGTAATTCTCCAATAAAAAATCTGCCAATTGATTGCTATTTTCTATTCCAAGAGCAAGAAATTTATCTTTAAAATTTTCAAAACCAATCATCATGTAAAATGCTCCTTGAGGTTTTGTACAATCAATTCCTACACTTTTTAGACTTTGATAAACAAACTTTGATATAATTTCTAAAATATAAGAACTTTCTACCACATAATTTTTTAAAGATTCTTCAAATTTATAAGCTGTAATTGCTGCATACTGAATTGGCGATGCCACTGCACTAAAGGTTTCGCTAAACAAAGAGGTATAAAGTGTTTTAAGTTCGCGCAATTCAGTTGGCAAAGCAACAAATCCTAATCTATATCCACCCGCAGAAAATACCTTGCTCAAGCCACCAAATACTATTGTTAATTCAGGATAATATTTTGCTATACTTGGAGTGTATTCCAGGTTAAAATTAACTTGAGAGTATATTTCATCAGACAAGACAATGACATTATATTTTTTGCAAATTAACGCTATGGATTTTAATTCCTGATCATTATAAACAGCTCCAGTTGGATTATTTGGCGAATTAAGAATTAGTGTTTTTTGAACTTGCTTATTGATTTTGCAATAGGCCTCTAGTACCTTAGCGGTTAACTTGAAATCATTATTTAGTTGAGTTTCCAGTATTTCATAGTTTCCGTTCTTAGATTTAATTTGAGGCAAATAACTTACCCAACTTCCTTTTGGAATTAAAAAAACGCCTTCTAGTATCAAAATGGTTTGATACAATAGCTCTTTACTCCCAGGTCCAATAAAAATGCTGTCAGGATCACATTCAATCCCTTGATGATTATTCAAGAAATTACTGATTTCGTGTCTTAACAACTCTAATCCATTAGTTGGCAAATAATTATTGTCTTCAACATGATCTTTTAATGCCGTTGTAATTGAACTATGAATAGGAAATGGTGATTGACCAAAACCAAAATGATAAATTATCTTTCCATCACTTCTTAATTTTTTGACTTTTTGGTTAATAGCCAATGTTGAGGAAGGTTTTAAGTCCTGAATAAACTGATTTACTTTAATCATAACAAAAAAGGTAAAAAAAAGAGCTTCAAAATTGTGAAGCCCTTTCTTATAAATTATTTTAATAAATTAAAGTGCAGTGAATTCATAATTAGGATTCCCTTCCTCATCAATTGTAGTTTCAATTAGAAGAACCCATTTATCCATATCCATTATTACATCATATACTTCAGATACTCCATCAACCTCAACAATTAATATTACTTCCGTTCCAGCATTATCGTCCCACCAATCATCAATAAAAACTGTACTAAATCCTTCAGGAGGATAAGCTTCAAAAGTTTCAAAGGAAGTAACACCGAGAGAAGCCGCGATAACATCACCACCAAAATCTTGGTTTCCAGTAACCAAATATATGTCATAATCATAAAAAGAATCGGCCCATGAAATTGAAACAGTTACAGCAGGAGGCACATTGAAAATTGCCTTATTATCTACCGCTATAAGAGAGCCATTACTAGCATTATTGACTGTTACCACATAAATACCGGACGATAAAAATGTTATATCAGTACTTCCATAAAAATCCCCTGCTAATATAGTCGCTTCAGTAATATTATAATCTACTCCAGACACAGCAGTACCTCCATCTTTAGTAACTCTAAAAGAAACTGTTATATCATTAGGTTGAGCATTGTTAATTCCAACTTCAATCGGAATAGGCGCATTACCTGGGACACTTCTGGTTATTTCTGAAGCATCATCGGTTTCAATAAAAACTGTGCTTTGCTGTGTAAATTGGTTAGATTCTATATCGTTATAGTCATCTGTTCCAATACATCCTACCATAAAAACTAATGGCAATACAAGTATAAACTTGCAAACGTATTTTAAATTTTTCATAATCTTTTTTTATTTTAATTTAAATGAAATTCTACCAAATACATATCTTCCATTAAACCCAAATTGTGAGGTTCTACGTGAGAAAATAAATTGATCTCCATAATTACTTGCTGTTGGTACCTCATCTGGATATACGTCTAATAAGTTATTAGCTCCAACAGTTAAGCTTAAATTGTCACTAAGAGCATAACCAATAGATAAATCAGTAACTATTTTTTCTCCATATATAACAGGTTCTGCTGCCGATTCAAAATCAGGATCATTTACTTCACCGAAATAAACATTACGTAATAAGAAGTTCCAATTACCAGTTTTGTAGTTGTTGGTTAAGTTAACTTTTGTTCTGGGCATAGCAGACTCTATAAATCCTTTTGCTCTAGCATCCAAAACTTCTTGACCTAAAACCTCTACGACATCAGTAACTTCAAACTTTCTAAAAGAAGCGGCTAAGCTATTGCTAAGTGATCCTTCTCCAATACCCATTTTGTGATCTACAACAACATCTAAACCAGAACTCTCTAAACTATATGAATTCATAAAGAAAGTAGCTCTGCCTGCTGCTGCATCTGCAAATATCTGCTGTACTTCAGCGTTTTGCCCAGATGCACTGTAACTTCTAGTTTGAGAAACTCTATCATCTACATTAACGATATAACCGTCAACCGTAAATTTTAAACCAGCAGATGGGACTTTTGCAGTAAAACCAAGGCTGTAATTATTTGATGTTTCTTCTTTTAAACCTGGAATACTTAATAATTGTGCTAATCTACTATTATTTGCAAAGGTTCCCACTTCATTCGGCACACCTGCTATAAAAAGCGTAGCCGTAGCATTGAAATAAATTTGGTGTAAATCTGGCGCTCTAAATCCGGTACTTGCAGCACCTCTAATTGCTAAATTGTCTGATACTTTATAACGTGAAGCCAATTTCCAGTTAAAGGTATCTCCAAAATCATTATAATCCTCATAACGAACAGCTGCACTTAATAGGAAATCTTCTGTTATATCTGCTTCAACATCAAAATATCCAGCATAGCTATTTCTGTTTTGATCTAATGCATTTTCTGGTCTATAACCTGGAAACACCTGAGAACCTCCTGGTACTAAACTCCCAAAATAACTATATTGCTTATCTGCATCTGGTGTTGATGCAGTAACCACATCTCCATATATATCATAGCTTGCCCAAGAAGCTTCTTCACCAGCTATTAACTGATAGTTTTCAATTCTGTATTCTGCCCCAAAAGCAACGTTCAAGCCTTCAAAAATATCATCATACTTTTTAGAAATATCTAAGTTGGTTGTGTTTTGAGCAAATGAAAATCCTCCAGCTTCAAACTCCCTTGGTGTAGATGCCAAAAGGGTAGCGTTTGCAGTGTTTTTAATTGTAAAATCAAAGCTATTGGTCCCATAAGTGTTGCTAAAGTCAACATTCCAATCACCTATCATACCCTTAATACCAGCAGCAATAGATTTGTCAATTACTCTTGATCCTATGTGAGGTAAAAATCCGTTTTCAAGAGCTGCTGTAGTTCCTCTACCATCAGTATATGCTGGTCTTCTAAAAAACCCAGCTGAAAGTCCATCTCTAAAACTAACCCCACCAAAAGAATAAAAAGTAGCTCCATTGTCATCAACAGGTAATTCCATGTTCATCATAAATTTACCGCTACGTAATTTAGATTGACCAACTTTCATTCTAAAATCATCCCTAGAAAGTCCTCTTTGTCTCAATTCATATTCAGTAATTGGTTGTGCACCTCCAGGTCCAGCGTCAGAGGCGATAATATCTAAGAAGTCGTCGCCATTTGCAATACCATTATCGTAAACAGACTGTAAGCTAGAATCTAAACTAGCAACATATGCAGATAAAGCACTTGGATTCATGTTGAAAGCTTGATCGTATCCTAACATTCTTGTAGCTACATCAAACATTGTATATATAGGTTGCTGCATAGAATCAGTTCTATTGGTAGCACCTCTATTTTCCATTGAACCTGTGAAGTTTATAAAACCTCCATTTTTACCAAGATCCAATCCATAATTTGCTGAAATCTGAAATTGCTCACCATCAATTCCTCCTTCATCATACTGCTCTGAGTGTTGACTGATGTTTGCTCCAGAGTTTACAAGTAAGTTTAATTCATTAGTGTTTTTTCTTAGAACAATATTGATCACACCAGCAATGGCATCACTACCATATTGAGCAGCAGCACCATCTCTTAGAACCTCAATTCGTTCAATTGCAGCTGCAGGTAATGAATTTAAATCTGTTGCAACAGATCCAGTTCCTACAGTTCCATTAACATTTACTAACGATGATTTATGTCTTCTTTTTCCATTTATCAAAACCAAAACTTGATCAGGACCTAAACCTCTAAGTGAAGCTGGATCCACGTGATCAGTACCATCGGCAACCGTTTGAGGAGTTGATGTAAACGAAGGTGCTACATAGTTTAAAATTTCGTTCACTGTAGTTTGAGGTCCTTGAGTTGTTAATTCTACAACATCAATGACATCAACCGGAACTGGTGAATCGATAACGGTTCTACCTGTACTTCTAGAACCAACTAGCACTATTTCATCTAGTGCAACGCCATCTTCAAGAGCAACGCTAATACTTTGTGCAGAATTAACATTAATCTCTTGGGTTGTAAATCCAACTGAAGATACAACTAAAGTGGCTGGAAAAGCATTAACGTTAATATTAAAGTTCCCATCAAAATCTGTGGTTGTCCCATTTGATGTTCCTTTAACAACAACGTTTGCACCAGGTAATGGATTACCAGTACTTGCTTCTGTAACCGTTCCCGAAACTGTACCTTGTGCAAAAGCACACAACGGAAACATGACCATCAAATACATGAATAGCCTTAAACAGTAAATTTGTTTCATAATAAATTTTTATTGATTAGTTATGACAAAGTACTAATAATCTGTTATCTATGCAAAATATCTTACAAAATTATATTATTAAGCAAAGTCATTAGTCATAATAAAAATGAAATAACTACTTAAAATTAATCTGTAAATCTATTATCTTATTAAATTTGCACATCTAAAATTTTACTATGTATAGAAGTCATACTTGTGGTGAGTTAAGAATATCAGATTCCAATAACAAAGTAACCCTTTCTGGCTGGGTTCAAAAGTCTCGTGATAAAGGATTTATTGTTTGGGTAGATTTACGTGATCGCTACGGAATAACTCAGTTGGTTTTTGATGAAGAACGAACTCCAAAGTCCATCATGGAAAAAGCTCAAAAACTTGGTCGTGAGTTTGTCATTCAAGTTAAAGGCACTGTGATTGAGCGTGCTTCTAAAAACCCAAATATACCAACTGGCGATATTGAAATTTTAGTTTCTGAAATGACCATCTTAAATGAAGCTTTGCTTCCTCCTTTCACAATCGAAGATAAAACCGATGGTGGTGAAGATATTCGGATGAAGTATCGTTATTTAGATATTAGAAGAAATCCAGTAAAAAACAGTTTAATTTTTCGTCATAAAGTCACGCAAGAAGTCAGAAATTACCTCTCTAAAGAAGGCTTTATTGAAGTAGAAACTCCATACTTAATAAAATCTACTCCTGAAGGTGCAAGAGATTTTGTTGTTCCTTCAAGAATGAACGAAGGACAGTTTTATGCATTGCCACAAAGCCCACAAACCTTTAAACAACTACTAATGGTTGGTGGCATGGATAAGTATTTCCAAATTGTAAAATGTTTTAGAGACGAAGATTTACGTGCAGATAGACAACCAGAATTCACTCAAATAGATTGTGAAATGGCCTTCGTTGAACAAGAAGATATTTTAAATGCGTTTGAAGGATTAACACGTCATTTACTCAAAGAAGTAAATGGGGTTGAAGTGGAAAAATTCCCAAGAATGCTTTATGATGATGCGATGCGTTTGTACGGAAACGACAAACCAGATATTCGTTTTGGGATGGAATTTGGAGAACTAAATGAGGTCACACAACACAAAGATTTTGGTGTGTTTAATTCTGCCGAATTGGTTGTTGGTATTGCTGTACCAGGAGGCAATACTTATACCAGAAAAGAAATTGACCAACTTATTGAATGGGTTAAACGTCCTCAAATTGGCGCATTAGGAATGGTATATTGCAGATGTAATGACGACGGCAGCTATAAATCATCAGTAGATAAATTCTACGATCAGGATGATTTAGCTAAATGGGCTGAAGTCACTGGTGCAAAAGGCGGGGATTTAATTTGTGTACTATCAGGACAAACAAATAAAGTAAGAGCGCAATTAAGCGCTTTACGAATGGAGCTTGCAGAACGCATAGGATTGCGTAAACCAAACGAATTTGCTCCACTTTGGGTTATGGATTTTCCGCTGTTGGAATGGGATGAAGAAACAGAGCGTTATCACGCCATGCATCATCCATTTACTTCTCCAAAACCTGGTCAGCTTGAATTATTGTCAACAAATCCTGGAGATGTAAAAGCCAATGCTTATGATTTGGTTCTAAATGGAAATGAAATTGGAGGTGGTTCTATTAGAATTCACGACAAGAAAACTCAAGCCTTAATGTTTGATTATTTAGGTTTTACTGAAGCAGAGGCGAAAGCTCAATTCGGATTCCTTATGAATGCTTTTGAATATGGTGCTCCTCCACATGGTGGATTAGCATTTGGATTAGACAGATTAGTCGCAATACTTGGAGGTCAAGAAACCATAAGAGATTTTATTGCTTTCCCTAAAAACAACGCAGGGCGTGATGTAATGATTGATGCTCCTGCTCCTATTGATAGCAAGCAATTAAAAGAACTAAATTTAAAACTAGATTTATAAATCTTTGATAAGATATATTTAAAACCTGTCAAGCTTAAAATACCTGACAGGTTTTTTTCATACATTTATTCAATGTCTAAAAAAGAATATGTGAAGCGATTTTTAATTTGGAAATACAAACGTGTTTCTCAACGCAACTTTATTCTTATTCTAAGTGGCATTGTTGGTCTTATCGCTGGTTTAATATCAGTGTTATTAAAGAATATAACCTTTGGAATTTCTTGGTTATTAGAACATACCATAATATTTTCTCAAAACAAGATTTACTTTATTTTGCCAGTAATTGGTTTGACATTGGTTTATTTTTTTGTCAACAAAATTTCAAAAAGACCTTTAGAACCTGCAATACCTTCCATTTTATATGCGCTATCAAAAAAAGATGGTAAAATAGCATCCAATAAAATGGTTTTACCCCTCATAACTGCGCCTCTAACCGTTGGGTTTGGTGGATCAGTAGGGTTATTAAGTCCAGCAATATTTTCTGCATCTGCTGCTAGTTCAAGTCTTGGGAAATTGCTTCATATCAATCGAAAAACAAGAACGTTACTCATAGGTTGTGCAGCTGCTGGTGTTATTGCAACCAGTTTTAAATCACCACTTGCTGCAGTCATTTTTGCGATAGAAGTTTTTAGCCTCGATTTAACTTTTGCGTCCTTATTGCCTTTGCTTATTGCATCTTTAACTTCTATAATTACATCCTACTTTTTTGTTGGAAATGAAATCCTTTTCAAATTTCAAGTATCAGATACGTTTCAGGTAAAAGACACTTTATTTTATATCGTTTTAGGAGTCGGAACAGGAATTGCTTCTGTTTATTTTTCTAAAATTTACTTTGCCATTTTTGCTTTTTTTAATCGTTTTAATACACGTCTAAAAAAATTAATTGTTGGTGGTTTTGCCATAGGTGTTATGCTTTATTTTATACCACCTTTATATGGTGAGGGGTTTAGTTTTATAAATGATTTACTTGAAGGCAATCACCTTTCTGCAATTGGCACGACACCTTTTGATACATATTTAGATAACATTTGGGTTGTTATCGCATTATTATTTGGTATTACAGTTTTTAAATCAATTGCCATGACCACTACTTTGGCCGCTGGTGGAACTGGTGGAATCATCATCCCAACATTAGTTATGGGAAGCGCCTTAGGCAATGTTGTTGCCAAAATTATTAATAATTTAGGATTTGATTTTCATGTTTCGGAAGCAAATTTCACTTTACTTGGTATGGCAGGACTAATCGCTGGTGTTTTACATGCGCCATTAACAGCCATTTTCTTAATTGCTGAAATTACAGGAAGTTATGAGCTGTTTGTGCCTTTGATGATTACTGTTGCCATGTCTTTCATTTTAACCAAAAACAGTTTAGAGCACACTATTTACACCAAAGAACTAGCAGAAAAAGGACAATTGTTAACCCATGATAAAGATCAAAGTGTATTGACTTTAATGAAAATGGACTCCGTAATTGAGGATAATTTTGTCAAGCTAAACCCTGAAATGACGCTTGGCAAAATGCTTCATGATGGCGTGGCTAAATCAAACAGAAACTTATTCCCAGTAGTAGATGAAGATGATAATTTAGTTGGCATAGTCCTTTTGGACAGTATTAGAGATGTCATGTTCGACCAATCTTTATATGAAACAACTACGGTTGAAACTTTTATGCGTAATCCTCCAGAAATTATTAGTTACGAAAAAGACTCTATGCAAAAAGTGATGCAAAAGTTTCAAGATTCAGGTGCATGGAACTTGCCTGTACTTAAAAATGAAAAATATTATGGCTTTGTGTCTAAATCAAAATTATTAACAGCCTATAGAAGAGAATTAATTAATTTTACCTCATGATGAAATATATAATTTGGTTTTTCTTTATAGTCTCAGTTGCTTGTATTGTATCAGGTTATTTCTTAGATGTATCTTACTCCCAAAAACTTATTGGTGGTGGTGTAGTTGTTTTATTTTTTGTGGTTTTCCCACTTTTTTCTTATTACAGATGGAAAGACAAAAAAGTCGAGGACTATATGATTACCAAGGAAAATATCGACAAAATGCGAAAACACGAAAAATAATTCTCTTAGTTCAAATTTCGCTTCTCAATAAAAAACCGTTTTAAAACACCAGAAGCTTCTTCTGCAAGAACTCCACCCATCATTTTAGTTTTAGGATGCAACTTTGTTTTTAAATTGATGCATCCTCGCTCCTCATCTCTGGTAGCATAGACTATCTTAGAAATCTGACTCCAATATAATGCACCAGCACACATTTGACAAGGTTCCAAAGTCACATAAAGCGTACAATTGTGCAAATATTTACCTCCTAAAAAATTCGCTGCAGCTGTAATGGCTTGCATTTCGGCATGTGCAGTAACATCATTTAAGGTTTCTGTTAGATTATGAGCCCTTGCAATAATTCTATTTTCAATCACAACTATAGCTCCAACTGGTACTTCACCTTTATCAAAAGCCATTTCAGCTTCCTGAAGTGCTTTTTTCATAAAATAAGTATCATTAAAAGGATTCTCCATAAGCGTAAAAATACAATTTCATCTTGTACATTTGTAAACTGATGCAAAAATTATTAGACACTATACAATCACCAGTAGATTTACGTCAACTTAA
>Ga0098073_1000670_pt1 | contig 10966 bp, 15 predicted proteins | sample 31_taG_FD_75060 | JGI IMG/M metagenome (GOLD analysis project Ga0098073, IMG submission 75060) | Marine viral communities from the Gulf of Mexico - 31_GoM_OMZ_CsCl metaG | ecosystem: Environmental > Aquatic > Marine > Oceanic | place: Gulf of Mexico | collected 2015-07-12
GTGTTTACCCCTACATCAGCTGTGTTGTAAATCACGTTAAGCAGTTCAAAAGGAACAGCAGGAGCACCCCCCTGGGGAGTAGTCATAATAATTCTGTTGTTGGGATCCAACCCTTGTCTTGACATTTCCCGTTTAAATAATGGCATGACATCCCAACCCATATCTTTCATCCCCATGTGAAGATAAAGTTTGGTATCAGGACGACCGACAGCAAACTTGGCAAATGCACTAATCGTAATATCAATTCGTTTGCGGAATTGATTACGGTTACCATTGAAGACAATAAAATCGTCTTCGTTTAAACCAAGTTGTTTTCTTGCTTCTTTTTTGTCAATAGGAAAGAATTGGTTTTGAGTTAAACCATGGGGGATCACGGTGACAGGCTTTTGGAAGCCTGCATTAATTGTTTCTTGTGCTCCAAATTCGGTATAACAAACAGCAGCGTCCCAGTTATCAATGGTATCTAGCAATCCTGCATACCATTCATAAGAATCCATGGGATAGTAGCCCACGAATTTAAATTTAAGTTGTTCTTTTAAATCTTGAATACGTTTCCATTGTTCATTGATAATCCAGATGTCATTAATAGTACAGATAACATCTGGTTTAATGCGTTCAACAATTTCTCGAATGCGATCTTCACCAAAAGGCGCTTGTTGAAACCTGTTGGATGCCGGATATAAATAATACTCTTGTTGAAGAGGAGTTGTATCACCGTGCCAATTACAACCAAGCACATGAATTTCGTAATTACCAGTTTCCTTTAGTCGTTTAAGGACATTTTCAGAAACCCTGGCAAAACCAGTAGTTGCTACTACATCACCAATCCAAAGAAGTTTAGATTTGGTATCAACCATTTGTTTTAATTAACTTCAAATACTATACTCATTTTTTAAAAAAAATGTGCCATAATGCGATATCAACTATTCCGATAAAAGCCGTATATCAACTATTGCGATAAAATGACCATTAAAGAAGCTCTGAAATCTGAAAAGGACGTTCAATAAATAAACCCATATCTTTTTTTTCATCTGTGGTTGAATTTAATTTTTGTTTAAACATATCTTTGATAGCAACTGGATCAAAATCTTTACCACAAGTATACAAATCAATAGCTGCAAAATTGTATTCAGGCCAAGTATGAATAGAGCAATGAGACTCAGCAAGCAAAGCCAATAAGGTTACACCTTGAGGATCAAATTTTTCCCCAATCAACCTTAAAAGTTTTGCGCCTATTAAATGCAATGCTTCGTACATGATACACTCAAGACGATCATAGTCATTTAAAATTTCAGGGTCACAGCCATGAATATCTAAAATAAGATGCTTGCCGTTTTTCAAAATTCTTCCTCGGGTGCTTCTATATTTTGATTGCTCTTATTAAAAAGAGTTTCTCCATACATACTAATCCACTTTTCTTTATTTAAACCAACTTCAATAATAGAAGGAAAATCTTTGTATTTTTCCCCATTGCTTGCCCTAGGAGCAATGTTATTAACTCTAAAGCCTCTTCCTGTCGGCATTTTATAAACATTTAAATCTAGTTGATGGATACAGATATCTAAAAGCAAAGATTCAAATCTGCTACGGCCAAGTATGTTTGTATTGCTACCACGAGAAAACTCACAATAGCTGGCATACAACCACTTATCAGAATTTTTATAAACAATATCAGTACCACCAGGTGCAAACTTAGCTAAACCAACTGCACTCGAAACACCAGGATCAAAGATTAAACAGTGGCTCATCCAATCCATAATTTGATTGGACTTAAGAATCTGCTCACGATGGTGTTTAGCAAAGAAAGGAACTTTTTTATTTGTTTCCATCAGATATTCGCGCATTTCATCTGCGCTCATATCAAGTAACCAATTAACAAGACCTGGTAACAAAGGAGCAAACTCACCGAACGGACGACCTTTATCATCCATATCAATAAGAGTTTTTTGTTCTGCAGAAGAACCTTTGAATGGTCTATCAAATGGTAAAGTCAAACGACGACGAGCCAAACCAGAAGTTGGGTCAGTAGTTTGGATAGGCTCATTAGCGGTAATAATTACAAGGCCATTAAATTTAAATGGTTTTTGTGAATTACTTTGAAACTTTCTTTCATTACGAATTAAATCTCCACCTGTGATAGCTTTCAGGATAGAAACAGAACCACCATAACGTTCAACATCATTAAACAAAAGAAGTTTTTTCTTATACAAATTAGAAGTTTCAAATCTATTTTTTTCTAAATGTTCAAGACTAGAGATCATTGCATTTTCATCTCCAACTAATGCATGTGCAAGGTTGGAATAAGTAGACTTACCAGACTTACCTGGACCAACAATCTCAACAAATTTTTGAATCTCTGAATGACCCAAGAGAACTGCACGAAGCCAAGCTCTTAAGACTTGAGTGCGACCCCAACTGTTTTCTTGTGTGTTTTTAAGCCATTGAATAATAGGTTCACAATCTACGTTTGGATCGTAGTCATAAGGCAATTGTTGAGTCAAATAAAGATCACGATTAAAATCAAAAAATTCTTTTGTGTCAACATCTAATATGCCATTAGTAAATAAAAGTAAATCTTTATCTTCATACCAATCTTCAAATACCAAACTAATTTTGAGTTGCTCAACAACATCATTGATCATATTCATGCCATAACCATTTGGCAGACTACCTTTCAATAGTTCTAAATTCTGCTTAACACTTCCTTTGATTTCAATATCAGAAAGCTTAGACCAAAGTCCTTTTGATTTATGTTCGTACATTAAGAATGCATTTTCTTGCTGGCTGTACTGCAAATTACCTTTGTAGATTTGTAATAACAACTCAGTAATTTCATTGGAAGAAGAATTTCTTGGTCGTTGTCTTTTACCTGTACCTTCTTTAGGTTTACTGGTGACCTTAAGATTATTTTCTTCAAGATGAACTTGTTCTAATACTTCAGCCATGTCAGATAATTTAGATAAACGATCAAGATCTTTGTCATCAATGGGCAAAGCTTTATAATCTTGTGGCGGCTTCCAGCCTCCAAATTCTTTTGCGTAATGGAATATTGTTTTTAATGTTCTACCATTACCTTTTTCAAAAGATATCCATTTTTTATAACATTCACCTTCTTTATATTTATCAGATTGTTTTGACCACTCGTCCCATACGTCTAAAAGGCTATCGTCAACACTATGCAAACTTTGGCCAACAGCAATCCAGATGTCATAATCATCAACACCAACAGAGACCACTTCCCACATGGCCTGAATAGCATCTTGTATATCTTTCTCTAAACCAATTTCACAATTAACAGCAAATGTTGGGCCAATATGACGTGTGATTTGTTTAGCGGGAACACCTTGCTTAACATTTTTATTTGTAATAGCTGCGTATAACCATTCGGGAAGATCAGGCAAAGAGTTTATTAATTCAAATCCCATTTCAGAAGCTGTGTAATAACCATCAGTTTCTGGATGCAAACCCATTAAGACTCCCTGGTGACGAGACCAAAGAACTTCTAGTTTTTCTTTGCCTTCATTTGAATACCAAACGTATTTATTTCTAGTAAAAACTTTTTGTTGATCTCTAGGAACTTTATATAATTTTCTTTCACGGCCCGGCTTACCACTGCAAATAGTTAAAGTTGGTGGTAATGCTTTGTCGAAATCTTTTTGTTTTGCTAAATCAGTAACTAATGAATAAACACTAGATCCATCAACATCCACCCAAACCAAACCGTAGGGTTTGTTGTAAACAGGGCCTGACATAAGACCAACTGCTTTGCAACGACCTGATAAAAGTTCTACTTCGATTTCATCTTTTGTAAATGGTTTGTTTTGCCAACCTATGATATAAGGATCTTTATGACTACCTAAAGGAGTTAATGGCAAATCAATAGGAATAAAATCGAGTCTAATTTCACCTGGCTTGAGTGCTTGTTGGTTCTGGTTGGTCATGAAATTCCTGGGAAGAGAAGAGTCGAGTAGTAAATTTTTTATTAGTTGCTAATAATTCTAGTGCAACATAGAAAGCGTGAAGATGCATTTCGGAAGGCAATAAAAAAATTGAACCATCAGAAGCTTCTTCAATTCTTTTTAACAAAGCACAAATCCATTCCCCACTAGAAATTTCGATTTCCATGGGGACTATTGCAAACATCTCTTTATCCTATAGCCAGGTGTTTAAAAAATAGCTAGGTATTTGTTTCAGTTTTTTTACAAAAAACATGGGGTACCTGGGGATTGGGCAATGCCAATCTAAACCTGTTTTATGGGCTGAAAGCTAAAGTTGGCATTTATTCTTGGCATTTTTAAATTAGATCAGGATCATAAACATTACAGTTTTCAATTTGTTTGTAATACTCTTCGACAATCTTGAGCCAGTCTTTATGTAAGATGTCTAAGAATCGTCTTGATATTTTAAATATTTGTGTTCTTAATGGCGTTGAAACAAGAATTGCAGCCTGATCTACTGTGATCCCTAGCGTTTGTTGGATGGCGATATCGTATGCTGCTAATTGTTTACATGTTTTTTTAAACTTCATGTGACCACCTAATAAGTCACGCCATTCTTGTGAACCCTTTTCTACATCTTTTGGCCAACGTCTTGAGTAAGGTTTTACTGATGTTTTGAGGTCAGCAAGAGTAAGTTTATTGTTAGCAACTGCAATAATATCAGGAGCGCCAGCCCACGAACGTCCCTCGTCATCACTGCCCCATACACGAGCAACGTCATCACCACCGATAGTGAAATTGAACTTTTCCAAAACTGGGGTCTCAGCCCATAGTACTTCTTGAAACTGGTCAAGTACAGCCGGCATACCCTGCCAAAATTCTTGGTACTCCGTTTCAATTTCTGGATTCTTATTGCCTTTAAGATATTGTTCCATTCCATAGTGGATACAAGTTCCTCGATGAGCTGCTAGTTCTTTTTGTCCAGGGTTGGCCTTGGACCACATCTCTAATTTTCTTTTGTTTGCTTCTGAAGCTGTCTCAGAAATAATTGTAGTGACTGATGGAGCTGGGCCGGTAGCAAGTGGTGTTGTGTAATGACGCTTACCATTTAATGTGATACGTGCAGCAGATCTATTTAATTCTTTTAGCTTTTTCATTTGGGTGTGTATATTAGTATTATCTTAACTGATTTTAAAAAAATGACAGGTTTTACAAACGCCATTGCCGTTATCCTTGGCTCCATTTTTTTTGTAAGTGCTGTAGACTTATATCTACATTTCGTTAGATAAATGGCAGACTCTTGGAATAAGTATTTCAATACAATAAAGACTCGCCTGGCTAATAGAAAAGAAGGATTTGAAAAAATTTTTAATTATTTAGATACAATTAAAAACCCTATTATTGTTGAAACAGGTTGCTATAGAGAAGAAAATAATTATGAAGGTGATGGATGTTCAACGCTCTTATTTGATTCTTACATTGATTTCAATGGTGGATTTTTTTATAGCGTAGATATTGATCCCAAGGCATGTGAATTAACTAGAAAAAATACAAAACATGCTAAGGTTACCGAATCTGATTCTATTGAATTTCTTTCAGCACTTGATGGTGAAATTGATTTGCTTTACTTAGATTCTTATAACATTGAAAATTGGAAATTTGATTGGCCTGCTTCTGCACACCATCTCAAAGAATTATTTGCAGTACGCAATTGCTTAAAAAACGGTACTCTTATTGTTGTTGATGACAATATTTCTCAAAATGACATTAGACTTGGTAAAGGGCGTTTAATTTATGAAGTCATGGATTCTTTGGGAATTAAACCATTTTTAGATAGCTATCAAGTTGCTTGGATTTGGGATGATTCAATTTAATTTATTGTGCGAAAAAATTAAATCAATCTTTTATTGCATGCAAGGGTTGTTATGGCCGAACAAAAAGTCCGGCATTCCCCACAAGCATAAAAAATAAATCCATGCAATGATTAAATAAATCATGTAGTATGCATTCATGTTAGTGGTTAAAGAGTCTCAGATGAGTTTATCTACACAAGTAAAAGATTCTGTTACCGAAGCTTCTAAGTTATTGCGCGAAGCAATTGCTTTTGCAGCTCGTTCAGAACATCCGATTGTTTTAGTTTCTCTTTCAGACATTGTTCATAAGTTAGATCAGTTAGATTCTATGGATGAACTCATGAGTCATTTAGATGGAATGCGAAGAGGAGAATACAAAGAAGTCGAATGAACAGGAAAGGTTTGACAAGTTTTTTAAAGACCTAGAAAATTTAATTCCTGAACCTGACTTTATTTTTGTAGACGACATGAGTACTCTGGTTGCAAACGTACCTCCAATTAAAGTGTGGGTCAGACGAGAATATTTAAGAGATTTTCGTGATGGCCATGGTGACTATACGCCAGGATACTGGGTTACTTGTAAATCTCTAACAGGCCGTGCTCTTTATTTTGAAACATATTTAACTGAATATGGTGCGCTTTATGACAAACTTCCTATTAGTGCTTTTCTTGCTTGGGATAGTGACCATCCCGACTGCCCCGTGGATCCTACTCCTGATCTCCCGTTAACAGATCTACAGTTTTGGAATGGATTTGATACTGGTCTTACCATCATTGAAAAGAATTTAATTTATAATATGGAGTTTGAAGTAATGACCAGATCATCTGGCACACTTAAAGGTACTTATTTATTTACAATAGATAACTATCACCCTCATAGAAACGAAGCTGATTTTTATTTTTCAGAAGTACCTGATGAACACAAATCTCACAACATTATTGAATTAGAAAATGGACAGATCGGAGCTTATCCAAACAACCGTTGTCGTATGTTGGATCCTTCTCTTACTCATAATGAATTAAAGAACCCTGATTTCAAAGTTTCAACACGCTATTTTAATGTAGAGCATGCTCCTAAATGGGGTCGGCTCGGTGAAACAGACGACTACTTTTGGAGGACTCCACAAGAAAATGGATCAACACACATTCGACAATTGGAAAAAGATCAAGATAGCCCTGGAGGAAGCAAATAAAACAGATTGCATGTTTTATAAAAGAGCTTGCTCTATTATTGAAACTAAAAGAGATCCATTAGAACATGTGTTTAGAGAAAACAGAAAAGAAATACAAAACAACAAAGAATAAATTACTGGATTATAAGAAAAACTTATCATGTAATAACTGTGGACTCCAAGATCATAGAGTCTTGGAGTTTCATCACTTAAACGATAAAAAATATACTGTTGCAAGAATGCCAGCCAAAGGTTATAGCTGGCAGACTATATTAAATGAAATTCAAAAATGCATTCCCTTATGTAGTAACTGTCATAGAATATTACATTATAAGCAATAAATAAAATGTCTGAAACATCAATTTTTACTCCAGGCTTTGCAGCTCGTTCTAATTACTCACCAATTCTTGGTCCTTATATAGGTCCTTATATTAATACTGGATCAACTACAGATTTAACAAAAACAAAAAAAGAACCAGAATACGAAAAAAAAATTCAATTTAGTTATGATCCTTCTGCTATTCAAGAAGCAATTGATTTTGCTTTAACCTCCAAAGAAGAACCTGATAAATATACAAATATTACAAATGCTATTGTTCTTTCAGGAAAATATCAGCCAGTATTTACACAAACTAAAACAGGATCTACTGAGACAGAATCTTCAGGTCCTGTTTATCAGGCTAGAAAATCTAATTATGTACCTTACTTTCAGTCAGCTAAATCTAATACCACTGGAGAAGCACCTAGCTATATTTCTAAATCTAGGCCGTCATCTAAATCATCTTTTACATTTGATGTGCCCGCTAGTTACATTAATAAAAAATCAATTGAAGATCCTTTTGATCAATCATTTGGTTTTATTTCTCCAAGTTATATTTCTAGAGAAAGAAAGACTCAAGAAAGAATAATGCCTACTTCTGCTCCTAGTTATATCTCTAGAGATAGAAGACCACAAGAAAGGACTCAGCCTACGCAAAGTCCTTCTTATATTTCAAAGGAATATCTTAAAAGAGCTAGTCGCTACTAACTCTTAATGTAGCCTTAATAAACCAAGCAGCTTTAAATGCTTCACCACAAAGCTCAGCCATGTAGTTTTGAACATCAATTGCTTTAACTTTAGCAGCCAGCTGTTCCAACTTCTTGGTCATCATGCCAAGGTCTTCTAAGTTTTTATAGTAAACGCCCAACATATCGTTGGGCTTATAACTTTTTACATGGTTAAATTTAGGAGAAGCATCCATTAAACCTTCATGGCACATAGGCATAAGGTAATCCATGGAGCGAATAAATTCTCCTAGCTTATCAAATTGTTCTGTATGTGCTTCGTATTGATCTTTAAGGAATGCATGTACACCCAAGAAGTTACCAGCTTCATAATTAAAATGCATCAGATGAGATTGCACCTGAAGCTGGTGAACATAAGCAGAAAGTTTAATAAGATCTCTAATAAAATTATTAATATTAGTTTCTTTCTTTTTAGGTTCAGGTGTTTGTTCTTCCGGTGATTCTGTATAAGGTGTGTACATCAAACTTCCTCCCAAGTAACTGTAGCTAGTATATCAGCACCAGCAGTATCTGATTCTGCTGCAAGAGTTAATTCATACATTGTACCAGCTTCTGAATCTCTAGATAACTGATATTTAAAGACTTCACTTTGTGGAATATCAACCACAACATTTCCTTGGTTGGAACCAGCTGCATAGCCTTCTACTAAATTTTCACCTTCTGTGTATCCAGTTGCAGTGATGTTGTATTCAACAGAAGAATTATTACCAGCAGATACCCAAGTACCACCAAGAGAAGTACCAGCTCTTTCAATATGATAACGATAGTTTGCGTTGTTGGTAATACCAGCAAGAGATAAATGATTAAGTACTACAACAGCATCTGGTTTATCAGACTTAAGACGCAATGAGATAATAGAATAAAGATCACCCGTCGCTGGTAAATCTTTTGGTTCAGATGGATGTAAACCAATTGCTTTTGATTGACCTTGTAATTGATATCCACCTTCTGAAATTACAGTAGAACAGATTTGTTTCATCTGTCCAGTTACAGTTGTACTATCTAAGTTTTCAATTTCATAACGAATAGGCAATGATGCCGTAGTCATGTAGGTTGATTCAATTTGATTTGCATTCTGAAAAGAATGACAATGAATTTTTTTACCATCAATAATAAAACCAGCTCTAACAGTACCAACACCTAGCCATTCCATATCAGACCAAAAGATCTGAGCCTTGGTGGGATCCAAAGTAATAGAAGAACGACCTGTTCCATCAAGAGGATCAATATTCCAATCTTCTTGATTAACAATTGTATTTCTTACATCACCTGTAACTGAATCGCGCTTAACAATTGATACGCCACTAATACCACTTTGTTCAAAGTAAATACCATTATCTACACTAAAGTATCCAACTCGCTGTCGTCTATTAGCAACACCAGAGTTGAAAACAAAAGTATTCAGGGAGAGCAAAGACTTGCCAGGCTGGTAAGAAAATACTTTTTTTGTTTCACGAATAATTTTATCGCCTGATGCGGTCGTTACATTTAAATCTATCAAACCTCCACTGGAATTAAAAGCAGTAGTTGCATTGCCACCAGTTGTTGTTGCCCATAACCCGTTGTCGTAATAACGATGTTTAGAATCAAATAAAGTAAAAACTGTAGATACTCTTTGACGACCAAAGGCATCTACAGCAGTTGTAAGAGGAGAAGTAGTAACTTCTAGTGGGCGACCACTAATTGTTTCAACTTTACGAACAGTATAAATACAACCACCGTGATCAAAAGCATTAGCCACTTCTTTAATATATAACTTTATTTATTCTATTCCTAATTGCTTGGCAATAAATAAATATTTTTCATATTCAGATTTGGCGTAATCAAGGGAGGAACTACAGGACGAACGGAGGCAATCAACAATGTCTTCAGGAGAAAGGGTACTGGTAAAACAATCATTAAACCATTCAACAAGTTGTTGTTTAAGTGCTTCGTTAACTCGTTCTTTCTCTTCGTTGATTTTGTCTTGAAGCCCATCGTCTAGTTCAATAACTTCAAAAGGAAGTTTAGCCGAAGGATCAATTTCATGTTGCTCCAAGCACCAATCAGAGTCTTGAGAATTTTTGAAGGTCATTGAATGAAGTTGTCACAAGGTCACGTTAGCTTTCTTTTCTTGAATTCTCTTGTTCTTCAATGAATTTTCGTAATGCTTCAACCCTTTCAAAATGAAGATTACGACAATATGTACCAGCTTCTTTTAAGCAGAACTGTTTCCACAAGCCAGTGTATAAACCATTACCTGGTTTGTAACAATGATAAATATATTCAAGAAAATCAGCTTTCTGCTGTTCTTCTTTAACATTCCAGCCTGTTAAATCATTCGGCATCATTCTGCTCAATATGGGTAATAGAAGTAAAAACACCAACAACATTTTGACTAGCTTCAAAAAGCAAATCATCAAGCTCATCCTGGAGAGAATAAGCTATGTCATCTGGAGTTTTACCAGTAAATGAATTATAGTCAAGCTCTAAATCGACTGCAAAGGAAACAGTTAACTTGTCCATTAAGATTTTTAGGATGGTCTAATTATAAACCAAATTAAACAACACCAACACCAAATGTAACAGTTGCATCTGCTCCGCCTGCTTCACTAATAAAATTGGGTCTAATGTATCTAAAGGCACCAGTTCCTGTTGATTGACTAGTACCATTTGAAGTAATGGTTGAAGTTAAAATAGTTGCCCAGTTGGTATTATCAATTGAACCTTGCAACTGAACGACTACATTAGTAGCAACTGAAGCAACAGTCGTGACTAAAGAATAAGTAGAAGGAGCATAGACATGAACATCAATACTCTCACCAGCAGCTGGATCTGTTAAAGTATTATATGTTTGATAAAAACCACGCTTATTGGGGTTACCCTTAAGTAAAGTCATCTTTGTTTTTGATTTTTTATTATTCTAATTTACAAAAGCTTTTCTAATGAATGTGTTTGA
>Ga0098073_1000671_pt1 | contig 10936 bp, 14 predicted proteins | sample 31_taG_FD_75060 | JGI IMG/M metagenome (GOLD analysis project Ga0098073, IMG submission 75060) | Marine viral communities from the Gulf of Mexico - 31_GoM_OMZ_CsCl metaG | ecosystem: Environmental > Aquatic > Marine > Oceanic | place: Gulf of Mexico | collected 2015-07-12
AGAAATAGATTGCATTGTCTAGAGTGTGGACATAAGTGGAAAGGTAACGTTGATGCTAAACGTGTTATGTGTCCTAGTTGTAACAAACAGCTAAGACCGATATACAATCAAGCTTGGATGCAAGCTCAAGGGTATTACATGATAATGGACAAATGTAAAGAGTTCCAAGTAATACGTTATTTCTTTATCCGCAAATGGATGCGTAAAGGATCTGAACCTAGATATGAAATGTTTGAAAGTTCTCAAGCATGGATCAGACCTGATGGTAAATGTACAGTAATGGGTGCAGATTGTAATCCTTTTGGTAAACTGTATGGACCTCAATGGAAGTTCGATTCAGAGCTATCTATTAAAAGAGTTAGAAAATTCTATAACAATCAATATGTACCATACTATTGTGCTATGTATCCCGGTAAAAAAGTGATTAAAGAGTTAAGAAGAAACGGTTTCAAACATGGATTCTATGGATTAAATCCTGCTGAAATGATAATAAGTCTGCTAAGTAATTCTCAAGCAGAAACAATACTTAAGCGTGGCAATATCCAAATGTTTAAAGAAGCTGTTAAATACTCACAAAACATTGCTGATTACTGGAGTGAAATTAAAATTGCATTTCGGAACGATTATCATATTGAAGAATATGATATTTGGAGAGATTACATTGATATGCTTAGAAGTTTCAACAAGGATACGCATAATCCTGCATATATATGTCCAGATGATCTGCATGCTGCTCACGCAAAATATCAACGTAAAAAACAAAAGATATTAGACATAGCAAAAAGACAAAGACGTGAAGAACAAGCACAAAAAGCTAGAGAGAAAGTAGGTGAGTGGAAAGAAAAATATCCACAGATCCGTAAAGCCTTTGCTGATTTTAATATCACAAATGGTTCTATATCTATAGCAGTAATCAGTTCCGTTGAACAACTCGAACAAGAAGCTACTGAATTAGCTCATTGTGCATTTGTTAATGGATACTATGCAAAAGAAAACTCTTTGTTATTATCAGCAAGAGTTGATGGTGTTGTAACTGAAACTATTGAAGTTAACCTTAATAGAATGGAAGTAATCCAATCAAGAGGTTTCAATAATAAAGCTACAGCCTATCATCCACAAATCGTAAAGCTTGTAAGGGAAAACATTCCTAAGATTACCAAGCTTCATAAAAAACAATTAAAACTTTCGGCATAATGAATGAAGATGTAATACACATGTCGTTATCAGATTTGGTCAAAAAGACTGCGATGCAAATCTGTTACTTAAGAAAAAATCAAGACAAGACTCCGGATCCTACTCCAGAACAAGTTGAAGGACACGAAGTACAATTGTCTAAAGCTCAAAGCAAGTTAGTAGAAATGCGTGGTACTTATGCATTTGTAACAAATGGTGGACAGAAAATTCTAGTGCACTATGCGTTTGATGAAATAGTACCTAATGAAACATCTTGCTTATTCCTAGAGCACAAAAACATTACACCTGGTTCAACAGTTGAACTATGGTATAGAAATGCGGCCATCTTACAGACAGCTGCGTATCAAGCTTTTGCTAAAGCTAATCCCGATAAGCACTTAGAAACTGCTTTGTTTCATATCAACAACGGTAATCCTAAATTGGAATTTGAACTAGGTACTTTGTACTTACGATCAGAGTTACACTTAGGAGATATAATCTATTCTGTTGTTGCCGTAAAGTTCCAAGAACTAGTTGACTTCTATGTAAGAAAAGCTATGGCTACTCTTAACTATGATGATGCTAAAGAATGGGATTGGAGATACAGACGTAGAGAGTTTGATTATACTCACTCATATATTACATACAGAAATCTACAACAAAGTGAAACGATCCAGATTAAGTAAGGAAGATTGGGAACATATTATTATAGTGGGTGGAGTTACTCTGCTCACTATAGTAATTTTTATTATTAAATTCTGCACCTAATGGAAATAGAAGATATAGAAAGGTACAAAATCCGTTACAACATTGACAAAAATAGTAGAAAACCCTACTACGTTGATAATAGAATGTATTTATATGCAATTCTATTTCATATTCATAATTGGTCGTTAGCCAAGATTGGAAAATTCTTTGGCGGTAAAGATCACGCTACTGTACGTAATGCTTTAGTACAAGCACATTACATTCAGCACCAAAAAGAGTTCATAAGAAATACAGAACTCCTACAGGAAATCTACCCATACATTATTCCTCCTTATAAAAAAGATGAAGAATATAAAGATGAAGAACATCAGGTAGTAATAACACTTAACAAAAAACAATACATAAATTACTTATCCTCTAAAGATATTGACTATGTATATGAAATTGTTTGGCAGTTAACACTTGATAAAATGTATTACTTAAATAAAGTAAACAAACAGAAAAAAAATAAATACAAACATTAAAGTTATGAAAGTTACTATCATCAATAATGGTACTACATCAGTAGTCTTAAAACCCGAAACAGAAGAAGAAGTATTAGCACTCAAGAAACTAGGTAAAGAAACTGTTAGTGTTACACATCACGAAAAACTACAAATAATGACAGAGCCTGTTCCTAATGCTCTTGTTATATCTATTGACAAAACAACTGAATGATTATGAAAGAATCAATTCAATACAGAGGTTATACTATTAAAATAGAGCAAGACGATTTTCCTATGAATCCTAGAAAGGATTGGGATCATGGTACTACTATTTATAGTCGCAGTAAATTAATTGAAAATGAATCTGATTACCTATTTTCATATGACGGACCGGATATGTTAGAATCTAAAAAAGAACTGTTGTTCAATGTACCTATGTATGCTATACTTCCTCTTTATTGTGCAGAAGGTAGACATAATATTCATAGTATATCAACAGAATTTGAAGTTAGTCGCCAAATTGGTTGGATCTATATTACACAAGATGACTTTCATAAAATGTTTTATAGTTCTATTACCGAATTTCAACAAGCTCATCCAGGTAAATCTATAGGTGATTATTGTAGAGATATATTAAAAAGTAGTATAGAAGTTTACGAACAATACCTTAATGGTGAAGTATATCATTACATGATTGAAGATTCTAACGGCGTTCACGTAGATTCTTGTGGTGGTTGGTACGGAGATGATTTTGATAAATCTGGAATCATTAAAGAAGCTGAAGCAGTTATTGATCATCAGATTAAACGTAATCTTCAACAACGCTATAAGCATCTAAAGAAATACATCAAAGGAAAGGTTAGCTTTATATATAGAAATCTTCCAGATATTAATCATTTAAGTAAAATAAATGTCTAAACAGATTTTATCAATAAGTTTTAATAAAAAAGATGGTAAGTTAATTCCTGCTAATGCTCTAATGAAAGAGCAGTTCCGCATATTTACCGAACTATTGCCAGATGGTGCTACAGTAGATTGTATGATGGAGTTAAAAACCAAAGACAATACTAAAGCACAATTAGCAAAAATCCATGTCTGCATCAAAGAGATTGCAGATATTCAAGGAGATACAGCAGTAGCTGTCAAAGAAGAAGTAAAACGTCAATGCGGTATGGAATACATTGATGATGAAGGTAACAAGAAATTTGTTTCATTTAAAAACTGTTCCAAAGAAGAACTCTCTAATGTTATAGAGGTTGTTATTCAGATGGGCCGTTTTCTGAATGCTGATTTTCGGGGAACTCTCCAGTAATATCTTCAGGCACATCATCTTTGATGATATATCCTTGCTCTTTAGCTTGTGCTTCAACGTAAGTAATGAATTCAAATAGAACATAAAGAGGATATTCTTCCTCTGATTCTAGCTTTCCTTTGCTTATATTTTCAAGGATCTTAGCCATATCTTCTTTACTACGATTGTTCTGTACAAGGTAATATATTAGTACTCCTTTTAGATCACCGTAGAATTTGCCATTAATCTTTAAGTCAATGATTGAATCTGGATTAATAGCATCAAATTTTTTATCATCTAAATTTTTGGCCATGAGCTTAGAATTAAAAGTTAATAGTACTGTTTCAAAGTTAACAGAAAAATACGAAAATACCTCTTGGAATGAACTCGCAACAAAAGTATTAAACGATCAACATTTTAAAAAGACGCTTAGTACTTTAATGGAAAATCATTCAAAAGGTATTTCATTTCAACCCGGGTTTAATCAAATATTTAGTGTGTTTGATAATGACCTATCTACTATACAAGTTATAGTAGTATATCCAAATGCGTTAGAAGAACTACCAGCTTATGAAGGTAGAGATAACGTAACAATTGTTAGAAGTCCTCTAACACATTCAGAAGGTGTGGATAATAACTCTTTATGGGAATCTTTTGTTCGTCAGCTACTTAAAGAAATAGCTTATAGAACTATCAAAACTATCTTCTTATTCGTTGGAGATGAAACTGAAAAATACAAATCAGTTGTTGGAAAAGGACACTATAAGTTCTTTGTTCCAAAAGAACCGGAATTTGAAATGTCAAAAGTATATGACAACATCAATGATCTACTAAAAAAAATAGATCGTGAACCAATTAATTGGTAAAGTTTTAGTATCTTAGTTCCCCTTTTGGAGAAGAAATATGTTAAAACAGTCAGCCTTTTTTGATAAACTCAAAAGAAAAAATCTTACTGTTCAGCAATACTATATCCTCTTTAAATTGTACGGTAATCCAAGTCTATCAGAATTGAGTAAACAAACAATTAGAGAGCAATATAAAGGTGTTGCTGAATATATAAATCAAGACTGCACACTGAACGACAAAGGGGTTAAATTGATTGAAGGAATGGAATCTATTTTCAAACCTATAAAGCAATTAAAAACTTTGGAGTTATTAGGACCTAATCATAAAGAAAAAGTAGAAGAATTCCTTGAGATATTTCCTACAGGTAAATTACCTAACGGTAAATACGCCAGAACCAATAAGAAAACTATAGAAGAAAACTTCAAATGGTTTTTTCAAGAGTATCAATATGATTGGGATCTAATCCTGCAAGCTACACAAAAGTATGTTGATGAATATAGAAAGGACAACTATAAGTTTATGAGAACAGCTATGTATTTTATAAAGAAACTTATAGATGGAACCGTTCAATCTGAATTAGCTACTTATTGTGAAGCAATCTTAAATGGAGATGAAGAAGAAAAAATAGTCTTTAAAAAGAAAGTTGTATGAGTAGATGGAAATCACACGCTGATGCTTACAAAGAAGCTCTTGTGTATATGCGTAGGAGACAACAAGGAAAAGTATTCAGTTTCAAAACACCTTGGCCTAAAATTAACAACGCTGCAATTGGCGGATTTGAATATCATTCAATCACCATTATAGCAGCAAGACCTGGTGGTGGTAAAACCGTTGCTCAAGATCAACTAGTAAGAGAAGGTTTCCAACTCAATAGAGGACAAAACATTCGGGCATTACAATTTCAATTAGAAATGGTAGGAAGAAACTCTAAACTTAGAGAGTTCTCTGCTGTTACTAAGAAAACGTATAAGTACTTATGTAGTGCTGAACAAGAAGGAATTGTAGTAGACAATAACATCATTGATATATGTGCTGATCACGCTAGAAAAGCATCTCAATATCCTGTTGATATAGTAGATACTCCATGTACTGCATTAGAATACAAAGAAATAGTACAAGATTATATGGAAGCTCACGCTACTATTCATAAAGATGAAGATGATATTGAGCACAAAGTCTATAAGAAAACTGTTATTACTTTAGATCATTCTGTTCTTATTAGAAAAGGAAAAGGTCAATCAACTATGGATATGCTTAACCAATTAGGTGAAGTATTAACCGAAATGAAAAAGATTTATCCTATTGCTTTTGTTGTTCTATCTCAATTAAATAGAGATATAAACAATCCGGCAAGAGCTGAGAACGGTAAGTATGGTAATTATATTCTTGAATCAGACATATTTGGTGCAGATGCATTGTTGCAACACGCAGATCTTGTAATTGGTTTAGATAGACCAGCACTAAGACACATATCAGAATATGGTCCGGAAAGATATATCATTGAAGATGATACGGTTCTTGTAGCACATATACTCAAGACACGTACTGGAGATACTCGTATGAGTTTCTTACGTGCAAGATTTGAGCATATGCGTATAGAAGAAATGGAAACGCCACCACAGGTAGAAATTAAATCTAAAAACAAATAATATGAAGTAAAAATGTTTGGAAGTGGAAATCAAGTAAACAAAAGTTTAAGTAAAAAAGAAAAGATAGCGGAGCTTAGAAAAAAGCATGAACCGTTATTCGCAAAGCTGGGTGTACCTGATGCATTGTTTATACCAAAACTTGTATATGGTAATCCAAAAATTGTATGTTTCTTTCCTAGTGAATTAAAACACGAAAGAGATATATATATTGAAATGGCTAGTAAGGACTATGAGCCAGAAGATCAGACTAGAACACTGTATAAATGGAAGTTTATTCCTAACTATGCAAACGTGTATGATCAAAAAATACACGGAGCTTCTGGTGATGCTATGACATATGTTCCTTTCACAGAATTCAAACCTATTCTTGAAAAAGATGAAGCTGATGAATTCTCTATTCCCAATCCTAATGAAGATGCTCCAATTAGTGAGTTAACTATTAGAGATTTGACTGCAATACTGACAGGAAGACCTGTAAGTCATAAGCCTTGGTTAAATAACATAATGAAAAATAGTAATGGCTAAAATCAATTTACCAACCGAACCTAGACCGGCGGTTATTAAAACGCCAAAGAGAATGATCATGTTCTCTAAACCCAAAGTAGGTAAGACTCTTATTACAAGTAAGTTACCTAAGTGTTTAATCCTTGACTTTGAAGAAGGTACATTAGCAGTTGATGCTATGTCACTTCAGGTCAAAAAATTCTCTGACATAGATGATATTTGTGCAGCTATACGTGATGCTGAATATCCTTATCAGTTTATTGCTGTAGATACCGCTTCTGCTTTAGAAGAAATGTGTATACTTGAAGCTGAAAGAAGATGGGCTAACACTGTTGAAGGTGCTAATTGGTTTAAAAGAGATCCCGATGATCCTTCTAAGTATCACCCAAAATCTGGTAAGATGCAAATGGGAACGATACTTAATCTATCTTGGGGTAAAGGTTTCCAAATGGTTGCAGATATCTTTAACGAAGTGATATTAAAACTAGAAAAACACGCACCAAAATTAATCTTATTAGCGCATAGTACTTATGCTACGCTAAATAAAGATGGTGTAGAGTTTACGTCTGTAGATATCCAACTCGGAAAGAAAAGTAAATTCAATGCAACATTTAAGGCAGATGCTATTGGTTATATGTATCGTGATGGAAAGCAAAATAAGATTAATTTCTCTGCTACTGACGATGTTGGTGCCGGTGGTAGACACAGATACCTTGAAAAAGATCATGTACTTATTAGTGAGTATCTAGAAGATGAGAACGGCAACGAAAAGCTAATCACATATTGGGAAAAGATTTTTGCCCCAAGTAAAGCAAAATCAAAAAGTAAAAAGTAAAATTTAAAAAAGAAAAACTATGTCATTTGGAAGTAACAATTCATTTAGTACAAGTACAGGAGCAAAAGGTAAAAATCTTAATCCAGGTCGTCACAAATGTCGTGTGACACATATCAGTACTGCAGAAGTAAAATGGCCAAAGGATGAAAGTCCAAGGCTAATGTTATCTCTGCATCTTGAAACTGAAAAACCTTCAGAAGATTTCGTAGGATTTATGATTGATCAAAACAATCCATCAAAAGGAAACTATGAAGGTCAAGTAGCTTATGTTAAGTCTACATCTTGGGGTTATCAAGACAACAAAATTAAAGGTAAAGATGGTAAGTATATCGCAAAAGAAATGTTAGCTGCACAATTCCTTCACTGGTTATGCATCAATGCTAATGGTTCTGATTGGGTTAATCAAAACCTTGGTGTACACAAAACATTTGAAGACTTTATATCCGCATTTAATAAAGACCAACCTATCAAAGATGCATACTTAAACTATTGCATCGGTGGTACCAAAGAAATGAAAGATAATGGGTACTATAAATACACACAACTTGCATTAGTAATGGTATCTAAAGAAGATAGAGCAATTGGAATGAAAAACTATACTACTGATGAAAAAATCGGAAACCTAGTGGAGTTTGATCCAAGTGTTCATATCTATGATAAAACAGGCGGTGCTTCTATTGATCAATTTGAAGGTAACGAAGGAAACAAAACTGAAAACAAACCAATTGAAGAGGAAAACACTCCTGCTTTTAATGGTAGTGACAATGATGTTGACTTCACACCTCCAGCTAAAGAAGATGATCCTTTTGAAGTAAATGCAAACCAAGAAGATCCTTTTAATGTAGAGTAACATTGATTGAACAATAATTAAGGTGGGGTATTAAGCTCCACCTTTTTTTAATCTCATTAAGTATGTTTGGAAGCAAACAAAACAAAATTTATAGCATAGATACTTTCCCTGTACCATATGAATGGCTCTTTGAAAAATTATTAAACATTTCAGAGAAACTTACAGGACAATCTGTATCAATCAAATCAATATTTAATCCACAGGATTCTAACCCTTCAATGATCATATACTTCTGTCACAAAATTGAGAAGTATAAGTTCAAGGATTTTTCATCCGGAACAGGTGGAGATGCAGTTGATCTAGTTCAAATATTATTCAACCTTAAAACTAGACAGCAGGCGTTTGCTAAAGCTGAAGAACTGTATAAGAATGATGACTATGCCTATTTAGATAATAGAGAAATCATCAAGATAGAAAAGAATATTACCGACTACAAGGTAAGAAAGTGGAATACAAATGACCAACAATACTGGACTCAATTCCACATAGGCTCCAAGGAGTTAGAATACTATTGTATTAAACCTCTTGAATCATACACCTTTACTATGAAGCAAGGTGATGAAGTCACTACAAGAAAATTTACCAATGCTTTTTCATACGGATTCTTTAGAAGAAATGGTGAGTTGTACAAAATATACAATCCTAAAAACAAAGTAGGTAAGTTCGTTAAGGTTAAGAACTATATCCAAGGACACGACCAACTTAAATTCAATGGTAACTGGTTGATTATCCTAGCATCACTAAAAGATCTTATGGTATTTAGAAAACTAGGTTTCCCTGGTATAGAATGCATAGCTCCAGATAGCGAGAATACAATGCTTACACAAAAGCAAATTGATTACTACAAAAAACGTTACAAATTAGTCACAGTGTTATTTGATAATGATCCTGCCGGTATTAATAGTGCGGAAAAATACAAAGAACAATATGGTTTATCGTATACAGTTGTTGATGTAGAAAAAGATATTGCTGAATGTGTTAAGCAACATGGAATAGACAATACCAAAATGTTTTTAATACCTAAACTTCTAAGAACTAAAGATGAAGCATGCAGAAAGAATATATCAACTGCTAAAGACAGCAGATGAAGAAAATTTACAACTAGCTTTTACAATTATTGATAAGCATCTTACTCAGTGGACAGTATTAGGATTTGCTGCAATGTTTACAGAGCTAAATATTAATAACAATCCAATACAGAATGATACAAGAGATAAACTCATAGACAAAATGGAACAGTTGCATTTTGAAACATTTAATGAACCACTACATTTTATGGTTAGAGAAATGTTTCATCTTGCTATGCATGGCTCTTATAAATCTGCATTCAGCTTGAAATATACATATCAAGCATATAGAGATCATATTGATGCGCTATATACAGCACATCATAATTCATTAACTTTTAACGAACAAACAGATGAGTCTGAACAGTCTTCTCAAAACAAGTAAGAACTTATTGTATAAGCAACCATTTTTTGGTTCTATACTCTTGAGTTTACAAAAAGAAATGACAGACAAAGTTAAGACTGCTTGCGTAGGTCTTAACGGTGTCATGTATAAGCTTATGGTTAATCCTGATTTTTGGAATTCATTATCTGAAGATCATAGAAAAGGATTATTAATCCACGAGCTTGGTCATATAGTCAATTTTCATTTGACTCAATACAATCATCTAAAGGATAAAAAAGTAGCAAACATTGCTATGGATATCTACATTAATCAACAAATTCCTGCAGAACTACTACCTGAAGGTGGTTGTACTTGGGATAAGTTTGATGTTCCAGAAGGATTAAGTACCAATGAATATTATAAACTGTTGATTGATCCTGCTAACCAAAACCAAACTTGTCAGAATGCATTACAAGCTATGGGTAATGGAAAAACAGAATGTCAAGATGGTAATGGACAAACTATGAATCTACCTGATCACGATTGGGAAGAGATAGAAAATATGTCTGAAGCAAAACAAAAGGTAGTTCAAAAATGTACTGAACAATTACTAAGACAAGTAGTTGAACAAGTCAAGAAAAGTAATCCGGGATCTATACCTGGAGGACTTGAAGATATGCTCGAAAGAATGGCACAGATTGAACCACCTAAGTTTAATTGGAGAGCTTATGTAAAACGCTTTGTTGGTACATCAACTAAGACTTATGTACGTAAAACAAGACGTAAGAAAAGCAAACGTTTTCCAGGACAGCCAGGATTAAGAGAGAAGTATTTCTCAAACATTCTTGTCGCCATAGATACTTCGTGGTCTGTTTCTCAAGATGATCTTAAAGAGTTTCAAAATGAACTCATTCATCTTGCTAAGACAGGACATGATGTACAAATTGTATTATGCGATACAAAGATTCAAAAGCAGTTTAAGTTTAATCCACGTAAGCCATTAAATATAAATGGTAGAGGGGGTACAAACTTTCAACCTGTAATTGATCTGTATAATCAGAACTTGAAAAAATATTCTTGCTTGATCTATCTATCAGATGGAGAAGCATCTGCACCAAAGGGAGCTAGAGGTAATATCCTATGGGTACATGGAACACAACATGATATCAATGAAACATTACCGGGTAAAAAAGTTAAACTAAA
>Ga0098073_1000675_pt1 | contig 10908 bp, 9 predicted proteins | sample 31_taG_FD_75060 | JGI IMG/M metagenome (GOLD analysis project Ga0098073, IMG submission 75060) | Marine viral communities from the Gulf of Mexico - 31_GoM_OMZ_CsCl metaG | ecosystem: Environmental > Aquatic > Marine > Oceanic | place: Gulf of Mexico | collected 2015-07-12
GCTTCATAAACTTCAAAAATATCCTTTTTTGCAGAAAATGATTTTAGGGCTTTAGGTGCATGTAGTGTGTTCATTACACTATGAAGGTTGGCGCTTATGATATGGATTGGTCGTTCAAGTAAATCTCGCTTCTTTAATTCTTCCTTAATATTATTAGCCCAGATTTCACCATGAATATGGTGCCCTAATCGTTCTCTCAATACTGGACTAAAAGTTACTGTTCTTTTATTGTTATTAATGGTTTCGTCTATTGCCAATTTGCCCAGCCAATAAATGATTTGCAACAAACGTTCTGGATGTTTCTTTGTTGCAAATTTTGGATACATTGTTGTAAGTTCTTCAAATGTACGTCCTAAAATATTTGCTGTATGCGTTACTGCTATTTCACGTTCTTTAAACGAAAGTTCTGTTTTAGATAATGCTGCTTTTTCTAATTTTTCCCAATCTCTTGTTGTTCCACCTTTATCGTTAATTAGAACGCGTTTGCTTATTTTATGAGATTCAATGAATAGAAAAGTTAAGTGAGTCAGAATATCATAAATTTCAGAACGCCCTCTTGTGATTTCAATATTAATTTGCTCTTCGTCTATTCTGTAACAATTTCGTCGACGTTTTGGTGGAATAATAACTTCAAAGTGTGAGTTACCATAGCCTTCATCACTTGTAAGGTTGATAAACCTACATTCCTCTATACCTTGAGGCAATCTATCTATCACATAAAGTAAACCGTCAAGTTCTGCTTTTTCTTCTCCAATTGACCCATAAATTTCTGGTCTTAATAATAACAATGCCTCTCTCAGGGTTTCGCCAGAAATTCCCATAGGTTTATAAAAACCTCTGTTAAATAAATGTCGCATTGTAATATACATGCGCTCAATGGCGCTTGAGCTTTCCTGTGCTCTTGTTCTTCCTTTATTTTTTTTGCTCATATGCATTATTTAACCTCCAAATATAGGTTAATTAGCGTTAATATATTTTGATAAAATATCGGCAATTTTTCTGTCATTTGCCAATCTTGGCACTTTATTTTGCCCTCCTAATTTACCAATAGTATTCATATAATTATTAAATCCGTCTTTTTCAACCACTGAGATTTTTAACGGCTGAAGTACTTTCCCCTTTATAAGGTCAAGATAATAACTATTTTGTGCTTGCAAAGATTGATCTAGAAATACTTCTATTTCTTGAATGTTAATTGGCTCTGTTTCAAACTCGATAAACCACTCGTGATATGGCAGCCCATGAATTGGATTTAACTTTGGCGCAACTGTAAATTCAGTCATATTTACACTGAATTGCTTTGTGGCTTCTTGCATAGCTTGTTCTACTTCTTTCCCAATTACATGTTCACCAAAAGCTGAAATAAAATGCTTGATTCTTCCTGTTACAATGATTCGATGAGGATTTAGAGAGGTGAACTCTACCGTATCTCCAACATTATAAGCCCAAAGACCTGCGTTAGTTGATATAATCATCACATAGTTAACACCTAATTCAACGTCTTTTATAGTAATTCGCTTTGGGTTATCATTAAAAAACTCATCCGCCTTTACAAACTCATAAAAAATGCCTGAATTAAGCAATAATAACATTCCTTTTTCTTGCTGTTTATCTTGAAATGCAAAAAAACCTTCACTTGCTGGATACAGTTCTATACTATCAACTTTTCTACCAATAAGTTTTTCAAACTTGGTTCTATATGGTTCATAATTAACTCCACCATAGATAAAGAGGTTAAAGTTTTTAAATACTTCTCCTATTGGCTTACCGGTTCTCTTGTTTATTTTCTCGAAATACATTTGAACCCAAGATGGAATCCCTGCAATAATGGTCATGTTTTCATTTATTGTCTCATCAACAATTGTATCAACTTTAGTTTCCCAATCTTCGATACAATTGGTTTCCCAGCTTGGCAATCTATTTTTTTGAAGATATTTTGGCACATAATGAGCAGAAATACCTGAAAGCCGTCCGATTTTAATTCCATTTTTTTCTGTTAAAACAGGGCTTCCTTGCAAAAAAATCATTTTTCCATTTACAAAGCTTGCGTTGCCTGTTTCATTGAGATAAAGCAAAATGGCGTTACGTGATGCTTCAACTTGCGCTTTTATTGATATATCAGTAATAGGAATATATTTTACACCAGAAGTTGTGCCAGATGTTTTAGCAAAATATATTGGTTTGCCTTTCCATAAGATATTTTCTTGTCCAGCAACCACTTTATCAACATAGGGTTTTAGTGCTTCGTAATCTCTAATTGGAACTTTTTTTACAAAATCATCATGTGAATTTATACTAACAAAATCATGATCTTTTCCGAAAGTAGTTCCAGTGCCTACACTTATTAAATGCTGAAAAACTTTGTCTTGAGTCTCAATAGGTTTTGAAAGCCATTTTTTCATTTTCCTTTTAACCTGTTTTGCAAAAGGTTTTGCCAAGAAGGCTTTTAATGAGGTTAATTCTGGTAGTTTCATGTGTTAATGACTAATTTTCTTTAATGGTCACATGTAACATCCAAATCATAATTCCAAGTATATTTAAAATGTTCTGCGTTGGATGTTTCATTTATTTAAAATCAATGAATGTTGTTGGGTCAATTGGGTAGCCATCATTCCAAAGTTCAAAATGCAAATGTGGACCTGTGGTAAGCTCTCCTGTATTACCTGAAATAGCTATTACCTCACCCGATTTGACTAAATCGCCTTGAGATTTTGTTAAAGATGCATTGTGTTTGTAGGCTGAGATTAAGCCATTACCATGATCAATAATTACAACATACCCTGTTTGTGTCGTCCATTCGGCTAATATAACAGTGCCATCTGCAGTGGCTTTAATTGGAGTATCTTTGGTTAAAACAATATCAACAGCAAAATGTTTTTCATCAATGTTATAACCCTCACTTATAGCACCGCTTGCTGGTGGAAATAAAACGAAATTAACCTTTGAGGTGGCAGATTCAAATAGACTGTATTTGTCTTCCTTATCTACTCTTTCACGCAAACGCAAGTCTTCTTGAGAGGGTGTTAAGTCTTCTTCTGTAATATCTAATTCAGCTGCATTAATTATTGAGTCTTTGTTGATTTCTATTGCAGCTATATCTCCTGTTAATACTCGTTTAATGGATTCTAAATACTTTTCATTAGCAACTATGACTTGCTGCAGTGAATCTGTTTTATAATTTAATTCTGTGGCTTTCTTTTTTAAAGATGTTGAAGAATATCCAGGAATATATTCTCTTAAAGGCGTGTAGGCTATAAGCATTGTCGTACCAATGATTAGCATTATGGTAAGTAGGGACACAATAACAAACACGTTAAGTCGAGTAAGTTTTATAGCGAATCTTTCTTCAAAAGTGTCTTCATTTAAAATAACAAGCCTGTACTTATGAAGTAGTTTTCTAGCGAGCCTTTTTTTACCTTTCTTTTTTGCTGTCATTTGAAAACAAATTTAAATAAAATATGTGTTTAACTTTTCATATTATGCTAAAGTTTGCATAAAACGTTTTTTTTAAACTTTAATTATTAACTTTGTTTTTTAAATCAAAACAAGATGAGTCTATATATGTTACCCTTAGCAATTGGAGCACCACAGATTATATTAATTGTTGTGGTAGTTTTATTATTATTTGGAGGAAAGAAAATCCCTGAATTAATGAGAGGTCTTGGTAGTGGAATTAAAGAGTTTAAAGACGCTAGCAAAGAAGACACAAAGCCAAAAGAAGATAAAACCGAATAGTTTTTATTTTAGATACATAAAAGAAAAAGCCATCTTTAAATAGATGGCTTTTTTATTACTTTATTTTTATTGATTTCGCTATTGCTTCAAACTCAAATACGTAATCTCTTTTCTCAACTGATGGAGCAAAAGCAAAGCCTTCAAAGATGACGTATCGTTGGTTTATTTCGTCTTTAATAGCATAATTTAAAAATGGTCCAGCCATATAGGCATCCTTAACTTCCCAAGTACTTCTTGTTTCGAAACTTGGTTTGTTATCTATTATGGTACTACTTAAAAACGGTGTGTATGCTTCTTCTGTAATCATATAAGTGCCTTCAAGAGGTCCTGGAACATAAAGTTTTCCAATAGAATCACGCATTTTAATAACATCATTAATTGCTTTGTCATTATCACTGATTCTATCTAAAGGAACTTCATAAACTAAAATATTTAGTGTCCCTGTTCTGATATCGCGTCTCAACCAAAAAAAGTTATCCTTCTCTGCGGCTACTCTATAAGCAGATGGGAAATCTATGGATAGATCTAAAACTGTCTCAATATTGTTGGTTTTATGAAGTGATTTTGATATTCTACGTTGCTTTTCCTTTATTTCCTCAGCTTTGAAAATTGAAATTATTTTATTTGCATTGGCTTCAATTTCATTAATAATTTCCTGATTTGTTTGCCCACTAATGATAACCATTTTTTGTGGTTTTGCATAAGTGTCTTCATAAAATTTTGTATCAGCTTCTTTACCTTTTTCAATTTTTAAAACTGTTCTGTTTCTTCTAGCAAAATCTGAAAATACAACTGTTGGCATTTGTCGCATCGTAAACATTGGTTCGTCTTGAGGTAAACCATAAAGAGGAGCGCCTATAACATTCCTAATGCTTTCTCCAACGCTGCCTTCCCAAAGGTCATTATCTACAACTACTGAAAGATTGTTAATGTTGCCTGAAGAAGCTGAAAGTGAAACAGTGTTATTTGATTGACATCCTAAAAGGGCTAAAACACTGATTGCTAAAATTAAAATTTTATTCATTTTTTTGTTTGTTTAGTCGATTATTGCTTTGACACTACAAGAGTCATACCAATTTTTAATTTTGAGCCATTTATATTGTTCCAATCCCTTATGTTTTGGACTGAAACTCCAGGAAATTTCTGTGATATACTCCATAGAGAGTCCCCTTTTTGTACTTTATAGGTTTTAGTGCTTGAACTAATCGCCTTGCTTGTCGTTAGGCTATTGGACACGGCTGGGCTTACTTGAGTTCCTGGTTTTCTGGGATAAATGGTTAGTCGTTGGCCAATTTGTAAATTATTGCTTCGCAAACCGTTCCACTGTTTTATCTGGCTAACTCTTACTCCATACTGTCTTGCTATTTTACCCAAATAGTCTCCAGATTTTACGCGATATCTTAATTTGGTATCGTTATCAAAAAATTGTGGTAATGGCTTTTCTCGTTTAGCAAAATCTTCTCTAACATATTTATAAATGCTATCTTCATTAGATACAAATAGGCCTACTTTTTCTCTTGGAAGTCTAAGCGTGTAATTTTCACCTCTTATATGAGGAATAATATCTAACTTATATGAAGGATTTAAAAACTGTAATTCTTCCATTGGAACCTCTAACAACTCAGATACTTGATCTAACGAAATCATTTCCTTAACTCTTATGGTGTCTGTTTGTATGTATGTAAGTTCAGGCTTTTTAGGATTTAATCCGTGTTCTTTAGCATATTCAAAAATGTACATGGTTGCCAAGAAAGCTGGCAAATAACCCGCTGTTTCTCGAGGTAAATTGTGCCTGATGTTCCAATAATTTTGATAACCTCCAGATCTTCTAATTGCCTTTGACACATTTCCTGGCCCAGAATTATATGCGGCTAATGCCAAATCCCAATCCCCAAATATTTTATACAAACTAGCCAAATATTTGCTTGCTGCTTCAGTTGACTTTATTGGGTCACTTCTTTCGTCAACATAACTGCTTACATTTAAACCATACATTTTTCCAGTTGCAAACATGAATTGCCATAACCCTGTCGCTCCAACTCTAGACTTCGCTCTTGGTTTTAATGCAGATTCTACAATGGCTAAATATTTAACCTCCAATGGAATATCATGATTATCCAATTCTCGTTCAAACATAGGAAAATAATATTCGCTTAATGCCATTAAGGTTTCTAGGTGTTTCTTTCTGTTTTTTAAATAGCTTTTAATAACGCTCTCTAGTGAAGGATTGTATTCAATATTAAAAGGCGTTTTAGCATTTAGCCTTTCAAGTCTGCTTTTTAAGGTGTCTGTTGGCAATTCAGGATAATAAATGGAGTCATACTCCATCTCTCTGATACTGTTATATATAGTGTCATATAGAGAAGTGCTATATAATTCTTCAAGCCATTTTTCATCAATTTCTGAAGCCAATTGATGGTCTTCTAAATTCATTTTTGAGAGCGAATCAACAACTGGTGCAATCTCTTTTTTGATCTGAGATTGACCATCAATAATCGTATCTCTAATAACTTGCTTTTTAGTGCTACCTGATTCTTTACTTTGAGCAAACCCAAATACAGAAGAAACCAAAAGAGCAATAAAAAATAAACGTAAGGTCATTGTTGTTGTTATTGGTTTTATAGAACGGATTTGATGCTAAAATCGTACTTTTTAATCAGAATTGAAAATTTATTGAAGATTGCTATTCTAAAATTGCAGCTATTCCTGGTAGCGTTTTGCCTTCTAAACTTTCTAGCATTGCTCCTCCTCCAGTACTTACATAGCTCACCTTATCTTCAAATCCAAATTGTTTTACTGCCGCAACAGAATCTCCTCCTCCGACTAATGAAAACGCACCATCTTTTGTCGCGTTGGCAATAGCATGACCTAAAGCAATAGTTCCTTTGGCAAAATTTGGCATTTCAAAAACGCCTAAAGGTCCATTCCATAAAATGGTTTTTGATGTAGAAACAACATCTGAGAAAATGGCTTCTGTATTTGGGCCAACATCAAGTCCCATCCAACCATCTGGAATTTCATCAACTTTGCATGTTTTGGTGTCTGCATCATTGCTAAAAGCATCTGCTATAACAGCATCAACTGGAAGATGAATCTTCACCTTCTTAATTTCTGCTTTCTTTAAAATCTCATTTGCCAGCTCCAATTTATCGTCTTCAACTAACGAATTACCTATTTTACCTCCTTGTGCTTTAATAAAGGTGAAGGTCATTCCTCCGCCAATAATAAGGTGATCTATTTTATCAAGTATGTTGTCAATAATAGTGATTTTTGATGATACTTTTGCGCCTCCAAGTATTGCTGTTACTGGCTTTTCTCCAGTCTGCATAACTTTATCAATACTTTCAATTTCTTTTGCTAACAATGTTCCAAAACACTTTTTGTCCTTAAAAAACTGTGCTACAATAGTTGTCGATGCATGAGCTCGATGTGCTGTACCAAAAGCATCATTTACGTAAATATCGCCTAGGCGCGAAAGCTTTTGGGCAAACTTAGCATCGCCTTGTTCCTCTTCTTTATAAAACCGAAGGTTTTCTAAAAGTAATATTTGACCAGGCAATAGTTCTTCAGCGGCTTTTTCTGCTTCTTCACCAATACAATCACTAACAAATATAACTTCGACGCCTAAAACATCTTCTACTTTTTTTGCAATATGCCTTAATGAAAACTCATCTTCTTTTCCTTTAGGTCGTCCTAAATGAGACATTAATATACAACTTCCTCCATCTTCTAAAATTTTAATAATAGTTGGTTTTGCTGAATAAATACGGGTAGCATCTGTAACCTCAAAGGCTTCATTTAATGGCACATTAAAATCTACACGAATTAAAGCCTTCTTGTTTTCAAAATTAAAATCGTTTAGCGTCTTCATTAAAGTTATTTTAGTTGACAAATATAAATTTTTACTTCTAAAGTTTAAGCTTGATTTCTTTTTCATTCTTTTTAACTCATATCACTTTTTTGGGGTGAAAAAAATAAGTACGTTTGTTTTATGCAATTCACAGACGTTTTAGGTCAAGAGCACCTTAAAAGCCATCTCATTACTAGTGCCAATAATGGTCGTATTCCACATGCACAATTGTTTGTTGGTCCAGAAGGCTCTGGTACTTTGCCAATGGCTATTGCATATGCGCAGCATATTATTTGTGGAAATAACAAAGCCAATGAATCTGGATGCAAATTGAAATTTGAACACTTGTCACATCCGGATTTACATTTTGCATATCCTGTTGCTAGTACAGACAAAGTAAAAAGTCATCCTGTTTCGAAGCTATTTTTAGAAGATTGGAGGGCGATGCTCAAGGACCAGCCTTATGGTAATCTTTTTGACTGGTATAAGCAGTTGGGTATAGATAACAAACAAGGTCAAATTGGAGTTGATGAAGCACAAGACATTTCCAAGTCTTTGTCTCTAAAAGCATATGAAGGTGGTTTTAAAGTGATGATTATTTGGATGGTTGAAAAAATGAACACAGCTTGTGCCAACAAATTATTGAAACTCATTGAAGAGCCGCCAAATAAAACCATTTTTATTCTTATTGCTGAAGATGAACAGCAAATAATATCTACCATAAAATCAAGGTGTCAATTATTACATTTTCCGCCTTTGTCAGAGGAAGTAATTAAAGATGCTTTAATTAAAAGCTATCAAATTCCAGAGGTTGACGCCACTAAAATCGCTCATCAAGCTAACGGAAATTACAATAAAGCTTGTGATTTAGTGTATCATGATAGCGAAGACACTCAATTTGAAGATTGGTTTGTGTTTTGGATTAGAAGTGCTTTTAAGGCCAAGGGGAACAAAGCAGCAATTCACGATTTAATTTCATGGAGCGAAGAAATTGCTAAAACTGGTCGTGAAACTCAAAAACAATTCTTATCCTTTTGCTTAGACTTTTTCCGTCAGGCAATGTTGCTTAATTATAATGCCAATGAGCTCGTTTTTATGGAGCCAAAATCTGAGAGTTTTAAGTTGGAAAAATTTGCTCCTTTTGTTCATGAAAACAATGTCTTGGAAATAAGTGACGAAATTCAAGACGCAATTTATCATATTGAGCGTAATGGGAATTCCAAGATTATCCTGACAGACTTATCTATAAAATTAACGCGATTGCTTCATAAAAAATCCGCGTAATGAAAAACTCTAATCGCTGGTTCGTCATTGTTAACCCAACATCAGGAAACGGTTCCGGTAGGCGTAAATGGCTAAAAATTAAAACTGAACTTGAGTATAATGCATTTGACTTTGATTTTGCTTTTACAGAATATGCAAATCACAGCAAAGAATTGATTCAAAGTTCTATAAAACAGGGTTTTACTAAATTTATTTGTGTTGGTGGCGATGGTACTTTACACAATATTATTAATGGCGTTCAATTGCAAAAACAGATAAATTCTTCAGCTATTCAAATAGGAATCATTCCTATTGGAACAGGAAATGATTGGATAAAAACTCATGGCATTCCTCTCAACATTAAGGAGTCAATATATATAATTAAAAAGGAAAATGTTAAACAGCAAGATTTAGGTAAAATTACTTTTATTGATGAGCAAAGAGATGCAATCTATTTTAATAATCTTGCTGGTGTTGGCTTTGACGGTTTTGTAGTAAGTAAAGTTGGAGCTTACAAATATCTTGGTGCTTTGGCTTATTTAATTGGTGCCGTCGTTGGTTTGTTTTCGTTTAAAAATTTCGACACAACCATAACCTTAAATGACAAAAGATTAACCACCAAATCGCTTATGGTTTTAGTTGGATTGTGTAAATATTCTGGTGGAGGAATGAGGTTAACCGAAACGCCGAATGCTTATGATGGTTTGTTTGATGTGTCAATAGCTAAAGATTTGACCAAACTAGAAATTATTGGAAACCTGTTGAATCTATTTAACGGTAAAATTGTTGAGCATACAAAAGTTGAAACTTCAAAGGTGAGGGATTTATCAATTGTTATTGACTCAAAAGACAAACCCTTTATTCAGGCTGATGGTGAATTGATTGGAACAGGCAATATTAATGTAAGCATTGTTCCTAGGGCCTTTTCATTTTATTGCAACTAAAAAACGCCAGACTTTCGTCTAGCGTTCTTAATAAATTAGTCTTACTACTTAATTAATTCTTTTTGTAAGCAGCATTTAAAGCCTCAAGTATTACTTGCGTTAAATCACTGGTTTCATTTCCATACATAACGCTGCCTGCTTCATTACTTCCTAAAATAAAGTCATAACCATTTTTAGTTCCGTAATCTTTTACAAAATTTCTTACTTTTTTAATTAAAGAGTCATTTTGTGCTTGGCTTTCTTGCGCTATTTGTTGTTGTTCAAATTGGTCGCGTTGTGCAATAACTTGATCTTTTTGCTGTAACTCTTGAGATAATTTTTGCAAATCTGCTTGAGACATTTTTCGAGATTTCAATTCTGCTTCATTAATCTCCAATTGAAATGCTTGTCTAACACTATCTCTTTTCGCTTCGTAAGTTTTAATTTTTGCCTGTAACTTATCTTGAATATCTATTTTTTCTTGATACTCATTAATCAATTTAGAATTGTCAACAAATCCAATTTTTTGAGTTTGTTGGCAAGAAGCAAACGTAAAAATTACAATGATTGCGACTACAATATTTTTCATCTTGTTTTAAATTTAGTGTGGCAAAAGTATAAAAGTAAATGAGAAGATAAATAAAAAAATGGGATAAGAATTTGTGCTATAAGTATAATTTATGCTTTTTTAATATGATAATTGATTAAATCTATTAAAAAAGGCTTTATTTAAAGCGATTTAAAGGATTTAAAAAATATTTAAACGGAATAAGACTAATAGGCTTAAAACTCTTTGAAATAGAGCTTCTATTTTCTTTTTAGGTATTCTTAATGATATAAATGAGCGAAGAATACTCACCGGATCGTTTAGCTTTCATGTTGGATCGTAAACCAATCCAAAATGCCTTAAACAAATTCATAGAACCTGATTTGTATTTTTCAGAAAGCAAGCTCACATAATAAGCGTCAAATTTCATTGGTTGGGTTTTCATAACTTGCATGTTTTGTAATGCAAATAATTTTGAAATAGAATCTTGATTGAAATGCCATAGATGTCTTGGCACATCATAAGCAGCCCAAAAGTTTTTATAATGTTTTGCATCATTACTTTTGTGATTCGGAACAGCAACGATTAAA
>Ga0098073_1000677_pt1 | contig 10902 bp, 22 predicted proteins | sample 31_taG_FD_75060 | JGI IMG/M metagenome (GOLD analysis project Ga0098073, IMG submission 75060) | Marine viral communities from the Gulf of Mexico - 31_GoM_OMZ_CsCl metaG | ecosystem: Environmental > Aquatic > Marine > Oceanic | place: Gulf of Mexico | collected 2015-07-12
AAATTCCTTGTTTTGATACATCTGATAAAGAAAATCATAGGCAGTTATATTATTGTGCAAATGATACTTTAGGAATGGATTATTACGGTTTAACTAAGTGGTATTCTGAGCATGAATGGAATAATATTGATGATTCTTTTTCAAATCACTTTTTAAACGAGTTAGAAAACGGATTCACAGCTAATATCATGCTTCAGTTTATGGCTGAACCATCTGATGAAAAGAAGCGTAAGATTGTAAACGATCTTAATAATTCATATACTGGAAGCAGGGCAAAGAAGATACTAACTATCTTTAGTAAAAATAAAGATTTAACAACTACTGTTACACCTATTCAAAAAGGTCAAATAGATAGCCAATGGAAGGTGATAAATGATTTAGCAATTAATCAGATTTTAACTGCGCATGGTGTTACTTCTCCAATGTTATTTGGTATTAAAACAAGCGGTCAATTAGGCGGTTCTAATGAATTAGATGTTGCTTATAGAATCTTTTTAAATACCGAAATTAAGCCAATACAAAAGAAGTTAGAAAAATATTTTAACATACTGTTATCAATAAATAATGAACCATCTATAAAATTTAATAATTATGAATTATTGGTTTGATCCTGAATATTTTAGATTATATTCAATACATACGGAAGGAGTTGATGAAAGACAATATCAACAACACCTAGAACAAGCACAAGAATTTCTATTAGTTGAATTGATAGGTGAATCTTTGAAGAATCATTTATATTCTGCAATAATTGGTGGAACTGCAACACAAGAAGAACAAAATTTAGTTAGTTACATCAAGAAATATCTTCTTTATAATGTAGAGTTGAAACTATGTGATTTTTTATCATACCGTAACACATCAAAAGGTGTTCAAGAATTTACACAATCAGATTCTAGTGTTTCAGATTATTCAAATAATGTAAAATTGAAAGATACATTTAAGCAATACATTGAACAATGGAAGGTTAAAATATGTAAATACTTACATGATAACAGATTATCTTTTCCATTATGGGATTTGCAGGAATGTGGAGAGTGCTACAATAAACAAAATGAACAAATAGACGTATATTTTTAAAGATGAAATTTGATTTTGAAGTTACAACACTTTCTACTGGTGGAGTAGCAACCGCAATATATAATTTTTTACAAGGAGATCATGTGCAAGTTGTGATGGGTATTCTTGTATCAATAAGTGTAATAGCATTAAACATAGCTAAAATATTAAAACTAAGAAGAGATAAACATAATGGGAAGGAAGAATTATAAACTAAGCCAAAGAAGTAAACTAAGGTTATCAGGGATTGATAAAACCTTAATGGCAATAATAGAAGAAGGTATTAAAAAAAGTCCTTATGACTTCGGTATTCCTAAATATGGGGGATTAAGAACTAAATACGACCAAAAGCAACTTTATAAACAAGGTTTATCACAATTGGATGGTTACAGAAAAAAATCATACCATCAATCTGGGAAGGCTTTTGATATTTACATTTATAACCATCAGACAAAAAAAGCTGAATGGGATAAACAAAAACTTGAAGAAGTTGCAAGACATTTACAAAATATAGCCATTGAAAAATTTGATGTTGTGTTAGAATGGGGTGGAGATTGGAAATCATTTTATGATGGTGTTCACTTTCAAATGAAATAGATGGCAGATTTTAGACCACGTTTAAAAGGAAAAAAGAAAAAAGCATTTTTAAACCTTACAAAAAAAGAGGATAGAGTTTTAGTGATAGGTGATTTACATGAGCCTTTTTGCTTAGATGATTATTTAAAATTTTGTAAAGACACTTATGAAAAGTTTAATCTTAATAAGGTTGTTTTTATAGGTGACATAATTGATAATCATTATGCAAGTTATCATGAAACTTCAAATGATGCTTTTGGTGGTGGTCATGAATTAGAATATGCTATTGGAAGAATCCAAAGATGGTATAAAGTTTTTCCTGAAGCATTTGTTACTGTTGGTAATCATGATAGGATTATTATGAGAAAAGCACAAACATCAAATATACCTTCAAAATGGATCAAGAGTTTTATGGAGGTTTTAGAAACACCAAAATGGCAATTTGTAGATGAAGTCATGATTGATAATGTTTTGTATTCTCATGCTGATAAATCTGGTAAACCAAGAATGAGTGCAAAAAGAGATATGATAAGTAGAGTAGGAGGGCACTATCACACTGATATGTATTGTGAATGGTTTTATGGAGTAGATAAACAGATATTTGCACTTGCAACTGGTTGCGGTATAAATGAAAAATCTTATGCTATGGCATACATGCAGGGAGGTAAAAAACCTGCTTTGGGTTGTGGTGTTGTGTTAGGCGGTCATACTGCTTTTAATGTACCAATGAAAAAATAATAATATGCCAATATTTAAAAGTAAACATATTGATAAAAGTTTAGATGTAGTTGATAAACTTGTAGTTGATAAAGATAAAAAGGCAGAAATAGCAAGTGAGATTGTAGAAAATGAATTAAACAGTTCAAGTTGGTTTGTACGTTCTGCCAGACCTATGATAGTTTACGTAGGTTTACTTGTTATAATCTTAGAAGTATTTGGTGTAAGGCTTCATATATTAGGTGAAGCAGAAGGAAAAATAAAAGCATCAAATGCAATATTTGAATATTTTTTAATGACTTGGAGTGGTGTTATAAGTATTTATATTGGTGGCAGAAGTTATGAAAAGGCTAAAATAAGACAATTAAAAAAGGCACATAAAAAATAATATGTGCCTTAAACAGAAACGAAAATCAAAGATTGATTGTCTGGCAGAAACTTATACAATATAGCAATTAATATTTAATTACAATACTATCTTTAGTATAATTTTTAATTAATTTTGGTATTTCAATACCTTCTTCATCAAATATAGTTTCTTTTGTATTTGAAGAAAGTTTTAGTTTTTCTTTTCTTTCTTTTAATTTATTTTCAATTTCTAAATACTTTTCATCTTTAGAAAAGTCATATTTAACACTGCCATTTCTTTTTTCAAATGAAACACCATTAACAGTATATTTTTCATTTAAAGTTGATTCTAATTCTGATCTAACATTATCTAAGAATGTATTAATATATTCTTTTAATCTTACTGCATTTGAATAAGATTTAAACAAATCTACTTCACCAGAATCAATTACTGTTAAAGCATCTTTTAAGGCTTTTTCTTTTATTTCTTTTTTACTTTCTGTAAATGTTAAATTTATGTTTGCTAATTCTTTCATAATTAAAATTTATATTATTTATTTTTTAATAGATTATATCCTATGGCACAATAAACCCTTATATGGTTAGTTTTGTGCAATTGCACATACACGCTTGTTAGCATTAATACTTAGTTCGCTCTAATCCGATAGCTACTGCCTTTTCAGAAATATCACAACCTATAAAACTTCTATTTAAGTCTTTACATACTTCAGCTGTTGTAAAACTACCACCGTAAAAATCTGCAACTAAATCTCCTTTATTACTACTTGCTTTTATTATTCGTTCAAGTAATGTTTTAGGCTTCTGTGTTGCGTAACCTGTGTAATCTTTATGCTGTGAACTCAACATAGGTTTTAAATCATCCCACCAATCAATAGGTAAAGATTTATCATAGTTATATACAACACCGTTTAATGTTTTTTTATAAGAACCTCCGTTTTTATTGTCAATATAAAGTTCATCTAAATTAAACTTGTAGTCTTTTGTTTTAGAATACCAAAATATATTATCGTGTTTATTACTAAATACTTTTTTGCTTTTACCTCCACTTCTATAGCACCATATTATCTCATTCAAAAACCTATCATATCCAAAAACATCATCTAAAACACATCTTATCCAATGGCTTATTTTAGTATCCATTTGTAAATAAATACTTCCTGTATCTTTTAAAATGCGGTGCATTTCTTTTATTCTTGGTATGTAATGTTCTTCTATTAACTCTCGTTTAGGTTTTAAATCTTGGTAGTCTTTAAAATTTCTACCTGTTCCATAAAGTATATCACAGTAAATCAAATCTACTGTATTATCTTGCATTTCTGCCATTAACTCTAAATTATCACTTAATCTTATATCTATCATATTTGTTCTTTTAAATCCGTACTAATGCTAACACTATGTATAGCACATTAAAACGTGCCATACATTCAACGTTACCTTTTAAAATCTTCACTTTCATCTTCACCGAATACACCTAACTCATAAAAGCCAGTTAATTTTAATACTGCTCTACTCATTGCCCTCTTTTCTGCCATCTCCATTACATACCATGTATTACAATTACCATCTTTAAATGTATTACCTTTTAATGCACTTCCAAAAGTTTGAATCTTAGCATCTGATTTATTTGCATTAGCCTTTACAACTGCAAAATTAGATTCACAATTTATAACTTCATAGTCAATAAATATCTTTTCTATGGCTTGTATTTTATCAATACCAGAACGTGTAATAATTATATAATGTTGATGCTTGTAAACATCATCTTTAGTAAGATTATATTTTTTATAAAGTTCTGCTAACTTTTCTTTCTTCATCTTAATAACCTTTAGAAGTTAAAATTTCATCTATTAACTTTTTTACAAATGTACTTTCTGCAATGTATGGATCATTTGCAACATGGCATTTTTTTAATCTTTTATGTAAAGATTCTGGATAAGATATACCCTTATAAATTTTACTTTCTTTTTCCATTACTTAACTGTTTTAATTCGTTTAACACTTTGTTTTTAAATTCTAGTTCTATACTATTTCTAGTATCAATCATATTAATAATTGATTCTATTTTATCTAGCATGATTAATTCACCATGTTCAGATGCTACTCTTTTTAAATCTTTTAACTGTTCAACACTCATAATAATTGTTTTTTGTTTTTGCTTTTACAATATTACAAAACTTTTTTTAAACTATTATAATTTTTTTTAAAATATTTTTATTTATATTCGCTTCATTATTTAAAACTTGAAAAAATGGAAGGCTGGATTAAACTACATAGGCAGTTCATAAATTGGGAATGGTACGATGATAATAATACAAAAGTACTATTCTTACATCTTATGCTAACTGTCAATCACAAAGATAAAAAGTATCGAGGTAAACTAATAAAAAGGGGTGAAATTATAACCAGTTATGATAAATTAGCCAATGAAACACACCTAACAGTAAGGAAAATTAGAACCTCATTAAATAAGCTAAAAACGACAAACGAAATAGCAATCAAAACAAGTTCAAAAGGAACTGTAATTCAATTAGTTAACTATGATAAGTATCAAACAGAGACAAACAAAACGACAAACGAGAGACAAACAAACGACAAACAAACGACAACTAACAAGAATGTAAAGAATAATAAGAATGAAATAATAAAAGAAAAAAATAAAAAAGAAAAAAGATTTGAATACGTGATTAATGGAGTTGGTAAACTTGTTAATCAGACACAAGATCATCTAAATAAAAATATTAAACTTTACGGAAAAGAAAACATAAAGCAGATAACAGAAATATGAGTTTTGAAATAATTAAATACAATCAGTATGGACTTGACACAAAAGCAACTTATTCAACTTGCCCCAAATGTAGCCATACAAGAAAGAAAGAAAACCAGAAGCAAAAATGTATGATGTTGGATTGGGAAAGGGGATTAGGAACTTGCTCCCATTGTAACGTGATAATTCAACTTCATGAACAAAAATGGAAGAGTGAAGAAGAAAAAGAATACTTTAAACCTAAAATAAAGCACAATAGAAGCGTTTACAACGACTTTCTATTAAAATACATGGTAGAGGTTAGGAAAATTAATTTAAGTACCTTAAAACGTTTTAAAATAACTTCATGCAAAGAGTGGTTTCCACAAACTGGAAAAGAAGAAGATGCAATATGTTTTAATTATTTCAGGGGTGAAGAACTAATTAACACTAAATTTAGATCAAAAGATAAACATTTTAAACTGGTAAAAGATGCTGAAAAGATATTCTACAATTTTAATGCTTTATCTAACTACAAAGAGATAATAATTGTTGAAGGTGAGATTGATGCACTGTCTTTTTTTGAAGCAGGATTTGATAATGTTATTTCTGTTCCTAATGGATTTACTAAAAACAAAATAAACACTTCATATTTAGACAGTTGCATTGATTTATTTGATAATATTGATGAAGTGTATTTAGCATTTGATAATGATGAAGCAGGGCAAAACGGTGAAAAGGAATTTTTAAGAAGGTTAGGTGCTGAGAAATGTAAAAAAGTTGATTTAAAAGATTGTAAAGATGCAAATGAATACTTAATTAAATATGGATCACAAGCACTTAAAAAAACAATACATGAAGCAGATTACTACCCGATTGAAAATGTTTTAACTATAAATGATTTTAGGAGTGAACTAGAAAATTTTTATGAAAATGGAGTGCAAAAAGGGTTAACCATTGGACTAGATAATTTTGATGAAAACTTTAGTACATACACAAGTCAATACATAGTTTTTACAGGTGTTCCTTCCTCTGGAAAGTCTGATTTTTGTGATACTTTTTGTATAGGTTTAAATCTTAGATATGGCTTCAAAGTTGCATACGCTTCACCAGAAAATAAACCTGACTTTCTACATTCAGACAAACTAATTAGAAAAATATATGGTTCTAAAATACAGAACAAAGAACACTACGATTCAGATGATGTTCAGAATGTTGTTAACTATGTTTCTGATAATTTCTATCACCTGCATTTTAACCAATTTACATTAGAAGATGTACTAAAAAAAGGTGCTGAACTTGTAAAAAGAAAAGGGATAAAAGTATTAGTTATTGATCCATACAATAAGGTTAAATCTACGACTGCAAATAAATATAATATCAATGATTATACTAATGATTATCTTAATCAGATAGATGACTTTTGTAAAAAATATGATGTTCTTGTTTGCTTAGTTGCTCACCCGACAAAGATGGAAAAAGAAGATAATGGAAATTTTAAAAAGCCATCTATGTATAATATTAAAGGTGGTGGTGAATTTTATGATATGTCATATCATGGTTTACTTGTTCACCGGGATTATGTAGATAATAAAGTTGAAGTACAAGTGCTAAAAATTAAATTTAATCATCTAGGTAATAACATGAGTTCAACTCATTTTAAGTTCAACTTAGAAAATAATAGATATGAGCCTATTTACAATAATGGAACACCAAATGAAAAGTTTAGTTTTAGTAATAAAAACATGTTAACTAATATTGGTATTGAAGTATCGAATACTGATATAATTAATAATACAAATTTAAAGCCTAATGATGAATTTGAATTTGAAATAAATAATACAGATGAAGTACCATTTTAATATAAAACCATTAACAGTTAACAAAGCTTATGCTTCACATTGTAGAAGATATAAGTCAAGTGAATACAAGAAGTATAAAAAAGTATTAAATAAACTTTTTGATCCTAAATTTAAACTGCCTTCTGAAAAGGTTTATATTAAAATACTATTTGGATTTAGTTCTTCTTTATCTGATGTAGATAACCCTGTAAAACCTTTAATAGATACTTTACAAGAATACTATAATTTCAATGATAGGAATGTTTTTAAACTAGATTTAGAGAAAACAATAGTTAAAAAGGGTGATGAGTTTATTGATTTACAAATACTGCCTTATGAAGATAGAACAGATAATAACACTTTGTAATGATAATGGAATATTTATTTATCCAGTTCATTTACCTATTATTAAAAAATATAAAAAGAATGGTAAATGGTTTACATCTGCATCACATAGAAACAAGTACACTATTGAGATAAACAAGAAAGGAAATATAAAAAGAGATAGTAAACAAGATTATAAAGCAGATGAATTGTCAGATCAAATAAAAAAATATTATAAATTTTTTGTAAAAAGAAAATAATTATATAAATTTGATTCATCAAACAGAAAGAAATGGAAAATTTAAGAATTGAAAACACAACGAAAGACATTAAACCTTCAAACGATTTTAACCAAGATTTTATTGATCTACTTGATAGAGTTATTGAAGGGCATAATAATCTAGTAAAAGAATTAGAAATAATTAAAAACAAATAGAAATGGAAGCAAGTTTAAGAATAGGTAAAATAGATATTGACTGTATTGAAGAACTAGATAAGTTTAAAAAATCACCTTCATGGAATTTAAATGTATGGAATTACAATAGAGAATATAATGGGCGTGATAATAAAAATTTAGCAATACAGTTAATTCATGCTAGTGATTTTCATAGTACAATACAATTTGATTTAACAATACAAGAAGCTTTATTATTATCAACTCAATTAAAATTAATAGCAGAATCTTTTTAAATTAATAATAAGGGGGCATAAAAACGTGTTAAGTAATCTTTTTAGCCATTCAAACGCCCCCGATGGCATTAAAAACAAAACCCAAAATTATGAAAAAAATAGTGTTAATATCATTGATTTTTATAACTCTTGCTTCATGCAAAAAGAAAGAGATAAAAGATTGTTATCAAATTTCTAATCCTATTAATTTAGAATATCAATCTGGTAAAAATAGACTTGACAGTTTAAGAAATTTAAATCTTATTTCAGAAGGTGGTTATAATTATGAGTTAAACCAACTACAAGAAAGAACTATTTTAACAGATGAATATTTAGAGTGTAATTAACGGTTTGGCTAACAAACGTGCGAAGCAATGTTTTGTTAGGTGTTGTTAGCGGTTCGGTTTGGGTTATTTAAAATATTAAAAATTAAGAATATGAATACTAACAGAAAAGAAGGATTTTATAAAGTAAAATTTAATGGGGAATGGAGAAAAGCAAGATGGGTTATATATCCTGATATAGATTCTTCATGGTGTTGCTGGTGGATAGAGGGAGAAAAGCCAAAACCTTGGGGTTGGTCGGATGATGATTTTGATGATATTGTAGAATCTTCGTGGTCTGATAACATTGACCGCTAACGGTTTGAGTATGGAGCGTTTTAATGCTCTATACTTAGTGTTATGTACTTTTAATATAAGGAAAATATGAAAGCAAAAGATTTAATAAAAGAATTAGAAAAACATCCCGAATGGGAAGTGACTGTAAGTGTAGATATTTCAAAAAATGAAGATGAAAACGATAGACGAGCATTTGGTGATGAAATACTAGAAGTTATAAACGAAAATAGTAGTAACCAATTTACAATATGCTTTGATGGTTATGATAACTATAATTGTACATAACGCTTGTGTATGCTCTGTATGGAGTGCAACGGAATATGGAGTATGACACGTTGTTATAAACTTAAAATTAAAAAAAATGATTACAGATAAGGAACTTGAAAAAATGGGTATTATACACGAAGGCAGTAAGTTGAAGCCTGATAGATACTGGTGTAACACAACCCAAACACAAATGAGAATAGACACTAAAATAGCTACTATTGAAAGTGTTATGACTATGATATTTGAAGAGGGTTACACACAAGGCATAAGTACAGGTAAAACACAAAGAAGCACTGAAATAAAAAGGCTTTTAAATAACGAAGACCTTTTTTAATTTATTGTTTATAACAAGCGTGTATGTGCAATTGCGCTTTTACCCTAAAATAAGCATGTATTGTGCCATTAATGAAAATCTATGTAAATATTAATATTATAAATTCTATCTATGGGTAAGAGTAAAAACTTATATTTACAACATCAACAAGAAACTTTTGATGAATTAGAATTTTTAAGTAACTTAGAAAATAAAACAATTAATAAGAAAATGAGTTTAATAAACATTAGTATCAACTTAGACAAGATACCAAAAGAAAAGATCATCAAAGGTGAAAAAGGGAAATACCTAAACATCTCAGTAATGGAAAAAAAAGATGGTGCTGATCAATACGGAAATACACACTACACCATTATCAGCCAGACAAAAGAAGAAAGGCAAAACAAAGTAGATAAGATTTATCTAGGTAATGGAAAAGTATTTAACTTCGATAATAACAATAATAATAATCTAGGTGGGAATGATTTTAAAAGTGATGAAGAAGATGATGATCTACCATTTTAAATGATTGATAAAAAACTACACCAACAACTAAAAGAATATACTGATAAGCAAAAAAAATGCTACGGAATAACATCTGATGATTTAATTGCTGACCTTTATATTTACACCCACGAAAAACCTGAAAAAATACCTTCTCCAAATGACGAGAGGGTATTCTTTTTTAAAGCATGGCTTAGAAATCAAGCCAACTGGATTTGCTTAAATAAAACATCTAAATACTATATCAAAGGAAATGACTCCGAAGGATTAGAAGATGTTATTAATGAAGATTTAGAGCTACAAATAAAACAAAGTATAGTAACACATCAAGAAGTTAAAGAAACTGTTTTAAATGGTAAGTACAATACTATTTATAGATTATTCTATGAAGAAAATAACACACAAAAAGAAGTTGCACAAATAATGAATATAAATATCTCAATTATTAATGAAGCAATAAAAAAAATAAATTATCTTGTTTCTAATTACATTAATAAAGGGGAGTATCAAATTAAATTAGATTTATGGTAAGTTTAATAATAATTACATCATGCGCATTAACAATATACTTCAATTCAATCTATCACGAAAAATTAACAAGTTACTTCAATCAGAAAGTTTTTACTTGTCTATTATGCTTGTCAACTTGGGTGTCCTTAGCAGTATTTTTATATTCTTATGGAATAACCTTTAAAACAATGTATTTTGTGATAGTTCCAATACTATCTGTAATATTAGATAATAAAATAAATGAGATTTAAGAAGCAATATTGTACTAAACCAGTTGCACGTTGGTTTAGAATATATAAAGAAGCAGGATCACCAAAAAGATTAATAGGTGATTTATTAGATGAACTATTTGCAGTTCACAATAGTATATTTTTAGTACAAGAAAAGAAT
>Ga0098073_1000680_pt1 | contig 10887 bp, 9 predicted proteins | sample 31_taG_FD_75060 | JGI IMG/M metagenome (GOLD analysis project Ga0098073, IMG submission 75060) | Marine viral communities from the Gulf of Mexico - 31_GoM_OMZ_CsCl metaG | ecosystem: Environmental > Aquatic > Marine > Oceanic | place: Gulf of Mexico | collected 2015-07-12
ACCATTTTTAAAGAGTACATTGAATTTTTCACTTATGTAATTTAAGTCAGCAGAAAAAGTGAGATTATTTTCAGAATTAAGCTTGAAGAGCATACTTTGCAGCAAAGCACATAAATTAGCATCAATCCAAGTTAGGTGATAGAAATCTAAATAAATTGTAGTGTTAGAGTACTCTGATGCTTTGTGATAAAACTCAAACAATCGTTTTATACCTGAAAAATCAGTGTAAAAATCGCCATGAAGACTTAGTACTGGAAGATTCTGCATGTTTCAATATTAATCTCGACTCTTTTTTTTCATCATTTTTGATTTGTCTGCGTGCAATGCAGCAACATCAATTGCAGGTAATTGCAATTTTCCAAACGGATAGTAGCTCGTCATATTAGATATATATGTTCTTAAATTGTTAATAGCAATGCTCAATCCAGATACATAGATGTAGTCTGATTTTTCTTTTTCAGATAACTTGCTGTTTTTGCTAAAACTAAAAATAGACACGCCTTCTATAAAAATCACATAGCCAGGCAAAGGATTATCAATGTCATTAATACTAATTTTCGTAAAAAGAAATGATTCCCCACTTTCTTGTTCTTTAGCAATAAAATCAAAGTCTAGTTCGTAACTATCAAAGATTTTACGAATATTTATTTTTTTATTTTCAGGGTCATTGAATTTATATTTAGCATCAATGACAAAGAAATCGTGAAGTATTAAAGGTGATTTTACAATTTTCATATTGCATATGATTTAGTGTCAGAAAAATCAAAGTTATAGTCATTTTCATCTCGTGCGGGTGCCGAAAAATTTCGTAATACTTTTAAATAAGCTCCAGAACGATTTGATTCATACCATTTATCTAGATACTCTGCAATATTATCTTCATTAATTGGGTTTTCTAATTTTGAACTGGTATCCAGTTTTATATCGAATTTGATATCCAAAGCCGCTTGAAGTTTAACAAGTGTTGTCAAATTGATCAATTTGTGACCTCTAAATAGTTGAGTAAGATAACTAGGGGATGTTCCAATTTTATGAGCTAATTCATTTCTTTTTAGTCCCTTCTCTTCATATGTCTCTTGAATAAGAGAAAGAAACTTTGCCATCAAAACTTTCGCGTCAACCTCAAATTTATCCTCTTCTTCTTCAAAAGAAAAAATATCAATGAACGTTTCTTCAATTTCTGATATTTTTTTATTCGATGATTTCATATTCATAACTTCCAACTTTTTCGATTATATTTTTTGATTTTTGCTTTACTCCCTGAGTTTTTTTCTTTTCAAATAATTCTGCCGTAACAACCACAAATGTTTTATCCTCAAGTGTCTGCTCTTTACAATAAATCCTGTCATTTGATCTGCCTTTGAAAAATTTCATCGCAGTAACTCCTTTACACTTTTTATTGATTTCTTCCTTGTCATATACGTCTGTATTTCGCAAACGTTTTAAAATAATTTCAACGATGTAATTAAACTTTTTTTTGTGCTTAACATCCCTTTTTAAGTAATCAGAAATATCTTTCCAAGTTTCAACATCAACACAAATTGCAATTGATTTGTCCTTATTATAACGTATTATTTTAGCTTTTCTTATCACGAAATTAACCTATAGGTTCATTATATCAAATTATTTTAAGCTTTTTTATTAAAAAAATAACAAAGCACATCGCCAAAGATAAATTAAAACAGGAATTTACTCCCCATTTAATCCATTCACAAACGTTTCAACAAAACCGATAATCTTTGATAAAATAGTTCCTCCGACTTTTTTACGTTGAAGCACACTTGGTTTATCTCCTTCAATTAGTGATAAGACATCATTTATAAGAGGTTCTCTTTCAGCAAACAGATAACCTTCAATTAACTTTTGAGTACGCTCAGAAGAGAGCTTTTCGTCTTTAATTAATTTGTTGAATGCTTTTTGTTGCTCTTCGCTCCAAAACTTTTCAAATTCTTGCGGTATGTTCTCTGCATCATCTATGACAGGAAGGTTCTCTAAGATGAACTTCTCAATCAATTCACGTTTGCTACGCAAGTTAGATTCACCAGCCAATAAGTCAATGATTTCTTTTTGCTTTTTAGCTTTATCCCCTGAATTTGTGTCCTTCAATTCTGCAAGTAGTTTCAGAATGTATATGACATTAATTTCATCTTTTCGAATTAATTCTAATTCAAAATCAACGTCGTCTAAAATGGAAACCTTTTCTTTAAAGTTATCTGACTTCACTTTGAAGTGTAAATCAAGGTATTTGCTTTTATAGTCTTCAAAAGATTGTTCCGGCATTGCTAAATCACTCCACACGAAGTCTGAGAACGTTGCAATTGTATTTTTCAAACGCATTAATTCTCTAAAAGCTTTGATGAATTCTAATTCGTCTTCTTCGCTTTTTAGGTCATTTACACTATTGACGGTAGGTGTTACTTTCAATAACTCAATAAAGGCTTCATTGAATTTCTGAACATAATCTTCATAAGGCTCCATGATGATTTCATCAATGGCATCTTTATTACTAAACAAAGTAATTGCTTGATCTGTTGCTGCTTTTAAATTTCTAAAGACAACAATGTTTCCTTGTGATTTCTGTTCGTTTAATATTCTATTTGTACGAGAATATGCTTGGATTAATCCATGATATTTCAAGTTTTTATCAACGTACAAAGTGTTTAATGGCTTACTATCAAATCCAGTCAAGAACATATTTACAACCAATAGAATGTCTATTTTTCGTTCTTTGACTTTCTTCGAAATATCGTTGTAGTAATTGTAGAATGAAACACTGTCTTTGGTAGAGAATTTGGTTTCAAACATGGAGTTGTAATGTCCAATGAATTCATCCAGCTTTTCTCTCGTATGTACATTTAAACCATACAATGCTTTTGGATCTTCGACTACAGAAACCTCTTCAGGAATAAACCCATTTGCATCGGCATCATCTTCATTGGCTGCATAACTGAAAATGGTTGCAATTTTTAAGTTGTGCTCTCCTGCTTCTTTTTTACGCTGGAAGATTTCGTAATATTTAATCAATGTATCAACGCTACTGGTGCAAAACATTGCAGTAAATTCTTTGTTGTGCGTTTTACGACCATGATTTGCGATAATGTAATCGGTGATTTTCTCCAAACGAACAGGAGATTCCATCAATTCTTTCGTGTCAATATCTTCTACTTCAATATCTATTTCTGTTGCCGTTTCTTTTTGTTTATAGCGACCGACATATTCGACTGAAAATTTTAATACGTTCTCATCTTTAATGGCATCTGTAATTACATACTTGTGCAAAGGCTCACCAAATAATTCTTTCGTTGTACGTTTTCCAAGTTCGTTCTTAATTGCATTTTCAGCTAAGATTGGTGTTCCTGTGAAACCGAACATTTGAATGTTTTTGAAAAAAGCTTTAATTCGGTTGTGTGTATCTCCAAATTGTGAACGGTGACACTCATCAAAAATAAACACAATACGCTCGTTTTGTATTGCCGACATTTTATCCAAATACTGTTTTTTACTAATGGCAGTATTCAGCTTTTGAATAGTAGTAACAATTAACTTTGTATCGTCTGTGAACTGTTTTACCAGTGCTTTGGTGTTGTCTGTTCCGTCAATACTTCCTTTACTGAAGCTATTAAATTCCTTTGTTGTTTGATAATCTAAGTCTTTTCTATCCACTACAAAAACCACCTTTTTAACCAAAGGCATATTCATAATGATTTGACTTGCTTTAAACGAAGTCAACGTTTTTCCTGAACCTGTTGTGTGCCAAATATAACCTCCTGTTGTACTATTTTTCACTTTATCAATCATTGCTTCGACAGCGTAGTATTGATAAGGACGAAGGACCATTAAAATTTTATTGGCTTCATTTAAAACGACATACTTACATATCATTTTAGAAACATTACAAGGCTCTAAAAAATCAGAAGTAAATCCGTTGAGAATATTGGTAAGACGTTTGTTGTTTACATCTGTCCAATAGAACGTTTGCTTGAAAGATTGGTGTCTATTATTTGCGTAATATTTAGTGTTTACACCATTGCTAATTACAAATATCTGAACGTATTGAAACAATGCTGCATTGGCTCCAAATGAATGTCTTTGATAACGATTGATTTGATTAAATGCTTCTTTTAATTCTAATCCTCTACGTTTTAATTCTATTTGAACAAGCGGAAGACCATTCACTAATAAAGTGACATCATAGCGGTTTTTGTAACTGCCCTCTTGGGATACTTGATGCGTAACCTGGTATTGATTCTGACACCAATGTTCAGTGTTTAAGAATTCAAAATATAAGTTGTCACCGTTATCTCTAATAATGTGTTGCTTTTCTCTAAGTGTTTTTGCTTTTTCGAAAACAGATCCTTTGCTCAAAATATTTAAAACACGGTCAAATTCTTTTTCAGAAAAGGTAATATTATTGTGCTGCTCTAATTGAGATTTAAGATTATTAATTAGTGATTTCTCATCAGGAACAACAACTTTAGCATAGCCCAATTTATTCAATTGATCAACTAATTGTTCTTCGAGTATGGCTTCAGGTTGACGGCTCATTTATTTAATTCTTTATTAACCAATTCAATACTACTAAAATCATCATAAAATACTGAATATTCCTTTGGATCTTGAATGGCTAGTTTTGTTATTTTATTATGGTAATCGTTGTCTGAAAGTAACTTTACTAAATCAATCATATTTTCTTTTACTTTTCCCGAATTGAGTTCTTTTTGAACTTCTGCCCAAGTCATATCCCATTCATTTCCTTGACCAATCCCTGTTTGTGAACTTTGATCGTCAATGTAATAGGCATCTGTTCCGCCAATCAACCTAGCAATTTCAACGTTGCGGTTTCGATAGTTGATAAAACGCTCCATTAAATTGTGCTCATCGTCTTCTAACAATGTTCTAAACAAATCCCACCAACGTCCAAAGTATTCATTATGTGTAATTTCAGCCGTTTCTTTGGAAATCCATAAGTTAAAGTCTTTGAAGTATATGTTTAAAGTGTCCATACGATCAATAAACCATTGAATCGTTTTATTATTTTCTTCTACATCACTACCCCAACCAGCCTTAAAATCAGGATGGTTTCCTGCTTCATTTCCGAATTGTAACTGTAAAAACTTGTAGAGATAATCATCATGTTCTATTGTTAAGTTTGGAGCATGTGAAGAGATAATATGCTTTTGGATTATATACCCATCGACTTCAATCCCATGAATCAAATCATAGTTATCTATTCTTTCTAGGTACTCATCTAGATTTATGTGTGACGCAAAAACATGGAAGACATTTGCATTGAAACGCTCAGATAATTCAAGCATTAGTTTATCGACGTTATTGAACGTGAAATTGTGTTTCGTTATGCAGCAGATGTCTCTTCCCATGGTTTAATCGATTTCAATCCCTTTAAAGTTGTTCCATTTTGCAAACATGGATACACCATTATGTGCACCAATAAAGAAATCGGATAAAACAGCCTGATCTGTTACTCCTAATATTTTAATGATTTGAATTTGAAGAAATAGTTCAAGAGAATAAGCAACAATAAATAGTTCAAATTCTGTTTTAAACTTCGTGTTATGCTTTCCTTCATGTGCTAATTTGTGTCTAGTATCTTTTATCATTTTAAGTAAAACTTCAGTCTCAACGACAAAAACATTACCAACGATTAATTGAAACTCCTCTCTGCAATCCATTAACCGATCATACAATTCTGGTTTCTTCCAAAAGTTTGATTTTTTTCTAAACCATTGTAACAATTCATTATCCCCATGAAGTAATCCCTTTATTTTATCTCTATTAACAATTATAGAATTATCGGTAAGAGAAACTTCGTCCCTAATGAATTCTCGGTGTAAGCTTTCATACGCTACACACATATTCAAAAAGTACCTGGGAATTGAAAGGTCCGGGTTTTGTTTTTTCTCTGAAACCAACTCAATGATTGGTAGTAATTTGGTTTTTGTGAACCAATTTGAAATAATATCAGGAAGCTGTTGCTTTATTGTAGGATACTTAAAATCTATACTGTGAGAATATCTATTTGATTGCCAGGTTGAATCAATTCCAAAAATATTTTGCGGGCTTTTATTTATGTTTTCGATTTTTATTTGTGGATCTTCATTAGTTAGAAAAACAATTAATTTCTCTAGGTGTTTTTTCCAAACATAGAATTCATAAATATTTTGTTCCCGTTTAAAAGTTACATGAATAGAAATACTTCGCTTGAATGAAATTTCTTTCACTGAAAAACTACTTCTATGACCGTCTTTAATCGCTAATTCAAATTCAGGTGTATCTATTTTTAGTAATTCTAAAGCTTCGGGAACAGATGCACTTGTCATTGTCCATTCAACTCCTGGTTGAACATGAATCCAATCCATTAAGGTGGGACAAGACAAACTAACGCTTGAAATAAATGGGGCGGTAATATTATCAAGTTTAATTCCGTTAACAAGCTTATGTACTGAAAGTTTTCTTTCATTTCCTCCAAAACCACTTACTTGAGAACCAAGGCTACACTCTAATAAGCTAACGGTACCAATTTTATTAAATTCACCATAGACAATTGCCCAATCTTCAATTCCGATACTTGGATCTGGTAGCTCAACGAATATTTTATTGCCATTAATATTTAGCCAAATATTTTCAATGATCTTATCTCCTTCCGGAAAAATCAAACGTCCAAAATAGCGTTGAGTAGTTTCCATTACACAAACATTTTTTGTAACAACCCTGTTTTCCAAGTCTTAGCTTGTGAAAGTTGTGAGTTGACTTGAATGATTTTTTTATCTATTGACTTCAAAAAAGTACCAATTTTATTTTGTTCTTCTTTTGAAACGGGTAATTTCATTTTCTTAGAAAGGAACGTTGTATTTGTAATATTAATCGTGTTTTTCGCTCCTTTTTGAATAATTGATCCTAAGTAATTCGACACATTAATTGGCGATTCAAAATAAACGTGAAGTAAATACCCTAAACCTTCAGTTTCAGGAGTGAATATTCCATATAATGGAGATACAATTACATTTTTATCAATTTTGCTTTGCTTTATAATTCCTAACGGAAAGTCTCCTGTTGGACTCTTAGTGTAAACAATATCATTTGGTTGAACGAGATTATAATTATCTGTATTCTTTGCTGCAAAGACTCTACCTAAGTGTTCAATTTGATTAATTAAACCTTTATGAACAGAAACAGAAAAAACTTCTTCGTTTCCAGTACTTTTCTTTTTGTGTTCACATAACACATCTTTTAATTTTCTATTCTCCCATTTAGGAAATTCATTTCCATTCTCATCTTTAAAACGAATTTCTTGTTTAAAGATTTGTTGCATTACTCCTTTCTTGTATTGCTCTAATAATTTCGCTTTTTGAGTGAGTTGTGCTATTTTATCATCCACTTTCGTAAGGAAGGAAGCTATTTTTTTTTGCTCAGGTATAGTCGGAAAGTAAATTTTAAAATTTCTAATACTCTCAAAATTCAACCCTTCTCGACCACTACCAGTCATACCTTGATAGACTAATTTTTGACCGATATTTGAAGATAAAACTATTTGCAAAAATTTAGGGTTGGCTTTTTTTAATCGTATAATAGCTACATGTTGATTTACATTTCCTTCTTGAAAATTATCAGGAACGACACAACTTCTACCTATTGAACCTCCAGTGATATTTAAAAGAACATCGGAACTTAATACTTGACTTCCTTTCATGGCAGAATGAATTGAAATCGGAATATGAATACCATCAAGAAACAACTTGTTATCAAAAACATTTTGGCTTCTTATAAATGGAATTCCTGAATCTGTATAAACTTCAACCCCTCCTTTTGGTGTGCTTCCGCTTCCCACTTTCGAACATAGATCGCCTAATTTTTCTTTAAGCCAATAATCACCGAATTCCTTAAACCTCAATTCAGGAACTATCATTTTTTTTGTAGCTATCTCCATCTTAAAAAGGGCTTTTAATTCCAAGTTCAACACAAAAACCAGCAATTTCTTTATCAATAAGTTCCATTTCTGAATCTACTAAAATCAACTCTTCTGCAACAGCATCAATATCAACTCGTTCTTCTTCCTCAAAGGTATCCACATAACGAGGAATGTTAAGGTTGTAATCGTTTTCAGCTACTTCACCTAATGGAGCAACATAACTGTATTTATCCTCAGGAGTTCTGTTACGGTAAGTAGATATTATTTTATCAATGTCAGATTTACGCAATTGGTTTTGCGTTTTCACTTTATCAAAATGAGCACTTGCATCAATGAATAAAATATCATCAGGGTTTTCTCTACATTTCTTAAATACCAATATACAAGTTGGAATACTTGTTCCGTAGAAGATATTCGCAGGTAAACCAATAACAGCATCTAAGTAATTACGGTCTTCAATTAAGTATTTACGGATATGTCCTTCGGCTGCACCTCTAAATAATACACCGTGTGGTAAAACTATTGCCATTGTTCCATTGTCAGCCAAATGATGAATCATGTGCTGTACAAAAGCGAAGTCAGCTTTACTCGCAGGAGCTAATTTTCCGTATTGGCTAAAACGATCGTCACTTGTAAATAATGCATTTGCACTCCAATTAGCAGAGAAAGGAGGGTTCGCAACAATCGCTTCAAAACGTTCATCTCTATGTTGAGGATGTTCTAAAGTATCTTCTTGTTTAATGTCAAATTTACGGTAATGAACATCATGTAGAATCATGTTCATTCTTGCCAAGTTGTATGTAGTTCGATTCAATTCTTGTCCGTAAAAATCGTTTACTTCTTCAACCTCTTTTGCAACACGTAATAAAAGAGAACCAGACCCACACGTAGGATCGTAAACAGATTTTAGTTTTTTCTTTCCTGTTGTTACAATCTTCGCTAGTACAGAACTTACTTCTTGTGGTGTATAGAATTCACCCGCTTTCTTTCCTGCTCCAGATGCAAATTGTCCAATTAAGTATTCATAGGCATCACCCAACACATCCAGTTCTGTGTTTTCTAATTTGAAGTCAATTTTGTCTAAATGTGAAAGTACTTTTGAAATAATTTCATTTCGTGCTTCAGGTGTTTTACCCAATTTCGTACTATTCAAGTCCATGTCTTCAAACAGATTGTCGAAGTCTTCTTCGCTTTCTGTTCCCATGGTACTTAACTGAATGTTCGTCAAGATTTTTTGTAAGTCTTCAATGATGAAATTTGAAACTCCTTCTTCATCACTATTTCCTCTTTTCGCAACCTGGCTAAATAACTCTGATGGTTTTAAGAAATAACCCAATGTTTCTAAAGCTTCACCTCGAATTGCTTCAATGTATTCTTGTCCGTTTTTTGTGGACTCATCAATTTCGGAGAATTTAAATTTATCTCCACCTTCTGATAACATTTTGTTGGCATATATGTCCATTTTCTCAGCTAAGTATTTGTAGAAAATAAAGCCTAGTATATAATCTCTAAACTCATCCGCATTCATTTTCCCTCTTAGGGTGTTTGCGATGTTCCAGAGTTGTTGTTCGAGTTGTTTTTTTTGGTCTTCTGACATTTTTACGGAATGGTTATATCAATGTTCTTTAATAGTGGCTAAAGATAACAAAGAAATCATTTTCTTTTATCTTTCATTTCCATAGGGAATGAAAACAAATTAAACATAATCCTCAACCTAGACCTAACCCGATTCCCATACAACTCTTCCAATTCACTTGCATTTAAATTCGTAGTAGCGTGGCTAACTGTTCCTTCAATTATTTGTAAATCATAACGCTGAAGTAGTATTTCAGCGACTGTGTTACATTCATTTCCATAGTGTTTCATATTGTTCTCCACCCCTAAATCATCTAAACAGTATATCTTTGAATGCGTCTTCCCATACTTCTGAATAATTGGGTATCCATCTTGGTTGAATTCAGTTGCAATGTCTCGAGTTGATTTAATTACAAAATTATAATCAGGGTATGTGAAATGTTTCATCAAAGTCATGAGGGAAGTTTTTCCGCAACCCACTGGACCATTTAATAGAATTCCTTTGTCGAGATCTATTCCATATTTGGCGCAAGTTTCTTCGTCGCGTATGAAGTATATCAAGAGTTTGTAAATTATTTCTTTGTCCTCCGGATTGAGATGGAACTTCGTTCCGAATTTTTGTTGTCCGAGGTGTTGGAGGTATTGCCATGATTTTGAGAAATTATAGTGTTTCACACCATTGATAATTTCGAAAGGTAATGTGTTTGTCATGATTATAGGGGCATTGAATAATCTTTGTCGTTATTTGTATTTAATCGGTTCTCGACTGCGCTCGAACCTCGATTTCCATTCTTGTAATTTGCACTTCGTTTGATCCAGTTACGAGCTGCAGCATTCCAATCTTTCATTTTTGCTTTGCCACCAACTAACCATCCATTGGAAGAGAAATAATTGAAAAAGTTTTCTCCTTCCGAACTGGTAGATTCATTTGAAAGAAAAAAAGATTTTACTTCCTCCAATTCGGGAACGGCAAAACTTGTTTTGCTCTTTACCTCTTTCTCTACTTTTAAACCTTTTATTTCTTTATTAACCTTTATACTCTTTAATGAAGGTCGCACTTGTTTTACCACTGGTATTACAGCTGTTTTATCACTCCTTTTATCAGTGGTATTATCACCACTATTATCACTACATGTATCGAATCTGTACATGTAAATCTTACTTCCAATCCATCGATTCTTTGAAGGTTCATAGAGTAAATACTCCCAATGCGAAAGCTCTTTCAACGTTTTAGTGTATGTATTCATCGAGCCAATTTTAGAAAGCTTCATCAATTCATTTCTGTTGATAGAAACAGGATTTTCAAGACGATTATCATTCCAACAATGAAACAATGCATGATACAAACTAATGTGCCAGGGACTCAATCGGTTGTCGTCGTTCAT
>Ga0098073_1000686_pt1 | contig 10832 bp, 1 predicted proteins | sample 31_taG_FD_75060 | JGI IMG/M metagenome (GOLD analysis project Ga0098073, IMG submission 75060) | Marine viral communities from the Gulf of Mexico - 31_GoM_OMZ_CsCl metaG | ecosystem: Environmental > Aquatic > Marine > Oceanic | place: Gulf of Mexico | collected 2015-07-12
AACTATATGGATGAGAAGAATCTGGACAGGGAGCAGTTTGCTGATTTAATGGCTAATGCATACACTAATAGAGCAAATACATACAACCTCAATACGATGTATCCATATTATAATATAGCACCTGACGGTACTGTACAATTTGCTCCAGGTGCTACACCTCAGTTAGCTTTTAGCCGAGAAGCTGTAGACCCTTATGATGAAATGACACGAAGAGCTTTAGAGTTAAAAGATAGATTAGACCCGTCAACTATTAACTTGATTCTAAAGAATACATATGGGCAAGGAGTGGATGAAATGACAGGAGTGAATACAGGAGGTGTACCTGTAGTACGTAAAGGTAAAGAAGTTAAGAAATACGCAGTGCCTTTTTATACTGGAAAGACAGGGTATTAAACCTTTGAAGTGCAAAGAAAAGTTTTTAAAACTTACAAAATTTTAGTATCTTAAAGTTATGGCAACTTACGTACCAGGATCACAGACATACGGAAGAGAATTTCAACCTTTTACTCCAGACTATAAATTTTTATCTAGCGTTCTTCAGACTAGACAAGACCGTTACGATACAAATTATAAACAGCTTAGTGATCTATATAGCAGAGTAGTATATGCAGATCTATCTAGAGATGATACTACTGCGACAAGAGATCAGTATGCTGAAAAGCTGTCTCCAAAAATTCAACAGCTGTCAGGTATGGACTTGTCCATGCGCCAGAATGTAGATGCAGCTAAAGGTCTGTTTAAACCTTTCTATGATGATGATTTAGTTGTAAAGGATATAGTCTATACTAAGGCTTTTCGGAAGGCTGCAGAAGAAGCACAGCGACTTAAGAATTCTAATAACCTGGATGATGTAACAAGATATTGGGATACTGGGATGGAATATCTTGGATTTCAAATGGAGAATTTTAAGAATGCTAGTAAAGAAGAAGCTTTAAGGTTAGGTTTGCCAGAGTATGTAGAGAATGTAAACCTCTCTAAGATGGCTAACGAAATCTTACAGGAAGCCGGTTTTGAAGATGTAGAAGTTACCATACCAGATAAGAAAGGGCATTGGTTGATTACACAAAAGAATGGTGATCAACAGGTGCCAGGTCTTTATAATTACTTGCTTAATAATCTACTAGAAGATCCTAGAGTTATAGATGCGTATAGAGTTAGTGGCTATGTGGAGGCTGAAAAGTTTGCAAGAAATGAAATGGCTGCTGGGAGAGCTTCTACATCATTAGAAGGTCGTACAGCTTGGGCTAGACAAAAACTTGATTTTTTAACTGCAGGCTTTGGCAAAGCTAACGATATACTAAAGAAGCAGTTTGAGCAAGCAATGAGTGCTAAAGAAAACTGGGAGGGATATAAAAGAGATAAAGGTATTATACCAGGTAGCCGAGAAGAAAAAGCAATGGCTGATGCCTTAGAAGAATTTGATAAGGTTGGTGGTGCTATTGAGAGGAACGAAAGAAATCTACAAACCATTGCAGGTCTTGACGAAAGCCAGGATTTAGTTGATAAGACTTTTAATCTCTTAATGAACTACAATCTTAGTAGTGATATTCTTGGTGCTGCTCAAGCCTACAGCATGCGTGATTTTTCTAGAACTGTAGAAGCTAATCCATACAAGAAGATGGAGGTGCAGCATGCTTATGATCTAGCAAAGATTCAACAGAATCATTTAAACAAGTTAGCCCAGATTAAATTCAAAGCTCAGATTGATCCCGAGAATGCTGCAACAGGATTAACAAATCTTGTTGACAAAATTTTCCCTGGCATGACTGGTCCCGGCATGCAAGCTACACAGTTTGAAAGTGTAGATGATGCCATGGCAAGAAATACTGAGGATGCTGCTGCATTTGCCGCAGTTACTCTTCAGGAACAAGTGGGCTTTATTACAGAGATTGATAAGCTTACTAAACTAGGAAAGTCTCTTAAGGGTAACAATATTAACAGAATGACTATCACGCTTTCTGATGGTACTGATTTTACTGGAAGTTATGATCAGATAAGAGAGCAACTCTTAATGACAGATGAGAATGGACGTTATGTTAATGCAAGCGCAATTGGTACATTATATAGAAAGTCTAAGTTAGATTTTGAATCATTACCTAATACAAACCCAACTGCTCTTGAGCATGAGTCTTTCTTAACTGCTAGTTCTAGCCTTGATAATATTACAGCTCGTGAAAGTCTATCATTACAATATGATAAGACATATAATCAAGTCTTGCTAGACAACTTTGAAAGAGCCTTAGAAATTACAGAGGCTGACGGTATTAAAGAACTTAGAGAAAATTTCCAGGCGGGCGCACCACGTATTATTCAAAATACACCTAGCGGTCCTCAACTCTTATCTGAAGACGAGTATGTTGCTACTATGACCAACATGATTAAGAATGGTCAGATTGCAAATAAAGATATTGAGGATTATATGGTCAATGTCTTTCCAGGCTCTACTTATGGTGAGGGTTCTATTGCTTATGGAATGAATCCAACAGCAACTGCACCACGACGTGTACTTGATGAAGGAGCTATAGAAGAAGCAGCCAGAAAAATGTACAAGGAGCAATATGCAATATTGAATTCTACAATTGACGAGTCATTTGCCATGAACTACACAGGTGGTCAGGGTATGCAGCCTTTTTCGGCTGATGCATATTTTAGAGGTGTGAGTCTTGGGGACATGACTGCATCTGACCTTTTTACATATAGAGGTTATCAAGATACATTTAGTTTATCTAGAATGAATAATCCCAGTAGTGTTGCAATGCTCGCAAATCTTGTAAGGCAATACAATGAAACATCTCCAGCAGAAAGAATCATTATACCTGCAACTGAAAGTGCAGTTTCTCCGTTTAGCTTAAGCGATGAGTCTACAATGGAAGATGCCGACAGAAGAGCAGCGGCTTATATTTTTGATCAAGCATTATTGAAGACAAAAAATGCAATGCTTAATCCTGAGGCAGCAAAGTCAGAAAACTTCATGTATGATATAACCTATAGCCCGGTTATAAAGATGGACGATCAAACATTTGCGGGTTATACAATCAAGCTTCCAGCAGAGTTTGTTGAGGAATTTGCAGATGCTCCTGACGCACAAGGTAAAATTACAAGGGAGCTATCAACTAATGAAATTCCAGAGTTTACAGAGCTTACTATGCTTGTACCAGAGGATAAGGATTTAAACCCGCGTTCTGCAGGTAATTATAATTTTTCTGCAGTAGATACTCAGATTAACATGAGTCCTGATAATGTTTACAATTACAATGTGTTTGATGAGACAGCGGGATCATTTCAAGTATTTCAAGATAACGGCATCTACTACACTACTGCAGAGCTATTAACAATAGATCCAAAGACTGGACTATATGTAAACCAAGGTGTTATTCCAGCCACTCCAATTGTTGATGATCAAGGCAATTATGTAGGCAAGGCTAACTTAGATGCTCACGTTGCACATAAACGTAGAGTGTTTGAGGAAAGGCATAAGCAGAATGTACAGAATCATAATTTTTGGAAAACTCAAAACGGAATCAAATAATGAGTATTCGTGACCAGATACCTAATGCTGGTAATGTAGACAAAAAGATAGACCCTACTTACCAACCAGCTAATTTTGATTTTACCCCAATTGAAGACATAGTTGATTTAGACTTTGATGTAGAAAGTACTCAAGGTATGGGCGACTATATGAAGTCTTTAAATGTATTGGCACCAAAAGTCAATCAGATTGCAGCGCCTGCGGTTATCCCAGGTTTTCCTAACACTGGCGCTCCTTACAAACCTGATCAGGCTTTTGATAGTTTTCAAGGTTTTTCAGACGCCTTTAATAGTCCAGATCCTTTCTTATCAGGAATGGGTAAGAAAGAAACTATTGCAGATCCAATTATTTCAGGATCTAGAAGTTCGGGTTATGACCGTATTGCGGCACATCCAGACTTTCCAAAGCTTGGTTGGAATCCTACAATAGATAACGAATCCTATTACAATAAGAATACAGATTGGTATACGGACTATCAAAGAGCAGGTACTTTTTTTCTTGATTCTGCTGGGGCAGGATTTTTCTCAAGCTACCGAGCTATAGGAGATTTCTTTGATAGTGATAGTTACTTAGCCAGTGGCGATTTTGAATCAGGTTTGGCTTTTGCTGAAGCAACAAGAATGGGTTCAAGTACTAGAGGCGGAACTACACAATTTGGTGCGAATCTGTTTCTTCAGTTCGGTTATACAGCTGGTATTATTGGAAACATAATTGCTGAAGAACTTGCATTAGCTGCAGCAACTGCTGCTACTGAAGGTGGAACTCTTCCTGTTTTTATGGCTAGAACAGGTGCAAATTTTGTAAGAGGTATTAAATCTATAGGTAATGCTTTTGATATTAGTAGAACAATTAAGACTTCAAAGAGCATCCTTGATACATTAAGGAATGCTAATAGAGCCAGTGATTTCTACAATATTGCAAAAACTGGTGGAAAAATAGTTGGCGATATTTTAACCCCTGAGTTGAGAGCAACGATTAAAGAGCTCAAGACTGCAGAGAATTCTGTACGCGGTTTAGATGTTTTAGCAAAGGGATCTACATATGGTGCATTTTATCGCGACCTAAGATCTATGAACTTTGCGATGAGTGAGGGTAAGATGGAAGCCGCTCTTGTCTACACAGATATGTTCAATGAGAATATGGGTAGGCTTATTAGAGAAAATGCAGGTGAGAATCCAACCCCAGAGCAATTGCGAGAAGTTAATGATGCTGCCTTAAAAGCTGCTACAAAGACAATTGCGTTTAACTCTCCCGTAATTTTTGCTACTAACAAGATTCTTTTAGGTAATGCACTTGGTGGTTTTTCTCCTATGTTCCGTAGAATCTTCAACAAGAATCTACCAAAATTTGCTAACAACTTCAGAAAAACCAAGAAGGTTATACAGGAAACTGGAGAGGTTGCTAAAGATTTATATGTCAACACTGCTGGAGAAAAGACACTACTTGGTAAAGTTTTCCGTACTGGTAGATTAAAAGGTATCGGTGCTATGGGTGTAGTACGTGGTACAGCCAACGGATTATTAAGATATTCCGCAGCGTCTCTTGGCGAAGGTTTGCAAGAAGTATATCAGGAAGGTATTGCTGTTGGGGTTGTTGATTACTATACTAAGTTATTAGAGGATCCGTCAGCTCATGAGACAGATTTATTTTACACTGCTGTACAATCAGGTGTAGCAAGTCAAATGTCTGCTCAAGGAGCTGAAGTATTTATGTCTGGCTTTTTGATGGGAGGTCTAGCTTCTGGGCCACAAAGATTATTATTTGAGGTTATTCCTGAGGTTATTCAACGTAAAAGGAATCCAGAGGCATTTGAAAAGTATGAGCAAAATCTTGTTGAATTTGAGAAACAAATAAATACAATTGGTAATAGTATTCAAGAAAATCCTTTTGATTATTTCAGTCCAACACGTTTAAACTTCTTCCAGACACTTGATGCAAGCAATGATATTCAACAGAATCTGTATGATGGGGATCCTATGGGATTGATGGATGCTAAGGATATGTTGCAATTTCAGCATATGCACTTTCATGCAAAATCTGGTACAAAAGATCTTTTTATTGAGCAGTTTGAAGACTTCTTACAACTGAGCGATGAGCAGTTAGCAGAAGCGTTTCCTCAGCATAAAGAAGATATTGAATCTGGAAAAGCAAGAGAGCGTTTGCAGAAGTCCATTACGGACATGAAAAACTTTGAATCTGAGTATAATGCAAGTTTTGATTTGATTGTAAATCCTTACAATCCAGGTCAGTATAGCAGAGAAAACTATGTAGCTGGAAAAGAAGGTAAGACAGACGAGGAAAAGAAAGCAGCAGAGGTAGGAAGAACAAGGTTATATAACCAAGAAAAGATAAAGCATACTGCTGTAGAGCATGCTAGAATGCTTTACCTGCTTTCAAAAGATTCTGTAAAGCGAGCTATTAGTCGTAGAGATAATATTGAAAAGTCACTTCAGGCATCTGGTATACTTGAGGAACTTAGTGCAAACGACCTTACCGTACTATTAAGTGCAGACTCTATTCAGCAAGAAAGAAAATTGTTGGGTGATGAACTTATTGTTTTAGCACAGGCAGAAAATCCTGATGTTAATCTTATTAAGAATAAACAAAATCGTCTTGCAGCTTTAGAGAAGTATGAAAGAAAGCTGAAATCTATCTATGATAAAGATGGTAAGTTGTATGATAGAGAGAAGCGCTCAGGTCTAAAGAAACCGCTTAAAGACTATTTGGAGGCTCTTGCTGATGGCAAGAATGACTTTGTTAAGTTGGACATGTTGGATCAGGTAGTCCTAGATTTAGTTGATCATAACAATCTAGATAGAAGAGCCCAGATATATGACAGAAGCGTCGCTCTATTTAGTGATCCAGCAAAAGTTACAGATGTTGTAGACAGGATAAGCCAGAACTTTAAAGTACTATTTGATAGTGTCAAAAACTTATATGAGAAAAATGTAAAAGCTTCTATCCAAGATGCTGAGGCTAAACAACTTCTTGATGGATTGATTACCCTGGGTGTATATCCTGATACTACTCAGGCAATACAATTTTTACAGAGTGGTGATGTAGCCGATCTTAAGAATTTTTATCATCCAGATGGACCAATCAATAAAACAGTTACTAGCGAGGTATGGGAGAAAATTGAGAGTTTAAAGCAACAATATACTGATGCTAAGTCTGCTCTTGAAAAAACACAGGAGGAAGAGTTTGAAGTAACTCCAAAAGAAGAAAAGGGTATAGATGATTCCAAGTTTGATGACCTTGAATTTAAACTACCTACTGAGGTTGCTGATAAAGTAGATGAAGTTATTGATGAAACAGATATTCTTCTTGATAATCAGTCACCTTATGCACAAGAAATCCTGAGAAAGCTATATGCTAAATATCGGAGAGAGAGTCTAGGCTCTCAAATTGCAGAAGATAGATCTTATAAAAGCATTCAAGAGTGGTCGAATTCTAAAGAAGGTACTGCAGCCATTAAGACATTGGCTTTGCTAAAGAATTGGTGGCTCACTACAATTCCTAAAGATTTATCTGAGGAAGAAAGAATGCGTATCAAACAGCAAGGTATAGGATTTAAAGAGTGGTTGAACGATAACCTTGAAAATCCAGACATAAATAAGATGCTTGAGTCTGCAGGCATAGGCGTAAATATGGTTTCGGGAATACCAACTAAGGCTCTTGATGAGATTGTTGGCAGTGAGGGTAGAGAGTTATTTATTGCTGAGCCTGGTGTAAATATTATTAAGATTCAGGGTGAAGAGGAAGTACGTTATGAAATACGTGATAACGAAGGCAATTTGATTCGTGAAGAGTTTTTTGATAACGCTGGCTTACCAAGCGCTAGAAGTACATATTTAGGTAGTGAGAAAAATGTAATGGTTACCTTAAAGAATATTGCGGAGGCATTATCTAAAGTGATGCCTTTGGATAGTTCTTATAAGATTGGTGACATGGAGCTTGATATGCTCGATGAACTAGAGGATATTGAAGGCAACAAGTTTGTCTTTATTGGTACTCAGGAGTCTAAGGCAATTATTCTACCTTATGACAAGAGAGGTGCTGTTGGAGCCGATAGAGATATGGCTACTATTTACGTTCCTAATAGCGAGCTCTCAAAACGTTTTACCAAGATAGAAGAGTCATTTGAAGGAGTGACGTTTACAGAGAATATGGCCAAGATCAATCCAAAGGATATAGTTGGACTTTATCCAAAGGATTATGCAAGGGAAGAAGATAGACGCAAGCTTGGAATTAAGAGAAGATATTATGAGCAGCGTACTCAGAGAATGTTTGAAATGCTTACCCCTGAGGAAAGGGGTAATATTACCATTACAATTAAACGTAATGAAAGAGATGAGCCTGTTAAGTTTAGCTATGGTGATTCCGTTCCACCTAATCCGTTAATCAATAAGCTAGGTGATAAGTATACTATAGAAATAAAAGTAGATCCTGCAACAGCTAATAGATTGGTTGCTGATCTAAGGCAAACAACTTACAGACTTCCTGAGGACTTTGATGGCGTTATCGGCTTCATTCAAAATGATCATTTCAACTATACAGATCTTAATGACCCACGTAAAACAGGATTGCGTTTATCAGATCTTGAAGATGAGGTTATAGAAAGATATATCAGTCAAGACAATTATACAGCTGAGGAAATGAAAGCAGCTGATGAAAGGCAACAAGCTCTTACAGTAGAGCTTGATAAGCTAATGACTGAGGACGAAAAATTAGTGCATGAGCGCGAGTTTTCAATTAATGACTTTGTTAATAGCACAGGTTTTGACTTTGTAGTTACTGATGGTGCATTAAACTTTTATGTGGAATCTAATCTTTCTCCACGAGATCTAGACTACTACACATTTGATGGTGATGTTATCGTCATGGATAACAGAAAGCTTAAAGGAAAGGATCTTGATGCTGCGTTCTTTACCAATTTAGAAGGAACGGAGCACACTGCCTTTACAAAGAAAGTTGTTGCTGAACTTGAGAAACAAGGTCTTTATGATCGGTTTACAAAGTCAGATCATAGAAGTAGATATGTCCTATTAATCAGGCAGCATGGTGGGGCTATTACAGGTCTACAACTAAGACAAAAAGTACTTTCTGATCAATCAAGACAAGAGTTATACGAGGAGTTAATTAAAACAGCACAAGAGTATCGTAAGAGTCCAGTTACAGGAACTACAAAAACAACATGGCAACGAAACTTCAATAATAAGTTTTATCCAGCTTTACAGCCGATTGCCGGCGGTAGGGTGTTTTTAGATTTCTTTATTGGTCGTACAAAAGTTGATAATGCTTTTGTTGATGGTGACATTGGACTGCGGTATAACCAAGATGGTAAAAAGTATTCTGTAACCTTTAGCTCAGAGCAATTAGAAGAGTTAGCTAATGATCCAATGAAGCTTGATGAACTCTTTGAGATGCTCAATGAAAAGATTAAGGATGACAATACTGTTGTGCAGAAGAAGTTTTCTCCTAATATGCTCAGGGCTGTATTTTCTATTACTACTCCTGCGGATACAGTTCTAGATAACACTACTACAAATTCAGATCCAAGAGTTAGGATTGGTCGTAGAACATATCTAGATACTAAATCTGCTAATCCATCAGCTCAAAGAGCAGCTAGAACTACAGTTAGTAATCCACAGGGTACCGGCTATACACCTATTGTTGATGTTAATGATGTTTCTGACGAGAAGTTAGAAGAGCTTGCAACAATAGTTGAATCTGGAGGTGTACCAGGAAGCATAGAAGACTCAGAGATCTTATCACATCGAAGAGCTGATATTGATAAGATTATTGCCAACAGGCAAAAAGCAGAGTCTCTTAAGGTTACTGCATCTGCTGCTAGTATATCCGAGTTATCAGATGAAGAGTATGCCGAGTATAAGAATAATGGTTTTAGTGAGTTACCCCAGTCTATTACAGGAGGGATTGCTAATAAGGTAATCAATCAAGGTAGAGAGTCTTTATCTGAAAAGGAGGAAGAGGTATTAAAAGCCAGACAGGATATCGAGGCTCTCATTGGTACTACACAACCACAGTTGTCAGAATCTGACAAAGAACTTCAAAAAGCTGAAACCGAATTAAAAGAGGTGGAAGCCAGAATGAAGGTTATAGATGCTGAGATTGTTGATTTTGTTAGACAAAATGGAGGTAATAAGTTTAATCTTAGAGGTCAAAATAAAGAGTATCTTGAGCTTAAGAAGAGATTAAATCAGATTAAGAAGGACTTAGATAGTGGTAATAGCGCATTTAAGATTATAGATCCTACAATGGCTTTAGGTGAAGAGTATAGTCTGCAGAGTTTTGTAAACTGGACTAAACAGAATCTTCCCGAGTTCATTACCATTGGTGACATTAATGATCTTGAGTCTCGTTTAAGAGCTAATGGATTAGCTGTTGGTGCATTCTCAATGCAGTTAAAAGATCTAGCAGGTAAGTTAGAAGTGGAAGGTAGGATCTATACAGGTGCTACCAACTCATACAGATATCATGAAGCATTTCATAGCGTCTTTAGAATGCTTCTGACTGATGAGGAACAGACTAAACTGAGAAGACTTGCTAAGGCTGAAGTACGTAAGAAATTTGGTACAAGGCAAGATTATCTAGATGCGCTGAACATATTTAGAAATTCCCATCCTAAGTATAAAAGGATGTCTGCTCAAGAGTTGGAAAATGAGTATTTGGAAGAATACATGGCCGATGAGTTTGAGAAGTTTAAGACTAATCCAAGGAGCACTAGAACAAACTCTGCAATTAAGTCCTTCTTTACCAGGCTGTTAGAATATATTCGATTAATGCTTAAAGGATTTAAGGGTAATGAGCTTAAGAATCTCTTTGAAGCAATTGATGCTGGACGGTATAAAGGTGGTAATGTTCAAAGCAATGTTTATACACGAGCTCTATATGATGGTACTACAATAGATGCCTATAAGCTTATTCCTTTTGAAGAGTACAGGGGTTCTAGAACCTTTGAGTATTTAGACAGTAATGCTGCTGATATGCTGGTGCGTATGATCGGATATACGTACATGGAGCGTAGATCTCTTCCAGAGTTTGGTGACTTAACAGATTATGTATTGATTCAGCAGACTATTTCAGATTATGCTGAATTATATAATCCTGCTTCAAGTGCATATGATGGACCCGAGGTAGATATTGATAGAGTTGAGAGAGTTCAGAAAGCTTTAACGTTGAATGATGGTGATGCTGTTGTATCAGCTGTACAACAGTATCTTGATATACTTAATCTTAAGATTGAGACTGAGCAAGATGATATTGATTCTTTAGAAGATGA
>Ga0098073_1000687_pt1 | contig 10825 bp, 11 predicted proteins | sample 31_taG_FD_75060 | JGI IMG/M metagenome (GOLD analysis project Ga0098073, IMG submission 75060) | Marine viral communities from the Gulf of Mexico - 31_GoM_OMZ_CsCl metaG | ecosystem: Environmental > Aquatic > Marine > Oceanic | place: Gulf of Mexico | collected 2015-07-12
CCGTCCTCGCCAAGGCCGATCGAGTCGTGGGTCAGCACATGGACCACGCGGATGCCCATCAGGGCGGCCAGCCGGATCGATGGGCGGCTGTAATCCGAAAACACCATGAAGGTTCCGCCATAGGGGATAATGCCGCCGTGCAGCGCCATGCCGTTCATGGCTGCGGCCATGCCATGCTCGCGGATGCCCCAGTTGATGTAGCGCCCGGCATAGTCAGGGGCGTCAAAGGTCTCGGTCCCCGCGACCAGGGTGTTGTTCGACCCGGTCAGGTCGGCCGAGCCGCCGATCAGCTCGGGGATGGGCTCGAACAGGACGGCGAGCGCCGCGCCGGACGACTGGCGCGTGGCCTGGGCCGGTCTGGTCTCGACGGTTTTCGCGATGGCGGCCTCAAGGGCGTCGAAGGCATCGTCGGGCAGCCCGCCGGCCATTGCGCGAACGAAGTCGTCATGGAACTCCGACTCTTCCAGCCGCGCTTCCCAGTCCTGGCGGGCCTTGGCACCCCGACGGCCGGCCTTGCGCCAGGCCTGCATGACGGTCTCGGGGATTTCGAACGGTGCGTGCGGCCAGTCCAGTGCCTTGCGGGTCGCAGCGATCTCGGTGTCACCCAGCGCCGCACCGTGGGTCTTGTGGCTGCCTTCCATGGTGGCGGCGCCGCGCCCGATCTTGGTCTTGCAGGCGATCAGGGTCGGCTTGTTCTGACGCTCGGCCCATTTCAACGCGGACTTGATCGCGCCCATGTCATGGCCGTCAATAGCCTTGACCGCCCAGCCGGCCGCCTTGAAGCGGGCCTTCTGATCCGTGGCGTCCGACAGGCTGACGGCGCCGTCGATGGTGATGGCGTTGTCGTCCCACAGCACGGTCAGCTTGTTCAGGCGATAGCGGCCGGCGAGGGCGATGGCCTCTTGCGACACGCCCTCCATCAGACAGCCGTCGCCGGCAATCACCCAGGTGCGGTGATCGACCAGATCCTCACCGAAATGCGCGGCCAGATGGCGCTCGGCCATGGCGAAGCCCACGGCATTGGCCAGACCCTGACCCAGCGGGCCCGTGGTCGTCTCCACACCCGGCATATGGCCATACTCGGGGTGACCGGCGGTCTTCGATCCCCACTGACGGAAGTTCGACAGTTCCTCGCGGGTCGCCGCCTCATAGCCTGTCAGGTGCAGCAGGGCGTAGATGAGCATCGAGCCGTGCCCGGCCGACAGGATGAACCGGTCGCGGTCGGCCCAGTCCGGGCGGCTGGCATCGAACTTGAGAAACTTCGAGAACAGCACGGTCGCGACATCGGCCATGCCCATCGGCATGCCGGGGTGGCCGCTGTTGGCCTTCTGAACGGCGTCCATGCTCAGCACCCGGATGGCATCGGCCATCTGCTTGGGGGTAGCCTTCGGCGGGGTGGAATCGACTTTGGCCACGGGCAACCTCTCGGGACGCGGGGGAGAAAAAGGGGGGCGGGGCCGCTTTACCCCGACGCGCGGACGGGTTCTATAGGGATTCCGGAGGAAGTGACACCGATGGCCGACGCCACCACAGCTGCGAAAGCCCGTATCGACAAGGCGCTCGCCCTGCTGGAACGCCGCATGAAGGACCTCAAGGCGCGTCCCGCTTCGGCACCCCCGATCGGCGACGATGACCTGTTTGCGCCGCGCGCCGACGCGGGACGTCTGGCTGAGCTGGAAGACGCCGGTCGCGAGGCCCGCGCTGCGCTGGCCGCTTCGGCCGAGGCCATCCGGTCCATCCTGGCGGACGACAGAGACGGCGAGGGGAACGCCTGATGGCCACCGTCACTGTCGAGATCAATGGTCGCCCCTATGCCGTCGGATGCGCCGACGGACAGGAAGAGCGCGTCAAGCAACTGGCGGCCCAGTTTGCCAGCCATGTCAGCAATGTCGCGGCCGAAGTCGGCCACGTCGGCGAGCTTCGCCTGTTCCTGATGGCCGGGCTGATCCTGGCCGACGAACTGCAGGAAGCCCGCTCAGGCGAGGCTCCGGTCCGTCCCGCCGAGGCGGCGCCCTCTGATGCCGGCGTGGCCGAGGCCCTGAATGCGGTGGCCGCCCGCATCGAGAAGATCGCCCAGTCGATCACGTGAGCGATTTCGCTCGTATGACGCCCCGAGTGAAGATTGAGGGCGGCCATTGTCCGGCCACACCGGCGCGCCTATCTTGGACGTTGGCGGGTCATGCTGTGGCTCACGTCGAGGGCGACTAATCCTTGCGACCTTAATTCTCTCATAGGGAGCTGTCCCTGTTCGGGCTTGAGGGCCTGGGCACACGGCGCCCACCTGGTAAGCCAGGTCGAGAGGATTGAAAGCTCCTCACGGTTCTTGCGGCGCCGCCAACCTTGTTTTCTGGCCCTAACGCTTGGCCCGCGGGGCCTCGCTTCTTGGGGGCGGTTCATGCCCCGCCGCTCGCCGCACGGCGGTTCACTGCCTGGGGGCGTAGTGTAGGCCGATGACCGACAAACAGGCCCTGCGATCCGAAATGCGAGCACGACGAAAGGCCCTTGCCCTCGCGGCCCCGGATGCCGCCGACCGGCTGGCCGGGTTTGCCGATGACCTGCCGGGCGCGGTGGTCCATGCCCTCTACATCCCGATGGGGGCCGAGATGGACCCGCGACCGCTGGGGGCGCGGCTGGCGTATGAAGGCTACGACCTCTGCCTGCCCGTCGTCACCGCCCCCGACACGCCCCTGATCTTCCGCTGGTGGCGCCCCGGCGATGAACTCGCGCCCGACGCGGCCGGCATACCGGCCCCCCTGCCGTCGGCGCGGGAGATGCAGCCCGAGCTGATCCTGACCCCACTTCTGGCCTTTGACGGGTCCGGAGGGCGGCTGGGGCAGGGCGGCGGCTATTATGACCGGACGTTTGCGGCCCGGCCCGAGGCCCTGCGGGTGGGCGTGGCCTACGCGGGGCAGCAGGTCGAGCGCCTCGCCTTACTGGATCACGACATTCCGCTGCATGGTGTTCTGACCGAGACGGGCTATACCGCCTTCCCATGACGCGCACCTGTTTCTCCCGGCCGACCGCATGAGGCTGGCATTCTTTGGCGATGTGGTCGGAAAGTCCGGCCGCGACGGCCTGTCCGACCACCTGCCCGGCCTCAGGCGTGACCTGAAGCTCGACTTCGTGGTCATCAATGCCGAGAACGCCGCAGGGGGCTTCGGCATCACCGAGAACACGGCACGCGACCTGTTCGACGCCGGGGCCGATGTGCTGACGCTCGGCAACCACAGCTGGGACCAGCGCGAGGCCCTGACCTACATCGTGCGCGAGCCGCGCCTGATCCGGCCGGTCAACTATCCCCGGCTGATGGATGCCCCGGGGCGGGGCGCCGATGTGTTCACGACCTCGGATGGCCGCCGGGTGCTGGTGATCAATGTGCTGGGCCGGGTGCACATGGACCCGATGGACGACCCGTTCAGTGCGGTCGAGCGTGAGCTGGAGGCCGCGCCTCTCGGCGTGGTCGCGGACGCCGCCATTGTCGACATTCACTGCGAGGCGACATCCGAGAAGATGGCCATGGGCCATTTTTGCGACGGACGGGCCAGCCTGGTTGTCGGCACACACACCCATGTGCCGACCGCCGACTGCCAGATCCTGCCGGGTGGCACGGCCTATCAGACCGATGCCGGCGGCTGTTGCAACTATGACTCGGTGATCGGCAACGACAAGGAAGAGCCCCTGCGCCGCTTTACCACCCGTATCAGCGGGGGGCGCTACCAGCCGGCGTCCGGCCCCGCGACCATCTGTGGCGTCTTTGTCGAGACGGATGATCGCACCGGGCTGGCGACGCGTGTCGAGCCCATCCGCGTCGGCGGACGCCTCAGTCAGGCCGTGCCCGCCGTCTAGCCCCGAGCCACAAAACCGTAGCGCCGGTTTGACGGCTGTGGGCCCGCAGCAAGATAGTCTGACCTTATTGCGGCGAACCGGTCGTCGGCGACAGACGCCTGTGCGCTCGACACATCGACACCGTAAAGTCGGGCATTGTTGCCGCCGAAGATTGCTGTCTTCACAGCGCCATCGGCAGGTCCGAGTTCTGGAAATCCGTGAGCCAGTCTCATGTCCTCAGGGATTTCCAGGCGACGCAAGCCTTCGATCTGCCACTGGGGCGATCCGGTCCACACCGCATCGGTACCCCAGCAGACCCGATCGACCCCCAGCCCCCGGATCAGCGTGCCCATGATTGCCGCGCACATGCGGGGTTCGGCGATCAAGGTCTGGGCGAAGATCTGGCCGAGGTCCCCATAGACGTTCGTTACCCCGTGCTTATCCGGAATCTCGGCGAGATCGGTCACCCAGTCGATGCGTCCCGTCCGTTCGAATTCGGCCAGCGCCCATTCGGGATCATCCAGTCGATAGGCCGAGTGATAGATGACGAAATTCAGCTGTGGCCAGTCCCTGGCCGCTTGGGCGACATCACGCACATCGGCATAGGGAGCCAGTTCGGGAAAGCGCCGGTCAGCGGCCCGGCCCCAAAGCCCCTTGTGTACACAAACGGTCCTAACCCCGGCCGCCAGCATCCGCTCATAGCCCCGGTAGGTGTCGTCCGAGTCCATCCTCCATGGATGCTGGGCGGTCTCCTTGTGTGTGTTGTCCCCCACCGTATAGCCCTTGACCGAGTCCGGCTGCAGCTCCAGCGCCGCAGACAAGTCGTCCAGCCAGCCCGGAGCACCGGGAGTCATGATGGCGTGGCTCATCATTCGCAGGGATCCGGCCTCGCTGTTCACCCTTGCCTTTGCCTCGGCCATCTGGCGATTGGTCAGGAACCAGTCCTCCGGGATATCGGAGGGCGCCGAAGAAATCAGGGCGATCTTGGTGTCGCTGTCGAGGTAGATTTCCTTGAAATAGTTGTCGAACTTCAGATCCTCGATTGTCTGGGCACCCGCCGATGACAGTTGCGGGTTCCACCCTTCAGCCCGTACGGATTCCCGCAGGCGGACAAATCCGTTCAGCCGCGTATCGTCGCGCAGGAAGTGGGTGTGCATGTCCATAATGAACTGGCCGGACAGGGCGTTGGCCCGTTCCTGTGCCAGTTCGAGGGTGGAGGCCTCGGCCGTTCCCACATCGAACACAGGGCCAAAGGCACCGTTCAGCGCCGCAAATCCGGCCGCCATACCGGAGGCCGTCTGAAAGAACTGCCGTCGGCTCAGGCCCAGTCGCGGCGCCACTGCGTCTGCAAGGGCGTAGAGACGGATTTCGGCCTCGCGCTGCCTGGAGGATTGGCGAACCGGTCGGTATTCCTCGGACGATACCATCCTGACCGGCAACGGCGTGCGCGGCTCGCTGCGCTCGGCAGGTGTCAGCGCCGCCATATCCTGATCAGACAGTCCTCGCATCCCGGGCCTCCTCTCCCTGGGGGAAGGCTACCATTTCAGACCCATGACGGCTGCTTACGTTTTCGTCAGGTCAAAAGCGTGCGCCTCAGGGTCTGCGACGACAGGTCTGGCGTACGCGGATGGCCATGGCGCGTTCGCCGGCCTCGGAGGCGACACGACGAGCTTCGGCGCATTGACCGGCATCCATCAGCGCCTGCACCTGCTCGGCCACCGCGACCCGATCGGCACCATAACGATCCTCCGCTTCCTCGATCGTTATGGCCTCGGCTTCAGCGTCGGTGCGGTATTCGTCCGTCTCGAAACGCCGGATTTGCTGGTCGCCAGTGGTGCGGCCAATAGCCCCGCCATTGGCCTGCTGGGCGGTAGGTGGCGCCCCCGACTGGGCCAGGGCCGGCGTGGCCAGCGCCAGCATGCCGGTTGCCAGAAGCGTCGCATTGATCGGTGATGACAGTCGCATGGGTCTCGTCCTCCCGAAGTTGCAGGCTCACTCTGACTCCCGGGCACGTCTGTGGCAATCCGCCTCAGAACCCCTGCCGGAAGAAGTAGGTGGTGCGTTCGCGGATCAGTCCGTCCTCGATGCGATAGGCATCTGCGAACCGTTCGTGGATCGGGGCGCCGTCATGACCCCGCCCCTCGACCAGCCCCATAGCGACAGCCCGGTCACCTTCGCACACCAACTCGTCGAGCAAGATTTGCGAGGTCTTGGCGCTGCGATGACGCCGGTAATAGTCGATCACGGCCTCGCGGCCGGACAAGATCGGCTGTCGAGGGCGACGATAAATCACGTCAGGGTGCAGGCAGGATTCAAGCACATCGTGATCACCCATCTCTATGGCGGCCAACGACTGCTCAATGAGGGCGCGGGCGTCGATCAGCGCGCGGGCGCTCACGCGGCATCCTCGGCGGCCAGCATGGCGCCGATGGCACGGTCGAAATGCTCGTCCATGGCACGTCGGGCCGCCTCCGCATCGCGCCGCAGCACCGTGTCCGCCATTTCCAGATGCTTGGCGATGATGGCGGCATGCTGGTCCTCGGTGCGGCGAGTCCGCCAGGCGGCGGGCACGGCGGCCTCCAGAAGCGGCTCGAATGCGCCGATGATCTTGGCCATCAGGGCGTTGCGACTGGCATCCGCAATCGCCTTGTGCATGGCGATGTCGGCCTCGATCAGGGCGGGTGAGCCGCGCTCGGCGTCGGCCATGGCGCGGGCCAGATCCCGGATGCGTATAGCCTCGTCGTCCGAGCGGCGCATGGCGGCCAGCGCGATTGTCTCGGTCTCGAGACAGCGGCGGGTCTCCCAGACCTGCTGGACGGAGATCTGTTCGGTGCGGACCGCATGATCCAGAGAGATCGACAGGGTCTGGCTGGACAGGGCGCTGACCCTGGGGCGGCGGCCGTTGGCGGTATCGATGATGTTGAGCGCGGCCAGCGCCCCAAATGCTTCGCGCACGACCGGGCGGCTGACGCCCAGACGCTCGCCGAAGGCCGCCTCGCTCGGCAACTGGTCTCCGACCTTCAGGTGCCCCTTGCCGATGTAGTCGGCGACCTGACGCATCACATACTGGACGCGCGTTTCGTCGGGACGGCTGTCAGCGAGCATGGTCGGGGTACCCGGAACAAATGGGAAGATGAGGCTATCACAGTCGCGAAAGTCGCCGCTAGGCAGCATTGAGGGTCACCTGACCCCCCGCACGTCGATAGTCGCTGGGGCACAGGCCATAGCGGCGAGTGAAAGCCCGGGCGAAGCTGGCATTGTTCAGATAGCCCGCTTCATAGCCGACTACCGACACCGGCCGGTCGCTGGACGTCAGGTCGCGGGCCGCGCGCGACAGGCGCTGTTCGGCCAGACAGTCAGCCACGCTCTGGCCGAACACTTCACGAAACCCCTGCGTCAGTTTGGTGCGGTTCAGGCCGGCTGTGCGTGCGATCTGGTCGAGCGTCAGCTTCTCGTCGAACCGGTCGGCGATCAGGCGACGGGCCGTCATCAGCCGCTCCATCTCAGCCCGGCTGAGACCAGCCGAGGGGGTATGAGGCACCAGCTCTCCGCGTTCGGCAGCCTCGAGGATTTCGCAGAGAAGTTCCTGACATTTGGCCCGCCGATACATGTCGCGCGCCGCGCCCTGAATGGCGGGGGCTGCAGCTGCTGTCGCCAGCGCCGCCAGGACATCCCCCATGTAGAAGTCGCCGTCGCCGGCGTCCTCAAGAATGCCCCGGAATGGCCCCTCGCCAATGAAGGTCAGGGTTAGTGACGTGGCGCTGCGGTCTGGCGTCCCGATCAGGTCAACCACGGTCCCCAGCGACAGTATGGCCTGCGCGCCCCGTCGCCCTGATCCCTTCCAGTCGAGCGCGCAGCGCATGACACGCACATCGGCGGACTCGATCAAGGGCGGCTGGCCGGCACGCCCGATCATGACCCTCAGGCCGGGCTCGAGCGTCAGATATAGAGGGGGGTCGATCACCGTACGTCCTGTCGTTTCCGTGCGGCGTCGGCCCTGGGCTCTGTCCATCCGCGATGGCGCGACCGTAGCCTATCAGACAGGTTTTGCAAGACCTGTATGATAGGTGATCTGGATGGTGCCGCGCAGCTTTCCTGCGGGTCAGCACAATCACAACTCCCCGCTTGCGCTCATCGGGCGCTAGGGTCGGGCGAAACGGAGGACAGAGCATGCCTGAACCGATCATCCGGCTGGCACAGGGCGAGGTGAGAGGGACGCGGGTATCCGGCGTGCTGCGGCTCCGGGGCGTGCCCTATGCGGCCGGGCCCGTGGGCGACCGACGCTTCCGCCTGCCCGAGGCCCACCCTGGCTGGACGGGCGTGCGTGATGCAACGGTCGCCGGACCCAATGCACCGCATGTCGTCAAACCCTTCCCGGGGCTGGATGTCGCCCCGCTGATCGGAACCGGCTGGACCGAGGGCGACGACTACCTGAATGCCGACATCTGGCTGCCGGACGATGGCCGGACCGGTCGACCCATCATGGTCTTCATTCATGGCGGGGCGTTCGTGCTGGGTTCCAGCGCCGCCGCTGTGCAGGACGGCACGGCCTTTGCCCGCGACGGGATCGTCATGGTGTCGATCACCTATCGCCTCGGGATCGAGGGGTTCCTGCCGATCGACGGGGCGCCCGCCAACCTCGGTCTGCACGACCAGATCGCCGCGCTGAAATGGGTGCGGGCCAATGCGGAGGCTCTGGGCGGGGATCCGGACAACATTACGGTCTTCGGCGAATCCGCAGGCGCCATGTCGGTGGCCAATCTGGTCGCGTCACCTCTGGCCCAGGGCCTGTTCCGGCGAGCAATCATCCAGAGCGGCCACGGCTCGATGGTTCGACCTCTGCCGGTCGCGCGTCGTCTGACGCGCAAGGTCGCGAGCATGCTGAAGATCAGGCCGGACGCCGACGGCTTTCGTCGCACCCGGATCAAGGACACGCTGCGGGTTCTGGAGGCGGTCATTCAGCCGACGGTGCGACTGGACCTGAGGGACGAGCGGGGCCGCGAGCCCGCCTACGGCCTCAGCAAATTCCTGCCGGTGTTCGGCGATGACGCCCTGCCCGAGCGGCCTCTGGATGCCCTCGGAAGGGGCATGGGGCGCGATATCGACGTGCTGATCGGCAGCAATCGCGAGGAAATGAACCTCTACTTCGTGCCGACCGGCGTGCGCGCCAAGCTGCCGGGCTGGCTGGCACCCATGATCCTCGGTCGGGTCGAGCGCAACCCCCGCAGGATGCTGAAGGCCTATCGGCAGAAGGGGGAAAAGCCCGGCTGGACCTTTACCCGCGCGCTCAGCGATCTGGTGTTCCGATATCCCGCCCGGCAGTTCGCGGCCGCCCATACGGGCCGCACCCATGTCTATGAAATGGACTGGCAGTCTCCGGCCTCGGGCGGGGAGCTGGGCGCCTGTCACGGCATTGAGCTGCCGTTCGTCTTCGACACCCTGGCATCAACCACCGGCCCTGAGGGTCTGATCGGCGAAGCGCCGCCGCAGGCTCTGGCCGACCGGGTGCACGGCCTCTGGGTCCAGTATGCAAGGACGGGAGACCTGCCGTGGGGCGAATACTCCGTCGCCGATCCGCAGGTCTATGCGCTCGAAGCCGGCGAAGCCCGCGCCGAACCGCCCATGCCCTGCGCCGCCATCCTGACCTGAGGCCGAAATGTATCTGGACAAGCTGAAGCTGATCGACCGGGTCGCTGTGGTGACAGGCGGGGCCGGGGCAGGCGGCATCGGTCTGGCCGCCGTCGAGGCATTGGCCGAGGCCGGGGCCCATGTCGTCATCGCCGATCTGGACGAGGCTGTGATCGACGCCGCCAGGTCGGTATTGAAGGACCGGGGCCATGAGACGGAGGGCGTGGTCATGGACGTGACCGACCGGGCCCGTGTCGAGGCCGTCGCCGCCGGCATTCAGGCGCGTCACGGGCGCATCGACATTCTGGTCAACAATGCCGGAATCGCGCTCAGCGAGATCGCCGCGGAGGACATGGAAGAGGCGCGCTGGCGAACGGTCCTGGACGTCAATCTGAACGGCACCTTCTGGTGTGCCCAGGCCTTCGGACGATACATGCTGGGCAGGGGACAGGGCGCCATTGTCAATGTCGGATCCATGAGCGGCTTCATCGTCAACCGGCCCCAGGGACAGGCGCACTACAACGCCTCCAAGGCGGCCGTGCATCACCTCACCCGCTCGCTGGCGGCCGAATGGGGCGGGCGTGGCGTGCGGGTGAATGCGGTCGCCCCCACCTATATCGCCACACCGCTCAACGCCTTTGCCGATCGGGATGCGCCCATGTTCAAACGCTGGATCGACTCGACGCCCATGGGCCGTCTGGGCGAGCCGCACGAGGTGGCGTCAGTCATCGCCTTCCTCGCCTCCGACGCCGCCAGTCTGATGACGGGTTCCGTGGTTCTGGCCGATGGTGGCTATGTCTGCTGGTGAACGCCCGGTCGCCGGCATCGAGCTGGGCGGCACCAAATGCATCGCGGTGCTCGGCACGGGGCCGGACGATGTGCGCGACGAGATCCGGATCCCCACCACCACGCCGGAGGAGACGCTGGGGCGACTGTCAGATGTGCTGACAGGGTGGAGGGAAGGCCCGGGGATCAGCGCGATCGGCGTGGCCAGCTTTGGTCCCCTGCAACTGGCCCCCCACGCGCCGGACCATGGGCAGATCGTCCGCACACCCAAGCCGGGCTGGAGCGGCGCGGACCTGACCCGGTTGGCGGTTCCCGAGTGTCCCTTTGCCCTCGACACAGACGTGAGCGGCGCGGCCCTGGCCGAGGCCCGCTGGGGCCGGGCGCAGGGTCTGTCCAGCCACATCTACATCACCGTCGGGACGGGGGTCGGTGTCGGCATCATCGTCAATGGACGAGTGGTCGGGGGGCTGGGCCATTCCGAAGCAGGTCATCTGAGGGTCGGACGTCTGGCGGGTGACACATGGCCCGGCGCCTGCCCGTGGCACGGCGACTGCGTGGAAGGGCTGGCCAGTGGTGCGGCACTGGC
>Ga0098073_1000689_pt1 | contig 10740 bp, 10 predicted proteins | sample 31_taG_FD_75060 | JGI IMG/M metagenome (GOLD analysis project Ga0098073, IMG submission 75060) | Marine viral communities from the Gulf of Mexico - 31_GoM_OMZ_CsCl metaG | ecosystem: Environmental > Aquatic > Marine > Oceanic | place: Gulf of Mexico | collected 2015-07-12
GCGTTTGTGGAAATTATTTACCCATCTGATGCTAACTTTGTATTAGTAAAGGTTGATAATGCTATAAAAAGATATGACCAGCTGATACAAAAAGGAATTGTAGTTAGAAATAGAACTAACCAACCAGGTTGCGAAAATTGCTTACGGTTTACAATTGGTACAAAAACTGAAAATGAAAAATTAATTACGACACTTAAAAAATTATCATGAAGAGAGTATTATTTATAGATAGAGACGGAACCTTGATAAAAGAACCAGCTGACGAGCAAATTGATTCGTTTGATAAGTTAATTTTTTACCCTAACGTGTTTCAATACATGAGTAAAATTTGTAAGGAATTAGATTTTGAAATCGTAATGATTACTAATCAAGATGGATTGGGTACAGATATATATCCTAAAAACACGTTTTGGCCAGTGCATAATTTTGTCATAGATACCTTTAAAAATGAAGGTGTTGTTTTTCAAGAACAATTTATAGATAAAACCTTCGCAAAAGATAATGCTCCAACCCGCAAACCAAATACAGGGTTGCTGACCAAATATTTTTCTAAAGATTATGATTTGGAACATTCTTTTGTAATAGGTGATCGTTTAACAGATATCGAATTGGCAAAAAATCTAAATGCAAAAGGGATTTATATTAATGATAACACGTACCTAGGAACGAATGAAGTCACAGTCAAAAGAGAGGAATTGGATAAATTTATTGCTCTTGAAACTAATGATTGGAAAGAAATCTACAGTTTTTTAAAAGCTAAGGAACGATCTGGAACCATTTCAAGAAACACAAATGAAACTAAAATAAAAATAACTTTAAATCTTGATGGTACTGGGAAAAGTAAAATTGATACAGGGATTGCTTTTTTTGATCATATGTTAGATCAAATTGCACGTCATGGACAAATGGATTTAGAAGTCAAAGTTGATGGCGATTTAGAAGTCGACGAGCACCACACTATAGAAGATACAGCTATTGCTTTAGGAGAATTGTTTAATCAGGTTTTAGGTAATAAATTAGGTATTGAACGTTACGGATTTTGCCTTCCAATGGATGATTGTTTAGCGCAAGTAGCGATTGATTTTGGTGGACGTAACTGGTTGGTTTGGGAAACTGAATTTAAACGTGAAATGATAGGTAAAATGCCAACTGAGATGTTTATGCATTTCTTTAAATCGTTTACAGATGGAGCTAAATGTAATTTGAATATACTTGCTAATGGCACCAATGAGCACCATAAAATAGAGGCGATTTTTAAAGCTTTTGCAAAAGCAATTAAAATGGCAGTTAAACGCGATTTAGATAAAATGATTTTACCATCAACAAAAGGTATGCTATAATGAAAATTGCAATAATTGATTATGGAGCAGGTAATATTAAAAGCATTCAATTTGCTTTTAAGCGTTTGGGTTTTGAAGCCTTATTAACGAATAATGCTGACATCATAAAACAAGCTGACAGAGTCATATTTCCAGGTGTAGGTGAGGCTGGTCATGCCATGACAATGCTTAAAGAATCTGGCTTAGAACAACTAATACCAAGGTTAAAGCAACCTGTGCTGGGCATTTGTTTGGGAATGCAACTTATGTGTAAACATACAGAAGAAAGTAATACTAAAGGTTTAGGAATTTTTGATGTTGACGTTAAAAAATTTACAAATACTGTTAAAGTACCTCAAATGGGATGGAATACCATTTTAAATTTAAAATCCAGCCTGTTTAATAATATTGCAGCAGGCGAGTACATGTATTTGGTGCATAGTTATTATGCTGAACAATGCAATGAATCCATCGCTACAACACATTATGAAATTGATTATGCTTCAGCATTGCAAAAAGATAATTTTTATGGTGTTCAATTTCACCCTGAAAAGAGTAGTAGTACAGGTGAACAAATTTTGAAGAATTTTTTAAACTTATAATATGAGAATAATTCCAGCGATAGATATCATAGATGGAAAGTGTGTAAGACTAACAAAAGGTGATTATGATACTAAAAAAGTGTATAACGAAAATCCAATAGAAGTTGCTAAGCGATTTGAATCGGTTGGTGTACAATATTTGCATTTGGTAGATTTAGATGGTGCAAAAGCCAACCATATAGTGAACTATAAGGTCCTTGAGCAGATCGCATCAAAAACGTCTTTAAAAATAGATTTTGGAGGTGGACTAAAGTCAAACGAAGATTTACACATCGCATTTAATTCTGGTGCAAAACAAATAACAGGAGGAAGTATTGCTGTAAAAGATGCTGATACTTTTGAAGGTTGGATTGAAAAATATGGTAATTCTAAAATTATTTTGGGTGCCGATTGTAATAACGAGAATATAGCGATTAGCGGTTGGCAAGAGGAAAGTCAATTACAAGTGATTCCTTTTATAAAAGGATATCGAGCAAAAGGCGTCAAATATGTGATTTGTACTGATATTGCTAAAGATGGTATGCTTGAAGGCCCTTCTTTTGAACTTTATAAACAAATATTACAAGAGGCAAAAGATGTAAAGCTCATTGCTTCTGGAGGCATCACAACAATTGAAGATATCAACAAACTTGAAGATTTAGGGTGTGAAGGAGCAATCATAGGAAAAGCGCTGTATGAAGGGCGTATTAGTCTTAGAGAATTAGAAACGTATAAATAAAAAATTAAATGCTATCAAAACGGATTGTTCCTTGTTTGGATATTAAAAACGGTAGGACTGTTAAAGGTGTCAATTTTGTAAATCTTATTGATGCTGGTGATCCTGTTGAACTGGCCAAACAATATGCTTTAGAGGGAGCAGACGAACTCGTGTTTCTGGATATATCGGCAACTCTCGAAGCAAGAGCAACTACTCTTGAAATGGTATTAAGAGTCGCAGAGCAAGTAAATATTCCATTTACAGTTGGAGGTGGTATTTCATCTGTTGAAGATGTTGATGCATTGCTCAAGCATGGAGCAGATAAAATATCAATTAATTCATCTGCAGTTAAAAATCCAGGATTAATCAATAAGTTATCCAATAAATTTGGATCTCAATGTATTGTTGTTGCTATTGATGCGAAACAAATTAAGGGCGATTGGTTTGTTCATTTAGCTGGTGGAACCATTCCAACTGATATTCGATTATTTGATTGGGCAAAAGAAGTGGAGCGACGAGGAGCAGGCGAAATTTTATTTACCTCAATGAATCATGATGGTACTAAAAACGGCTTTGCTAATGAAGCTCTGGGTAAATTATCAAGTATCGTTAATATTCCAATAATTGCATCTGGAGGTGCAGGTACAAAACAACATTTTGTTGATGTCTTTATTGAAGGTAAAGCTGATGCTGCCTTGGCAGCTAGTGTGTTTCATTTTGGTGAAATTCCAATTAAAGAATTAAAAAAAGAATTGAAAAATAATAATATAGAAGTAAGAATATAATGGAAATAAAATATAATTCTGAAGGCCTGATACCTGCAATCATTCAAGACGCACAAACCAAAATGGTTCTTATGCTTGGTTATATGAATGCTGAGGCTTTAGAGCAAACAAAAGCCACTAAAAAAGTAACGTTTTACAGTCGCAGTAAACAACGCTTATGGATGAAAGGAGAAGAAAGTGGTAATGTTTTAAATCTTGTCTCCATTAAAAGCGATTGTGATAAGGATACGCTTTTAATTAAAGTGAATCCTCAAGGTCCAACATGCCACAAAGGAACTGATACCTGTTGGAAAGAGAATAATAGTCTAACCTTTGGGTTTTTATCAGAACTTGAAAGCGTGATTCAAGACCGAAAAGATAATGCTTCTGAAGATGATAGTTACGTTGCTTCTTTGTTCAAGAAAGGCATTAATAAAATAGCTCAAAAAGTAGGAGAGGAGGCCGTTGAAGTTGTAATTGAAGCAAAAGATAATAACGAACAATTATTCCTTGATGAAAGTGCCGATTTACTATTTCATTACTTGATATTGTTACAAGCCAAAGGTTATAAACTCAATGACATTGTTGATGTTCTAAAATCAAGACACTAATATTTTGAAGTATTTTTTAAAATAACGTTCTTGCACTAATGTTTATCACAAAGTATTTTTACCTCATTAAAATTCAATATTTAGGTTATCGTTTTCATGGTTGGCAAAAACAACCAAAAGTGAAAACATTGCATCTAATGATTGATCGTACTTTCAATTACATTCTTGAGGACAAATATTTTAAAACCCTTGCAGCAGGTCGTACAGACGCTATGGTGTCTGCCAACGAAGCCGCTTTTGAATTATTTCTTCATCATAAAATTGAAGATGAAACTGAATTTTTAAACTTGTTCAATAAGAACTTACCTCAAGATATTAGAGCTTTATCTATTGAAGAAGTTAATAAAGATTTCAACATTATTAACAGCTCGAAAACTAAAGAATACATTTATCTCTTTACTTATGGAGAAAAATGCCATCCATTTTGTGCATCAATTTTAACGACTATTCTTGATGACTTAGATATCGAGCTAATGAAGCAAGGCGCTAAGTTATTTGAAGGTAAGCATAATTTTAAAACGTATTGTTATCGTGTGTCCAATGAAGGATTATATAACAGAACCATTGACGTCTGTGAACTGAAAGAGAATAACTTATACACAGCAAGCTTTTTTCCGGAAAAAACGTATGTATTGAGAATTGTTGGTAAAGGTTTTGGCAGAAACCAAATACGACTGATGATGGGTGCCTTAATTAAATTAGGTCGTGGTGAAATCTCCTTAGATTATATCAAAAATAGCCTATTACCAGAAAGTACTGAAGTTATGGATTACATTGCTCCAGCTTCAGGATTAATTCTCAATAAAATAGAGTTTGAAGAGTAGATTACTTTTTGTAATTTGAAACAAAATAATTACGATGAGTGCCATAATTCCAAAAAGTGCTTTTGATTTTTTTAATAAACTAGAAAAGAACAATAATAGAGAGTGGTTTACTGATCACAAAAGTGAGTTTAAAAAAATTGAAGCGGAAGTAAAAAAAGTTTATAATGAGATTTATAATAATCTCAACAAACACGATGAAGTAGATAAATTAAAACTATTTAGAATTTATCGTGATGTTCGCTTTTCAAAAGACAAAACACCTTATAAAACGCACTTTGGTGGTAGCTTTCATAGAAAGAAGCCTGAACTAAGAGGTGGTTATTATTTGCATATTCAACCCAATAATGAAAGTTTTATTGCAACCGGATTCTGGGAACCTCATAAAGATGATTTGTTACGCATCAGAAAAGAATTTGAAATGGATGCTTCTGATATGCGAAAAATAATGAGTGACAAAACGTTTAAGTCAATTTGGGGAGATTTAGTCGGTGACGAAGTAAAAACTGCACCAAAAGGTTTTAACAAAGAACATGAAAACATTGATCTCATTAAAAAGAAAATGTACATTTTTACTAGAAAATTTTCAGATAAAGAAGTGACATCCAATGATTTTATAAAGACAGTAGACGATTCCTTTAAGGCCGTTCGTCCTTTCTTCAATTACATGAGTGATGTATTAACAACAAACCTTAATGGTGAGTCCTTAATTTAAACGGCTGCCAAGGTTTTAGGCGCAATTATAATTTGAATATTGTCAATCAAGCGTTCCTTTACGATATTCATCATACGTTTGTTTAAAGCTGAAGAATTTTGCATATAAATCAAATACTCTTCAACTGTAAATAAACCTATCACCATTCCTTTAAGGCTATTTCTGAACTTCATATCCTTGTGAATGGAATTGTTAATGTAGTCTATTTGTTTTTCGGTAGATAAGTCGTAAAAAACATTCTTATGCTTTGAGGCATAATTTTTAAATACTTCAACAAAAAAATCATTTTGAAGCTTGATAATTGGTCGTAAAACTAGGTTTTGAAAACGCTCTTCGGTAGACATTCCATCATTGATTGTTGTAGTCATATAATCAGGACGAATGCGCTTAAGGTCAAGGTCTCTATCAATCATAAGGCAAAGATTTTGAATAAAAGTAAAGAAACCAAAAGGCAATTTAAATAGATATCACTATGTGTTGTTAACGATGTTATTAACATAAAAAAGCCGATTCATTACAAATCGGCTTTAATCGGTTGGTTATTAACTAAATATTAATCTTTAAAACTGTCGAAAGATTTAAATTCAACATCTTTAACTTTCTTTTTCAATTTTTCAAATGTTGCTTTTGAGGCATTGAAACGATCTTCAATTGTTTTTAAATTGGCCAGCTCATTGTTTGAAGGCTTATCATAACTACCGACAATTTTACTAAAAAGGTTAGCTAATTTCTCTCTTAACTCTGGTTTAGCGCTACCTACATAATTATCACCTGTAGTAATTACTAAAGTCTTCTTTAATTCATTAAGTTCATCTTTAACTTTAGCTTTTGTGTTAGGTGATTCAATCATAGCATCAACTTGATAGACAATATAAGCTAACTCTTCAGTCATATTGTACATTTTCATAGTGACATCATGCTTGAATTTTCTATCAGCCTCAGATAAGCCAGACCTATCATCATTAACAATTTCAAAGGTTTGCTCAAAAGTGTCTTTCCCTTTTGTTAATACGGCTTTATAAGTTCCAGCAGGTACTCTAGGCGCTGCAAATCCACCAAAAGCTAATGTTTTACCTTCTGCAATTCGTGGCTGTTTAATGGTTCCTGCCCAACTAACAATATTTACACCTTTGGACTTCCCTGGAGTAAGTGTTGTCATAACATTACCATCCATATCTTGAATTTCTAAAATCATCTTACCAAAAGTATGGCGCTTTGGAAGTAAATATTTTATTTGTGGAGATGTGTTGGCATTTGATCCAACAAATTGTGTTTCAGCACCAAAACTTCCAGCAAATCCACTTTCATCAGAAAGCATCATTGGTTTTGTTCTAAAGAAATGAACATCAGCACTTAAAGCTTCTGGAGTAATTTCTCGCAAAGGAGAAATATCTTCAAGAATAATTATACCACGTCCATGAGTACCAAGCACTAAGTCATTGGTACGTTTTTGCAAATCGATAAAATGAACAGCAACTGGAGGAACATTCTTAGTGAATTTACCCCAATTTTGTCCACCATCAAGTGTGATGTATAAACCGAACTCAGTTCCTAAAAACAAAAGGTTTTCATTTTCGTAGTCTTCTTGAATGTTTCTTGAAGTTCCAACGATATCATCCATTAAAATGTTTGTCCAAGTTTGCCCAAAGTCTGTAGTTTTATAAACATAAGGATTCATATCCCCACTGTTATGTCCATCAAATACAGCGTAAGCAGTACCTTCACCATGCACACTGGCCTCAATATGATAAGTCCACGTGTTTTTTGGTAATCCCTTAATATTTCCAACTGTATTTGTCCAAGTTTTACCACCATCTTTTGTGACTTGAACATTACCATCATCAGTTCCTACCCAAATAATATTCTCATCTAAAGGAGATTCTGCAATTGTAAAAATAGTAGTATGATTTTCAGCACCAGAATTATCCATCGATAAACCTCCTGAATCTGCCTGGTTTTGCTTCGTAGGATCGTTGGTTGTTAAGTCTGGTGAAATAATTTCCCAAGTGTCTCCCATATCCTCAGATCTATGCACAAATTGGCTTCCCATATAAAAACGATCTGGTTTGTGAGCACTTACTGCCATCGGAGCATTCCAATTAAATCTCAACTCTGCATGGCCTTCTTGAGCTAATGGTTGAATGGTTTTTATCAATTTCCTATCTACGTCGTAACGCCAAACATTTTCAGCACCTTGCATCTCAGAATAAATGATATTTTTGGTTGGATGCTTTAATACTCTAAAACCATCACCACCTCCAATAGAGTTCCAATCTCCAGCGTTAATACCTCCACTTGAAGACGAAGGTCCATACCATGATCCATTGTCTTGTAAGCCACCATAAATATTGTAAGGTTCCGCATCATCAACACTTATTTGATAAAATTGTGACAATGGTAAATTTTCAACGATTTCAAAGGTTGTTCCACCATTCCATGAACGATACACACCACCATCTGTTCCTGAATAAATAATATCCGAATTATTAATATCAAAAACAATGTCATGAATATCACTATGCATGTTTCCTAAGTTTCTGAATGTAACTCCTCCATCACGAGATATAGAACCACTTAATCCACCTTTTAAAATCACATCTGGATTTTTAGGATCTACAGTAATTCTTGAAAAATAAAATGGTCGTACAGTAATTCCGAAATCATTGTTTAATTGCTTCCAGCTTTGACCTGCATCTTCACTTTTATACAACCCCTTACGTTCTGGTTGTTCCGCTTCAATAACTGTGTACAGTATTTTAGGATTAGAAGGCGCAACAGCAATAGCTAATCGTCCTAATTGTCCTTCAGGAAATCCGTTATGTATTTTATTCCAAGTTTTTCCAGCATCTGTTGACTTATATAACGCACTGTTATTACCTCCAGATTCAAAAGACCATGCAGTTCTTCTAAATTCCCACATTGATGCATATAACGTATTAGGATCAGTTGGGTCCATAGTCATATCTGCTGCTCCAGTTTTTTCATTGACATAAAGGATTTTTTCCCAAGTTTGACCAGCATCCATAGATTTGTATACACCACGCTCCTCACTGTCAGACCAAAGTGCACCTAGAACGGCAACATAGACTTCGTTTGAGTTATTTGGATTAACGATTATATTGGCAATGCGTTCAGATTTATCAAAACCAAGTTTTTTCCAAGTGGCACCACCATCTGTCGATTTATATAAACCATCTCCATAAGACACACTATTACGTGTCCACGTTTCACCTGTTCCAACATAAACTACATTGTCTGGATCATTTGGGTCTAGTTCAACAGCTCCAATAGACTGACAGTATTCATCAAAAATTGGGTTAAATGTTGCACCAGCATCATTTGATTTCCAAACACCACCACCTGCTGAACCTGCATAAATTATTCTTGGATTGGTTGGATGTGATTCTAAGTCATTGATACGACCACTCATAACAGCAGGACCAATGTGCCTTGCTCTAATGTCTCCAAATAAATCTTTTGGATCAATCCCAGAATCTTGTGCATAGGATGATATAGACAGTAAGCCTATAGCAGCTATTGCTATAAAAATTTTATGTTTCATGTAATTGAAATTTGGTTAGTTATTAATAAAAAAATCCTCAGCAGGTTAAGGCCGAGGATTTTTTAAAAATTTAATTTTTTGTTGTTGGAGTAGCATCTTCTTTTGGGAATGCAAAAATACTATCATCTACGGTTGGATTAATTTCAACCGATTTGAACGTAATTGCTGGAGCTTGTCCTCCTGGAGCTAAGTTAGCTCCCATAGTTTGTGAAAAAGGAAAATAAATTCCAGTGCCTTCAACTTCCTGATAGTCACTAAATGTATTTTCACTCATCATCCCTTTACTTGGTCCAGCTTTTACTTCACTTCTTGTTGCAATTGGCACAAAATTGTCTTTATCAAAAAAGTAATACACAATATTTTCTTCTTCCTTACCGTCAACCATAACAGGTTTTTTGGTTAATTTTATTTTAAAAGTTTCCGCACCATCAATAGTTTCTTCACCATCTAATGCAATAGTAAATCCGTTCTCTTTGTAGTTTAAAAATGGATCAGGAAACTCTACTGTGGCTTGTTTAACCATAGCAGTTTGTTCAGGATCGCTTTTTTCAGCTTTCATGCTCATGAAATTGGTATTCCATAAGGTTTCACCATCAAATACACCTTGTTTAATTTCTTTACCTTGAAACGTAATTGTCGTAGCCATTCGGCCATCACCTAATTGCACCATTTCAATAGGGATTTCCATTCCCATTTGGTTTACAGTTGCGACAAATTTAATGCCTTTAATTTTTTTCCAATTATCAACTCCTCCAGTATTTTCAAAATAATTAGCAACAATTTCTTCCGCAGTTTGTGCATTAACTTGAGCGAATGCTGTTAATGCGAACGCTACTAATAATAATTTAAAATTCTTCATAATGTTTTTATAATGTAAGTTTTGTTTTTGTATAAGTCATGCAAAATACAAAATTGTTACAGTTTTATTTTACTTTTTTTTGTTAAAGAATCTCTATAAAACAGTTTTAATTAAGAAGTTAACTTCATTTAATAAAATGGGTTTATACATATTGTGACCATGAATAATATTCAAAGAGGATTTTATAAAACTAAATGATTAAAAACTAATCGAATTCTTATCTTTGAAATCAAATACATACGATTCTATTTACCATGCAAAAACAACTCATTGAATGCGTGCCAAATATTAGTGAAGGACGCGATTTAGATAAAATACATTCCATTGCCAATTGTGTTGAAACTGTTGAAGGAGTAAAGCTGTTAGATGTTGATCCAGGTGCAGCTACCAACCGAACAGTAATTACCTTTGTTGGCGAACCTGAACAAGTTATTGAAGCTGCCTTTATACTCATAAAAAAAGCATCAGAACTTATTGATATGAGTAAGCATAGTGGTGAACATCCTCGTTTTGGAGCTACAGACGTATGTCCTTTGGTTCCTATATCAGGAATATCCTTAGAAGAAACTGCAGTTTATGCTCATAAGTTAGGTAAACGTGTAGGAGAGGAGCTTGGTATTCCTGTGTATTTGTATGAAAAAGCGGCACAAGAACCAAAGCGTGTTAATTTGGCTAATTGCAGATCTGGAGAATACGAAGGCTTAGCAAAAAAATTGACCGATCCAAATTGGAAACCTGATTTTGGACCAGCTGAGTTTAATAAAAAAGTGGCTTTAACTGGAGCAACAGC
>Ga0098073_1000690_pt1 | contig 10731 bp, 11 predicted proteins | sample 31_taG_FD_75060 | JGI IMG/M metagenome (GOLD analysis project Ga0098073, IMG submission 75060) | Marine viral communities from the Gulf of Mexico - 31_GoM_OMZ_CsCl metaG | ecosystem: Environmental > Aquatic > Marine > Oceanic | place: Gulf of Mexico | collected 2015-07-12
AAATCGTTCAGCCGGTGAAATTATGCGTCGAGCGCGGAGACTAGCAAGCAATCCAAACATGAAAGCCAACAGTCTTGACGGCTTTATAAACGCTATGGATTTAGGAGATCCTGATCCAACAAACCACCGGACTTCATTTGATAATCCAGATGATATTGCCCAGTGGTTTGCACAGGAAAAAACAGAAGATTGGAGACAGCGTGATTAAGCCTTTTTCTTAGCAGCTGGCTTATTTTTTTTCTGCATAGAACGCAGGCGTGCCATTTTATCCTTCATGGATTCTTTGGGACCTGCGTCTTTTTTTGTACCTGCAACAGACTTAGCCTCTTTAAGTTGAGCCCGAAGCTTTTTGTTTTCTTCACGCAGTTTAGATACCTGATCCATAATGATGATCTAACAGCTTTTATTTTAATTCAATCAATCGCTGCAAATACCATTGAGCCTTTTCTAATGACTCAGTACCCCCTTTATATTTTTCTCTCCACACATATTTGGCGACGTTACCTTTTAAGTACCCTCTATATTCTTCTGGCGTTAATTGCGCTTCGATGGCTTCAATGCACTCAACGCCACCTTCAGTGTAATGGGCGGGATGATTGACATTGTCCTCTTTTTTATTTGCCCAGGGGACCGGACAAATACCCCCTGGACAATCAGTAATCTCTACTTCACTTAAATCAGACCCGATCGGTTGAAACCAGTTCTCAGTTTCCGTTGCTTGTTCATTGCTACTTGCATTTCCTCCGGAGCCATTTGGCCCATGTCCACTACCAGCTGTCTCGGCTGTGGTTCTGCACCCTGAAGAATTCCCGTTTCCGCACTTGGAATTGTTCCCGTTACTCCGCATCTAGGTTGCGCCCTTGGATCTATTGATAAATTAACACGATCTGACATATCTTGTTGAGTTAATGTCAAGCCACGATTATATTCATCATATAAAGGTACATCATTAGCCTCGTTATCCAAGGGTTGACCAAACGTATCCAGTGTCGTCATACGTTGTTTTAATTCATCATTACCTTCCATGAAGGCAGATAAAAAATCCATAATATAAGTCCGATTTAAGTCAATTATAATTCTAGTATGGCGTATTCAGACACTTACGATAGAAGGCTTGATGCTGGTTCTTCAGGAGGAGAAAGGACTGACCTTACTCCTGGCCGAGCCTATCGCGTAGACATTCGTAGGCTTCCAGAGGACGTAAGGGAAACCGCGTATGCTGCGGGCACAAGAGGCGAAGGGCAAGAGCGTCGTGTTGATAAGTTTTTAAAGTCAGCTCGCTCAGCCGGAAAGTTTCAGAAGAAACGCCAGTACGATGCGCCATGGACAAATCGTGAAGGACAAACGCCTGCCTTTATCGAAGGAGATCGATTTGGCAGAGCTGGCTCAACTAACTATGCAGATAAGCCAAGGTCTTCAACCAATAAATTGTATTATTGATTATTAAACCTTACTAAAGACTACTTCATAAGGTTGGTTTTGATATTTTCCTTTGCGGGTTTTATAATCAACTTCACACTCTTCTCCTTGATAAAACAAGAGTTGGCAAATGCCTTCATTGGCGTAAATCTTGTTGAACAGCGGAGTACAGTTACTAATCTCCAAAGTTAAATGACCTTCCCAACCAGCCTCAGCTGGAGTAATGTTTGCCATGATTCCTGCCCTGGCATATGTGCTTTTACCCACAGCAACCACGGTAACGTCTCTGGGTAAAGCCAGATGTTCAACAGCAACACCAAGGCAGTAGCCGTAAGGAGGGATAATAAAATATTTGCCTCGCTCGTCTTCATGAAGCTCAGTCTCCTTTAAAATTTCAGGATCAAAATTTTTGGCATCACACATTCCGTGCTGGACACCACCGAATAAAAGACATTGGTTAGGTGACAAACGAATGTCATAACCATAGGAACTAAGTCCATAGCTCAGAACAGGAACATCGTTTTCTTTATTAACCAGATGATCCTGGAAGGGAGTAATCATCCCTTTTTCTGCAAATTTGCGAATCTCCTTATCGCTAAGTACAGACATCGTTTCCTCTAAGTTCAAATATTTTATACGATAATTCTGCCTTTTTCAGAATAAATGTCGATAAATTCTTCGGTGGCTTCTGCCACCCTATCTTTAGGTTGCATATAAACGATTAGACTTACACCGGTATTTTTCTTTTCAATAGAGTCATCTGCGTAATAATGCCTAATTAGTTTGGGGCGACTCTTCATGATACACATTGGGAAATCAAACATGTCTTGGTTATACATGACACAGTCAATGTAATTTGTAAAATAAATACCTTGTTCAATTTCACCTGCTAACCATTTTCGTTTCATCGCACGAAACCAGAGTGCAGGGCCAGAAGTTAACGTGGGCGATAAGCCTCGCGTTATCTTCCAGCGATCATTTTTTTTATCCCAAAAATATGGCTGGCATGGCGGAAAACAATAGACATTCCCGTGCCATTCCATGTCATTTAAACCATCTTCAATAGGTGTATAGAACTTTTTTGCTCCGATGTATTCGTTAGCAAATGCACTGCTAGCAGGATCGAGATCAATCGAACCCATAAGCATATGGGCAGAGTCAACCAAATCACGGTTAGTTATCCACTCAAAGTGCTCGGTCCGTACGTTACCACGTCTGACACCCATTATTTTGCAGCTTCGTTGTAGTCAATTACAAAATAACGCATCCCTTCTTCATCGTTAATAATGTAGGCAGCACCAGCCTCTGGATCAATTTTTTGCGCAGATTCCAAAATAGTGCTAAACGTTTTCGATAACTCATCATCTGATTTTTCAGAAGCAGAATGAAGTTCTTCAAGAGTTAACCAAAACATTGAGCGTTCTGATTTTGGTTCCATTACCATTACCCCAGGACCTTCAGCTTTCCAAAATTTCAGAAAGTATTTTCCCATATCACCAAGAATTAGCTTGATGGTTGCATCGGCATAGCGTACGCTATTGCCCTCTAAGTCTTTACCGCAGACTGCTTTAATCAGATCTTCTCGTCTACTCATTAGGTACTAACCGTTGTTTTTGCAATATTGATAACATCTTAGGCAGTGGTTCATAAATAACAACCATCTTGCCTAAAACGCCTCGTTTCTTGATTAGCTTACCATTTTTATCACGCATCTTGTCGAATTCTCCAGCACGAATAAGATACTCTGCCACACAACGCAGCCTTCGTTTCAAAGGTAAATCAGCATTTGGGAAACGACTGCAAATTGTATCTGGCTTCATATCTACAAAAGCAAGCCTTAATCGATTTGCTAATGTCATGTTGCTATTAGGATCTTCCAATTCAAACTCTTTAATCAGTGTGATGTAACGACGCAAGATCGCATCATCAAAAGATCCGGAAGGAGGAATAAAAATTTCTACCTGTTCAGCCAAGCTTTCTGGTAGTTCCTCTTTATAGTTTTTAAGGGTAAGCATATCAATATCGATATTGTTAAAACGATGTGGCATATCATTCTTTACGTGGTTTAGGTATGTTGTCCCAGTGTTTTCGAGGATTTGCTTCATACAAATGTTTACCAGTAGCATCAAAAGTACGTAAGCTAGCTTCAGGTCCTTTTTGATAAGACAGAATTAATTGATTCCAGGGGATACGGATAATTTGTTTCTTTGGACCAGTTGGAATAACAATATAATGAATGCCCTGAATCCAACCAGTAAAATCAGCTTTATGTTTTTTCTTACCTTGTAAGATCCAATTCCGAATTGTTTGGTCTGTTACACCGAGGCGTTTAGCACACTCTTCAGTAGAAATGTATTCATCAGCATAAATTTCAGGACTGACTTGATCTGTGTCACCGTCTTTATAACGAGAATGCCACATGGAAGCCAAGATATTTCTGATACCTTTTAGCTCACCAGAAATAGATTCTAGTGATTTATTAGGGTCCGACATACATTAAAAATAATGCTACAGTTTATACGAACATACTGTGTTATTTATGGAAGATCAAGTCCCTTCCAGTAATCAACCTCATTACACTCCTGAAACAGGAGCTTATTACGAAGATCCGGAAGGGCCTAGGTATTCAAATCCTGCAGAATTTTCTGCTGCGACTCAGGCACCTCTCATTCCTCCTCAACTCCCTGGTCCACAAATGAATTTTCAACAAATGCGAGAAAAGGCTTTACAGGATGCCATTGCACAAGTAACTGCAACGTCAGCAGTTTCTCAGTCTGCCCCTCAGTCTGCCCCTCAGTTTGTTTCTCAAGTTCAACAACCAGTGCCTCAACCGCAGCCAAAGGTTGTTTATGTACGACGTAATTTAACCCTGGCTGAACTTGCTGTTGTTTTTGTTATTTCAGCAGGTGTTGTTTTAGGTGGTCAAAGTATCTGGGCAATTGCAACAGACATTTTACCCAGGATTGAAATTCGAGATAAATAAGCCGTTTTATAATTATTCTAGGACTTGGCTAGAGCAGGGTGCCAAATAGAAAGATAACTCAATTTCCCTCAATTGAAGCTGGGGATATTGTTGATCAGGATGTACTAACCCTGGTCGACGTATTTGAGGTTGACCCTGCTCTGCGAAATAAAAAAATTACGTTTACAGAATTTCGTAATTATTTAAATAACTACTATGTCAACACAAGTGATGTTGATCCTTTTGAAGTAGGTAATTTACTTGTCTCTGGTTATCTAACTGTTAGTGGTAGCGCCATATTAGGAGGCACACTAAACGTAACAGGTGAATCTACTTTTGAAAGTGGAACGAGATTTTTAGAAGATGTAAATATTAGTACAGATTTAACAGTAACTGGCAACATTACTGGCAATCAAGTTACTGTCCAAAATGTAATTGCTAATTATTCACAAACAGTATCAGGAAATTTCACAATTGCTACCGGTATAACTACTGATTTTGTCAGTGGTTATTTTGATAATCTTTCAGGAACAACAATAACAGGTGAGTCACTTAGTATTGTTAGCGGAACTTTTATAGATGCAACAGTCACGCGTGGACTTGTTGTTGAATCAGGCTGGTTTACTTATTTAAACTCTCAAACTATTACAGGAGTAACTTCAACACTCGATACTATTAATTCAGATTTAATCAATGTAACGACTTTAAATGCTGCAAATCTTTCTTTTAGTGGAGATCAATCCATTAGTGGAAGCCTTACTGTTTTAAGCGGATTAAACGTCAGTGGTAGTGGAGTTATTAATGGTGATTTAAATGTTGGCGGCACAATTACAGGAGACACTATAAGTGGAAATCAAGGGATTTTCACTTATCTTTCAGGTGTACAAACTTCAGGTAATACTGCACGTTTTAACACTTTTATTGCTTCTACAGGCATTGTTAACTCTGGCACATTAGACAATAGAGGCAATGCAGGTTTTGGTGGGATTGTAACGATTACAGGAGATGCTTCTGTACAAAGTAACTTAACAGTTACTGGAAACGTTGAATTACAAAACAATATAACAGTTACAGGAAATATTAGTACCAATGGAAACATTACAGGTAATGGCACGACAGTTGTCAGTGGTATTAATACAGCATTTGTCGAATCAGGTAATGTAAGTGGATTACTTGTAAGAGGAGATTTAAATGTTTTAGGTGATACGAATTTAGGAACTATTAGCTTTAGTGGAGACTTAATTGTTTCCGGTGATCTTACTGTTACAGGAGATCTTACAGTCAACAATGACATTGTTGCCAGTGGAAATATTACTGCAACAACAGGAACGTTTACCAGTGTTACAGGAACAACTGCTTTATTTACTAGTGGTACCTATCAAAATCTTATTGGTATCACCACCAGCGGTACTAATCTTAATTATACAAATATTACAGGGACGACCATTACAGGTCAAAACTTCCTTGGAACTAATGGTACGTTCACCAATATTACGGGAACGACCATTACAAGTCAAAACTTCCTTGGAACCAATAGCACGTTTACCAATATTACAGGAACGACCATTACAGGTCAAAACTTCCTTGGAACTAATGGAACATTTACCAATCTTACAGGAGTAACAATTACAGGTGTAACAGTTAATTCTGTTACAGGTTTATTTAATGTTATAGAAATTGAAAATTCTTTAAATGTATCAGGAAACTTTAGCGTATCCGGAAATACGATAACGAGCGGGTTAATTGTTCAGAATAATGCAGAAGTTTCAGGTGTTTTAACATCTAAATCTGGATTAGTTGTTCAATCCGGACAAGCAGAATTCCCCTGGGGAACCTCAGGAAACCCTGGAATCACCTTCACAGGAGATCAAAATACAGGCTTCTACAACGACCTTGGAGAAAAAATCAGTACAACTTGTAATGGAAACCGTGCAATGACCATTGAGTCTGGAACAGGCAGCAGTGCAGGAAGATTCGTATTAACGATTTGGTCTGCATAAAGTAGAATAACAAGTATGTATTGATAAAGTTATGGCACAATACGGTGAAGTAAGGGTTGACTTTATAACATATACGACTGGCGTTTCTCCCACTGAGGGAAACGCAACTGTCACCGTTTCAAGCCTTGTTAATGACAATGTTTTTGAAAGCGGTCTTGTTGTTAGTGGAAATGCCACTATCAATGGTGATTTAATTGTACATAGTGGCATCACAACTACAACTGGAATTTTTGCATCAGGTACCGTAAGTGCTCCTTCAATTACATTTACAGGAGATTTAGATACAGGTTTATATACGCCTCTACCAGATGAAGTAGGTATTGCTGTTAATGGTGCAGCAAGAGCCATTATTACTACGACAGGCGTTGCTTTTGGTGGCACTGGAGCAATTACAACTCCTGTGGGTACTTCTGGTCAAAGGCCAACTGCTGTTGAAGGAATGCTTCGTTTAAATAGCGAAGCAAATATCTTTGAAGGTTATCGCAATGGTGCTTGGAGAGAACTTGCTGATTCATCTTCATCATTAAATCCAACATTTGAAACGGTTGTTATTCAAAGCGGTCTTACCGTCAGTGGTAACGCAACCTTTAGTAGTGGAATTACCGTCAGTGGTAACGCAACCTTTAGTAGTGGAATTGCCGTTAGTGGTAACGCAACCTTTAGTAGTGGAATTACAGCAACTACTTTAAATGTTGTCAGTGGTATTTTTGCATCTGGCGCAGTAGGCGCACCATCAATTACTTTTTCTGGTGATATTGATACAGGTATTTATTCAACAGAAACAAATAATATTAACTTTGCAACCGCTGGCGTTGAACGCGTTTCAATTTCTGAATCAGGTGTTATTACTGCTAAAAATGGTGCAGTAGCAGAAATTGCAAACTTAGCTTGGAGTGCAACTCCTACTCCAGACTTTGCATCTTCTTGTAATTTCAATCTTGTTTTAAGTGGAGGAACCACTTTAGGTAACCCAACAAACGCTACACCTGGTCAAACTGGATCAATTTTTGTAATTCAAGACGGCACCGGGAATCACTCTTTTGCGTACTCGTCAAACTGGGACTTTATTAACGGTTCTGGTTTTGCGGTTTCAGGTACTGCAAACAGTGTTAGTAGATTAGATTATATTGTAAGAACAACAACTAGTATTCACTGTGTTGGTACTGGCCCGTATTCCTAATAGCAAAATAAGACAATGAGTATTTTTGGGCAAACTATCGGCGGTGCGGGTGGGCAAATAACGGCTGCGGCAGCTCCTACTGGCTACACCATTGACCGTAGCATTCGGATAAATTCATCGGATTCGGCCTATCTCGATCGAACTCCGTCGTCTGCAGGCAACCGCAGGACGTGGACTTGGAGTGGCTGGATTAAAAGAAGTGCATTTGCTTCTCAGCAAGCTCCTTTTACTTCAACTGACGGAGTAACAGCTACAACAGCTATTTATTTTTCATCTACCGATAAGTTGGTTTTTTACACTGACAGAGGTGGAGTCAAAACTGTTGAAACTGATGGCGTCTTGCGCGACGCTTCTGCGTGGTATCACGCTGTTATTGCTGTTGATACAACGCAAGCAACATCTACGGACAGAGTCAAAATATACTTAAACGGTGTCCAACAAACTTTATCTGGAACATATCCAGCGCAAAATTTTGATACAGAAATAAATCGCCTTAGTTTTTCTCACAAAATTGGAGGACTGAACAGCAGCACATGGCTTTTCAACGGCTACCTCGCCGACATCTACTTCATCGACGGTCAAGCACTTACTGCAGATGACTTCGGTGAGTTCGACTCCGACGGCATCTGGCAGCCGAAGCAAGTATCTATTACCAGTCCTAACAATGGAACTAACTGGGCTTCTTCTGCTTACTTGTCGAAAACTGACAATTTTTCACCTTACGTTGTTGACAATGGTTTTGATAACGACGAAGATTCACAGTGGTTACAAGCTACTCAAGGAGGATCGGTTACGTTTTCCAACATTTCTATTCCATACACATCTTCTATTGAAATAAAACTGGGCGGTACTGGTGGCACTGTTTCAGTTAACGGTGGTACTGGTCAGTCTCTCGGTGCTAACTCTTGGAATACAATTGCGTCGGGCGCTGGAACGCTTACTTCACTATCTTGGCAAGCCAATGGTTCCGAATATCCAGCACTGTATGGAATCAAAATTGACGGAGTGCTGCTTGTTGCAAACGCTGGAACGTATGGGACGAATGGTTTCTACCTACCTTTCAGCGATAACAGCAGCAACGTTGCACTGGGTTATGACCAATCGGTAACGTCAAATCCAAGCCCTAAGGGCGGTATGGATGTTGTTACCTACACGGGTAACGGCAGCACGCAAACAATTAGCGGTTTGGGATTCCAACCTGATTTTGTATGGATTAAAGGCAGGGATTTTGCTGGTGATCATGCACTCTTTGATGCTGTCAGAGGTGCGACGAAACGGCTTAGGTCAAACCAAACTAACGCTGAAAACACTGACGCTAATACGCTTACTGCGTTTAATAGTGACGGGTTCTCGCTTGGATCAAGTAGTGCAGTAAACAACAACACTAAAGCATTTGTTGGCTGGGCATGGAAAGCAGGTGGAGCGGCATCGTTAAATGAAAACGGGTCGATCGATTCTCAAGTATCAGTGTCAACTGATTATGGATTCTCGATTGTTAGTTATACAGGTAATGGAACGGCTGGTGCAACTGTTGGGCACGGTCTCGGCCAAGTCCCAAAATGGATTGTCATTAAGAGTCGCGACAGAGCTGATAACTGGCGCGTTTACCACTCTGGGATTGGAGCAACAAAATCTCTGTTTTTATCTACTTCAGGAGCAGCAGACACTGCCATCACTTACTGGAATAATACGGCTCCAACTTCCTCTGTATTTTCATTAGGTACTGACTCAGGTGTAAATACAAGCAGCGATCCTTTAATTGCATATTGCTGGAGCGAGGTCAGCGGATTCAGTAAGTTTGGTAGCTACACCGGCAATGGCAGTGCAACGGGACCGACAGTTACAACAGGTTTCAAGCCTCGGTTTTTGCTAATTAAGAACTCTAACAACACAGACGGCTGGTCAATGTGGGATTCAGCCCGAAACCCATCAAATCCGGTTACATTAAAAATTGAACCAAATTCAAGTGGTGCAGAGGGATCAAACTCTGTTCATGAAATCAACTTTTTAGACGACGGATTTCAAGTTTTAGGAACTTGGGCTGGTCATAATGGCAGCGGCAACACCATGATATACGCAGCATTTGCGGATCGTCCGGGAAATAACTGGGACGTAAACAACCTTGTGGCAAACGCAGGATTTGAAACTGCGAATCAAGGCTTTGACGCAGTTACATATTCAGGCACTGGATCTACGAACGCTATATCCCTTAATTTTCAGCCTGATTTTGTATGGATTAAGCGTAGGAACGGGGCTAACGCACATGCTTTGTTCGATTCAATTCGCGGTGTTACAAAAGTCTTAGAAAGCTCGAATACAGGCGCTGAAAAAACCAATGATCCGCCTATAACTTCTTTTGATACAAATGGTTTTACTGTAGGGGGAACATACGGACAAACAAATGCCTCAGGCGGAACATATGTTGCTTGGGCATGGAAAGCAGGTGGAACGGCAGTATCTAACACCGATGGCACGATTACAAGTTCTGTAAGTGCAAACACTGATTATGGATTTTCGATTGTTGAGTACACTGGAAACGCAACTAATAGCACTGTTGGGCACGGATTAAACGCAGCTCCAAAATTTATAATTATTAAATTGCGCGAGGATGCTTCTGGCTGGGCTGTTTATCACGACGCGATTGGCACAAGCACCAATAATTATATTGAGCTTCAGTCAACAGGTGCAGCCGGGCAAGATAATACTGCGTTCCAAAATACTGCTCCAACTAGCAGCGTATTTAGCATTGGCACAAAAGCAGCGGTAAACAATAGCGGAGACAGTCATATCGCCTACTGCTGGAGCGAGGTCAGCGGATTTTCTAACTTCGGCAGCTATACGGGCGCGGCTAATTTAAAAATTACGACTGGATTTAAGCCGAGGTTTGTCTTAATTAAATGTAGCTCCGAAGGTGGGTTCAACTGGGTGATTGTTGATAGCGCCCGTGGTAACTCGTCTAATGGCGTGTCTAAAAAACTATACCCAAACAGCAGCACGGATGAAGATAACGATGGCCGAGGAACGGAAACTAAAATCAATTTCCTTGCCGACGGTTTTCAATTTGCTGACCAGGGTGCAGAAACTAACAGCAGCACACGTTCGTATATTTACGTAGCTTTTGCTGGTACGCCTGACGGATCAATTATTGACAGCCTGATCGACACGCCGAC
>Ga0098073_1000692_pt1 | contig 10687 bp, 3 predicted proteins | sample 31_taG_FD_75060 | JGI IMG/M metagenome (GOLD analysis project Ga0098073, IMG submission 75060) | Marine viral communities from the Gulf of Mexico - 31_GoM_OMZ_CsCl metaG | ecosystem: Environmental > Aquatic > Marine > Oceanic | place: Gulf of Mexico | collected 2015-07-12
ACCAACCAGTGGGTTGGAACCATCAGTTAGGAAGGCATTGTTAGCAATCTCTTGAGTAACGTACAGGTTCTGGGTGAAGTTATCGTTCAGATCACTAGCACGAATAGCAGATCCGGGGTAGAAGGTAGCAGATAGGTCTGCGTCATCTGTTTGACGATAAATACGAATAGCTACTCCAACACTAGGAGCACTATTGAATTGGATAGTAGTGGCGTTAGCAAGAGTGTATTCAGTTGTATCGACTCCATCAAGGCTTACCTTGACATCAGTCTCCTCAAGATATGGGAATGTAAAAGAGTAATTGGTGGTGGAGCCATTACCCGTGTATAGGTTTTGTGTAATTGCCATTACTTTAGTAGGACATTGTTTGCTTCATGTCATCAAGGAACCGTTTAGCTCCATCAAGGTCACCGACTTGGAGGAAGTTCTCAACAGTTTGGTTTTGGTATACCTTATTACGGATACCATCACGGGTAGATACTTGAGCTTCTGCATAACGCATAGAAGAGCGTAGTGCAGCATCCAAGTACAGGTGAATGTTCTTAAACTTTTCAACATCAGGTGCAAGACCCATGTCGCGTGCTTTCTTGAACTCTTTGCGGAACTCTTTGCCTTCCTGAGTTTGCATGATGCGTTGAATTTCACGCTTGAAGAGTCCCTGTTTACCCATTGTACTGGTAACTTCAGACCGTTCTTCATTGCTATACTCAACACCACGTCCATTAGTACGAAGTGTAGGACGTGCGTCGTATTCAATGTCCATCAGGAATTGTTTCTCAGGAGATACTTCTCCATTCACCTTCCAAGGGAGGTATGTATTCCAGACACGTGCAAAGAAGTTAGGCGGTTCACCAACAAGACCACCATCAATCCAGTCATGAGCATCGGGTAGAGTTTGCTTAAGGATTGGGTTACGGTTAGCAACAAGATCAAAGAAGTTGTTCTCCAACTCTTTCTTGTTCGGTGTCATAAGACGACCAAACTCAGCCATCAGGCTAGAACCAGGCATAGAAGCACTGGTAGCAAAAGAAGATGTCCAACGGTTGATAGCACCGACATCACCACGGATAACATCATTCAGCGGCTCAAGAGCAGCCAACATGGACTTATCAGTGATGGTAGCACTAAGAACAAATCCAGCAGCACGTAGATTCTCAGCCAACTCAGCAGAGTTCAACGAGTCGAAGTTATCCATGATGTTAGCAGTTAGAGCAATCCAATCACTTACACCAGGAATACCATCATAGCTCACCCAACTGCCACCAGGTACACGAATAGAACGAGCCTGCCAGTTAGCATCACGACGGAGACGTTGCTTCTCTTTATCGTAAAGACCATCACCAGTAAGGCGGTCAGACATAAAGAGACCAACAGCTCCCATTACAGAAAGTGTGCCAATAGCTTTACGTCCCTTTAGTTCAGCGCGTACAGTAGTGTAGACAGTTTCAATGTTCTCCGCAGTATAATCAATACCACGAGAAGAAAGGAGGCTCTCTACTTCCTGACCACTCATCTCAAAGAACTCTTTATCAAAAGCATTCACTTTATCAATAAAGAGACCCACAGGGTTATGGCTACCAAAATAAGTAGCCATGTTAAGGGGTGTCTTAGTGAAAAGCAGGAACGGCTTAAGAATAGGAGCAGTACGAATCAGCCCAGAAAGAGCATCATTGGCAGGATTATCCAGTGCCATAGAAATTTCACTGGAAGCATAACGTACAGCAGAGTCTGTGATGTTATCGTTTTCATCAAAGAATGACGCATACACTTCTTTTGAAAGTGCATCAGATGCTTTCTTATCAAGTGGTATAAGACCTCCTTGAGTTACAGTATCCCATGCCTTGCCACGTGCTTCCCAGTTAGCAACAACAGCTTGTGTAAAGCCATCAAATGCTTGCATACCACGCTGACCAAAGCGTAGCCACGGGTGTTGAGCAAGGTCGTTCTGTGCCTCAACAATAGACATCATGACCTGAGGACCATACTCACCCTGCTCTGCTTTAGCATTGGCAAAAGCACTTAACAACTCGATCTGCTGTTGGTCAGCAACACCAGTATCCTCACGCAATGCCATTACATAAGGATCAGCAGCAGACCTACGGAACACTTGATTCATGTAACCAAGTGAGTTAGTCAGCGTATCCCACGCAGCAGAGTACTGATACCAACCCCTGCGAACTACCTTACCATCACCGTTAATAATAGCACCCGCTGCTTGTGCAATAGGACGCTCAGCAAGTAGTGCAATGTTAGACAAACCAGCTTTGATGGGTGTCGTGATAGCCGACAACGTAGAGTTATATACGTTAGACCAGAAGCCACGCATCACTACGGAAGGAATCTCAGGATTACCATCAAAGAAAGCTTTAGATAGTGTACCAAGAGAACCACGAACGTAATTATTAAGCTTGGAAATCGTATCTACTTTACCATCAGTAAACTCATACGCCATCATCAAAGGTGCAAGCATCTCAGGACGCTCAGCTTTGACTTCACGAAGAGTGTTGATGGTTTGTTTAGCATCAGCTTTGATCTTCTCTATAGCCTGAAGAGTTGCATTCTCTTCATTCTTGATAGCATTATTGATCTTAGTGGCATATGCAGCATCTGCAGCTTCACTACCTTTAGCAGTAAGGCGATTCCACAGGTTAAGCATATTCAAGGCACGACCACGTGAGTACGAAGTCATACCTTTCTGTGCCATCAGGAACTCAAGACGATCTAAGATCTGCTCTTGTGCACGGTCTACAGCAGCAGTACCATCCATCAGACGCACACCCTGAGCCATGTCAGATACTTGACCAGCAAAGGAAGTACCAACATATGCTTGTGCACGCATAATGTCCATGTTAGCGTAATCGTCCATCAGCTTATTGATGGTCTTAAAGACTGCAGCATAAGCTTCAGACTTAAGAACAGGAGCACCTGTATCGACATCAATACCCTGCCACTTCTTAATAGCTTGTTGAAGCTCAGGTGTATCCATTTTATAGAAGTTCATAGCCAGGTCTTCACCTGCTTCCATGATCTCCTTATGGCTTAGATACTTACCAGATGCTGTACGGTAACCGTATTCACCAGCATCCTGCAGCTGTTGAGCAAGCCCACGAATAATAGCATCCTGACCTTCGGAAATCTCCAGACCAAACTTAAGAGCAGGTTCAGAGATAACACTACCTACACGACCATAGACACTATCAACATTACCAGCGATACGTGCATAGTCTACAGAAGCACCAACAATACCAAGGTCATCCACAGAACGAACACCAGATTCTTCATAACCATAAAGGTCATGGACACCTAGCATCGGTTCATCTAGGTCAGCATTCTTCGAGAAGTTGTACTCACCAAGCTCGTCTAAAGCGTCTGAACGACGTGCAGCAGACTCTGCAATGGCCTCCTCCATGTCATCAGCTACTTCGCTACCTAAGTTCCTTGAGAACCAGCTTGCAGCCTTTTCTGACTCAGGTACCCATTGCGTAGACCGAACAACACCACGGGCAGCTTTAACAAGTTTACCTACACCTTCAGCAAAGTCAGTAACAAGACCAAGACCAACACCTTCAGTTACGTTCTTTTGACGTTTTACATCAGGACTATCACTATCAAGAGTAGCAATGTTATCGGGAATCCAACCAAACTGAGCAGGAAAGTTCTTCTTAAGTGTACCAGTCAGGTTATCGTCTGTCTGGTTAAATTCAACGGTGTAATCAACACCAGCACCAACACCAGCTGCAAACAGCTTCGGTGCTACCCACTTGACAAATGGATCTTGGAGCAGCTTAGAGCGACTAGCACTAGCAGCACCTTTTAAAGCACCACCACCAATACCAGTTAGCATGATGGTAGGAGCAAGGACACTGCTAACCTCCCGAAGGGTTTGCATAACGTCACTTTGGAACTTAGGAAGTTTAGGAACCTTACCGCCAGGACGGAAAGGATTAGTCATCCCAGGTACTTCCTTACTAGGAAGCAAGTTAATCAGGTCAACACCGAAGTCAACAATACTTGCAGGTACAGTCATTGCACCTTCAAGTGTTTGACGTGCTAGACCACCAATATCTACACCACCTTCTTGTGGTTGTTGTTGCTCTTCACCCGTAGGTTGAGCAGGTTGTTGCGTGGATCCTTGAGGTTGTTGAGCAGCAGCCTCTTGTTGGAGTGCTTGTTGCTGAGCCATACTCTGCATGATTTCCATGTCTTGAGCTGTTTGCTCAGCTTGAAGTTGCATCTGCTGCTCTTCTTCAACCGTCATGTCTGGCGTACCAAACAGGATCTCTTGCGTGAGATCGTCGTTCATTTCTTTGTTTTAATGTTAGCGTTGTAGCTGTTGAACTAGATAACGGCGGAGAGGATCGAAATTTGCATAAGGTTTCATACTCTTACTACCACGTGGTGCGGGAGCAAGGAAATCAATAGAAGCAATAGTACCATCTACTGAACGTACATTACCTGTACCACCTTGGGTGCCAATAATATCACCAGCTTCTACTCGTTGACCAGGGCGAATACCAAGCCCATCAGCAAGGTGTCCATAAAGAACATCAACCTTTTGGCCTGTCATCGGATCAGTGGATTCAATAACCACATAATTACCATAGCCAGGTTCACGGCTAACGTCTTTTACTACACCACCAAGGACTGCAGGAAATCGCTTACTTTCAAAATAAAGGTCTACACCAGGTTGACCACTAGATGTTTCAAAGACAACAGAACTGGGGCGTTCAAAGTTAGCACGACCCATTCGTTGCATTGTATTACGCATTGTGTAACGTGACTGCAGTTGAGTCACATCACCGTACTTAGCAAGAGCTTTAGAGAACTTACGCATGTGTTCTTGAGTCTCTTGCGGAAGTGGACGCCCACTATTTAGAAACTCATCAAACCTACCAGGACCAGAATTATAAGCACCTGCAGCCTTTACAGGGTCACCGTATTTCTGCAGAAGTTGTGCATAATACTGAGCACCATAAGTAAGGTTAGCCTGTGGGTCCTTACCACCAGTGTAATTAGGATGCCATTCTTGTTGGATCTGCATCAGACCAATTGCACCCGTAGGAGACACAGCATTCGGGTTCCATGTGCTTTCAATCTCAGCCAATGCTGCAATGTAGCTAGGAGCAACACCTGCAGTCTGGGCAGCAGTCGTAACCATCTGACCCATACCGTTAGGAATAAGGCTAGGATTGAATGTACGGGTAGAGACCATAGCTCGGGTAGAAAGCGCTGGGGTTTGATATGCATCAAGCTTACGCTTCAGTTCTGGATTAACAGTATTGCTAAACGTAACCGTAGATTCAGGTAGCTGGACAGGTTTCAAACCTGCAGCAACACGTTGACGGTTGATCACAGTAAATGGATCAACACCCATCTGTCTACCAACATACTCAGCCATAGGATCCATAGTGAATCCAGGCTTCTTCATGTTTTGCTCTAACTCATTGAGTTCAGAAATCGTAAAGATAGAACCGTTACTATCAAGAGCTTTTACACCAAGGCGAGAGATGCTACTCTGCACCCACTGCATACGTGCAGTAGATGCTCCAGAAGGTTTAGCAGTTTGTGTGAACTGAGCATAACCACCAAGGTTAGTGCTATCCTGAGAGAAGAACTTAGGGTTCTGTGCTTGTGCTGAAAACTGCTGTTGAACAAAAGACAACGCAGCATTGACAGCATTAGGATCACCAGCTGCCTTCAGTTCAGCGTACTTAGTAAGGAACTGATTCTGCAGCTGTTGCGTCATCAGCGGTACAGTCCAATGGTAGGTGCCATCGGGTTTAGCCTGGATAGTCGGTGGAGACTTAGCAAGTGCAGCCAACGCATCCATCTGTGGTTTGAAGTTACCATTAGCTGCTCGATCAGCACTGGTAGCTTTAGCAAGCGCACGATACTTAGCAGCAATTGTACCAGGAATACCCATATTGTTAAGGCGTTCCTCAGTCAGTAGACCACGATCAGCAAGGTCTTGCAGTTGAGTCTCAATTTTCTTACGATAAAGAGCATTAGTAGACTCATTGCGCCTCATGCTATCAAGCCGTTGACTATCAACACCAGGAGCAATTTCATCCAGCTTCGCTTCTACCGCATCAATATCAGCATCAGTATATCCATTAGGACTATCTTGAAGGATTTGAATAAGATCACGCTCAGCCATGTTACGCTGAGTCATCATCTCATTTTGTTCGAGGTTGAAGTCTTGAATGGAACGACGGCGTGCATCAACAAAGGCACGTGTTACTTCGATAACCTGTGGATCATTACGGTTGAATTCTCCGAAAGTAGTCTGACTACCGTCAGCAAGCGTAATCGGCTGATTAAGGAGGTCTTGCCATACAGTCTGTGTGTCCTGCCAATTATCACTAGCAGCGCCTGTTGCAAAATACCTGAGCAGGTTAGCCTTACCAGTCCTACGTTGAGCACCCGCAGGCAAAGAAGACAACCACTGAGCAACACCCGTAGCACCTTCAGTGCTTACCTTTTGGTGAATAGCACGTGTGATGTTGTTGTCTACCTCAGCATCAGCAAACTTACGATATTCAGCATTAGCAGCTTGTTGCAGTTGGTTCTCAAAAGCACGCATCTGCGGATGAATGTAAGCACCCGCTGCTTGTGGACTTAAATTAAGAGCACCAGACTCTCTAAGGTACTGACTACGCAACTGACCAAGAATAGTCTGTTGCGCTTCCATGTCACCAGAAGCACGAGCCTCTGCATAGCTCATCTCTTGTCCTTCACGGACCTTAAGCTTGGTTTCGTAGTTCTGGTTTACGAAATTTCCATAACCAACACCAATGTTCTCAGCAAGAGAGCGCGACTCAGACCAGTACTTAGCGTTGCTGTTCTTCATCAAGTAACGGATGTCTTGGATGGATCCGTTACCCTTTTCAAGTAGATTCTTAACAAACTGGTTTTCAGCCAGTGCTTGGTCAGTAAGGTTGCGATCTAGTTTGTGAATCTCAAGTAGAGATTTTGCATCAAGATTACCCAGTGCATAGATTGCATTCTGAACACCAAGTTTAATACCTTCCTCACGCTTCTTATTAAATTCACCAAGAGCAGTGAATGCAGTCGCAGAGAATGAGGACAAAGCTTGGAGTGTCTGTAGCTCCTGTTTGCCTTGAATCTCAGCATCACGAAGAGTTTGCTGATAGTTGTTCTGTACTTGTTGTTGTACAATAGCTCGGTTACGTTGATCTTGTTTAAAGATCATGTCCCGATTAGCCATTTCCATTTGCTGTGCATTTTGCATTGCAGCAGCATAACGGTCACGGTTATTCAGGTCAAACTCCATTGCACGTTGCATAGCACGCAACGCTTGCTGACCTTGTTGTAGATACTTGCTAGATTGGTCCGGAGCTTGTAGTGGCTTAAACCCGCTCGGACTTGCATAACTTTTAAATTTAGCCATAATCAAGTGAAGCTATTAGTAGCGGGGTTATAGGAACTAAGTGCAGCATTAAACGCACCGGAAGCAAACTGTGCAAGACCAGTACCAATCGGGCTTTGATAAGCAACAGCACCTTTCTTAGGCTTAACACTGTTCCACAGTTTCTTATCGAACTCAAGCGGATCTTGCAGTTTAGGTCTCGGAAGAGCCAAGGGCTTAGGCATAGCAGGCGGCATGATGGGCGGCAACATCATATTAGCAATAGCATTCATATCCGCTTGCTGCTTACTAAGTTGTGCCTGGTAACGCATAGCCTTACCTTGGTTAGCAAGGCTAACACGAGACGCAGCAAGTTGTGCCTTATCAAGATAGAACTGATCATTCAGTTGCTCAAGCTTCATGTTGATTGCTTCACTGGTGAGTGCATAGTTCTGCTCACCATTCATCACCTCTTGGATGATAGCAGCAGTAGCGGCTCCAGTCTCAGCAATAGCAGCTTGTGCAGCCTTTTCAGCAGAGATACCAGTCGCACCTTTAGCTTGTGCTTGACCAGCTTGTTTGAGACCTTCAACATAAGCACGTTGCTGTTGCAGTTGACCCATACCACGAGTCTGTTGCATAACAACTTCGGCTTGCTGCATGTTCAAAGCTTCACCACGTTGGTTATACCTGAACTCCATCATGGTAGACTTCTCTTCAAAGTCCAACATAATGTTCTGTTCTTGCTCCCAACGTGCAGCGTCTTGTAGAGCAAAGTCGTAAGCTAGGTTATTGAACTGTAGCTGTTGTTGAGCAGTCTGCTGTGACTTATTGAAGGCACGCATCTGATTGGCATAATCAAATGCTTGAATCTGCATCTGATAACGCCAGCTTTGATTGGCAGTTGCTTCCTGGTATGCCAGTTTCTGCTTAATGTTTTGGCGTTGGATGTTTACAGTCTGTTTGTCGTACTTATATTGACGACGTGCCGATGTTTTGTTAAATTTCCACTGAGCTTTATTGGCTTCGTATTGGGCTTGAGCCATGCGATCAGCAGCACGATTTTGTGCCGACTGCTGCGCACCACCCATGATACCACCAAAGATAGAGCTACCAAGACCAATAGCTAATCCTACTGGGAATGCCATTACCCTGCCCTCCTATAATAACGTGGTGCATAATTACCTTCCCACGTCATACTATTCAGTGACACAGGAAATGGTGTAGTACTACTAATTTTCAAATCAAAGTTTGTATTCTTCTGATGGATAGGCACGATAAGATTTGTTCTATTGATAGTGGGTGTATCGTTAGCGAGGTAATACCCAGCATTCTGGACACCTGCTGTGTAGATCCACTCTGGTGAACCATAACGGGTGGTATAGAAGTCAACAGCTCCACTGAAGCCAACATCAAACTTCATCCGTGAGATTGTCAACGATGCAGTCCAATCGACGTTGTTCTGACTTCTGAAGAAATAACGAGGAAGTTCTACTTCAAATGGGAACTCATAACCAGCTACCAAGTCATACTCCTTACCTGTCCAATCACCAAGGACCAACCAATTACCACTACCATCTACCTCAACTTCAAGGATGAAGTCATGAGTAACTGTAGTGTCTGGTGTAGCAGATAGTCCGTAGAGTGTGCTGTAGTCAGTACCTGTACCATCTTCCATTGTTTGAGCAGTCAAGACAATCGGTGTCTTACCTGCCACATGGGTGTATGGTTTAGGGATGGTAGACTTCTTGGTGTTACTGTCGTAAGTAATAGTACCACCAGCCTTAACAACAAAGGAATGATCAATGCGGGCGACGTTAATAGCAGGTGAGGCATCAACCTCTACCGGATCTAGTGTCTGTACAAGATCTAGTAGCAGCACCCGATACTCAGATCCCACCTTAACAATAGCGACGTAGTAGTTGTTGATGACAGTTAGGTGTTTGATAGCACCAATTAGTTGCCACTTGAACCAAGCTTGCATAGCGACTTGGTTACCACCAGGACTGTAGTACTTGTATGAGAAAAGGGTATCAGAATCAATAGCATACAGGCTTACCAAAGAGTCCTGCACATTCGCTACCATCTGATTAAGATCTTTTGGTAGGTAACCAGAAGCTACTTTACTTGCCTCTACAACATCAGCTGCTGCCAGATTACCTCTGGCTTGCATACCGAATAGTTTGGTAGAGCCAGCTGACTTAGACACAAAACCAATGAAGTCACCAACGTCTTTAGGATATACCTTACGCTCAGCTTCATATTGACTGATGGTACGGACAATGACATCAGATGGAGAGATGATACCACTTTCAGAGTACAGCAGATACTGCTCATACTCACTAAATAAAACAAGACCTTGTGCTTGAGGTACTGCAGAGAAGAGGTTACTAACTCGTGAGCTAGATGTTTCTACATCAACAGGGTCAGAATCAATGACAGTTTGAGCACTGGTAAAGAAGAAGTTCTCAAAGTCTTTTGCCACACTCATAGCAATCGTGTCAGTTGTCAAAAAGACAAGACGGTTGCTATAGATAAGACCAAACTTAATTTGAGAACCAACGAATGAAGGTACAGGGTTACCGTAGTCATTACCAGTAAAACGTGATGCCCAGGTCTCTTTAGTAATACTGAATGTGTTAGTTCCTGTATTCACTAACTTGTACGGCATGGTCTCAGCATTGAAACCATTAGACGCTAACTGAGAGACGTACTTACCACCAGTCTGGATTGGGTTACCATCAGCATCTACATCAATGTCCCAACCACGTGCTTCTTCCCAGTAACCAGAACCAGAGTTAACCGTACCAGTACCACCAGTTGCAGCAAACTTCACATAGTAAGAAGCTCGCTCATCGACAGCATTGGTAATCTTAACACGACGACCAGGTTTAGTGTAAGCCGCAAGGCGAGCAGAGGAAACCACATCATCTTGATAGCAGGTAAGGGAAACGCCTTGGATACCACCTTCCACTTCGATGGTGAATGGAGTTTGGGCATCCTTGATTTCAATTTCAAGGCTGTTAGCAAACTTGGTTACGGTAAAGGTATCGTTACCAGGTGCTGGACCAAGAGCTGCATCAATATCCGCTTTAAGTCCAGTTAGGATCTCATCAGAAGTAACCGCATAGCCACGTGTATCAGCATCAGCCAGACTTACTGTAGTGAAGTCATATTGAGTCCCGTTGATAAAGATCTTGTAAACGCTGTCGTAATCAATACTACCAAGGACAACAGTAGCACGAGTACGGAGGTAGTAATTAGACTTCGCATTCATTGCGACAGTCTTGTTTTTGTTGATGATGTATGTCTGATCTA
>Ga0098073_1000693_pt1 | contig 10675 bp, 11 predicted proteins | sample 31_taG_FD_75060 | JGI IMG/M metagenome (GOLD analysis project Ga0098073, IMG submission 75060) | Marine viral communities from the Gulf of Mexico - 31_GoM_OMZ_CsCl metaG | ecosystem: Environmental > Aquatic > Marine > Oceanic | place: Gulf of Mexico | collected 2015-07-12
CTGATTCAGCTCACGCAGCCACTACAGACGCCATTGACGCTCGTGTAGACAGCAAGGTTGACGATGCTTTGACCGGTGACATTGTTGCTGGTAACGCTCTCACAATCACCGACAACAGCCCTGCTAGCGGTCAAATCACGATTGCTGTTACTGACGGTGCTATCGACACTGCAGAGCTGGCTGACGGTGCTGTAACCACTGCCAAGATCCCTGACAGCAACGTTACGACTGCCAAGATCAACGACGCAGCAGTTACTACTGCAAAGATCGCTGACGCTAACGTCACGACGGCAAAGATTGCTAATGACGCTGTTACCTCTGCCAAGATTGCAGACGGAACCATCATTGCTGGTGACCTTGCTAACAGTGCTGTCACTACTGCCAAGATTGCGGATTCAAACGTAACGACTGCAAAGATCGCAGATTCAAACGTTACAACCGCCAAGATCGCTGATGATGCTGTTACTCAAGCCAAGCTGGCTGATGACAGCGTTGGTGCTGCTCAAATCATTGACCTTGCTGTTGGTACTGCAGCTATTGATGGTGCTGCTGTTACGACTGCAAAGATTGCCGACAGTAACGTCACCACAACCAAGATTGCTGACGGTGCAGTAACTAACGTCAAACTGGCTGATGCTGAGCTGCAAGAGCTCGCCACGATGGGTGGTACGACTGCTGCTGCTTTGGCTGATCTGACGGCTGCTGAAGTTCAGATCCTTGACGGTGCCACTGTTACTACCGCTGAGCTCAACACCCTCAACGGCATTACTGCTGACGTTACTGAGCTGAACCAGCTGGACGGTAACACCCTTACCAACTCACCCACCTGGACCTCTACTACTCAGTACCCGACTGCTGCTTCTATCGACAGCCGCATTACGGCACGTATTGACCCCATCGGTGGTTTTGAAGCTATTGCTAATGAAGACAGCTTCCCTGCTACTGCACCGCCTGAGGGCACTGTTGTCAGTATTGCTAACGCAAACGGTCTTGTCGTTAACGCAAGCGGCGTTGGTGCTGGTACTCGTGCTGGTGGTAGCGACCCTGTAGTTATCAATAACTTCCCTGCTGGGTTCAACAGCACCACTTTGGATGACGGTATTGGTTTGCTGGTTGTTTCTACCAGTACTGCTCATACCTATGACTTCCACCGTGTTGTTGCTAAGGACGAAGATGTCCGTCAGCTGAGCTCTGACATCAACGATTTCAAAGCTCGTTATCGGATTGGTTCTACCAACCCCACCACTGACAACGACGCTGGTGACCTGTTCTTCAACACCAGTACAAACAAAATGTTGGTCCGTAACGGGGCTAACACTGCTTGGGAAGAAGTCCAGTCGATTGGTGAGTTCTTCATCAACACCCTGAGCAGCTCCTCTGGTACTGGTGGTGGTTCTGCAACGTTTAACGGTACTGCTTTCCGTTTTGAACTCAGCAACCCTCCTGCGTTTGCTCAGCAGCTGATCGTCAGCATCAACGGTGTTGTTCAGAAACCAAACGCTGGTACTTCTCAGCCGTCTGAAGGTTTTGCTATCGACGGTTCGGACATCATCTTCTCTAACGCTCCTGCTACCAGCTCACCGTTCTTCATCATTACTCTTGGTTCTACCGTCAACATTGGTACTCCTAGTGCTGGTACTGTCGGTACTACTCAGCTGGCAGACGGTGGTGTTACTAACGCCAAAGTAAACGCTTCTGCTGCGATTGCTGGTACAAAGATCAGCCCTGATTTTGGCGCTCAAGACTTAGTTGTTGACACCGATACTCTGTTTGTAGACGCTTCTACAGATCGCGTAGGTGTGGGGACTAGTAGTCCTAGTTCAAAGTGTGAAATTGATGCAACTGGCGGCGCTGCTAGTGCGACAGGGGCAACAACGGCTGCAAATGCGAATATTGCCCTTGCCTCAGTAAATGGTCTTGGAACTCAAACTAAACTGTACGCAGGTGTAGGGTCTTCTGACTACGTTTGGCTACAAAGCCAGAATGGAAACAATACCAGAAACATCTGCCTTAACCCTGTCGGAGGGTCGGTAGGGATTGGCAATACGAGTCCTGGTTACAACCTTCATATTGGCGATGGTTCTGCAACAGCAATTCAGAGAATCGACAGCAGCGCTACCGCTTTGTTGTCATTGAGAGCCGGAACTAGCAGTGAGTGCCGCATTGAGTTTGGTGATTCTGGTGATGACGATATCGGCAAAATTTATTATGACAACAGTACAAACTCAATGGAGTTTAGTACAAACGCATCCGAGCGGATGCGCATCGACAGCTCGGGACGCCTGTTAGTTGGCACGTCTTCTACCATTCACAATGGTGATGCAATTCAGATCGTTGCCGACAACACCAACTGTCTTGGCTTGTTTTCGGGGCGTAATGATATTTACGGACCACGTATTGATTTTGTCAAGGCTCGCGGGACAACTGCTTCTCCCTCCACGGTTAGCAACGGTGATCAACTAGGAAATATCCTTTTCTATGGTTATTCCGGCGGCTATGTAACTGGTGCGTCTATTGAGGCATATGTAGATGCCGCCGTTTCAGGCACTGAAATGCCGTCGAGGCTAGTGTTCTCCACTACGGCGGATGGGGCGTCTTCTCCGACCGAGCGGATGAGGATTACGAATGACGGAAGTTTTATACTAGGAACCATAAACGGCACCAACGGATCTATTGATACCGATTCCCGCATTTGTTATTACAGCAATAATGCCAGCACTAGCGGCACACTCTACATTGACAGCCGCAAGTCTGATGGGTTTATTGTTATCAACCAAAGCTACGGTGACACTGGCAATAGAAGCGCTGTTTATATTGCTAGGAACGAAGTAGTTAAAGGCAGTATTAGCGTTGATAGCAGTCAGGTTTACTACAACACAACTTCAGATTATCGCTTAAAAGAAAATATAGTTGACGCAATAGGCGGCATTGACCTTGTTAAACAGTTGCAGCCTAGAGAGTTTAATTTTATCTCAGATCCAGAAAAAACTGTTATGGGCTTTATTGCCCATGAAGTTGAAACTGTTATCCCAAATGCTGTATTTGGCACAAAAGATGAAGTAAAGGTTTGGGACGAATTTGAAGAGCTGCCTGATGGAGTTTCACCTGGAGATAACAAGCTTGATGAGAATGGCGACACAATTCCTGTCCATCAATGCATTGACCAATCCAAGCTTGTGCCGGTTTTGACTGCTGCTTTAAAGGAAGCAATCGCCAAGATTGAAACCCTAGAAACCAAAGTTGCTAATCTTGAAGGAGGCTCGAACTAACTATGGCACTTACTAAAGTACAAATCGACGGCGTTGAGTTTAGTGACTCTACTGATCTCAACGTCGATAACGGCACGTTAGTTGTCGATGCCACTAATAATCGCGTCGGGATTGGCACGACGAGTCCTAATAATTCTCTAGACGTTGTTTCTGATTCTGGCGGCATTGCTGTCAACATCCGCAATCGCAGCACAGATGATTATGGATACCTCCGTTTCCAAAACAACGCCGGTTCTTCTACTCAAGCCAGCATTGGAAACATCGGCGGACAACTTGCATTTGAAACAGGAGCAACCGAACGCCTCCGCATCGACAGCTCTGGTCGCTTAGGTCTGGGGACTAGTAGCCCTGCTGCTTTGTTGCACTTAAGAGATAATAATGCGGTTATCCGACTAGAAGACATTAATGACAATCAAGATTGGGAGATTTACGGGTCTGATCTTTTCCGTATTAGAGATGTAACTAACAGTAATACTGATAGGTTCGTAATAAACTCCTCAGGCAACGTAGGGATTGGCACTACTTCGCCTAGTGCAACACTTCAAGTTTCACCATCTTCCGGCTCAGCTAACTTCCAAGTAAGCCGTGGATCTAAAGGTCTTCAGATCAACCAGGATAGCGATTCTGCTGATCCAAACATTAACGCCATTGGCACAACTGCAATCAAGTTCCTGCGTGATGGAAGTGAGTCGGCTCGGTTTGATACATCGGGACGCCTGTTAGTTGGCACGTCTACTGCGCGTAGTAACTTCTTTAACGCTGGGTCCTATACGCCTAGGTTCCAACTGGAAGGCGATGCAGGCACTGGCACAACGATGCTGTCAGTTGTTAGTTCTGCGACTGATTTGCCTTCTTACCTAATTCTTGCCCGGCAAAAATCTGGTTCGATTGGCGGAAACACCATTTTGGCTAATGGTGACGCTATGGGAAATATTAATTTCCAAGCATCGGACGGCACTCAATTTGTCACCGGAGCGCAAATTTATGCCGAAGTAGACGGCACTCCTGGCGCTAACGACATGCCAACCCGCCTAGTGTTCTCCACTACTGCCGACGGAGCGAGCAGCCCGACGGAGCGGGTTAGAATTAACGCTACGGGTGAATTGCAAGTTGGAGTTCAAAACCCCACAGGTAATTCCTATGTCTGGGCGAAAGCCGACAGTAATGTTGCTGGAATTTTTGATAGAATAAGCAGCGATGGCAGTATTATTCTTCTTCGGCAAGACGGTGCAGATGAAGGTAGTATCAGTGTTTCTGGCACCACCGTCAGCTACAACGGTGCTCACCTAAGCCGCTGGTCCCAACTCCCTGGTGGCGTAGAGCGTACTGAAATTCTTCGCGGTTCTGTCCTTTCCAACATCGACGAGATGTGCGAATGGGGTGATGAAGATAACGAACAACTCAACCGAATGAAGGTAAGCGATGTCGAAGGTGACAAGAACGTGTCTGGCGTCTTCCAAGCTTGGGACGATGACGATGACACCTATACCAACGACTTCTACTGCGCGATGACGGGTGACTTTGTTATCCGTATTGCTCAAGGTGTCACGGTTGAACGCGGTGATCTGCTGATGTCCGCTGGTGATGGCACCGCCAAACCTCAGGACGATGACATCATCCGCAGCAAAACGATTGCCAAAGTGACTTCAACTCACGTCAGCGAAACCTATGCCGATGGCAGCTACTGCGTGCCCTGTGTGCTGATGGCTTGCTGATTAGTCCTACTCACTAGGCGGGCAACCGGCCGTTCCCAACTGGTTGCAAACCTTTTAAACTAATTCAGAAACAAGTTTCACCTATGACTACTCCCGGAATTGACTTTCCTTTTACTACTTGGAAAGTTGCCAGTATGGAGCGCAACGTTTCGGACGGCGCGGTTTTTACTGTTCATTACACCGTGACTCGGTATAAGGATGGTGAGCAAGCTGGTGCTTATGGTTCTGTTGGACTGGAAGCTCCTGATCCTGCTTCGATGATTCCGTACCCCAACCTCGATGAAAACACCGTAATTGGTTGGGTCAAGGAGAAGCTTGGTGGTGACGAAAAGGTTACTGAAATTGACGCAGCTCTTGACGCACAGATTGCTGAGAAGCTTGCACCTACTAAAGCTTCTGGAGTGCCGTGGTAAGAAAGACTCTTAACGGTAAGCCCGTCAAACTACCCCCTAAGCCGAAGCAGACTACCCAAGGGTCTAGCAAGAACAGCAAGCCTAAACGGGGTCAGAAAGCTTATCGAGGTCAGGGTCGCTGAACGCTGGGTTGGAGATTTCGATATACCAACACTCCTCTCCAAAAACGCCATTTTCCTTAATTTCTATTTGCGGCTGAGGGTATAACTCTTCAGTCGCTTCTTTGTATTTGCGTATTTCTTCATTTAAATTTGCAGTTGTTTTTGCGGTTCTCCACTCATCAATAATCCAATTAAGAAAGTATTCAATAAGCTGGGTAAAGAACAGTTTTAAAGGTCCCATGCCGTTCGCCTCCGAACAACAGCGTAAGTACCTCTACGCTAAGAAACCAGAAGTGGCTCAGCAACTTGCCAAACACAACAGCTCAAAAGATGGCAAGATGAAAAAAGGCTATAAAACTAAGTAAACCGATGCCCATCAAACGCGGAGGCCAAACTCGTAGTAACGCGGGTCGCTACGCTCCTGAAGGCCAAGGAGCTACTCAACGAGGTGGGCGTACTAGGACTCCTAGTGGTCGCTCTCGTCCCACTCAAACGGCTCGTCTTCCTCGGGCCAATATGCCGGGTACTGTGACCCCTTCAGGAGCTGCTAGAAACCCTCAGGGTTCCGGTTTGAGCATCCTTAGTAATGTGATGAACGTGATGAGTTCTTTGCGTCGTTTTGGCCCTGCAGCAGCGGCTTATGAAGCTAGTAAAGCTCGTCCTGCTGCTGGACGTACTTTGACTGAAGCCCGCGAGAGTGGTGATTACAAGCCTTCTCAGAACGTGCCTAACCCTCAAGAGGGTATGACTCGTGCTCAGTCGTTCGATAAGGCGTTTTCTGAAGCTCGTAGCGCTGGTAAAAAGAGCTTCAACTGGCGTGGTCGGACCTACAACACCAAAATGAAAGGAGAACGCTAATGGCTGACAAGAAGAAAGGACCCTGCTGGAAGGGTTACGAAATGGTTGGTATGAAGAAGAAAGGCGGTAAACCCGTTCCCAATTGCGTTCCCAAGAAATGAAAAGCAAAAGCGGCTACGGAATGAAGAAGGACAAAGGCACCAAAATTGCTGGTAGTCCTAGTTTTGAGATCCGTCCAATCGAAATAGATCCTCCTCAGGAACCTGATGCAGTATCTAAACGAGCTTGGGAAAGGTTTACTCAAACTCCTGCAGGTGCTCGTTTAAAAAGGGGCGCCCAAAAAGTAGGCCAAAAGTACAAAATCTAATGGACCCAGCATTCGTCCTTTCCCTAGTTCTTGGTGCTGCTTCTGTGGGAGGCGGTATTTTTGCTTGGTCTACTCGCAAGCTAGGAGATCTTGACCACCGCATCGACACTGTTGAAATCACTGTGCATCGAGATTTTGTTCGGAAGGACGACCTGATGCCGATGATTGACAGGCTCGATCAACAGATGCAGCATATTGACGCAAAGCTTGATCGGGTTCTTCTCAATGGACGAAATTTCCCTTCGTGATGTAGCTAAGTACTACAACAACCAGGATCATCAAAACTTTGCTCTTGATTTCCTACAGGATCATATTCCTGAAGGGATCTTGGCAAAGTTTTCTGATCTTTGGCGGTCAGGTCCTAAAAACACTCTTCCTAATAATCAACACGGAGTACTTCTTAAAGTTCCGTATGAATATCAGCTTGATAACGCAAGTGGTACTGGCTGGCGTGAGTGCTTTAGCTCTAGCTGCGCCATGGTGGCTAGGTACTACGGCAAAGTAAAGAACGACGACGAATACAACCGGATTAGAAAGCGCTACGGAGACTCAACAAACAGCCAAGCTCAGCTTGATACCCTTGAGTACCTTGGACTACGCGCTAAATTCATTCAGAACGGCTCCCCAGAGCTCCTCAGACGCGAGTTAGACGCGGGTAGGCCTGTTGTAGTCGGTTGGCTACACAAAGGCCCTGTAGGGGCTCCTAGCGGGGGCGGACACTACTCTGTTGTTATTGGGTATCAAACTGGTGCTTGGATACATCACGACCCTAATGGTGAAGCCGATATGGTCCGTGGAGGCTATACCAATCACAGCAAGGGTAAAGAGGTGGTTTATAGCCAGAAAAATTGGAACAAAAGATGGGAAGTAGAAGGTCCAGGTTCTGGGTGGGCTATTTTGATTGAGAACCCGTCCTAATTACCATGGACTTTACTGATCCCGCTGTGCAAGCAGCACTGTGGTCACTAGCTTTTGTTTTGTCTGAACTGGTTGGTGCATCCAAACTTAAAGAAAACAGCCTCGTACAATTGGGGTTGAAGGCGTTCCGTGTTTTGTATGGCAGCTTCTCCAAAAAAGTCTCTAAATAAGACAGAAGGTCTCGCATCAGAAGACGATCTGTATTCGCTACACCGTTTGGTGGCTACGAAACTGATTGATCAACTGAATCGTGATGACGTAAAAGCTTCTGACCTTGCTAACGCTATTAAGTTCCTCAAGGACCAAGGTATTACTGCCCTTAACGGTGGTGACGTTAGCGCTATCTCCGAGATGATTTCTGCACTCCCAGAGGTAGATATCAAAAAGGTTAGAAGCTATATTGGTGCATAGGGACACAAACCCTATATGTACCAACCAAGGCCCCCAGTATGGTGATTCACTCGCCATCTGGGGGTTTTGTGTATTTAACGCCAGATGCAGCTATGGCTAACCTCCAAGCGCTACAGCGACGAGAAGCAGTCAAGCAGTGGAGACAATCAATTAAAGAAGCGTTTGGTTGTAAATGTGCCTACTGCGGCACTAAAAGTGAAAAGCTGACTCTGGATCACATTCACCCCAAAACCAAAGGTGGTGAGGATCTAGCTACAAACATTGTTCCAGCTTGCAGCCGTTGTAACCACGAAAAGGGAAGTAATAATTGGAAAATGTGGTTTAAGAGTCGCCCTGACTATTGTGAGGAGCGTGAGTTTGTCATCGAACAATGGATGAACTGCCTCCTATGCCCAATCTCAATCTCTCCTTAGAGCAATCCCTAAGGGTAGAGAGAATACGGCGAGAGCTTCCAAATGCCTCTAGGGATGACCTGGAGAAAATGACGCTTGAGTTAACAAGAATGAACTTGATCCTGCAGAATAACCTGAGCCAAGTATTTAAGTGGGCTCACGATGCCAAGGCCGAATAAACAAACAGAAAAGCTTATCCAGGAAGCTGTAGAAAGTTTTCCTGTTTTTGCTACTCACCTTTGGCACTACCTTCGTCTACCAAGCCCCACACCGGTTCAGTACCAGCTAGCTGACTACCTGCAGAACGGTCCTGACAGGCGGATCATCATGGCGTACAGGGGCTGCGGTAAGAGCTTCCTGACAGCTGGTTACGTCCTGTGGAGGCTACGGAGAAACCCAGACACTAAGGTGCTGGTGATCTCTGCAGCTCAAGACCGTGCAGATGCGTTCAGTGTGTTTTGCCATGACCTGCTTCGGAACTGGTTCATGGTCAAAGATCTATTTCCAAGCGACACCCAGCGGTTTAGCAAGGTTGCGTTTGATGTCTACGGTGCAAAACCAGACCAAAGCCCCAGCGTCCGCTCAAGCGGTATCTTCGGTCAAATCACTGGAAGCCGTGCTGATCTCATCGTTGCTGATGACGTTGAAACGCCCCAGTCCTGTGAAACCCAACTGATCCGAGACAAGCTCCGGGAATCGATCAAAGAGTTTGACTCGGTGATCAAGCCTGGTGGTGAGATCGTGTTCCTTGGAACCCCTCACACCCAAGACTCGATCTACGCAAAGCTTGAACTGGCTGGTTATTCCTGCCGTATTTGGCCTGCTTTGTACCCCACTGCAAAGAAACTCAAGAACTACTACGGAGACCGTCTAGCACCCAAGATCCAAGCTGATCTAGCAGAAGACAAAAGCCTTGCTGGACACCCTGTAGACCCTCGACGCTTTGATTGGGAAGAACTGGAAGCTCGACAGCTATCCATCGGTAAATCCACGTTCAACCTTCAGTTCCTTCTCGACATCTCCCTAAGCGACGAGGAACGGTTTCCTCTCAAACTTAAAGACCTTTGTGTGTTTCGCCTAAACCGCGAGAAAGGCCCAGATAAGGTCGTGTGGATGGCTAACGGCGATAAAGCCCTAGACCTTCCTTCTGTTGGTCTTCACGGCGATCTGTTCTACAAGCCTGCCCAGATTGGTTCGGAGTTTCTGGATTACACCGGGGTTGTCCTGGCTGTTGACCCGTCTGGACGCGGCTCTGACGAGCTTGGTTACGCAATAGTCGCCTACTTGAACGGTAACCTCTTCCTTCTCGCTAGCGGTTGTCTTCGAGGCGGTTACAGCGAACCGAATCTTAAAAAGCTGTCTCTTATCGCTAAAGAGTACAAGGTCAAACAAATATTGGTCGAAAGCAACCTCGGCCTCGGGATGTTCTCTGAGCTTCTCAAACGCTACCTCGGCGTGATTTACCCCTGCTCTATTGAAGAGGTCCGACACACAAAACAGAAAGAAGTCAGGATTATTGACACCCTTGAGCCTGTTCTTAATCAACACCGGTTGATGGTTGACACGGACGTAGTCACTCAAGACCTTGCCTCCACTGAGTGCTATCCAAGCGAAACTCGTTCCCAATACCAGCTCTTCTTCCAGCTCACCCGTATTACTAAGGAGAAGAACAGTATCCGGCATGACGACCGCTTAGACGCTTTGGCAATGGCTGTGCAGTACTTTACGGAGTCCATGGCTCAAACGGAAAAACAAGCTATGGACGCTCGTTTGGCTGAACAGTGGGAACTGGAACGAAAGTTTATCCAAGGCGATGGTGGCCTCTCTATCGATGCCATAGGTTACGCCTCATCCCTTGAAGACCTTCAAAAAGCCTCTATGGCATCCATAGGCGGTTGTAACTGGCTTGATTCGTAAGTCCACTCAGAATCGCCTAGAAGGCCCCTGAAAAACCTTTTAGGGGTCAGAGTACCTAAAAGGGATTAGAGGGGCCTTAGAAACGCTTCTAGGGGCCTCTCAAAGCGTTTTACTAAAAACCCGCCCTAGGTGTTACGCAAAAGACCCCCTCTAAGTGCTTACGTCAAGAACAGCCACCTCTAAAACTGGACCCCTCAACGACTTACGCTCTTGACAGCCGTGCTTAGAGTGTATTTAAAGAGTAATAAAAGAGGTTTTAAAAGGGTCTTCTATTGTCTCCCTTTTTAAAACACTTAAAGACCTTTATTAAAAAGGTATTAAGAGGGTTTCTTTAGTGGTATCTTTAAGTGCCTCTTTAAAAGCCTCTAAAGACC